>Ga0182015_10007456_pt1 | contig 10663 bp, 7 predicted proteins | sample 712P3MmetaG_FD_120478 | JGI IMG/M metagenome (GOLD analysis project Ga0182015, IMG submission 120478) | Permafrost microbial communities from Stordalen Mire, Sweden - 712P3M metaG | ecosystem: Environmental > Terrestrial > Soil > Wetlands > Permafrost | place: Sweden: Stordalen | collected... | reverse complement strand
GTGTTGCGTGATGCCGACGCGATGAGCTTCGCCGATGTCGAGAAGGGCATAGCAGAATACGCCGCGCGTGCACGCAAGGGCTCGCTCGCGATCGAGGATCTGACCGGGGGCACCTTCAGCATCACCAACGGTGGCGTATTCGGCTCGCTGATGTCCACCCCCATCCTGAACGCGCCGCAATCCGGCATTCTCGGCATGCACAAGATCCAGCCGCGGCCGGTGGCGATCGACGACAGGATCGAGATCCGTCCGATGATGTATCTCGCGCTCTCCTACGACCATCGGCTGGTGGACGGGCGCGAAGCCGTCACCTTCCTCGTGCGCGTCAAGGAAAACCTCGAGGACCCGCAAAGACTGCTGCTCGATGTCTGAAGTTTTCGATGTGGTAGTGATAGGCGGAGGGCCGGGCGGGTACAACGCGGCGATTCGCGCGGGCCAGCTGGGGCTTTCCTCGGCCTGCATCGACAGCCGCGGCAGCTTCGGCGGAACGTGTCTCAACATCGGCTGCATTCCCTCGAAGGCGCTGCTCTACGCCAGCGAGATGTACGATCTCGCGGCGAAACATTTTGGGCCGCTCGGCATTAAGGCGAGCGTATCGCTCGATCTTCCGGCCATGATGGCGCACAAGACGAAAGTGGTGGGCGAGCTGACGCGCGGCGTCGAATTCCTGCTCAAGAAGAACAAAACCGAAGCCATCGTCGGCGAAGCGCGAATTGCCGCGCCCGGCAAGGTCGAGGTCAAGTCGGCCGACGGCACGGTGCGCACGCTTGCGACGGAACACATCGTCATTGCCACCGGCTCCGATGTGACCCCGCTTCCGGGCGTCGCCATCGACGAGGCGCGGATCGTGTCCTCGACCGGCGCGCTGGCACTCGAAAGCGTGCCGAGGCGGCTCGTGGTCGTCGGCGCAGGCTACATCGGGCTCGAACTGGGCTCGGTGTGGCGCAGGCTCGGCAGCGAGGTGACGGTGGTGGAACTTCTCGACCGCATCGCGCCGGGCCTGGACGGGGAGATCGCCAAACAGTTTCAGCGCATCCTGCAGCGGCAGGGCATCCGGTTCCTCCTTTCGGCCATGGTTGCCGGCGTGGATCGGTCGGACGAAGCGTTACACGTGCATGTCGAGAGTTCCAAAGGCACAGCGCAAACGATTGACGCCGATGTTTTACTCGTCGCCATCGGCCGCCGGCCATTCACCGACAAGCTCGGGCTCGACGAAATGGGAATCCAGCGGGATGCCCGCGGCCGCGTGATAACAGACGGCGAATTCCGCACCAACATCCGCAGCATCCGCGCCATCGGCGATTGCCGCGAAGGGCCAATGCTGGCCCACAAGGCGGAAGACGAAGCCGTTGCCTGCATCGAGCGTATCGCGGGCCGCGCCGGCCACGTGAACTATGAGGCGATTCCGGCGGTGGTCTACACCGCGCCGCAGGTCGCCAGCGTCGGCAGAACGGAAGAAGAATTGAAGGCGGCGAGCACCGCATACAAGTCCGGAAAATTTCCTTTCACCGCGAATGCGCGCGCCAAAACGCTCGCGGCGACAGAGGGGTTCGTGAAAGTTCTTGCCGACGCCACGACGGATCGGGTTCTCGGAGTGCATGTCCTCGGCGCCGAAGCCGGCGACCTCATCGCAGAGGCCGCGCTCGCCATCGAATTCGGCGCCTCGTCGGAGGACATTGCCCGCACCAGCCACGCCCACCCCACGCTCGGCGAAGCTGTCCGCCAGGCGGCGATGGGTGTGGAGGGGTGGACGATGCAGATGTGAGCACGCCGCAGCGCATCCTTGCCAGTGTCTTGGCTCCTGATACAAGCTGGGTCTACTGATTGGCTGGCTACAGGAAGGGAAAGTCCGTGGATAGGACGATTGTGCGAGTCTCGAATTGCGCCGCGCGCGTTGGCGCGGTGGCGCTCTGTGCCGCGATCTGCATCGTCACCGCGATGCCTGCGGCGAACGCGGGGGCGACAATCACCGCTTTCGATCCTTCTGGATCGGCGGGCACTTTCGCCTATGGCATCAATGACCCCGGGGCGATCACCGGTTACTACTTCGACAGCAGCAAGGACTATCACGGCTTTGTGCGCGCGACCGACGGCACCATCACCAGCTTCGACGTTTCTGGCGCACCGGAGACCTACGCGCTGGCCATCAACGACGATGGCGTGATCGTCGGCTATTACCAGAGCAGCAGCTATTACAAGGGCTATGTGCGCGCCGCGGACGGAACCATCACGACCTACGAGGCTCCGGATTCGATCAGCACCCTTCCCGTCGCCATCGACCGCAAAGGCGAGACGACCGGAAGCTACCAGGACAGCGGCGAGGTCTGGCACGGCTTCGCGCGCTCTCCCGATGGATCGTTCGCGAGCTTCGACCCCACCGGATCGATCGCCAGCTATCCGTTCGGCATCAACGACAGCCGCGTGATCGCCGGAGAATATCTCGACGGCAGCTACGTCTATCACGGCTTTGTGCGCGCGGCCGACGGGACGCTGACGAGTTTCGATCCTTCGGGATCGACCTATACGTCACCGACAGGCATCAACCGCGGGGGAAGTATCGTGGGGACCTACGGCGACAGCAACAACGTGTTCCATGGCTTCGTTCGCACCACCGACGGTACGATTACGAGCTTCGACCCAACCGGTTCGACGGACACGTTTCCCACCGGCATCGACAACAAAGGCGCTGTCGCCGGATATTACAGCGACAGCAACCATGTGACGCACGGTTTTCTGCGCGATCCGAACGGAACGATGAAAAGTTTCGACCCGTCGGGATCGACCTATACGAGGCCGGAGAGCATCGCCGGGCACAACGCCATCGCGGGTTATTACGAAGACGGCTCGGACGTCTATCACGGCTTCCTGCGGAGCAAGTGACGGAGGCCCAGAGCGAGGTTGCTCACCGATACGGTGTTTTGATAAACAGTGGGCAGGGAAACCGGGAGGGGCTCATGGTCTTCGGCGCGCAGGAAGCTCGCATTGCGGCAGCGGCCGGCCTCGCGGCCGTCCTTGCCACAGTTCCAGGCATGTCGCAGGGCGCTTCGGCCGCGGCAAAGCTGGATGTGTTGTATTCCCTTTGCGGCAAGACGGACTGCGCGGACGGCGACCAGCCTTATGGCGGGGTGACGCTCGACGCGTCGTCGGGCCGCCTCGTGGGGACGACCGGCTTCGGCGGCAAGTACAACGGCGGCACGGTATTCGCGCTCGCGCCGAAAGGACCACGCCGATGGAAGCTCGATACGCTGAAGAGCTTCTGCTACGGCACGCCGCCAGACTGTCAGTCCTACGAAGGGCCGAGCAGCAGCCTCATCGAAGACAGCTCCGGCAATATCTACGGCAGCACCTATTTCGGCGGCGATTACGGCGACGGTGCGGTGTTCGAACTCGAGCTCCGGCAGAACGGGAAGTACAAGCTCGAATATCTGCACAGCTTCAACGGCACGGACGGATACGGGCCCTTCGAACTCACCTACGCGGGTGCGAACACGGGAGCGGCCTACGACGGCACCTCGCCTCTGTATAGCGCGACCATATCCGGCGGCACGAACAACGACGGGACGGTGTTTTCGCTGACGCCGAAGCACGGCAAGGATTGGGCTTTGCAGACGCTGTACAATTTTTGCAGCGCCTCGGGCTGCACCGACGGCGGTCTTCCGTATGCAGGCGTCATCATGGACTCGTCGGGCAACCTGTTCGGCACCGCGGAATATTACGGCACCAACAATGCGGGCGTGATCTACGAACTTTCGAACGCGGGCGGCGTCTGGACCCAGACGGTTCTCTACACTTTCTGCTCCGCGTCGGGATGCGCCGACGGAAACGGGCCGTTCGCCGGCCTGGCGCAGGATTCCGCCGGAAATCTCTACGGCACGACCTATTTCGGCGGAACGCAGAACGACGGTGTGGTGTTCGAACTGGCGCCCGACGGCACCCAATCGCACTATTCGGTGCTGCACGATTTTTGCTCGGAGACGAACTGCACGGACGGTTCGGAGCCGGCCGCCGCGGTAACTCTGGATTCTTCGGCGGACATTTTCGGGACCACCGGCAGAGGCGGCGACAACAATTACGGAACGGTGTTCGAGATCGCGAACGGAAAGTTCCGGCGGCTCTACAGTTTTTGTGCGGGCGGTGGTTCGTGCGCACAGGGCGGATATCCTTACGGAACGCTGACGCTGGACAGCGCCGGCCAGATCTTTGGAACGACCCAGTTCGGTGGTGCGAACGGGTTGGGCGAAGTGTACTGGCTGAAGCCGTAACCCGGCGATAAACGCAGCGAAGCGACATGCAGCTGCCTCCGGCGGTTCCAGGCTTTTTGCATCGGGCGCATCTATCCCATTGAACGACCGCAGCGACGTCGCCGAGACCATCGGGCTGGAAGCGCCCTGCGGCCGCCTCGTCGGTCTGCGCCGGAACGGTATCTCGGAGTTTCGCGGTATTCCCTTCGCCCGGCCGCCCCTCGGCGCCCTGCGCTGGCGCATGCCGGAGCCGGCAGACCCTTGGGCGGCTGCACGCGACGCCACCCGATTTGGCCCGGCGTGCCCGCAGGCGCCAACGCCTTTCGACACGCTGCTCGGCGGCGCTCTTCGCGTTCAGTCGGAAGATTGTCTTTCCCTGAACGTGTGCACGCCCGGACCGGATGGCCCCCAGCGTCCGGTCATGGTGTGGATTCACGGCGGCGCCTTTGTCATCGGCGCCGGCAGCCAGTCGATCTATGACGGCCGGCATCTTGCGGCGCACGATGTCGTCGTGGTGAGCGTGAACTATCGCCTCGGAGTGTTTGGATTTCTCGATCTTGCCGACGCGTCCGGCGGAATTGCGCCCGGCGGGGGCGCCGAAGGACTCGCCGATCAGCTTCTGGCGCTCGAGTGGGTGAGACGCAACATCGGGGCTTTTGGCGGCGATGCCTCAAACGTCACAGTGTTCGGCGAATCGGCGGGGGCGATGGCGATCGCCGCGCTGCTCGCGTCTCCGCGCGCACAGGGCCTCTTTCACCGAGCGATCTTGCAGTCCGGCGCCGCCCATGTCGGCCATGATCGCGAGCGCGCCGTCCGCGTTGCCCGCGCCGTGCTCGATGCTCTTGCCCTTTCTCCGCAAGACGCTGGCCGTGCGGTCGAAATCCCTGCGGGCGCGCTCGTCAAGGCGCAAGTCGCGGTTCTCGCCGCGGCCCATGACAGCAAGGACGCGCGGAAGCTCGGTCGACTTCCCTTTCAGCCGACCATCGATGGCCAAGTGCTCGCGCTGAGGCCAATCGATGCGATTCGCCAAGGCTCGGCGCGAGGGATTGCGCTGCTCACCGGTACGACGCGCAATGAGTGGAAGCTTTTCAGTGCCGCCGATCCACGGCTCCGGCTGATGTCGCTGGCGAGCTTCGAAACGCGATTGGCAAGGATTGCAGGCGAGGCGACCCCGGCTTTGCTGAAGGCTTATGCCGAAGGTTCGGCGTTCGAGCGCTGGAACGCGCTCATGACCGACCGCATCTTCGCCGTTCCCGCCGCGAGATTGCTGCAGGCGCAAGGAGATGTTGCACCCACATTTGCCTATCGCTTCGACTGGCGGTCCCGATTGCTGGGGGGAATTTTCGGCTCCTGCCATGCTCTCGAACTGGGGTTCGTCTTCGGCACGCATGGCCAAGGCGCGCCGGCGGCCTTCTTCGGCAGAGGGCCGTCCGCGCAGGCGCTCGCTGCCGCGATGATGCAGTGCTGGACGGCATTTGCGCGTGCAGGCGACCCATCGACGGCAATCACAGGCCCTTGGCCGCGATACGACGACACCTTGCGCGCCACCATGATTTTCGGCGACGGCGCTCCTCGCGTCGCGAGCGCTCTCGAACGCCATCGTATCGACGCCTGGACAGCGGTGCCCGATCGAAAGATCGGCGCCTGACGAGAAAATGCCGCGTCTTGTTCCCGGCCGGCCCCACCTGCGCCGCCCCATCGGCGGCCTCCTGGCGGCAGGCACTTTTTTCTTCGAGATGGCAGTGGACGCCATCGGGCAACGCGCGGAAGCGCAAACCTCCCAGCCAGCCATCGAAACCGTCACCGTCATCGGCGCCACTCCCTTGCCCGGGACCGACATCGACGCGAACAAGATGCCGGGCGAAACACAGACACTTTCGATCCCCCAATTGACGCTGGACCGACCGCAGGATGTGCTGCCAAACCTCGTTGCGTCTCAGCTGTCGAGCGTCAATCTGAACGACGAACAGGGAAGCCAGTTTCAGCCCGATTTCGTCTATCGCGGTTTCGAGGCGTCGCCGATCTCCGGCATTGCGGAGGGTGTTGCCGTTTATCAGGACGGCGTGCGCCTGAACGAATCCTTCGGCGACAATGTGAATTGGGACCTTGTTCCGGAATTTGCAGTGGATCGATTCACCGTCCAAAGCGACAACCCGGTGTTCGGACTCAACGCGATCGGTGGCGCAGTCAGCCTGACGATGAAGAACGGTCTGGATTTCGAGGGAGCACAAGCGAGTCTCTCCGCAGGCTCGTTCGGCAATGTGTCCGGCAACGCGGAGTACGGCGAGAGATTGGGCAGGTTCGGCCTTTATCTTGGGGGCGGAGAGGTTCGCGACGATGGCTTCCGATATCGTTCTCCGACGGCGCTCACGCAGGGCTACGGGGATCTCGGATACCAAGACGCCGCTCTGACGCTTCATCTTTCCGCTGCTGGAGCGCTCGACCATATCGGCGCGGTCGGCCCCACGCCGGTCCAGCTGCTCGCCCTCGACCCTCGCGCGGTTTTCACCTATCCGCAATCGACGCAAAACGAAATGGAACTTGTGCAATTGCGGGGAACGTGGCGCACGAGCGACGTGCTCTCTTTCAGCGCGAATTCCTATTTTCGCCACTTCCTTCAGCACCTCGTCGACGGCAACACCACCGATGCGAGGTATTGCGTCAACGATTCGGCCGAGCTCTGCCTGGGCGGCAGTGACGAATTTCCCGGCGACGCCCTGTACGATGTGCAGGGCGTTCCCGTGCCGGCCAGCGTGTTGCCGGCGGGCGCAACGCCGGGCGAGACCGACTACACGCAGACGGATACAGACAGCGCCGGCATGGGACTGCAGGCCTCCTCGACAATTCCGGTCGCGGGCCACGCCAACACTCTTTCGGCCGGCGCGTCGCTCGATCATGGATCGACAATCTATACCGCACGAGGCGAGCTGGGGTCGCTCCGGTCGGATCTCGAGGTCGTCGGAGCCGGAGTCGTCATCGACCAGGGACTGAGTCCGTCTGCACCGCCGCCCATCGAGCAACCCGTCGATGTCCAGGCGAACAACACATACTCCGGCCTCTATGCGATCGACGTGTTCGACGTAACCTCGCGGCTTTCGTCGACGCTGAGCGGGCGGCTCAACATCGCCAGGATCGGCCTTGCGGATTTGTCGGGCGGCGCGCTCGGCGGCAATCACAGCTTTGCCCGCTTCGATCCCGGCTCCGGTCTTGCCTACAATCTTACCGGCCAGATCACGGCGTATGTGGGATATTCGCAATCCAATCGCGCGCCGACGGCGGGTGAGCTGTCGTGCTCCAATCCCGTTTCTCCATGCCTTCTCGATGCTTTTCTTGTTTCCGATCCCGACCTCAAGCAAGTCGTGTCGAGCAATGTCGAATTCGGCGTCCGCGGCGGCTTCACCGCGCATTTCCTCCCCGGCGGCTTTGTCTGGAATGCCGGCGCCTACCGAACCGACGCCGAACGGGACATCCAGCTTCTGGCAACCGACATCAACGGGTTTGGATATTTCAGCAATGCCGGAACCACTCGCCATCAGGGCGTCGACGCGCATCTCGCATATCGCGATGCGCGCTGGACCATCAACGCAAGCTATTCCTGGCTCGATTCTGTCTTCCTCACCGCGGAAACGCTGACTTCGAACAGTCCAGCCGCCACGGCGAACGGTTTTATTCACGTGAGCCCAGGCGATCGGCTGCCGCTTGATCCTGCAAACACGCTCTCGCTGTCGGTCGATTACGCGGTGACGGCGAGCTGGAGCGCGGGCGGCGATCTGCGCGCGCAAAGCGGGCAATACCTCATGGGCGACCAGTCCAATCAGGAACCCCAATTGCCCGGATTCGCCACCTTCGCCGTGAGGACAAACTACCGGCTGAATTCACGCATCGATCTGTTCGGAGAAATCGAGAACGTGCTCGGCCAGCGCTACTACACCTACGGTACTTTCGCGCAACTCGACGGATTGCCGCCGGGACTCGATCTCACAGACCCGCGCAGCCTGAGCGCGGCGCCCGGTCGCCTGTTCTTTGCCGGCACCCGCGTCCGGTTCGACTGACCTCCCTGAATTTGCGGCGGGCATTTCAGGCCTTACCTTTCAGAGTTTCAGGCGCCCGGCGAGAATCTCTTCGTACCTCCCCGCATCGAGCGTTTCGTAGCGGGAGGTACGCGGATCGAGCAGGAAGAGCGGCTCGGCGATCCGGGCCGGATCGAAGCCGGCCTTCATGAGTTCGCCTTTGCGCTGCTTGAATGTTCCGGTGATCTCCATGACAGGGATGAGCCTGAGAAAGACCGGCCGCGCGTAGCCGGGAAGACTGCCTGCAAGCCGTTGGGCGAGGACCGCAGGATCGAAGTCGGACGTAACCACCAGCGCCGCCATCCCGGCGCGTCCCTCGCTTCCAGGCACGTGGACGCCGTAGACGTTCGCTTCGACGATACCGGTTACGACGCCAAGCGCTTCCGCCACTTCGCTCGTTGCCACATTCTCGCCCTTCCAGCGGAAGGTGTCGCCGATGCGGTCGACGAAATAGAAATAGCCAAGCCGATCCCGCCTCATCAGATCGCCTGTGCGAAACCAGGCATCGTCCGGCGTGAAGACGTGCCGCAACACCTTCTTTTCGGTGTCGGTGTCGCGCGTATAGCCTTCGAAGCGTTTTCCCGGCTCCTCGGTGATCTGTCCGATGGTCTCGCCTGTCTCGCCGTCGGCACACTCGGTGCAGAAGCCCTGCGCATCGCGGATCGGGGTTTCGTTGTCCATATCGAATCGCACGATGCGCGTGGTCAGACGCCGCCGCATGTAATTCGGGATTCGTCCGACTGCCCCTATCTTTCCATCATAATTGAGCAAGGCGACGTTGCCTTCGGTCGCGCCATAGAACTCGACGATCCGGGGAATGCCAAAACGCGACTGGAAAGCCTGCCAGATATCGGGCCTGAGGCCATTGCCGATCGCGGCGCGAAGGCGATGGTCGCGCTCGTGTGGTGACGGCGGCGCGTTCAGCAGATACCGGCACAGTTCGCCGATGTACTGGAAAACCGTCGGGCGGAAGCGCGCGCAATCGTTCCAGAAATCGTGGACCGAGAATTTTCGCCGCAGGACGAGGGAACCGCCCACGGTCAGCGCCATACCCGGCGCGCAGATGCCGCCGGCCGAATGATAGAGAGGCAGCACGTTGTAAATCCGGTCCGACGCGCGCGTGCCCAGCGCGCCAGCGAAGCCATGCATCATGAAAAGCGCGCGAAGGTGGCTGACGTTTGCGGCTTTCGGTAGTCCCGTGGTGCCCGACGTGAAGATATAAAACGCTCTTGCTGCACAGGTGAGGCCGGCGCGCCAGGCCGCATCCGCTGGTGCCGGGCTCGTCGACGCAAGCGCTGCGTCAAGGTCCTCGAATGAGGGATGCGTTCCGCCCGTTATCCACACCCGCGGCGGCGCAGCCAGAAGGGCCTGGGCTTCAAGATACTCCGCCGTCAGTTCGCTCCCGAGCACGAGCACTCGCGCTTCGCAGACGCCAATCGAGTGCGCCAACGGTGCGCCGCGCAGATTGGAATTGATCAGCGCAACGATGGCGCCCGCTTTGAACAGGCCGAGCCACACGATCACGTATTCGGGGCGATTCTCCATGAGAAGCGCGACGCAGCTGCCGCGTGCGATTCCTTGCCCATGCGCCCAGCGAGCGTAGCGATTCGCGGCCGCGTCGAGAGCGCTGTAGGTCAGCATCGCGTCGCCGCAAAGGATCGCCGGACCGTCCGGCGTCTTGCGTGCCCAGGCCGCGACGATGTCGGCAATCGTGGCGGTCGAGTCCGGCTTCAGGCCGCGCAGGCGCCAGAGGGTGCGCGCGACACTTGCGATATAGACGGATTCGCGCGAAACCGCTGAAGGAAAGACCATCGGCGAATCGCGCCCTTTCCGCGGTTCGCGGCAACACTAAGCCGCGACGGACAAGCCGTCCACGAGAGATGCCGATCGCAAGACTCGATCTGAGAGGCTTGAAGTGCCCGATGCCCACACTGCTGGCGCGGCGCGCGCTCGCGCGCGCCGAGGCGGGACTCGCGATCGAAATTCTCTCCGATGATCCACTGGCGGCAATCGACGTGCCGCATATGTGCCGTCAGGAGGGCTACGACGTCATCAACGTCGAGCGGCAAAGCGCCTTCACGCGGCTCGTGCTGCGCCGCCCGGCTTGAGCAGCCAAACGGCGCTCATGCTCGCCTGGGGGATCATGATTGTCGTGGCGCCCTTCATCGGCAGCTTTCTGGGCGTTCTGGCGCTCCGTCTGCCGGAAGGGCGATCCGTCGGCTGGTCGCGATCGGCCTGCGATGGTTGCGGCCATCGGCTCGCGCCCGCAGACCTCGTTCCGATCGCCAGCTACGTCGGTCTCCGCGGGCGCTGCCGCTACTGCCGCGCGCCGATCGGCCGGTTCGCGCTCGC
>Ga0182015_10007455_pt1 | contig 10666 bp, 9 predicted proteins | sample 712P3MmetaG_FD_120478 | JGI IMG/M metagenome (GOLD analysis project Ga0182015, IMG submission 120478) | Permafrost microbial communities from Stordalen Mire, Sweden - 712P3M metaG | ecosystem: Environmental > Terrestrial > Soil > Wetlands > Permafrost | place: Sweden: Stordalen | collected... | reverse complement strand
TGGTCGGCGGCGAGCTTGTAGAGGCGCGCAGCCTCGCGATGGTCCGGAGGCAGCAGGCCGCCACGGCCACACTGGTAGAAGACTCCGAGATTGACCTGCCCGGCGGCGTTTCCATTGTCGGCGGCGAGCTTGTAGAGGCGCGCGGCCACGCGGTCGTTTTGCGAAAGACCACCACGACCCTTCTCGTAGAAGGTCCCGAGATTGACCAGCGCCTCTGCGTTTCCCTGCTCGGCGGCGAGCTTGTAGAGGCGCGCGGCCTCGCGGTCGTCTGACATCGCTTTTTCCTAGTTAGCAACGAGCTTGTGGAGGTGATCACGGATTTCCATATTCCCCGAAAGTTTCGCGGAAATGGATGTCTATGCAGCGATGCGCGCGTAATCCCCCTATATGGAACGCGCGGCGGCGAGCCTGCGGTCGCCTTCCCTTCCTTCCTTCGCGCACAATGGCGAGGGTCGAAAATAAGAACTATTAAGAACTATGATGGTACTTGGCTAGGTGTGAGCGATGACCCTGCTATCCAATCCAGAAAGCACATCTCAAACCGAACAGCCAATTGTGGTGCTTGATGCGAATGTGTGGATCAAGGAGTCGATGCTTAACTCCTTCGCAGCCGCAAGCCTGGTCGATTTTCTAGCTCAGTCTAAAGGAAAGATGCTGCTGCCCGAGATTGTCGAAGAGGAGCTTAGGCGTGGAATATCTAAGGAAGCTCGGTCGGCGGCTGACAAAGCTGCGACCGAGGTCGGTCGGTTCAACAACCTCACGGGGCTAGAAATTGCGTTCGACCCACCTAGTTCGGAGGTTATCCAGACCGCTATCAAATCTAACTTACGAAAATTGGAGCCACTCCTAATCCGAACTGAGTTTACCTTCGAACGCGCTAGGCAGGCGCTCAATCGAATTTACTTAAAGCGGCCTCCCTGTGGGCAGAACAACGAGCAATTCCGCGATGCCTGCATATGGGAGGACTGCGTGACCTACGGCAAGGATCACAGGGTTTTATTCGTGAGCGCCGATACAGCGTTCTACGACGCAAAGAATCTTGAGAAGGGGCTGGCCAAGGAGCTTCAAGAGGAAATCAACGCTACACACGCTGATGTCCAGATTTTTTCGTCAATAGGCGAACTATACAAATACCTTGCCCCGGACGTTCCAGTACGTGACATGAGAGAGATTGCGCAGAAGATCACACAAGAGCTGAGGCGTGCAATATATGAAAGCTTGAGCCGACACGGCTTTTCGGATGCGCAGCTCAGTGGGCAATCCATTTCATTGAAGGCGACGCGGGTCGCTACTCGTCAGTTCGGTGCCTTCACTCTCACGTTTACGCTCTCCAGCGCAATCAAGGATAATGAGAGACTTGAACCGACGTTGACTTTAGAAGGCACTTGCTCATTCGATGTACCGAGTGGAAATGTTCACAACGTCGGTCTTGATCGTGAAGTAGTTGCTTGGACAGCCCCAGACGGCAAGCCGCTGCAGATGACGGTACACCATGTCCTAGTCTTAGACGCGGTGCATTTTTCTTAATTAAAGCACGAGCGATGAGGCCGCGTTCGTTTGGCATACTCTAGGACTGAAGAGACCTGCATCATGCCATTTCGCAAAGCTGGCAGCAAAAGTAGCGTCGCCACGCACCGAGGTGATGAAGGCGCTCTCGCCAGTCGCATAAACCCATATGGAACCAGAAGGTAAGGCCGCGATCGCGTGCTCGGCGCGACGCTTGCCCAAAGCTTCTTATTTCGCTGGGTTCGGTCCCCCCGTCACGATTTAACCTGAGAAACCACAGCTCTCGCAAGTCATTAAGGCGGGGGCTCTTGAAACGCTTGACGGCCATATTTCCTTTTGAATGCTCCGCCCTGTCATCGCGGCCCGACCTAGGGCGTGAATTTCTTCACGTCGATTTCCCCCGCCCGCTGCCGCATGGTGTAGGCGTCGTGCCATGCCTGCATGCGCAACAGCGTATCCATGCTGACGCCGAAAGCCTTCTCGACTCGCATGGCCATTTCCGGCGACAGGGCCGCTTTTTCATTTACGAGGTCGGACAAGGTGGCGCGGCGCACGCCCAGCACTTCGGCGGCGCGGGCCACGGATAGCCCAAGCTCGTTCAGAATTTCCTCGCGGATGAATTCGCCGGGGTGCGACGGCTTCATGCCGATTCTAACAGCTGCGTCGTCCATCAATGATAGTCCTCTAGGTTCAGGTTGCAGATTTCTCCGCTGTCGAGAGTAAAGGTGATCCGCCAGTTACTGGATGCCGCACGCTCCATGTTCCGGCCCGGTCGCCGGTAAGCTGGTGGATGTGTCAGCCTGGTGGACCCTGCACGCCGTCCATGTCCGGCGCGGCAATGAGGGCCGTGAGGATGCGGCGCACCCTGTTCACGAGATCCCGCCGGATTTCGCGGTCGTCGTCCTCTTCGATCAAGCGTTTTAAGCCTCGATGGCGGAGGCTTCGTATTCTCATGTCTTCCAAGTGTACGGTTTAACAGTACACATTGCAAGCTCTTTCATGCTGAATTTAGCGAAGCTGCGGGAAAGGAAGGGGCAGTGCGTCTGGATGAGGGTGAGGCGTTGAAACGCGCTTTAAGGATCGAAAAAATCGGCCGGGATTTGCGCCGCTAGAGTTTGGCCCGCCATCTCTCCAAAACTTGCCGCTTCGCCTACAGGCCCCGAGACTTCCGTCTCGAAAAACCGCGAACCATCGGGCTTTAGCACGATGGCCCGAAACGCGACGTGGCCCGCCTCGACGCACGCATATGCGCCAATCGGCGTTTTGCACGAGCCATCGAGAACTTTTAGAAAGGCGCGCTCCGCCGCAAGCGCTATCCCCGTCACAGCATCGAGAACCGGCGCAAGGAAAGCCTGAATGACATTGTCGCCCACCCGCACCGTGATGGCAATCGCGCCCTGGCCCGGCGCCGGAACAAATTCCCGAACGTCGAGCACTGCCGTGGCCGCCGCCTCGAGACCGAGGCGCTTCAGCCCGGCAAGCGCCAGCAGCGTGGCGGCGACCTCGCCCTTGGCGACTTTGGCGAGGCGCGTCTCGACGTTTCCGCGCAAGAGCGTGACCTTTAGATCCGGCCGCAGCCGCCTGACCATGGCGCCCCGGCGCAGCGAGGCGGTGCCGACAAGGCTTCCCGGCGGAAGTTTTAGCGGATGCGGCGCATGCGGAGAAATCCATGCGTCGCGCACGTCCGCGCGTGGCAGATAACCAGCGATTTCTATTCCCGAGGGCAGAACCGTCGGCAAATCCTTCGCCGAATGCACGGCCATTTCAATATTGCCCGCGAGCAAGGCAAGGTCGAGCTCCTTGGTAAAAAGCCCCTTGCCGCCGGCTTCGCTCAATGGAAGATGAAGAATCATGTCGCCGCTGGTTTTTATGGCGACGATCTCGATGGCGTGCGCCGCGCCATGCGCCGCTTCGAGGCGACCGGCGAGTTCGCGCGCCTGCGCCAGCGCCAAGGGGCTGCCCCGCGTCCCAAGTCTGAACGGGAGAGTTCTGCTCGATCGCGAGGCGGAAGCAGGAATCGGCGCATTTCCTATTGGTTTGGATCGGTCTATAGGTTGAAGATTAAGAGCCTGTTTCAAAAGTCTCGCCCTCATCCTGAGGAGCCACAAAGTGGCGTCTCGAAGGATGACTTTAGCGCGCTCTGGGGCGCCCTCGTCCTTCGAGACGGCCTTGCGGGCCTCCTCAGGATGAGGGCTGACGGTGGTGCCATGGCTTTTGAAACAGGTTCTAACGCGGTTGATGGCGAATGCCAAATATTGGCCGCCGGCGATCCAAGTGAATCCCTTTGAAGGCGAGCCATGCGCGTACTCGGCATCGAAACAACTTGCGACGAAACCGCCGCCGCCGTCGTCCAGTTGCAGCCGGGCGGGTCTGGCGAAATTCTATCGAACGAGATCATGAGCCAGATCGCCGAGCACGCGGCCTTTGGCGGTGTCGTGCCTGAAATCGCGGCGCGCGCCCATATCGAAATACTCGACCGGCTGGTGGAACGCGCGCTCGCCAACGCCGGACTCGAATTAGCCGATGTCGACGGGATCGCGGCGGCGGCGGGGCCGGGTCTCATCGGCGGCGTCATTGTCGGCTTGGTCACGGCGAAGGCCTTGGCCCTGGCGAGCGGCAAGCCTTTCATCGCGATAAATCACCTCGAAGCACATGCCTTGACGGCGCGGCTGACCGGCGAGCTCGCGTTCCCTTATCTGCTCCTCTTGGTTTCCGGCGGCCACACCCAATTGGTCGCGGTGAAAGGAGTGGGGGAGTATCTCCGGCTCGGTTCGACGGTGGACGATGCGGCGGGCGAAGCCTTCGACAAAGTGGGCAAGATGCTGGGCCTTCCCTATCCCGGCGGACCCCGGGTCGAGAAGTTGGCGGCGGACGGCAATGCCACGCGGTTCGATCTGCCGCGCCCCATGCTTGGCCGGCCGAATCCGGACTTTTCTTTTTCCGGCCTCAAAACCGCCGTCCGGCTGGAAGTCGAGCGCGCAGGATCTTTGACGGCGGCCGACGTGGCCGACGTCTGCGCCTCTTTCCAAGCGGCTGTCGTCGATACAATCATCGACCGCGCCCGCGTGGCCTTGCGGCTTTTCCGCGAAACCGCCGGCCAGCCCAACGCCATGGCCGTGGCGGGCGGCGTTGCCGCCAATGGCGCCATTCGCCGGGCGCTGATCCGGTTTTGCGGCGAGGCTGGGTTGCGGCTCGTCGTGCCGCCGGCGTCTCTTTGCACCGATAATGGCGCGATGATCGCCTGGGCGGGGATCGAGCGGCTGTCGCTCGGCCTCGTCGACGACATGACCTTCGCCGCCAGACCGCGCTGGCCGCTCGACGCCAATGCGGAAGCCGCGCATCATGGCAAGGCGTGATGCGCGGACAAATCCGCTGGCCGGACTACCGCGCGAGTTCCTTAAGGCCGCGAAGGATCAGCTCGGCGGCAGGCGCGTCCTCGCCAAGCGCGGCTACCGAAGCCGCCACCGCCGCCGCAGCCTGCGGCCGTCCGTAACCTAGATGGACCAAAGCCGAGAGGGCGTCTTGCGCCGCGGCGGGCTGGCCGCCTTCGCGCCCAGCTAGACGCACGGCCGCGCCGGCCATGCCGGAAGCGGCTGCCTTGTCCTTTAATTCGGAAGCGATTCGCGCCGCGAGCTTAGGCCCGACCCCGGGCGCCCGCGCAAGCGCCACCTTATCCTGGCAGCCAATCGCGGAAGCAAGCTCGGCAACGTCGAGCGCGGTTTGAATCGCGAGAGCCACCTTGGCGCCGACACCTTGCACCGACTGGAGCAAGCGAAACCAGTCGCGTTCGGCCTCCGAGAGAAAACCGAACAGTTTTATTGAATCCTCGCGCATCTGCGTTTCGATCGCGAGCGTCGACGCCTCGCCGGGCCGCGGCAGCTTTTGCAGCGTCCGGCCGGAGCAATGCACGATATAGCCGACGCCCCGCACGTCGAGGATCACGAAATCCTCGCCCTCGGAATCTACGATGCCTTTGAGTTTGCCGATCATTTGACCGAATATTTTATTTCGCCGGAGCCGTGGCTATAGCGAACTGCTGGCGGTCGGCCAATACTTATCAAATGACGTCCCAGTTTGTATTTGTCGCTAAGGCCCGGCGGCGGAGTCCGGATTGCGCACCCAAAGCCCGACCCGGGCATGGGTAATCGCCGCGGCGAGCGCGTCGGCCGCATCCGCGCCTTGCGCATCGCTTCCCGGCAGAAGGATTTTCACCATCATCGCAATCTGCGCTTTTTCGGCGTGGCCGGTGCCGGTCACGGTCTTCTTGATGAGATTGGCGGCATATTCCGCGACGGGAAGGCCCGCGAGCGCCGGAACGACGAGCGCTATTCCGCGCGCTTGCCCGAGTTTTAGGGCCGATTGCGGATCGCGATTGACAAAGGTTTCCTCGACCGCCGCCTCGATCGGCGCATATTCGGAAATGACGAAGGCCAGACCCTCGTGCAGCTCCCGCAGGCGCGCTGCGAGCGGCGTTTGCGGGTTGGAATGAAGGACGCCGCTCGCTACATAGGCGAGCCGCGAGCCCAAAGCTTCGACGATGCCCCAACCCATGTTCCGCAGGCCAGGATCGACGCCAATGATGCGAATCGCCGCTTGCTCCATGGCCGAGCCCATCTGGTCGCGCGGCAGGATAAAATTCCTCAGGCTCACTCCAAAAGCATACGCTTCAAAAGCTCGATCTCCTCCGACAATGTTGCGTCCGCGGTCACGAGACCAGTGATCTTTCGCACCGCATGGAGGACGGTCGTGTGGTCGCGGCCGCCGAACCGCCGGCCAATTTCGGGGAGCGAGCGCGGCGTCAAGAGCTTGGACAGATACATCGCAATCTGGCGCGGGCGCACCACGCTCGCCGTTCGCCGCGCGGACAGAATATCGCCGCGGCTGACATTGAAATGGCTCGCGACCAGTTTCTGAATGTCCTCGATCTTGACCTTTTTCGGATCCGGAGTCCGTACCAGATCGCGAATGGCGAGCTCGGCGGTTTCCACCGAATGCGGCGCGCCATTTAATGCCGAATGCGCGAGCAGCCGGTTCACGGCGCCATCGAGATCGCGGCCATTTGTCCTTATCACGCTCGCGACATAGGCGACGACCGCGGCTGGAACCTCGAAAGTTTGGTGCACCAGCTTGGCGCTCGCTATGCGCGCTTCGAGAATTTTGACCCGCAGCGCCTCGTCGAGGCCGCCGATTTCGATGCAAAGGCCGCCGGCCAACCGCGACCTTACTCTTTCTTCGAGACTTTCGAGATCCCCCGGCGGCCGATCGGCGGCGATCACGATCTGCCGGCGGGAATCGATCAAGGCATTCAGCGTATGACAGAACTCCTGCTGGATCGACTTGCCCTGAAGGAATTGAATGTCGTCGATCACGAGAACATCGATGGCCCGCAGCCTTTCCTTGAAAGCGATCGCCGTCTGTGCCTTGAGGGCGGCGACGAAACCATACATGAATCGCTCCGCGGTGAGATAGATGACCCGTCGCTTGGCCCCGGTGGCGGCATGCGCGACGGCTTGGAGAAGATGGGTCTTCCCCAATCCAACCGAGGCATGGAGATAGAGCGGATTGTATAAAAGCGGGTCCTCGGGTCCCGAACGGGCGATCCTTTGCGCCTCCGAGTGGGCCAGCTGATTGGACCCGCCGACCAGGAAATTCGCGAAATTTAAGCGCCGGTCCAACGGTGAACCGGTGAGCAATTCGGCCTCGCACGACTCCGTCACAGGCGCTATTTTCGAAGATGACGTGATCGCGCCGGAAGGCCCGATCGGCAGGTTCGTTGCAAATGACGCTATGCTCCGGCCCCGGCTCGAATCCGGGCCGGCGCCGGAGCCGAGATCGGGGAGGCCGCCAGGGCCGCAGGCGGTTGCAGGCCGGGTCGAGGAACGAACATTGATCGACACATGCTTGATCGCGGGAAATTCGCTAACCAGCGTCGGAAGAATCCTGTCGACGTAGTGCGACTGAATCCAGCTCTTCAAAAATTTTGTCGGCACCGAGAGATAGACGTCCTCGTTTGCAAGCGCATCGAGTTCGAGACATCCGAACCAGGAAGAGAAAACTTCTTCCCCGAGTTCCACGCGCAGCCGGCGGCGGATTCGCATCCACGCTTCGCCGTTGCCCGCGCCGCCGCGCGAGGGAGCCATTTCGCCAAGGTCCGTTGGATCGGAAATAAGTCTGCGCAAATCTGGCATCGGTCTGGTTTCCTGGGCATCGAGGCAAGGCAACGGCGGCCGTGCAACCGCCGGCGCCAAAGATGTGATGACGTGCGCGAAAACGGGAGGGTTGCGAAACTAATCGCGCCGGCATCGGCGGCGCCGCGTTGAAGCCCGATACGCGTTCCAAAGGCGCTCGGCCAGTGCCTTTCCGGCCGCTTGGCGAAGGTTGAAATGCCATTTCCGAACAAAAGCCACCGCGCTCATACATCCCCCTTAGCTCCGCATTTGTGCCGGCGGAGCTTGTTTAGGTTACACCCAAAGAAAGTATCGAATTCCGAACGAAGCACTCTCGAGACCCAAAGCACTCCGAGACCAACAAAGCAACATCTGTGTAAAGTCTCGGCAGAGCGTAGATTTGGTCTATGCTGGGTGGTTGTGCGGATCTAACTTTTGCACAAGGCAACCCTGCGCTTTTATACACCAGACTCACGAAGCGCGCCGAAAACTCATTAGGAAGACCCTCGCGAACTCTGGCGCAAGCCAGTTCCAAACCGCGACTTGAATTTAGCAAAGGTCAGACGGTCCGCAAGCGCCGCTTAAGGAATCCGCAACCGCGATTTAACGATTATGTGTCGGTTTCGTTAATCAAACGCGAAGGCCCGTGATGCGGGCGCGCGCGTAACCGCCTGATTTCGCGCGGGTCCACCAAACGCAAAAAAAGGGCGCGGAAGCCGGTTGGGACGGTTGCAAAAAAAGTCCCGGGCGCGAGGCGCGGTGGCGGGATAACCCGTGTCGCCCGGGCCTGCCGCGCGGCTTTAAATACAAGCCATTGGTTCGCATGGATAATAAATGGGCGGAGCGCGAGCGGAAGAGAAAGCAAGCATGCGCGTTCGTTTTTTCAGCCGCGCAACCAAACAAAAAGCCCGCGAAATGAGCTCGTTTATAACACGTCAATCGAGATTCGAGCGCTGTACAATTTTGCACACGCCGTACAATTTTGCTCAGGTTTATTTGCTTAACGCATTCACCCGCCGGCCGAGCCGAGAGACCTTTCGCGCCGCCGCTTTGGCATGCAGGATTCCCTTTTGCGCCGCGCGCATGACCAACGGCTGGGCAGCCCGCAGAGCGGCGGCCGCCGCGCCGGGGTCGCCCGCGGCGATCGCCTCCTCGACCTTGCGGACATAGGTGCGCATTTGGCTGCGGCGCGACCGATTGACGGCGGCGCGGCGCTCAATTTTACGGATCGCCTTCTTGGCCGAATGGGTGTTCGCCATCAAAAAATATCCTGGACACGGGCCAACGCGAGAACAGCCCCTTACGGTGGTCAGCCGGCAAGGCATAGCCTCTCGAGCAAGATTTTCGCAACGAAACCTGCTTCACGATCACGCAAGGTCCAAGAGTTCATTGCGCGATCTGGAGGGTCGCGCCAATAATCACGAACCTTCCGGTCCGTCAACGCGCAATATCTGTGTCCGCCGGCGCCTCTAGATCTGATCCTTTGATCTCGCGCCGCGATCCTCGATGTCACCGAGCTTCTCGGTCAGTCGCCGGCACGCCGATCCCGTCTTGGGTTGGCGTCGGAGGTCATGGGTTGGCGTCGGAGAAGGAACTCGAATTTCGCCGATAGTTCATCGCATCGCGATACCCGCAGGTGATTGCCATCGATCATGCCGTGGGGCTCACGCGGCGTCGCTTTATACAATTGTCGTCGGACCGGCGGATAGGAAGCGCAACCCTCCGAGTCAATCCCTATTGCTCCTTTGTTTGCGGAGCTTGGCCCAATGGTCGAGCCGCGCGCGCAGATCTTTCTCGAAGCCGCGGCCGACCGGCAGATAGAGCGTCTGCCGCCCGAGCGACAGGGGCCAGTAATCTTGGCCCGAAAATTCTTCCGGCTCATCGTGATCATAGGCATAGTTCGCGCCATAGCCTTCCTCTCGCATAAGCTTCGTCGGCGCGTTGAGAATGATTTTGGGCGGCATTAAAGACCCATGGTCCTTGGCAAGCCGCGCCGCGGCCTTAAACGCCGCATAGGCCGCATTCGACTTCGGCGCGGTCGCGGCATAGATCACCGCATTGGCGATCGCAAGCTCGCCTTCGGGAGAGCCTAGAAAATCGTAAGCGTCCTTGGCGGCAATGGCCACGACGAGCGCCTGTGGGTCGGCAAGGCCGATATCCTCGACCGCCATGCGCACCACCCTTCTCGCGATGAACAGAGGTTCTTCGCCGGCATCGAGCATTCGCGCGAGATAATAGAGAGCCGCGTCGGGGTCCGATCCACGCACGGATTTATGCAGCGCGCTGATTAGATTGTAATGGCCCTCCCGCGCCTTATCATAGATCGGCGCGCGCCTCTGGACGATCGAAACCAGCGCGGCGGTATCGAAGATTTCCCCTGGCCTCGCTGCGCGCCATGCCTCTTCGGCGAGGCTCAAAGCCGCGCGGCCATCGCCATCGGCCATCCCTACCAGGCTTAAGCGGGCATCGGGATCGAGCGGCAGGGCAAGGCCCTCGCAGGTTTCCGCGCGGGAGAGAAGCTTTTCGATCGCCGCCGCCTCAAGGGCGTGGAAGATCATCACCCTTGCGCGCGACAACAAGGATGCGTTGAGTTCGAAGCTTGGATTTTCGGTCGTCGCGCCGATCAAGGTGATGGTGCCTTCTTCCATCACCGCCAGGAAGCTATCCTGCTGCGCCCGGTTGAAGCGATGCACTTCGTCGACGAAAAGCAGGGTTCCTTGGCCTGCCTTGCGGCGGCCCCGCGCGTCCTCGAAGACCTTTTTGAGCTCGGCGACACCGGAAAAAATCGCCGAAATCTGGACGAAAACGAGTTTCGTTTCGTGGGCAAGAAGGCGCGCGACGGTCGTCTTGCCAGTCCCCGGGGGGCCCCAGAAAATCAAGCTCCCGAGCGCGCCAGAGGCAATGAGCCGCGTCAGCGCGCCTTTCGGTCCAAGAAGGTGATCTTGCCCGGCGACATCGGAAAGGCTTTGCGGGCGCAGCCGGTCGGCGAGCGG
>Ga0182015_10007453_pt1 | contig 10668 bp, 12 predicted proteins | sample 712P3MmetaG_FD_120478 | JGI IMG/M metagenome (GOLD analysis project Ga0182015, IMG submission 120478) | Permafrost microbial communities from Stordalen Mire, Sweden - 712P3M metaG | ecosystem: Environmental > Terrestrial > Soil > Wetlands > Permafrost | place: Sweden: Stordalen | collected... | reverse complement strand
TGCACTTTACGGTGCTCGCCTTCGCCAACGAAACCAGGCCATACGTAACCGCCGATCCCTCCTACGAGGCCGGCATGTGGGCCGCGCAGGCCGCCGGAGCCAAGGTTTCCAAATGGCCGCTGACAGACACCTACGCGCATGACATGAAGGCGATGGTTGCCGCGAGCCCCACCGCCGGCGTGATCTACATTTGCAATCCCAACAACCCGACCGGCACGCTCACGCCCAAGGACGACATCGTCTGGGCAGCCAAGAACAAGCCCGCGGGCTCCGTACTGCTGATCGACGAGGCCTACATTCACCTGAGCGAAGCGCCAAGCTGTATCGACCTGGCACAACAGGACCAGGACGTCATCGTGCTGCGCACCTTCTCCAAGGTCTATGGCATGGCAGGTATCCGCTGCGGCGTGGCGTTCGGCCGGCCTGACCTGCTGGCGAAGCTGCAGCGCTACGGCATGAATCCGCTGCCGGTGACCGCGGTCAACGCGGCGGCGGCGAGCCTCTCTGAAGCCAACCTGGTCGCCACGCGCAAGAAGATCATTGCCGACACCCGTACCTCCACCTTCAAATGGCTTGAGAGCAAGGGCTACAAATTCATCCCATCGGTTTCGAACTGCTTCATGATCGATACCGGGCGCCCGGGCAAGGAAGTCATCGCGGCCATGCAGCAGCACAATGTCTTCATCGGCCGCACCTGGCCCATCTGGCCCAACCATGTCCGCGTGAGCGTAGGCACGCCGCAAGAGATGGCTGCCTTCCAGACGGCGTTCGAGGCGGTGATGTCCGCGCCGCCGGCCGCACCCACAACCACCTGAAGCCCGCAAAAACCCAACCAAAGGCAAAGCATGAGATTTCCGCTCTGCTTTTTGTTCTGTGCTTTAGACTTCCCACATGAACCGCAGACCTTCCGGCGTTACGCTCTCCGCAGTTGTCCTCGGCATCTTCGACATCTTCCTGCTGGTCGCTGGCCTGATGTACGTCATGATCGGGTTCGTGTTTGCGCGCTCGCCCGGGCTCCCAGCGGCTAGCGTGACCAACGGCGCTCCGCCGCCCCAGCAACTGGTCGTCGGCATGATGGCCTTCTTCGCTCTGTTTGCGCTGCTCTGCGCCGCCTGGGGCATCAGTACCTTTGTCGGCCTGCTGCGCATGCGGAACTGGGCGCGCATCTCCATCATGATCATCGGCGGCTGCCTGGCCGCGTTATCTCTGTTCGAGCTCTTCTGCTGCGTCCTTGTGCAGATCATGATTAAGACCGGGGGGCTTCCACAGAACGCCAACTCCGCTAATCTCGCAGCCATAAATCCGGCTGCTCTGCAGGGCTTCTTTCTGATTGGCGACGCCATGTGCGTGGCCGTCGCCGCCATTGGCATCTGGTGGATTGTGTATTACGCCAAGCAGAAGACACGCGCAGCCTTTGAATCTGTCGCACTGCAACCGGCCCTGAGCAGCACAGCGCAATTGAACCCGGCTACGCCTATTACCGACTTCAGCGTTGCGCAACCCCTGGAGGCATCTCAACCCACGGCGCTGCAACCCGTGGCAGAGGTCCCCGTGTCAGAGGTGGCTCCAGATGCACCTGCGCCCCCCATCTCGATGACTATCGTCGCGGTTCTCTGCTTCCTGGGTTGCGTTTCGCTGGTGTTTTGCTGCCTGCTGCCCTATCCGCAATTTATGTTCGGCATGCAGATCGGCGGAGCGTCCAAGTACGCACTCTTGATCGCGATGGCAGTCCTCTATGCGCTCGCCGGCTTTGGTCTGCTGCGGAGGATGCACTTCGGCTGGCTGATCGCAGTTGGGCTGAACCTGCTCGGCCTGCTCAATATGCTCGCTTTTCTTTTTCCGAGTGTGCGCGAGCGCTACATGGCTTTCATGCAGACCGTGTCGCAGTCGGCTGCGCCCACCATGCCAAACGCAGCACAAGCCTCGGCGCAGATATTTCAGCAGCAGCTGATGGCCAACATGATGTTTCCCATCTTCACCGTGTGCAGTTTATTCATCCTGTTCATTCTGGTGCTGCTGTGGAGAGCGCGCTGGTGGTACAAAAGCAGTGAATAAGGAGTAGAAAAGTACTTTCTGCTGCTTACTGCTCACTGCTTACTTCTCGCACTTGCGTACCTTCCCAATTCCTTGACGGAGCGGCACTCCGTGTGCAGCGCAGCCAGCGCAGCATCGGCGCGGTCTTCGCCATCAAAGCGGAAGTCGACATAGAACACATACTCCCAGGGTTTGCCGGGGACAGGACGCGACTCAATCTTGGTCAGGTCGGCGCCAGCAGCAGCCAGCTTCTGGAGCGCGGCGACCAGCGTTCCGGGGCGGTGCTCAACGATGAAAGCAACGCTCAGCTTGTCTGTCGAGCGCACGTCAGAAGGACGATCGTCGCGGCGCAGCAGATGGAAGCGTGTGAAATTTTCGTGGTGGTCTTCAATGCCCTCGACCAGGATCTCCGCGCCATATTCCTTCGCGGCCAGCGCGGGAGCGATGCCGGCAACGTCGCGCAGGCCCTCCTGCATCAGGTGCTTCACGCTGCCCGCGGTGTCATAAAACGGCGTGGCGCGCAGACCAGAATGCGCGGCAAGCCAACGGCGGCACTGCGAAAGCGCCACCGGATGCGAAAGAACGGTCTTGACCTCAGCCAGCGTTACGCCCGGCGCCGCGATGACATTGTGGCGGATGCGCAACTGGCCCTCCGCGTCGATGCGCACGGGCATCTCAAGCAGAAGGTCATAGTGTTCGGCAACCGAGCCATGCAGGCTGTTCTCGATGGGAAGAACCGCAGCATCCACCGCTCCGCTCACTACGGCATCCAGCACCTGCGCAGAGAGCGTGCAGGGGACAATCTCGACATCGCCGAGCATCTGCAGCGCAGCCATGTGGCTGTTCGATCCACGCTCACCCTGTATCGCCACACTGCGAATAGCCATTCCCAGCTCCATCCCTCCGGGGCTAAAGCCCCTGTTTTCTTTCGTCGTCCTCATGTCAGGGAAACCCAAGGCTAAAAGCCTTGGGCTACCAGCCCTGACCTATCTGAAAAAAGGTTGCCAGCGAACGGCGTTAATTCGCTGCTTTTATTTCCTGACGACTCCGCACTTTGCTCCATTCAGGGACAACCTCGCTATCTTACCGGGCAACTTACCCCTTAGCGCCTGAATAGTGCGCAATTCGCGTGGCCCAACAAGCGCCATGCCTTCGCAAGGAGAATGCATCATGCTTTGGACCATCATCGTCGTTCTTGTCGTCCTCTGGCTTCTGGGTTTCACCCTGCACATCGGCGGGGCCCTGATCCACATACTGCTGGTGTTGGCCCTGATCGTTCTGGTCTACAACCTTTTGGTCGGGCGACGAGGAGTCTGAACCTTCGAGTGCACTCTTCAACCCCTATCAAACCAACCAAAAGGAGTACGGGCCATGAGCACAACCATGAGCGAAAGCACCATCCACGGTAAATACGACCAGGCCGCCGGCAAGGTAAAGCAGAAAGTCGGCGAAGCAGTTGGCAACCGAAAGCTGGCGAACCAGGGTGCCACGCAGCAGGTGAAGGGTCATGCCGAAGAAGCCTGGGGAACGGTGAAGGAATCCGTGAAGCAAGCCGTTGCCGACCAACACGCCAAGAAAGATGACACCATGCACGACGTGCGCGAGAAGATGACTTCGACGGCACAGAACGCGAAGGAGTCAATCCAGCAGGGCGTTGACCCGGAGCACCACGCTAAAAAGTAGCGTTAGGGTCCGGCCACGAGCTCCAGTACCACGCCAGCCGTTTGTTCCACGCTGAGGTCCGCTGTCTCGACCGTGTGGGTGGAGATGCGTTCATAGAGTCGCTTGCGTGCCTTGAAGCGGCGCTCGGCAGCAGCGAGATCGGCCAGTACAGGCCGCTCCGCCGCTCTGGGCTGCTGCTGGCAACGCTCCATCAAAGCAGCAAAAGGCGCGGCAAGATACACAACGGCGGTGCGGGGCGTCTGTTCAAGCAAAAGGCGGTTGCCCAGCTCTTCCGGCGCGCCGCCGCCCAGCGCCAGCACCACACGCCGGCGTCCCAGCAGCGCGGCCAGCGCGGCAGCCTCCAGCTTACGGAAGTGCGGCTCGCCGCTTTCGGCGAAGATGCGCGCAACGGAGCGGTCGTCGCGGCGCTCGATCTCAGAGTCAAGGTCCAGGAAGCGCCAGCCGAGGCTCTCCGCCAGAAGCGGGCCAAGGGTGGATTTGCCGCTGCCCATGAATCCCGTGAGCACAACGCGGTCGATGTCCTTGAGGACCACGGCGGGCTGTCGGGTTGAGGTGCGGGTTGGGGTGGAAGCTTTCGGCATATCGGATATTTCAGGGGCCGGCATATCGAGAATAACTGTTGCCATTGTCAGTCTCCGTGCAGCGCGTGAGAAGTGCGGTTCTGGGTGCAAAGCAAAAGCCGCAACCTTTTAGGCTGCGGCTCGGTGGAGTTGCGTTTCTCTTTAGAGGTTAGAGACGCGCGCAAGTCCGCGAAGCCGCTGGCAGATACCAGTAGCTAAATCGCGCGGAGGTGCGGAAGAACGTCATGCAGATGAGACTAGCGGGGACTGCCGGGAAATGCAAGCAAGCGTGGCGGCAATGATCTCTTGTCGTCAGCCCTCGTAGAAAAGTGGGGGGCGCGTTTTTGCCCCACCCACAAATCTGGTAGTCCATTCATGAGCGACGCTTCGGGCCCCATCGAGCGTTTTTGGCTCGATGGGGTGGATCACCGGGGTCCCCGGCGGACGATTTTTGTCCGCTGGGGTGGCTCACCGGATGGGTGGGATTCGCACCCATAGGGTGATGAACGCGATCGCATAGATCGCGGTAATGTAGCACCAGAGCAAAGAGAAAGCTACATGCATGTAGGTCCGAAACCGATCGCCTCGCCAGATGGCGGAGTCGTAGGCGAAAAACTGAGTTAGCAGGCGACACAGCCAGAATGTCGCCATAGCAGCCAGGAGAGCACGGTTTAACGCAGCGGGCCGGAGGAGCGCATCGGCATACAGGAACGACACGGCGCCGGCAAGCCCGACGCCCAATGCGATGAAGAAGCTGTGGACAAAGAAAACTCGTCGCGTCAGGAGGGAGACGGTTGCCAGCTCCTGCTTCCATCCGAAGTAGCGATTGAAGAAGGCGTGGCTCACTCCGAGCAATACCAGCAGAATGCCGACAATCTTCAGATGAATGGAGAGAGTCACAGGGCCTTCCGAAAATTGTAGACATGAACAAACGGTGTCATCGAAAATTCGGTTCGCTGCATCAGCCCGGCTTCGAAAGCTGCCTTTCGCCATGCACGTTGGGAGAAGAAATGCAGGAATCCGGGACCGAAGGCGACGAAATTCCACAAATCCCGGGAGTGTTCCATCACAATTAGGTCGCCGCCGGGAACCAGAATGCGCGCGATTTCTCTGAACAATTTCACGCGTTGATCGTGGCGGCGCAATTCGTGCGCGGCAAAGATCGAGAAAGCCGCGTCGAACGAACCAGCGCTAAATGCCAAATCGTCATAACGCGCCGCCGCGGACGGGATTGTGCAGTGTTTTAGCCTCCGGGCCACCCCGATTGAGTGCTCGGTCATTACCCGGGGATCGTAGATGTCTACGACCTGTGTGGCAGCCTGCGGAAATATTGCTGCCAGCAAACCGCTGGTTTCGTCGAAGCCGCAGTGGATGTTGATCAATTTCCCCGGCGCTCTCGGGAGGATGCGCAAAATCCAGTTTAGGTCGTAAAGGGGAAAGCGGTCGTACACATAGTGCGACACGATCAGTGACGACGCCAGCCAGAACATCGCCGGTGCCACGGCAAGCAGAAGCGCAACGCGCCAGATAGGATGCAGAAACGGTAATGCGAGGATTGCCACGCCGGCTCCTATCGCAGCACCCAGGTAGGATGGCCAGTTGAACTGCAATATCTGGAGCAAGCCTTGATACGGCTTCCGAACAGGGATTGGGTTCATGAGAGCCGCCTCCCGCGCTGCCATTGATAGGGCACATCCTGCACATGAAAAGCATTCGCCAGAATTGGCTCGGCCTGGCAGAACGGCTCCTGATCCAGGAATGTATTGCGTGGCACCTCCACCGCTACAGGTTTCGGATTCCAGCTTTGTCTCATCGCGCGAATGCCAATGATGGAATGCGTTGCCTCTTCGTAGTCGAAGGTGTAAGGCAGAGGACCCGCAAATCGCCTGGCTTCCGCCATGGTGCTGAATGGAGACGTCTGCGGAAGGGGTGCTGGATCGTCCGTCAATCGCGCAAACACTTCGAGGTCTGCTTCCGCATGAGGCGTCCGAATCTTCCATCGGATATCGCGGCCGCTCTCCTCGAAGAAAGCCTCGCAGAGGTGGTAGTTGTAATGGGTCAACAAATTCCCTGCACGGACCATCAATTGATGGTCTGTGTCGCTTCTCAAAATCCGCAATCCGCGCTTCGACTGCGCGTTGCCGGCGAGCCTCGTGAAAATCCTGTAGCCGCTCAGAAAGAAATCGCAGCCCAGCGCTGCGGGAAGAAAAGAGGGTCGCAGATCTTTCGTTTGCACGAGGGCAACCGCGAGAAATGCAAGCCCGCGATAGGTATCGAGAACCAGGCCTGCTGGCAGCAAAGGTTGGAGAATTTCTGGCGGAAACGCATAGGTCAGCACCAGGGAGTGGCGGAAGAAGGCCGATACCGGAATCGGATGACGCCTCAGCAGATGGAGCATAGTTTGCCGCCTTCCATGCGATTCACTTCTACCACGCCCCAAAGTAGCGAGCGATCCAGCGCAGCGCAATTTGAAATTGTGCTGTCGCTCGGCTCTGCGAAGCTGCGAATGACAACAATAGCGCCAGGGGCAGCGGCGTGTTCTATTGCAGCGCGCAACCGCCGCAAGTAGCCTGAAGGCGCTCCGTCCCCAATATTAGACAACGCGAACGCATCGAAACCTGCCGCCATACAGCCTTCAAGGAAGGCTACAGCATCGGCGCAGACGAAGTTGATGGGAGTTTCAGCTGTGCCAGGGTCGACCGGAGGTGCCCCTAAAAGCAACGACGCTGCATAGGGATTGCCTCTGTTTGAATGTCTGGCCCAACCGCGGCGGAGGCGATGGCGAAGCTTGCTCCCGAAGTCTCGCGGCAGCGATTCAATGAAAGGGCTGGAGTAGCACAGTCCTAGAAGGCGCGGAGTAAGTAGCGTATCCAGCGCCACACGCCAGATGCACGTGTCTAACCGATGATCCCAGTAGTCGAGCTGCTCAACGGGGTCGGACAGGTCGAGAAAATCCGCCAGCTTTCTGCGGGTCCAGCCGACGAGTATTTCGAATTCACGGCCGAGCGCCATCAAACGCTCGACCTTTCCCATTTGCGGTGGCTCGCCCTCGGCCCGCGATTTTGCATAGGCCAGTTGTAGTGAGCTGATGTCGACTGCCGTCACTTCATGTCCCGCGGCGGCCAGAGCACGTGCCGTGCACCCCGCACTGGCGATACAGAATACACGGCTGCGCGGCTTGAATGCGCGCAGCTCAATGTTCGAATCCTCGTACATTGTGCCGAACATCAGCCCTCGCTGCAGCTCCCTGAAAGGTCCGCGCTGCCATGGAGTCGACGCGGTTTCAAGCGTGCGCATCATCCATGCGACCTTCCGCTGCAACCCAGATAAGCATCACGAAAACAAAGTTTTGCAGGATCATGCCGACAGGATCTGGAATCAGACGCCAGGCCCAAATCAAACCTCCTGCATTCATGCCGGCAAGCAACACGGTCTGCACGATTGCCGCCTGATGTGCCCGTTGTCCCGACAAGACCCACGCTGCGATGCCGCATTCGACCAGACCCAGCGTGATCAGGGCGGCCCGGCTTCCTGTCGGACCTATGAACGGCACTGCTGAGATCACTGCCACATGGCCGGCAGCGCGGCCCAAAACCTTGCACCATAGGCCTTGATATAGCCAAACAAGCGCAATGGAGAGACGGATCAATTTGCGGTCGGGCATGCGATAGTCATGCACGGTCCTTCGCCCTCCGGCGGGTGGCCATGTGTCATTTTCTCATCGCCGACTTCGGGTACAGGCTACCCGAGCATGTCGTGCAAAATGAACTTTTGTGCAGCTACAAACGCTGAGAGGTTCAACCCCTTACTCTGGAGTAGCTTACACCCCTTGCACCGCGCGTCCAACCGTCACAAAAAACCGTAAAAAACGAGTTCAAATGCGTTGAGTACAAGCTCGCCGTTTCAGTCGCTTTTCGACGATGACTCGTCGTCAGAGCCGCCGCCCTGCTTGAGTTTGCTGGCGATGTTGGACCACACCTTGTCGCTGGGGTCGCCGACGGGGTCAAACAGGCTCTTGGCAGCGTCGGCGATAGTTTCCAAGTCCTTCACCAGCGCCAGGCAGTCGGGGTTTGCCGCAAAGAAACCGGCAAACCGAGCATCTTCACTGACCTTGCCTGCACCGGCAGCGGCGAGTTCAGGCAGATACTGCTTAAACTCAGACACGGTCATCTTGTTAGGGTCGAGATTCAGAGGAAGGTCGCTCATTGCACGGCCTCCTTCTTGGGCCCGCCGACACCCTCAATCGGCGCAAGCTGCTCTGGAGAGTGCAGGAGTTCGCGCAGCTTGAGGCGCGCCTTGTGAAGCTGGCTCTTGGAGTTTCCGGTGGAGCACTCAAGCATGGTGGCAATTTCATTGTGCTCAAAGCCTTCCACATCATGCAGCACAAAAACCATACGGTACCCCGGAGGCAGCGCGGCCACAGCGCGTTCCAGCGTGACGCGATCGACGGAGCCGGTGAGCTGCAGGTCAGGGGAGCCGAAGTCGCGGCGCGGCGCGTCCTCTTCGCTGGGGTTGATGGTCTCCTCAAGGGAGACGAGCTGGAGTCCCTTCTTGCGCAGCTGCATCAGCACAAGGTTCACCGTCAGACGGTGCAGCCAGGTGGAGAAGGCGCTCTCGCCGCGGAAGCTGCCGATTTTGCGGAAGAGGTGGAGGAAGGCTTCCTGGGTCATGTCCTCGGCTTCAGACACGTTGCCGAGCATGCGCAGGCACAGGGTGTACACACGCCGTTTGTGCAGCGCGTAGAGCTTGGAAAAGGCATCTGCATCGCCTTGTTTGGCTAGCTCAATCGCCTCTGCTTCACCGGCGATTGGAGCGTTCCGCTTGAACAAGCCGGCGTTCGGTTTTGTGGGCATCGTAGGAGGGCCTTGAAGTTGCATATCTGTCAGTGCTTCCGGTCCGTACGTTCCATCTGGGCCGGCGACTGCCTAGCAAGGGTAACGTACTTGGGTTGCCACAGGTTTCCAGGCCATAAGACTGACTGCGGCCCAGGATGGTTGTATGAGTTGTGTTTGCAAGAACTTGACGTGGAAAAGAGGGGTTTTGCCTGGAGATTTAGCTGCCTATGAAGCGGGCGTAGAACGAGCGGGCGAGGCCGGTGTCCGTGGTTCCCTGCACTAGGGCGCGGCCATCCGGGAAGACGGTGAGCGTGTGCCCGCCGCGGCAAAAACGCAATAGATGCCCGTTGGAGCGGACGTCTCCCAGCGTGCGCAGCCGGGCGGCCAGCGCGGCAAGATCGACGGGGCGATGATGCTCGTGGATCTGCACGGAGTTGCGCCCGCAGAGCGTGATGTGGGGGCGGGCGTCGCCGGCCAGCGCGCGGAAGCGACGCTCCCCGCAGACCTCGCAGCCGGCGCGAGGCTGCGCGGTGGAGATCTCAGAATGCTCCCCGCTCCAGAGATCGTAGGAAACGAGAGTGCGGCGCATGAGCTGCGGCTGCCCGGTCAGAAATTTCAGCGCCTCCGTCACCTGCAGCGACGCAGCTAGATTGACGGCGGTGGAAAGAATGCCGGCGGTGTCACAGGTCTCCACATTGCCGGACGGCGCGGAGGGGAAAATGCACGCGAGGCAGGCTGTGGGCGAGATTTCTTCGTTGTCCCTGACTCTTGGCCCTTGGCCCTTACCGGGGTCCCCAGCGGATGTTCTTTGTCCGCTGGGTTGGTCAGCCCTCTTCGGCAGTATGTTCATCGTCGCCGCATACGCGCCCACAGCAGCGGCATAGATCCACGACCGCCCATCGCGGACGGCAAGATCGTTGAGCAGGTAGCGCGTCTCAAAGTTGTCGGTGCCGTCGAGCAGGATATGCGCGCCGCCAAGCAGCGATTCAACGTTTCCGGGGACGAGGTCGGCAACGTGGGCGGTAACGCTCACGGTAGAGTTCAGACGCTCGAGATGGCGGCGGGCGGCTTCCGCCTTGGGCAAAGCGGCGCGGGCGTCTTCCTCGTCAAAAAGCACCTGGCGCTGCAGGTTGGAGGGTTCAACGAAGTCGCGGTCGATGAGCGTGAGTCGGCCGATCCCGGCGCGGGCCAGCAGTCCGGCTGCAGCGGCGCCTGTGGCTCCCACGCCAACAATGGCTACATGCGCGGCGGCGAGGCGGCGCTGCCCCTGCTCTCCGATGCCGGAGAAGAGTACCTGGCGCGAATAGCGTTCGCGGCTGTCGATTTCCTCCGCGGGCGCGGGCGAGGACCCGGTCAGGGTTTCAGCGAGCGGCCCGGCGACTGTGGGAGCAGACATGGGTTGAAGTATACGAGTGCGGCCTTGATGGCGCGCGAGCGAGCGAACCCCATGCCTGTAGTTCGCATCTGTAAGATGAATCCAGTTATCGGATGCGCCGTCTGACAGGGCGGTAAAGTGGTGCAGGCACGGTACGAAGCCGTGGTCAGGACAGGAAGCG
>Ga0182015_10007452_pt1 | contig 10668 bp, 5 predicted proteins | sample 712P3MmetaG_FD_120478 | JGI IMG/M metagenome (GOLD analysis project Ga0182015, IMG submission 120478) | Permafrost microbial communities from Stordalen Mire, Sweden - 712P3M metaG | ecosystem: Environmental > Terrestrial > Soil > Wetlands > Permafrost | place: Sweden: Stordalen | collected... | reverse complement strand
GGCGCAATCACCTGCTCCTGGCGCTGTTGCGGGAAGGCGGCGCGGTTGATCGGTTGCGGCTGCCCTGCCGGACGGTTGATAGCGGCCGAAGGCTGAGGAGCGCGGACCGGTGTTCCCGGGGCGCCCGCGCGCTCAAAACCCTGCCGGGTTTCGACCACCGGGCGAGCCTGGTTCGGAGGAACCGCGCGGGCCGGGGCCTTTACCGCCACAATCGCGGTTGCCGGAGTGACCAGCGGGTGCGGAACGATGGGCGCGGCGCTCAGCTGGGCACGAACCTGCGGCGTGAGCTGGATGCGCTGCGCCTGGGCAATCGGCTGGCCAGAGGCCAACGCACGCTGCGGCACCACGACCGTGGCCACGCTGCGATTGACATAAGTAACATTTGTAACGTTGGTAGTGTTATAAACGTTGACCGTCTTGTTGATGTAGGTGTTGTGGATCACAGTCACGTTGGTGGTGTAGATATTGGTCACGTTCACGCGGTTGCAGTACGCCGGGCTGGCGTGATACCAGGGCTGATACACCTCGCGTGGGCCGAGCGGGAACCATGCGGCGACAGCGCCGATGACGGCGGAAATACCGGCGCCTCCCCCGCCCACAAAAGCCACCAGGGCGGGCGAATAGATCGGGCGAACTTCCCCGCCAAAGGCCGAGGGCGGCGGTCCTGGGACCCAGCCCCAGCGTCCGCCAAAGTTGGCCCAGCGTCCGTAGTGGAAAGGCGCGAAGCCCCAGGGCTCGGCCTCCACCCACGTCCAGCCCCAGGGAGCGACCCAGGCCCAGTGGCCGTTCGAGTAGGGCGTCCAGCCGGCAGGTACGCTGCGCGGGTACCACACGGCTCCGTAGCCTTGATTGTCCTGGTTGGCCGGCTGCCAATCGCCGTAGTCGTCGAGGTCGGCGGCGCCGATCATGTCAGGCGATACATATTGGTAGGCGGAGGCGCGTTCGCGGCGCTGCTCGCGTTGCTGATCGAACTGGTCCAGGCCGTCCGGCGGCAGCAGTTCCACCTGCTCCGCGTAGACGGGGTTCGATCCGGACAGGCGCATGGACTGGTTGGGGCCAAGTTGTTGATCCAGATTCTGGCCCGTCACTTCGACCGCGCCCGAGGAGACCGTCACCACAGTGGTGTCGTCCTGCGGGTAGGAGTCGACGCGGATGTCGCCGGGCTGGTCCACGAGAATCGCGCCGTTCGGGGTGTCGACCTCGACCGTTGCCGGCTGGCCGTTGAAGGAGGAGAGGGAGCGGGTGCGAACGCGAATCGAGCCCTGCGCCAGGCCGAACTGGGCGATGTTGTCGGTGAGCGAAGAGAGCGTGACATCCGCGCCATTGCCCAGGCGGACTGCCAGGCCCGCCGTCTGCAGCTCGCCAAAGGAGTTGTTATCGGCGTAGACGCGGTCCCCGCTGGTGAGCGGATAGTTGATTTCGGCCTGGGAGAAGGCGTCGACGCCGTTTGGCTCAAGCGAAACGTTGCCCTGGATCAGAGAGATGCGCGCGACCCGGTTGGGTGGGTCATAGCCACTATCGTTCTGCGCTTGGAGCACAGTGCCCAAAGGGCCCGCGCCGAGGAGCATGATGCCCAATAGACCAGAAAGCCGGGCACGGTTGGGACGCGTGGTAACGCAAAAGTGCGTGATATTTGAGCGGGTAATGACGTTCTCCTCGGCTTCCCCATGGAGGCAGGGAAAGCGCCCTGTTCGATGGAACCCGGATTGGAATGGAAGGATGTGGCTCGTGACAAGTTTGCTTCAGCGGATGTGGCGAGCCTCGACGGGATCCTCTATCGTCAGCATAACCGGGCGGGAACGCGAACGACGATTAAGACCGCGGTGCGAGGCCGAGTTGAACCTATCTACTCACGCCTCGCCGGTATTCGAGCCACGCATGGCACTGCGCGTTCCTTGTTTGATTACGATAAAGTTGTATGGCAATCCACTTCCCTGCTTTTGCTTGAGGCCGTTTTGCGTTCATCCCGTCGTGATTTCCTGAAGCAGGCGGCGGCGCTTGCCTGCGCGTGTTGCGTTCCCGTCGAGGGCTCTGCTCAAGCAAAGAGCCAGGGTCCGCATCTGGAGTTTCCGGCCCGTCCGCGGGATCGGCTGGCCGTTACGTCGTACCCCTTCCGGGCCTACTTTGAAAGTGTTCCCAGTCACGGCCACGCTCCGAGCGTCCCCGGCGTTCCAGGCATGGATATCAAAGAGTTCCCGGCGATGGTGGCGGAGCGATTCGCTGTGTATAACGTCAATCCGCTGCTGAGTCATTTCCGTTCGACTGATTCGGCCTACCTGGAGAGCTTTCGCGAGGCGGTTGCCAAGGCGCGCTCCCATATTGTCGACCTCGGGCTGCCCGGACGATGTTTTGCGACCACCGATACCAGCATCGCCGCCGCGGCCGTCCGGGACGGCTGCCAATGGATCGATATCGCAGCCGCAATCGGTTCTCCCAGCGTGCGGCAGCACCTGTCATCCCAACCGGGGAGGGCGCCAGACCTCGACGCGGCTGTAAGCAATCTCGCGCGCTTAGCCGACTATGGCGGCAAGCGGAATGTCGTGGTCAACCTGGAGAACGATAACGCCACCTGGGAGGATCCGTTCTTCATCGTGAACGCCGTTGAAAAGGTGAACCATGCCTGGCTGCGCGGGCTCCCCGATTTCGGCAATTCGATCGCCAAATATGGGGAGGAAGGAAACGAGAAGGCCGTGGCCGCGATGCTGAAGCACGCCTTCAACATGTGCCACGTAAAGGAAGCTGTGGAGCTGGACGGTAAACCGTATCACGTGGACCTGGGCAGGATGTTTGAAATCGCTCGGCAGAGTTCGTATCGCGGATATTTTTCGATGGAGTTCGACACCCACGGCGGAGACCCTATCGCGGGGACTACGAAGCTCATCGACGAAACACTGCATTACCTTGCGTAGGGAGATTTATGGCAAACGAAAAAGACCTCAATCGTCGTGACTTTTTGATCACCGGTGCGGCCGGGCTCACCACACTCGGAAGCGCGGCTTTTCTTGGCCGCCCGGGCATCGTAATGGGGGCGAACGACCGCGTGCGCGTGGCGATCTGCGGTGTACGCGGGCGGGGCGGGGATCATCTCCACAATTACTCTCAATTGCCCAACGTGCAGATTGCCGCGTTATGCGACATTGATGAGAGCGTCTTACGGCAGCGGCTGGCGCAAATGGAGAAGATGGGGCTGCCTAAGCCAGCCACGTATACCGACGTAAGAAAACTGCTCCAGGACAAATCGATCGATGCTGTCTCCGTCGCCACACCCAACCACTGGCACAGCCTGATTGCCATCTGGGCGTGCCAGGCGGGCAAAGATGTCTACGTGGAAAAACCGTGCTCCCACAACCTATGGGAGGGCAAGCAATTGGTGAGCGCGGCCCAACGATACAACCGCATCGTGCAGCACGGAACGCAGACCCGTTCCTCCACCACCGTCCGCGAGGCGGTGCAGAAGCTGCGCGATGGAGTGATCGGGGAGACGTATATGGGTCGTGGCCTCTGCTACAAGTGGCGAGACACGATTGGGACGGCGCCCGTGCAGCCGGTTCCGCAAGACATTGACTACAACTTGTGGACTGGACCAGCGCCTGAGCAGGCATTTACGAAAAATCGCTTTCACTACAACTGGCACTGGTTCTGGGACTACGGCAATGGCGATCTTGGAAACCAGGGCGTGCACCAGGTAGACCTGGCTCGATGGGGGATGGGTGTGGGCTTTCCCAACAAAGTAAGCGCGATCGGCGGCCATTTTATGTTCGACGACGATCAGCAAACTCCGAACGACCTGAACTGCGCGTTCGAATTCGACCTGCCAAACGGCCGGCGCCGCATGATCACTTTCGAAGTCAGGCATTGGATTACCAATCATGAGGCCCAGATCGGAACACCCAGTCTTGGCACGCCCGAGCCAAAGAAGTCGCTCGCCACCGAAAAGTTGGGTCCCATGGCCGGCACCCATAATACAGTCGGGAATATTTTCTACGGCTCCAAAGGATACCTCGCCACGGGCGATGAGGACGCGGACACCTATGCCATCTGGATGGGCCGCGATGAGGAACAACGGACTGTCGCGCATGGCGGCACGGAGCTGGCTCACTTCAAGAATTTCATCGATTGCGTGATCAGCCGGAACAAGGTGGATCTGAATGCTCCCATTGAGGAAGGGCACATCTCTTGCGCGCTGGTACATCTGGCGAACGCATCCTATCGACTAGGCAGGACGATAAATTTCAATCCAGATACGCAGCAGGTTATCGGCGATGAAGAAGCGCAGCGGCTGTTGCGCGACGGCGATCGAGGGTACCGGGCGCCATTCGTAGTCCCGGAAGAAGTCTGAGACCTGCGCCGGCAGCTTCGCGACAAGACCAATCGTTCCCTTTACAAGGCCTCCCGGATTGCTCCAATGTTGTTTGGAAAAGATACGGAGTCAACCGAATGGTTGTCTACATACTGGTTGGTTCGACGGCTAAGTGGCCTACCCGGTTTTTCCAGGCATGATAGCCGGCACGTTCTAAGATAGACACCGCCCGGTCGACGAAGCCCTCTTCCGCTAACTGCTTACGTAAGGCTACGTATCCCGCTACCCAGGCAGTAGGGTCAAGTTAATCCGGTGGCCGCCCGAGAAAGCCGTCCGGTTGTCGAACCCATATCTTCTTCTTCGCGAGCAACTCGTCGTACCGAAAGTCATAGTCGCGGCGGAACCCCTCGTCGGAATGCAGAACTCCAACCAGTTTGGCCAGCTCAAACGTTTCCTTCTCCTGGTCGTGGAGACAGAACAAAGGCATGACTGTCGGAGGCCTGAGGTTGTCGAGGCTAAAGGCAAATTCTTTGCGAACCAGCGTATCGTGCTCCTTGCGATAGACGGAATAGCGTGCCTCAAGAGTTTTGGCGCCGTCCGCACCGCACAGGAAGAGACCTCCGGGACGGAGCGTGCGCAAGGCCCATTGCTCGGCACGGCTGCGAAAGGCGGAGTCAAAATAGAACAAGACATTAAACACGCGAATGATGTCTGCGGGGGGCGCATCCTCGCCCAAACCAGCCTCTATCAACGCTAGATTCGGACGCTCGTAGCTTCGAATCGGATTGCATACAAGGCGTGCACCATCCTGTTCGATCGCCAGGCACTCTCGGCTTTCGGGAAGGGGTAATTTTGCTCTAAACTCGGCGAACAACTCGCCGAACCGCCGGAAGGTTGCAGCCTGGTCATCGTAGAGCGAAACGAAGGTAGTGCGATTCGACGTTCCGGGTTGAAAGTAGCGAACACCACCCGCCGAATCCATACATGCATAGTTGCCGTCGGAATCGTAAAGAACGTAGGGATCAAAGCGAAGGTCGGCGCCAATCACTTGCCACCGAGGAAAATCGCGGGCCGCATCTAGCGCCGTTTGCGGCGGGAACCCACAACCCATCTCCAGCAGAACCGTGCCGTCCTGGAATTCGGCCCAGGGGCTGGCAGCGAGATATTGATTGATCAGTTGATGGCGATCTTCATAGGTTAACGGGGGAACGACGTTCCCCCATGCGCCAGGGAGCAGGCCTGGAATCATCACGCCCAGGATCCAGGCAAGGCCGGGCGACATATTCTCCGGCAGCACCTTGGAGATCGCCATAATGCGGAAGGCGCGCTCGATAAACTCCTTAACCTCCGGGCGCTCGTTTTCGACTCTCTTTAGAAGCGGGAAATGATCGGCGAAGCAACGACTCCCGAACGTGCGCTCAAAAAGTTCTTCAATGGAAGTCCAGGCAGTCTCGCCGCCAACCCGTATCATGTCGTTTGCGCCTCATTCCATCGTGTCCAAAGGGTGAGCAATGCTGTCTCGGTAGCCCATTCGGAACAAATCGATCATAGACGGAAGTGGCGTTTTGCAGGGTACCTTAAATCCCTTTCTGAGGGTGGTGCTTTCCTTGACTGCTGTGGCCCGGGATGGGCGCACCGCAGGTCCCTCCACTTTCGGCGGTTGCCGAGTGGTTCTGTCACCCCTTGTTATGCGCATAGGATAATAGGGAGGCTTTATCCGGGAGAGGGCACACGATGATGCGTACAACCTCCGCCCACCCGATTTCGCAAAAGGTCCTTTTGAAAGGCATGTCCCATGTTCTCGAGACGTAAGTTTCTGCAGACTCTTTCTGCTGCCGCCTGCTCGGATCTGCTGGTGCAGCAAGCCAAAGCTTTCGCCGCCGTGACAACGCCGGCAACCCAGGGTGCTGAAGAAGACCTGACACAGTACGTCAACATCCGGGTCGGTACCGGCGGCCACGGACATACCTATCCTGGCGCAACCGTCCCCTTCGGGGCAGTGCAGTTGAGTCCTGACACCTTTGACCGCGGTTGGGACTGGTGTTCCGGCTATCACGACTCTGACGGATCTCTGATGGGCTTCAGCCATACCCACCTGAGCGGCACCGGCGGTGGAGACTTGCTCGATGTCCTGATTATCCCCAACGTGGGCGAAGTGAAGTGGAACCCGGGCACGCGGGAAAATGTTGAGGAAGGCTATCGTGCGCCGTTTGCTCACGCCGACGAAAAGATGACGCCCGGCTACTACTCCGTGCCGTTGCATGACCGCAAGATTCTGGTGGAGCTCACGGCGACCGAGCGAGTTGGGCTGCATCGATATACCTTTCAATCGGAAGGTGCGAGTCACTTCGTTTTGGATTTCTCGCATTCCTACAACGATCCTCTCAGTCCAGTTACCGATGCATCCCTCGAAATCGTGGGCAACGATATGATCACCGGCGGCCGCACGGTGCACGCCTGGGCAGAGGGCCGAAAGATCTACTTCGCTGCGCAGTTCTCGAAGCCCTTCCGCAACGCAGAGTTCTGGCAGCAAGGCGCGGTCCTTCCGGCGGCAACTCGGCGAGTCGAGGGCCATGCCGTGAAAGCGGCGCTGCACTACAACGCCAGTTCGGGCGAGCAGATTCTGGTCCGCGTCGGCATTTCCGGGGTGAGCGTTGCCAATGCCATGGCGAACCTGAAAGCGGAGATGCCGGGATGGGACTTCGACGGGACCTGCGCAACCGCGCGGAAAAAATGGCAGGCAGAGCTGAGCCGTATCCGCATCGAGACCGGCGATCCGGCCACGCGAACAATCTTCTACTCCTCGCTCTATCACATGCTGGTTGCGCCCACTCTCTTCGATGACGTGAACGGCGAGTACTGCGGCATGGATGGCAAGACCCACAAGCTCGAACCGGGCCAGCACAACTACAGCAGCTACTCGTTGTGGGATACGTTTCGCGCGCTCCACCCATCGTTCACCTTGTTTCAGGGTGACCGCGTGCCGAGCCTGATGAACGGCCTGATCGCCATGGCGGAACAGAGCCCGGCGGGCATGCCGGTGTGGCCTTTGCAGGGCAAGGAAACCGGCACCATGACGGGCTACCACTCGGCCACCGTAATAGCCGAAGCCTGCGTGAAAAACTTTCCCGGCATCGACTGGCAGCGCGCCTACAAGGTGATGCGCAAGCGCAACATGACGGACGACTATCGCGGCCTGGGCTACTATCGCGCCATGGGCTTCATTCCCGCGGATCGCGAGGACGAATCCGTAAGCAAGCTGATCGAATACAACTATAACGACTGGGCATGCTCACACGTCGCGGAGAAAGTTGGCGCAACGGAAGATGCGAAGCTGCAGCGCGAGCGGTCAAAAAATTACCGTCACCTCTTTGATCCAAAGGCGCAATTCATCCGCGCCCGGCTGATCAACGGTCAGTACACTGAGCCGTTCGACCCTATCGACATGGGGCACACCGATGCCTATCGCGACTACACTGAGTCGAATGCATGGCAGACGACCTTCGGCGTGCAACATGACGTAAAGGGCTACATCGAGCTGTGGGGCGGCCGGGAGCCCTTTATCGAGAAACTTGACGCGCTATTTACCGTCCCGTCGACGCTGCCAAAAAATGCGCCACCCGATATCGCAGGCCTGGTTGGCCAGTACGCTCACGGCAATGAGCCGAGCCACCATATCGCCTACCTATATGTGTACGCGGGCGAGCCGTGGAAGACCCAGTCGCGCGTTAACATGCTGCTGAAGAGTTGGTATCGCAACGACCCGAATGGCCTGGCCGGCAATGAAGACTGCGGCCAAATGTCTGCCTGGTATGTGATGAGCGCGATGGGTTTGTACGCCGTCGACCCGGTCAGCGGCAACTATGTACTTACGGCGCCGCTGATCGATAAAGCCACCGTTACGGTGACAGGTGGCCAGAAGTTGTTGATCGAAGCCAAGCGATCTTCACCGAATGACATTTACATACAGTCGGTGACGATCAATGGCAAAGCATCGGAGAAGCTGTGGGTGCGGCATGAGGAGATTGCCCACGGTGGACACATCGTTTTCGAATTAGGACCGGATCCGAATAAAACGCTGGCTACGGCTCCTGAGCTGGCGCCACCTTCGTTAACGGCATAAGGGCGCCACAGGATGGAGTGGGCGTGGTCACAGATCACGCCCATCTTCGCTAAATCATTGCGCGTCTTAGGCGGTGCCTTCTGCTGCGACACTCTCCTGGCAGTCAGCGCAGGACGATCAGGTCGCATTCATTCACTGCGGCAGCCCTTCCCCGGCCCGCTCCGCCACCATATACGCGGCGTACCAGTCGGGCCAGTTCGGATCGGGCTGCCCGGTGCGCTTCTCGTGCTGGCCGTGGGCGGCTGCCGCACGCCGCAGCGCGGCCGCCAGATCTTTCGCCGAGGTGTACGCCGTCTCAGCGCGGCCGATGCGCCCGGGCAGCCGCGTCGTGACCTCCTGCAACAGCCACCCGTTCCCGTCTGGGTCGCTAAACGTGGCGAAGGAGCTGTAGGTGGCGTGATCGGGCGCGGGCCCGCCGAGGCGGCCGCTCGAGCCGTCGGGCTGGAACTGAGCGCCTGGCGAACCGGCGTGGAACACGCCACTGACCGCAACCCCGTGGGCGGCGAGCTCGTCGCGCGCTGCCTCGATGTTGGAGACGATCAGGTAGAGACCGTGGGCCGAACCCGGCACAGCCGAGGTGATTTTCGTGCCGAACTGGACCGAGCATCCAGAGCCGGACGGGGTGAACTGGACGACCCGAAAGCCGTTATCAAAGGCAAAGTCAGCGTCGAGCCTCCACCCAAGGTTCCCGTAGAACTCCTTTGCGCGGTCGACATCCGAGACAGGAATCACAACCGCATCGAGTTTCATTTCGACGCTCGCGGCACTCGCGTCCCTGGTCGCATTGTTACTACCGACTTCCTGCTGCAGATTTGCCATGTTCTTCCCTTCGTTCCGCTAATTTCAAGCCAGATTGACAGCCACTTACCGGCGGCGCGTGGCCTGAGTGTAACGATGGCCCCACATACCACAACCGCATCAGACCAGAATTACTGAGCCGAAACAATTAGACGATGGTATTGGTGATGACGGCTGCGCCCCATCGCAGACGTCACCGTAACTCGAAATCAATGCGCTTGATTGGTCAACAATCCGTTCTGACCTTAAAGTGCTTTCCGTCCGCAGTTTGCCTGGCAATTCAGCCTCCCCGGTTATGCAGGCCCGCGTACAAAGGGAATCCTGTATTTTCTAAGGATGAAGAAGTGTCTCCGTTTCACCCTGCTGTTTGCCTGCTCGATCGGCTTTGCCCAGGCTCCCGACCCACTCAAGCTGGTCGATCCGATGATTGGCACTGGGCCCGAAGGACACACGTTTCCTGGAGCAACCGCCCCGTTCGGCATGGTGCAGCTCTCGCCAGACACCCAGATTCGGCCATTTAAGGAAAGCTACAAATGGGCGGCTGGATACCGTTACGAAGACACGACCATTCTAGGGTTTTCGCACACCCATTTTTCCGGAGCGGGACACAGCGACCTGGGCGATGTATTGATCATGCCGCTGAGCGGCGACACGGTGCCGTTAGAGCCCGGAGATCCCGCGCACTCGGGATATCGCTCACGCTTCTCCCACAGCAGTGAGCACGCAGAACCGGGGTACTATGCCGTAACCCTGCAAGACGCAAAGGTACAGGCGGAATTAACGGCAACGGAACGCGTGGGCGTCCATCGCTATCGCTTTGCGGAAGGCGCCCAGAGGCATCTGCTCATGGATCTGCGCAGCAGCATCTACAACTATCCCGGCAAAGTGCTGTGGTCGCGCATCCGGATTCGCAAAGACGGCACAGTGACCGGGATGCGCGAGACGCGCGGTTGGGCCCCCGGAAGGCAATTGTATTTTGCGATGCGCTTCTCCGCGACGATGTCGGGCCACGCTCTCTATAACCAGGAAGAAAATCCGCCACCCTATCACGGCTTCAAGCCGCCTGGAAATTCGCCGCAGGATACGCAAAGCATCGAAGGCCGCGGCCTGGAGGCTGTCTTCGACTTTGCGCCCTCCCCTGACCCGCTGATCGTGAAGGTGGCGCTGTCGCCGGTAAGTGAGGACAACGCGATCGCCAATATGGATGCAGAGACACCGGGGTTCGACTTTGACGGCGTCCGGGCAAAGACACAGCAACTGTGGCGTGAGGAGTTAAGCCGCGTGGAGCTCGATGCCTCGCCCGCGATGACGAAGTCGTTCTACACGGCGCTATACCACGCGATGATGGCGCCGAGCACAAGCATGGATGGAAACGGCGACTATCGCGGACCAGACAACCAGGTGCACCGCGCCGATGGCTTCCGCTTTGTTTCGTCACTCTCGTTGT
>Ga0182015_10007450_pt1 | contig 10668 bp, 11 predicted proteins | sample 712P3MmetaG_FD_120478 | JGI IMG/M metagenome (GOLD analysis project Ga0182015, IMG submission 120478) | Permafrost microbial communities from Stordalen Mire, Sweden - 712P3M metaG | ecosystem: Environmental > Terrestrial > Soil > Wetlands > Permafrost | place: Sweden: Stordalen | collected... | reverse complement strand
TTATGCCGCGCGACCATATTTAACGAACATTATCTTAGCGGCCACGCCACAAGATCGCGGCGGAATGTGGCAAAAAAAAGCAAAGCCCGCCGCAGCGGCGCGGATTTGTCGAGGCCATGTTCCCAGCGGATGTGCTATGCGCTTCCGCGACGGCGCTACCGTGCCAAGTCCTCCAAATGGAACCGGTTCACAAGCGCGGCTGAGCTTAGAGTTCGCGCTCGTAAATGCGGAATGTGCGGGTATGATGAGCCGGCAGGCTTCGCGCAAGATTGAGCATTGCGCGATTGGTTTCGAGGATCCAGCTGATTTCCGTCTCTTCGATCCCGGCCCCGCGTGCCCTCGTAATCGCTTCGGCGAGAAGCAGCGAAATAGCCATCGAACCGATTCGGGTGCCCCGCCAGCGGCTGGCGATTCCGATCATCGGGATCCGCGTCATCCGGGTCCCGCGGCCATGAATGCGCCACAGCAAGCGTGCCCAGCCGGACGGCCAAAGCTTCCCGCCGAGCCCAACGAGCGCTTCATTGACGTCTGGTATTTGCGATACAACCGCGATGTCCTCGCCCCGCCATTTCGCTATTCTGATCCAGGATGGCTTGGCGACGGGCAGGGTAAGATCCGCGATCAGTCTGGCCTCCGCGTTGCTGACGGGAACCGAACTCCAATTGTTCTCCCAGGCGTCGTTGTAGAGCCGCAGCACTTGGGAAAATTCCGTTGGCCAGCGCGTCAGGGACAGGCCACGGGTTTGGATCTCTTTGGCGCGATCGAACCGGTTTGCGGTTTTGGCGACCCGCTCGGGGAAGTCCGACTCCGCTATCTGGCAGACATAAGCGAATAAATCCATGACCTTGCGCAACCCGAGCGCCTCGATGTGGCGCCCATAATACGGCAGAGCATGGTTGGTGCGAATGACGTGCGGCTGGTCAAACCCTTTGACGAGGAGTCCAGCTTCGTGATTGATCGACAGACTGAAGGGGCCGCGCATGCGGCGCAGCCCGCGTGCGCGTAAGTAATCGGAGGCATGGTGAAGCAGGGCGGCGAAAACGTCGCGGTCATCGATCGCGTCGATCATGCCAAAATGTCCGCAGGAGTCGCGGTATTTCTCGAGATGCGCCCGGTTGACCACCGCCACGATCCGCCCGGCCGGCCGACCATCGCGAAATGCGACGAAAGGCTGAATTTCATTTTCAACCATCAAGGGCGATCGCTTCTTGTCGAATACCCGGAGCATCTCGTCGCGAAGCGGCTCGATCCAGCGCGAATTGCCGCTCTGAGCGCGCTTCCCCGCCGCCATGAAAGCTTCGATGTCGGCCGGGCTTTGAATCTTCCGCACCAGCAGTGCGGTCATGCCGGACCGCCTTGCGGAAATCCCGGTATGCTTTGCATGGACGGGTTCGCGTTGACTTCCTTCATGGCCTCCTCGATCGCTTGAATTGTTTCATCTATCTGTTCGGGGCGATGCTCGGACGTAAGAAAGAAACGCAGGCGCGCGGCGCGCTCAGGAACCGCTGGATGAATAATGGGCTGCACATTGATGCCGCGCTCAAAAAGACCTTGGCTTAGAGCCACGGCAAGAACCGAATTGCCGGCCATAATGGGAATAATCGCATAGCCGGCGCTCGTTCCCGTATTCCACCCGCGCGCCCTGGCGGCATCGAAAAACAAGCGGCTGACACCGCGCAATTTTTCGACCCGGCTCGGTTCGCGATGCAGGATGGCAAGAGCCGCCGAGGCGGCGGCGGCCAGCGGCGGCGAAAGACCGACCGAATAGACGAACCCACCGGACATGCATTTCAGATATTCGACAAGCGCGGTCGGACCAGCAATGAAACCGCCACATCCGGCAAGCGTCTTCGAAAGCGTTCCCATCCAGATATCCACATCGCGCGGGTCCGTGCCGAAGTGATCGAACAACCCGTATCCCTTTGGGCCAAGCACACCTAGGCCATGCGCGTCGTCAACCATCAGCCAGGCGTTATGCTGCCGCTTGATCTCGATGAGCATCGGCAAGTCGGGAACATCGCCATCCATGCTGTATAGGCCTTCAACCACAATCAACGCACGCTCGAACCGCCGCCGGATCGACGTCAGCAGCGAATCGAGCGCCATGAAATCACGGTGCGGAAACGAACGCCGCTCGGCGCGGGACAAAGTCGCGCCTGCCAAGATGCTGTTGTGGGCAAGGCTTTCGTGGACAACCAAATCCTTCGGTCCGAGAATAGCGCCGATGGTCGAAACATTTGTCGCATGGCCGCTGACAAAAACGACGCAATCTTCCTGTCCATAATGTTGCGCCAAGGCCCCCTCCAGTGCCCGGTGCCCCGGCCGCTCGCCAGCGACCAGCCGGCTCGCGGACGCCGACGTGCCGAATGCGTCGACGGCGGCATGCGCGGCTGCGTGGACCTCCGGATGATGGTTCAGGCCAAGATAATCATATGACGAATAATTGATGTATTGGCGCCCGCCGATAAGGGTCGTCGCGCCGGCCGCGGTTTCATGGAGGCGAAAATAGGGATTGTCGAGGCCAACCACGGCCGCCATCGATCGCTGTAGTTTAAGTTCGCGATACCCTGGCAGATTTTGAAAGTTCATCACGCCATCCGGCGATGGCGGGACAGGCGCCCGCGCAATTTGAGTGTTGGTGCCGGCTGCCAGGGCGTCAACGCGGTTTTGAACCATTTCGTCAAGGCGCCGCCGGCCCTCTTCATTCAACCCAGCTCGATTTTGCGACTTCATGCAAATTTCCTGGGGGCTAGGCGACGGCCCGGGCGAAGAGGTCGATTCATTCGTGAACGGACTGGAAGAAGCTTGGTTATTTCAGACAATATGTCAACGCCGTATGTCAACGCCGTCTTTGGCTGGCTCTTCTTTGGCTGGCTCCCGCCTGGTTCCGTGCTTGCCATTGGCGGACCGGGCTCAAAACGTTCCACAACCGCCACCGCCGTTGGTTCCGTGGGCGGCCAGCGACCTTGACCTCGTCGAAGCAGCAATTGCGCATGTCCGGACCAATTCGGCCATGTCAGGGCCGCGTGGGTAGCCCTATAAGTTCAACCGGAGCCGCCGCCACAAGATCCTGATGCCGCAACACCGGGCGAGGAACTGGCCAACATGCTCAGCCAGGAAAGCGAGGTGATGCATGGAGCCTTATCCGCGAACGGCGATCAGATGCGCCGACACCGTTCGAGCATAGGTTAGCGGTTTGCAATCTTTCGGATTTCATGGAATCTTTGGCTCCAATCTCGAAGCTCTTGGCACCCTGGAAAATGCCGCCTCAAGATTACTCACCCGCCTGTCCGGTCACAGGACTCCCGGCGGTCCGGCATGTCCAGTGGGTGACGGCCGGACTCCTTGCCGCCCTTTGGCGCATCGAGTTCAAGACGGATGCCTGGCCGAGCTTCCGCGGCATCGATCGATTCGGACTATGGGAGTCGCCGGCAGGCCTTTATTTCTTCGATCCGCCGCTTGAAGGAGACCGCGCGTTTTACGTCCAATTCTACTCAAGGGTGACAGATTTAAAGCTTTGTTCGCGTCAATCCGTACGCCATGAATTCATGATTGCCGCGCGGCGAATCCAAGCTGGCGCTCGCGTCCTTGATGTCGGCTGCGGGTTTGCGAGTTTCCGTTCATGCCTGCCCCAAGCGGATTACACCGGGCTAGACCCGCATTTCGCCGAGGGCAGCACGGTCGGCGGGGTGCGCAATGAGACGCTCGCTCAACATCTCGTCGAGCATGCGGGGTCCTACGATGCCGTCTGCGCATTTCAGGTGCTCGAACATGTCAAGGCACCCACGGCGCTGTTCGCCGAGATGGTGCAAGCGGCTAAGCCTGGCGGCCTTATCTTCGTTGGCGTGCCGCACATCCCCTCCGCATTGACCCGCATCCCGAATTTCGTGATGAACGCGCCGCCCCATCATTTGACGTGGTGGACAAGGTCCGCTCTCGCGGAATTGGCAAAAGGCGCAAATGCCGTCATAAACGACATCGAGCATGTCCCTTGGGGTGCCGACGATTCTCTCATATATTGGGTCGGACGGTGCACCCCGGTCAAATGCACCGGGCCGCATTTTCGCGGTGCATGGTCCTGGCACGCGGCCGCCGCGCTCGGCCTGCTCGGCGGCTGGCTTGCTTACCGGTTACTTGGCACTCCGGCAACCAAGGACGAGGGCGCGGGACTGCTGTTGACGGCGCGACGTGCAAAAGATGCAAATTGAGTCACGCTTGTTCGTTTCCCTGGCGCGCCCCTTGGCCGCGCTGACAGCCATGGGCTGGCCCTTTGATTCAGCGAGGCGGAGCTAGGCCACATCATGATAATGAATACGGTTTTCGATGTTTTGTTTGTCGCATGGGCCGCGATCGCGGTTTTGAATACGTTTTCGGCTTGGCGCTACACATGGGGTCTTCCGCTGAGCGAAATTCCCGGGAGTACACCCCCCGTCGCCGTCATCGTAGCCGTGAAGAACACGTCGGAAGTTTCGCGTGCCTTCTTCGACCGGCTACGCCATCAAGCCTATCCAGACTATCGAATCCTCGCGGCAATCGAGTCGGAGGAAGATCCCGCCTTCGCCATGGTAACGGAGGAATCGAAACGGCCGGGAGTACCGCTTCGCACGGTCGTCGCCGGCCAATCCGAACGGACCGGTCAGAAGGTCTGGAATTTGCTCGCTGCCCTCGACGCAATCGAGGACCGCGATAAGATCGTGGCGTTCGTCGACGCGGACACGCTGCCCACGCCCGAGTGGCTTTCCCGGCTCGTTGCCGCTCTAGTCAATACGGGGCGTGACGCGGTCACCGGTTACCGCTGGATCATCCCAGCCGACAACCGGGTGAGCTCGGCCGTCGTCGCGGCGGCGAACGCGTCGATCGTGACGTTGCCGAGGCTGCCTTCGCTAAGGAACGCTTGCTGGGGCGGCACGACGGCCATGCGGCGCAAGACGCTGGAGCACATCGATATCCGCCGCTATTGGGCTGGGGCGATCAGCGACGATGGGCAAATGACGGTCGCGCTCCAGGAAGCGGGATACCAAATCTTTTCGCCGCGCCAGAACCTCCTTCTCTCACCCGTGGCGATGAGTTGGAGCGAAGCTCTTTCGTTTGGGCGGCGCCAATATCGCATCATCTGGCTACATAGTCCTGGCATTTGGGCGCTTGCGGCGCTCGGAACTCTCTTCCCGATCGCCGCCGCCATCGCCGCGATGTGCATGGCACTGCAGGGGAGTGTCCTTGCCGTCGTCCTGATTGGCGTGTCTCTCGCATTGGGCGAGATTCGTTGCCGGTGCCGGCGCAGAATTGTCGTCGCGCTCTGGGGCGAGGCGACGGCAGCCGGACTTCCAATTTACTGGCTAGTCGAACGTTGGCTGCGGCCCATCTGGTGGAGTTTTCATGCGTTGTGCGTATTCTCGGCACTAGGGTCCCGCCATATCCGCTGGGCCGGCATAGATTACCAGGTTCGAGGGCCGCAGGATGTCGAAGTGTCGAGGCCGCCGGCCGCGCAGTCCTAGATGAGGGGCTGCCGCTAGACCCTTAGGGGTCAAGCAGAGCGGGCTCCGCTCTCAGCCGGGCAATCCGCGCCGGAACCGGCGGGTGAGAATAATAAAACAGGGCGTAAACCGCATCGGGCGTCAGGGTCGAAAGATTGTCCCGCGCGAGCTTCGTCAAGGCGCCGATCATCGGCCCAGGGCCGGCCATCGCCTTCGCGAAATTGTCGGCCTGATACTCGGCGCGGCGCGACAGCCAGCTCGTCAGCGGCGACAGCAAATGCAAGACGGGTTCCGCTGCGGTCAACACCACGATCAAAACGACTCCGGGATCGGCTGGCAGACCGAACGCGCCAGCCAATCCGCCGGCGAAAGCCCAACGAAGGAAAGCAAAACCAACAAATGTGAGCACCGCCATCTCGGCAATGCGCTGACCGATATGGCCAAGTTTGTAGTGCCCCAGTTCATGAGCGAGAATCGACAAAATTTCATCAGGCGTATGGTTTTGCAAAAGCGTGTCGAAGAAGACGATGCGCTTGGCCTTGCCAAAGCCGGTGAAATAGGCGTTGCCATGCGTCGAACGCCTTGAGGCGTCCATGACGTAGAGTCCCCTTGATGCAAAGCCACATTTGGCTAGAAGCGCTTCGATGCGCGACTTCAACGCCCCGTCCGGCATGGGCGTGAACTTGTTGAACATGGGCGCGATGACGGCGGGATAAATCACACTCATCGCGATCATCAGCGCCATCACCGCCGCCCAGCCGAGGAGCCACCAGATGTCAGGCATGACGCGCAGCAGCCAGAACAGGCCATAAAGCAAAGGGACCCCAAAAAGAGCCGAGAGCACCACGCCTTTTATCCGGTCGCGCAGAAACATCATTGGGGTCGCGCGATTGAAGCCGAACCGGGCTTCGAGCGCGAAGGTGCTGTAAATCGAGAACGGCAGTTGAAGCACGCGCCCGATCAGCGCGAACGCAACCACGACGGCGGCGGCGCGGGAGATGCCAGGATCAACGAATTGCGCCACCAACGCGTAGAGAGGACCGAGCAAGACCATCAGCCAAATCACCGCGAGGACGGTGTCGAAGATGGTCTCCGCGATCTCCAGCCGCGTGCGGGCCATTGTATAGGCGGCCGCCCGCCGGTGTTCCTCGGCGCTGATCGAACCGGCAAACCCGTCCGGAACGCGCTCGCGATGGGAGGCAACCGCGGCGGCCTGACGGTACATTAGCAAGACGCCAAGTACCCCTGACAGGACAATGGCGAATATAATCGTGCTGGGGATCATCTGTTGATTCCTTGGATGCCGGCGGAGCATATATAGGACAATATAGCTGGCGTTCGAGTCCAAGGGGCGCAACGCCGCTCGGGCAACGGGGAACGCACGCGAGGTACTCTCGGCAAAGGAATGGTCATCATGGATTTGGCGCACATCGTCGCGGCTTGGCAACCGCGGCTTCTTTCACTCTTGCGGATCGTCACGGCTCTGCTGCTTCTCCAGCACGGTACGGCGAAGCTAATCGGCTTTCCGCATGTCGCAATGTTCGACAACCTCCAGCTCCTGTCGCTCGTGGGCGTCGCGGGCGTTCTGGAATTCGCCGGCGGCGTTCTGCTTTTCCTTGGCGTCTTCACCCGCCCGGTTGCTTTCATCCTCTCCGGCGAGATGGTGGTCGCTTATTTCATCGCGCATGCGCAAAAGAGCTTCTTTCCCATTCTCAATGGAGGCGAGCTTGCGGTCCTCTATTGCTTTGTCCTCCTTTATCTCGCCGCGGCGGGCGGCGGCGCGTGGAGTTTTGCGCGCGACAGGCTTACGCCGCCTTCCATTTGATCGAACAGCCGATGGATGGAGTTTGATTCTCTGGCGCCACGCCCGTTGCCGCGATGCTCCGCATGGCCTCGACAAGCTCTCGCCGCGCGCCCTTTGGAGGCGGCGCGGTGCGGCCTTCGTCCAGGCGGCCACGGTATTTTAGCCTGCGGTTCTTATCATAGCCGAAATAGTCCGGCGTGCAGACGGCATCATACGCGCGGGCAATCGCCTGGCTCTCGTCGTGAAGATAGGGGAACGGAAAATTATGCGCCTGCGCGAACCGTTTCATATTGGCGAAGGAATCTTCCGGATAATCCTTGGCGTCGTTAGAGCAAATGGCCGCGAAGCCAAAACCCTCCGCCAATAACAGCCGCGCATCCGCGGCAAGCCGGTCGATCACCGCCTTCACATAAGGGCAATGATTGCAGATGAAGACGATCACCGTGCCCTTTTCGCCCGCCACGTCTTTCAGCGCATAGGTTTTGCCGTCGGTGGCGGGAAGCCAAAAATCCGGGGCCGGCGTATCCAGAACGATTTTCATTGCACTAGCAGCCATGATCCTACCTCCGCGTGCCTTAGATATATAGGCGCGCCGCGCGGGAGCCAACCACTGCCTCGGGGTTGACGCGGCAGCGCGCAAAGGGCTAACCCAGGCAGACCTTGCCGGAGCCATCGTGCCTCATGCCAGAGCTTTCCCCGGACGACTCCAAACGGCTCGCCGCCGCAAAGGCGCTGGAACTCGTTACCCCTGGGATGCGGCTTGGGCTTGGGACAGGCACGACGGCGGCACACTTTGTAGAACTGCTTGCCACGCGGGTCGCTGAAGGCTTGGACGTGGTCTGCGTGCCCACCTCCGAGCGCACCCGCACCCTGGCCGAGCTATATGCAATTCCGCTCACCACGATCGACGCTTCGCCCGAACTCGATATGACGGTCGATGGCGCCGACGAGTTCGACCCAAAATTGCGTCTCATCAAGGGCGGCGGCGGCGCGCTCTTGCGTGAAAAAATCATCGCCATGGCCTCGAAGCGCATGATCGTGATCGCCGATTCGTCGAAATCCGTGGCGGTGCTCGGCAAATTCCCGCTACCGCTCGAAGTCAATGCGTTCGGCTTTGAGGCGACCCGCCGGATGGTTTTGGCGGCGGCGAATGCGTTAGGATGCGATGGCGAGCTCCGCCTGCGGAAAACTCCTGGCGGCCAGGCTTTCGTCAGCGACAATGGACACTATATCGTGGATTGCTTCTTTGGCGCCATCGCCGATCCGGACCGCCTGGCGGACCGGCTCGCCGCCATTCCAGGCGTCGTCGAACACGGGCTCTTCATTGGGATCGCCAAGGCGGTGATCAGCGCCGGTCCGGCCGGAATCGAGATTCTTGGCCAACTCGATTGACGCCGCCGGGAACATGGGCTTCTTTCATCACCGCCACGGTTCTTGGCTCGTGCCCCTTGGGAGGTTTTCGCTTGCGCACAACTCAAAAAAAGCACGCCATGAATTTGGTTTATTGCCTTGCGTTCGTTCTTGCTCCCTTGGTTGCCGCGAGCGGGAGCAGGGCCCAACAAGCCGCGCCCAACACCCCGCAGGGTCAAACCGAGCCGGCTCCGGCCGCGCCCAGCCCGACGCATTTGGCGGCTGCCCGCGCGCTCGTGGTCGCCTGTGGAATGTCGCGCTCCTTTAGCATTATCATTCCCCAATTCATGGATCAGATCGGCTCGTCGCTGACCCAGACGCGGCCGGAACTCAGGCACGACCTCAACGACGTGCTGAACGGGCTCAAGCCCGAATTCGACAAGCAAGCCGACGAAATGGTCGGTATCGCCGCGCAGATTTATGTCAAACAGATGAGCGAGCAGGATTTGAAGGCGGCGGTGGCCTTCTTCGAGAGCCCGGCGGGGAAAAAATACGTCGAGACGCAACCTGCCTTCTTGACCGAGGTCGTGACCGCGATGCAAGGTTGGCAAGGCAAGATATCGACCGACACGATGACCCGCGTGCGCGCGGAAATGAAGAAGAAAGGCCATGAAATTTGATTGTTATCTGATTCCCTTAAAACCCCTCTATTCCAGCCGCACGAGCACGCTGTCCGTCGCGCCTTGCGCATCGGTGACGGATATGCGCGTAAACCCCGCGCCATCGGGTGTCCACGCCGCTTGCCTGCGCAGGTCCGCTTCGCCGATCGGCGTGCCGTTGACGATCCATCGCAGCGGCAAACCTCCGCCTTCGGCTTTCAAGGCGAGGCTTGTGCCGGGCGAGGGTTTTGCGGCTGCCGCAAGACCGAGATCGACGCGGGCGCCATCCGGCGGAAAAGCGATTTTCAGTTGCGACCGGCGAGGCGTTCCGCATGGATATGTTCGGGCCCGTCAAGCAGCCGGCGATCCAAGCGTCATCGTCGAGAATAAGGAGTTTGGCGAGAGCGAACCAGAGCGTGATGAACGACAGGCTGAAAAGATCGCGGAGGACACCCCGATAAGACGTCACGAGCGCAAAGCTCGCCGCAATGATAGGGACCTTCGCGGTCAAACTTCATCATGGCCAGCGGACATCGTTCCGCGAAAAAAGGCCGGACATCTGATCGCCAACCCGTTCACCACGCCGAAAAACCCTCTTTCCAAAAGGGGACGTCCACATACGACGGCCTTCAGCATGAGTCGTCATCCACGAGACTTAGATATGTGATGTCCGATGCCTTGGGCCGGCTTTCTCGTCAAGGCGAACGTCCCTCATATGCCTTCTTCAATCCCTCAATATCGAGCTTGATCATTTTCAACATTGCTTCCGCAACGCGCTTGGCGCGCGTCCGATCCGAATCCTTCATCATGTCCCCGAGCACCGCGGGCACGATTTGCCAGATGAGCCCATAGCGGTCTTTCAACCAGCCGCACTGCTCGATCTTTCCGCCTTCGGACAACGCCGCCCAGAGCGTGTCAATTTCGGCCTGATCGTCGCATTGAACCATGAACGATATGGAATGATTAAACGCGTCTAATGGTCCAGCGCTGAAGGCCATGAACGGCTGCCTCATCAGTGTAAACTCGACCACCTTCACGGAACCGGCCGGGCCGCTCGGACTGTTCGCAGGGAGTGCCGTGACACAGTCCACTTTCGAATTAGGCAGCACCGATGCGTAGAAGGCGGCGGCTTCTTCTGCTTTCTCAGTGTACCAAAGATTCGGGACTATTTTCGACACCGATGCCTCCCGTGTAATAAAGACGCCGAATCTTAGGATGCTACACGCGACGTCATTATTCAAGCCACGAGTGGCTTCCGCCAGGGCCACGAACTCGGGTTAACGGCATTTAACGCTTGTTGGAAAGTGTGATTCTGTTGGGCGGCATTGATTCGGGAGCCGCCATCATGAACCTCATCGACCTGGATTTCATCGTGAAGCCG
>Ga0182015_10007449_pt1 | contig 10670 bp, 6 predicted proteins | sample 712P3MmetaG_FD_120478 | JGI IMG/M metagenome (GOLD analysis project Ga0182015, IMG submission 120478) | Permafrost microbial communities from Stordalen Mire, Sweden - 712P3M metaG | ecosystem: Environmental > Terrestrial > Soil > Wetlands > Permafrost | place: Sweden: Stordalen | collected... | reverse complement strand
GGCAGCCGTCCGCCGCGCGCCATCTCCTGCAGCAATCCAAACGTCTCCGCCAGCCGCGGCGAAAGGATTGGGCACACATCAATGGGCAAAATCACCGAGCTTTCCGGCAAATAGTACCCAAGCGCCCTCGGCATTCCGCTGCGTACCGCCCACTGCGCGCGGTTGCGATATCGGTACGGTTCGCCCGCGTGTGCCGTAATTTCCCCTTTCCATTGAATCCCGCCCAGCCGTGACAGCGTCTCGCGCAGAATCTCGATCTTCAACCTCGCCTGCTCTGCGGCAGGAATATGCTGGTAGTGGCATCCTCCGCAAACCTGAAAATGTGGGCACTTCGCCGCAATGCGTTCCGCAGCCGGCGACGTCACTTCCAGCAACTTTGTCCAGATCAGTTTCTTCTTCTTCGTCTGGAACGCCGCACGCACCCCTTCGCCAGGCAATACGTACGGCACAAACACCGTGTTGCCCTCCGCGTGCGCCAGGCCGTCTCCGCCATACACAAGCTTCTCAATTGATAATAGTAACTCATCTGACATAATAAGCTGCCCTCTTTTTCTCGTTGCCCGCTTGCTCTGAGCCTGCCGTGCTGTTTGAAGCGTATGGATAGCGAAACTTGAAGCTTGATACGGCGCGCCCTTTAAATGCGCCCGGGAGTACAATACTAATTGGTTGCCATTTCTAGCCGGAAATTAGAGATCGGATCCCTCATGAAAATTTGTACCCTTCCAATTTGTCGCTTTTCTCTGTCACTGATTTTCGTCCTTGCCATCTCAGCGACCCTGTTCGCGCAAGCCATTCCCGATAGAGTGCTGGTCGTTAACGGCAAAACCGCCGGCACGCCCGTTCGACAGATCGACGGCCGCTCCTACATCGACATCGAAACTCTAGCCCAGGTTACCAATGGAGTCTTCACTGTGGAGCCGAACCGCATCGTTCTGACCATTCCTCCGCCCGAAGCCGCCGCCGCGCCCGCAGTCGCTCAAGACCAGAGCGCCGGAAAGCTTTCCCGTGACTTTGCCAGCTCGGCCATCGCTGCCGTTGCTGAAATGCGGGAGTGGCGGGGAGGCGTCCGCGCCATGATCACGTATGGATTAGCCGTCAGTGACGCCTGGGTTCAGGATTTTCATGAGCAGACCCTTGTCGCTCTCCGCCAGGCGGAAGTAGCCGCCACCACCGATGCCGACCGTAACGCTTTGCAACTTCTCCGTACCCAGGGCGACCGAATGACCAATTGGGCCAATGGTGTTATCGCCGCTCGTCAGGCCCTCAATGGCGCAGCCACCGTGGATCCCAACGCGCTGCAAAACGATACCGCCTACGCCAAAATTCGTAGCTGCAGCCAATTCCTGAACTCCATGATCGTCAGCGGCGCCTTCAACGACGATCCCAGCTGCCACTAACAGACTTCGCGTATCAAGTCGGCGGTGGGCGTCCCTCCCCTCCCGCCGAACCTTACGACAAATAAAAAAGACTCAGCCGCGGCAACCCAAATTCCTCTAGCAACCTCTTCTGCACATACTGTTTCTCCACCATCGCCAACTGTTCCGCTTTCATCTTTCCCCGGTACGCCGCCAGTTGTCCATCCAACTCGCGTCGGATCCGTAGCATCTTTTCCTCATCCACGTGACCCGCGATGATCGCCTGTAGCTTGTCGTCCAGAACCGTCAATCGCCGCTCCAGGTCCTCCAAATCGAGTGACCCTGGACTCTCCAGCAACGTTGCGTTCGATTCCAGCGATTTCGCCGTCTCCCTCAATCTCGAACTCAATTCCGCATTCGTCCCGGAATATTTCTCTGCTGCCGCCGCCATGCGCTGTTCATTCCGCGCAAAGTACCCCTTCAATTCTTCGCGCGAAAATATTTCCTTCGGCGCAGCCTTCGAACTCGCTACATTTTTGCCGGCCGCCGCCTCCTGCTGCTCCTCGGCCGCCTCCAGAACTGCGTCCGTACAGTACGCCAGACTCTTCAACGGCTTGCCCAACCCGCCTCGTCTGGACCGTTGATAACTCTCAAACGCCCGGTCAATTCCCTTAAGCGCCGCATCCAGCGGAATTCCCGCCTTCTGCCATGTCTCCATGATCGCCCAATCCAGCGGCGATACCAGCAGGTGCGCGCCGCGTTTCTTCCAGAAATATTCCTCGATCTCTGTGAAGTAGTTGAAGTAGTTCCAACTGTCCATAGTTGTTCCGATAACTCTTAGCGCCAATTCTTCGCCGGAGGTTCTCCGAGCGCTTAGGGGCGATTCTTGCCTTTGGGCCTCGCCGTCGGGGTTTTGTTGGCTCTTAGTTTGAACCGATAAAGGGCCGCCGCTTGAATTCAGAGATATGCGGCGAATGTCTTTCTCTCTCGCTTCAGCAACTACTTCACGCTGCGCAATATCTTTCCCGGCTCCGCCGCATGGTTCTTCTCCCAGATCAGCCGTAATCCCTTCAGCGTCAAAAATTCATCGGTGTGCTGAATATGTTTCGATCCTCGCGCTACCAGTTTTGCATGCCCGCCCGTAGCCACAACCGTAACTTCAGTCCCCAGCTCCTGCTTGATTCGCTGCAGCATGCCGTCCACCATGTCGATGGCGCCGTAGTACAGCCCCGCTTGCATATGCGTCACCGTATTGGTGCCGATTACTTTCCCCGGATCCTTAATCTCCACGCGCGGCAGCCGCGCTGCACGCGCGAATAGCGCCTCCGAGGCAATCCCCAGCCCCGGCGCAATCGACCCTCCCAGATATTCGCCCCGCGCAGAAATCACATCGAATGTGATCGCCGTCCCGAAATCCACCACCACGCACGGCCCGCCATAATCCTGAAACGCCGCGACGCCATTCACGATGCGGTCTGCGCCAACTTCCAGAGGATTGTCGACCAGTACGGCCATGCCCGTTTTTACTCCCGGCTCCACAAACATGGCCTTCTTGCCCAGATAAAGCCGTGCCATTTCGCTGAGTGTCCAATTCACCGGAGGCACCACGGAACTGATCATCACTCCGCCGATCGCATCCTGGTCTAGCCCCGCCAGCGTAAACAGGTTCCTCGTCAGCACCCCGTACTCATCCACGGTTTGTTCCCGCGCCGTGCTCAGCCGCCAGTTGGCCACCAGCTCCGTTCCGCGGAAAACGCCCAGAACCGTGTTCGTGTTCCCGACATCGATCGTCAGCAGCATATTTTTTCCGCCATTCGAAACCAGTCAAAAACTATCCACGCATTTCCGCTACATCCCCGGCAATCACCGTGGTTGTCTCCCCGTCATCCCGCTTCACCCGCAACAATCCTTGCTCTTCCAATCCCGCCGTCACACCCACGAAACTTTCTTTCCCGTTGGTTACTCGCACGCGCTTCCCGCGCGCATAACTCGATGTCGCTTCGAACCGTCTCACCACACTCCCAGGTCCGTCCTTCAGCAACTCCTGATAATCGCCCTCGAATTCTCGCAGCAGCCGCACCAGGACTTCCAGCCGCGATTGCTTCTTTCCGGTTTCCATCCGCAGCGAAGTACAAATCCCAGCTAAGTCCGCTGGAAATTTCTCCTGGTTCACGTTGATGCCGATCCCCACAATCACAAATCGCACCTGCGTCGGTTCTGCGTGCATCTCCGTAAGAATCCCGCCCACTTTCTTCCCGTGGATCAACAAATCGTTCGGCCATTTCAGATCCACGCTCAACCCTGTGACCGCCTGCACCGCTGCATGCGCCGACAATCCCGCCATCATCGTCAGCAAAGGAGCCTGTACTGGAGCCAGCCGCGGCCGAAGTAGTACTGTTGCATAGATGCCCGTCGCCCGTTCGGAGTGCCAGTTGTGGCCTGCGCGCCCTCGCCCAGCCGTTTGTTCCTCGGCCAGTACCACCGCGCCTTCTGGTTCGCCCGCATGCCCCAATTCCAGCGCCACGCGATTCGTCGAATCGGTTTTGAAAAAGTGATAAATTCGCTTCCCGAATAAGCTGCCCCGCAGCCGCTGCCGCAGCATGTCCGCGGTCAAAATGTCCGGAACGTTCTCCAGAAAATACCCGGTAGCCGCCCGCCCTTTTACCTTGACTCCCAATTCCCGCAAGCGTGTAACCCACCTGAACACCGTCGAGCGCGACACTCCAATTTCGCGCGCAATTCTCGCCCCGCTGATGACGATCGTCCCATTCTCCGCCAACAGCGTCAGCAGCGCGGTTACTTGCCGCTCCGTCGCCCCCGCAATCTCTTCGGAATTTTTGCGCCGCCCCGCCATTCTTGTCCTGACCAAAACAATCTAGCTGCCCAGCTGTTCCAACCTTTGCGTCAACTTCTGCAACTCGATCCGCTGTTCCGCCAGCGTAGCTTCCAGCCCGCGCACAATCTTCTCCGGAGCGCGGCTGCGAAACGTCTCGTCACCAAGCTGCCTTTCCTTCGAACCAATTGCCTTGCGCAGTCCTTCCATCTCTTTTGCCAGCTTGGCCGACTCTACCCCCGCATCCACCGTTTCCGAATATTCCACTCGCAAATCAAACCGTGCCGTCGACCGCACCGCGCCGCCCGATTGTTCCAGCCGCGGTTCCCCGATCTTCAAATCCGTCAACAACCCCAGCCGCACAATCCCCTCGCGATTCTCCTCTACCGAGGCCCGCGCCGCCGCATCCGCCACCGACAACTCGGCCGCCACTTTTTTCTTCGGATCGATCTTCATTTCCGCGCGAATATTGCGCACCGCCGTGATGATCTCCTGAAGTAACCCAAACTCCGCGAGCGCCTTCTGATTACTCCCTCTATCTCCAACTTGCGGAAACCTCTCCAGCGCAATCGATTTCGCCCCAGCCCTCTGCGGCAATTGATGCCACAGCTCTTCCGTCAAAAACGGCATAAGCGGGTGCAGCAGTCGCAGCGCCGCCTCAAAGACCGCAAACAAATTGCGCCACGCCACCACCGCGCGGTCTTTCTCGGCACTTTGCAGGTCCGGTTTGATCCACTCGATGTACCAGTCGCAAAAATCTCCCCAGAAAAACTGATAAATACTTTGCGCCGCTTCATGAAATCGATAATTCACCAGCGCATCGTTCACTAGCTCCACGGTGCCCGCCAGTCGCGCAAAAATCCACGCATCTCGCAGCGGGATCTCGCCCGCCAGCGCATATGGCGCCCCAGCGCGCACTTCCGGAGCCGCCAACTCCTCCAGCTTCGTTCCGCTCTCTTCAAATGTTTCCAGGTTTACAAACAAAAATCTCGCCGCATTCCAGATCTTGTTCGCAAAATTGCGCGCTCCACCCAGCCGGTCATCTGACAACACAATGTCCGTCCCCGGAGCCGCCATCGACGCCAGGCAAAAACGCATCGCATCCGTCCCGTATTGCTGGTTCAGCACCACCGGATCGAGTCCCGTCCCCTTGGATTTCGACATCTTCTCGCCGCTGCCCGTGCGCACCAGTGAATGCAGATACACGGCGCGAAAGGGAACTGCCCCGGTAAAGTGAATCCCCAGCATGATCATTCGCGCCACCCAGAAAAACAGGATGTCGTATCCCGTGATCAGAAGACTCGTCGGATAGTAGGTCTTGAAATCCTTCGTTTCGTCCGGCCAGCCAAGCGTTGAAAATGGCCACAACCCGGAACTAAACCACGTATCCAGCACATCCGGATCCTGTTCCAGCTTTCCCGATCCGCACTCCGCGCACTTCGACGGCTTTTCCCGCGCGACCGTTACGTGCCGCGACTCCGCGCAGTACCACGCCGGGATCCGGTGCCCCCACCACAGCTGACGCGACAGCGTCCAGTCGCGGATATTCCGCATCCAGTTGAAATATTCTTCGCGCCGGTTATCCGGCACGATGCGAATCTCGCCGCGCTCCACCGCCGCAATCGCCGGCTCCGCCAGCGGCTTCATTTTGCAAAACCATTGCGTCGACGCGCGCGGCTCTACAATCGTTCTGCTGCGCTCGCAAATCCCCACCGCATGCGTATGATCCGTTATTTTCTCCAGCAATCCTTGCTTTTTTAGCTCCTCAACAATTCTCTTTCGCGCCTCGAAGCGATCCATCCCCGCATATGTCCCCCCCGCTGCGCTCATCTTCCCATCGGCCGTCATAACATCTATTTCCGGCAGGTGATGCCGCTTGCCCACTTCAAAGTCATTCGGATCATGTGCCGGCGTAATCTTCACCGCGCCGGTTCCAAATTCCCGATCCACCATCTCGTCCGCAATAATCGGAATCGTTCGCCCCGTCAACGGCAGCGTCACGCTTTTCCCGATCAAATCCCGATAGCGCTCATCTTCCGGATGCACCGCCACCGCCGTATCCCCCAACATCGTTTCCGGCCGTGTCGTCGCCACCACCACGAATCTACCGCTCCCGTCCGCCACCGGATATTTGATGTGCCACAGATGCCCCTGCCGCTCCTCATGCACCACTTCCAGATCGCTCAACACCGTCAAACACACCGGGCACCAGTTCGTCATGTAGTGCGCGCGATAAATCAGTTTCTCTTCATACAGCCGTACAAACGCTTCGCGCACCACCCGCGACATTTCCGGCGACAGCGTGAATTTCTCTCGCGACCAATCGCAGCTCTCCCCGATCTGCTTCATCTGCGCAGTGATTTTTCCACCGCTTTCTTCTTTCCATTTCCACACGCGCTTCTCAAATTCCTCACGTCCCAGCGTGTGATAGTTGATGCCTTGTTCCGCCAATTGCCGCACCACCACTCGCTGCGTCGAAATCCCCGCGTGATCTGTACCCGGCAGGTACAGCGTGTTGTATCCGCGCATGCGATGCCATCGCGTCAGGATATCGATCTCCGTGTGGTTCAGCATGTGCCCGATGTGCAGCGACCCGGTCACATTCGGCGGCGGTATTACAATCGAAAACACCGGCGGTGGCGCGTCCGCATTGGCACGAAATAGCGCCTCGGCCACCCAAAAATCTGCCCACTTGGGTTCTATTTCCTGCGGTTGATACGCCTTGGGAATTTCGCGAGCCATCGAAAAAAGTACCTCCATTACGAATTGGCGCCATCCGCCAACTGTGTAATCGCTTCAAATCTTATGTAGAAAGTGAACTTCGACTATACGAGGGACAAACCGACGCCGTCAATTACGCCAGGGCTACCACATCAAAGAGCGGGGCCTCTGCTCCAGCAACTTTTTACGATATTCCAGGGGGAGCTCTCGCCACTTAAGCCATCAGATACACCGGCAGGTGGAATGCTAATCAGAAATGTTGCGGAACGTAAAACAGCAGGGAACTACCTTTTCACTCTCAATTCGTCTTCCACAATCGCAGTAACCACCGGCTTCAATATCTCTCGCATCAGTGTCTGCAACACTTCCGGATTCATTCGCGCCAGTACCTTGGACACCAGCGCATCCATCTCCGCCTCATGCCACGCTGCACTCTGCTCCGCATGCGAAGCTGCCTCATGAGCATGCGGCTCGTCGGAGACTACCGCCGCAGCTTCTTCCAACGAAACTTGGTTATCGCTGCTTGACCTCTCGTGACTCGACCTGTCGTTCCCCTGTTCCGTCGCCGCCGGCACTTCGGGCGCGTCGTTTTCGCTCGCCGCCGTTTTCCCCGCATCCCATGACGCCGCCAGCGGATTCATCTTCTGTGCGTCCGTATCCCACGGGCTGGCAGGCCGCGAAAACCAGTTATTCACCACACTGCTCTCCGGAGCCTTTTCCTCATGATGTTCCACCACATCATGGTGCTCCCGCGCTGCATTCTCCCTCGGCTGCTCATTGGCAACCGCCACTTCACTAGCCTGATTCACCGGCTCGCTCGCAGCTACCTCAGGAGCAGTCTCCGTTGCACTCTCGTGCACCGATTCCGCCGCCCCATCAGCCGCGTGCGTCGTCCCAGAATAATCACCATTCTGCGCAGCCGCTTCCTCCGCTGTCGTCGTATCTGCCAGTTCGATCGCAGGCGCCTCAGTTTCCGCTTGTGTCGGCGTTGCTTCTGCCTGCGCCTCAGGTACGCGCACCTCAGTTGCTTCCACCGTGCGCGATTCAACTTCCAACGCGCTTAGTTCGCTTGCAAACGCCCCCATCTCCGTCGGTACTTCCGCGGCTGTTACGAAGCCGCCTTTTTCTTCCGCTTGCTCCCAGGTCTCGCGCGCGCTTTTCCGTCCCGCAGCCTGTATCTCCGCGCTCTCCCGCCAATCCTTTACCGGCCCGCTGCCGTCTTCGCTGACAAAAGCTCCTTCGCCGCCATCCCGCCGCCACGACGGCGCGGCTTCCTTTACTTCTTCTTCCTCTTCTTCCGGCACATCGTTGGGCTCGTCCAACGCGCGCCAGTCCGCGGCTTTTACGTTTTCCGTATCCTCCACAGCTTCTTCCGTCGTCGGCCCCAGCAAATTTCCAAATGCCATCGTGTGTTTCGATGCATCGATTCTCACCGGCTCACCTCGCGGTGGTTCATCGACGAAGCTCTCATCTCCAATCACCGGCGCAAACCCGCCAGACGACCCGCCAGAAGTTCCAGATGATGTGCTCGGTGCCGCCGGCGCAGGTGGCGTGCTGAAAGACACGCCCGCAAGCGGCGAGGTCGGCATCGCCGGAGGCGGTGGCGGCGTGCGCGGCAACAAGTCCGCAGCCTTGCGTTGTGGAGGCGCAGCGCTCTTTTCCACCGCTGCCGGTCCCAGAGAAATTCCTGCGCGCTGCAGCGCCGCTTTCACCATCGCAATTAAAGGGTCGGGAGGAACGAACGGTTTCTTCAGCACGCCATCAGCGCCGACGCGTTGCGCTTCCTGCTCGTCCAACGGATCAAACGCGCCCACCAACAAAATCACCGGAATATGCGCCAGTGAAGTGTCTTTCTTCACGTACTCGCAAACTTCGTAACCGTTTCGCACCGGCATGAACACATCCGCCAGTACCAAGTCGGGACGCAACTCCGAAATCTTTCGCACCGCGGCTTCACCATTGCCCACGGCGACCACTTCAATCCCCTGATCTTTCAGTGCCAGCCCCACCATCCGCTGGATATTACTGTTGTCGTCTGCAACCAGGATCTTGGCCACCGCACGTCCTCCGCGCGAATGCACTTATGCCCGCCGCAACGTCAGCCGGGTAAACCTTTGCCGATTCTCACGTATTGGAGCATCCTGCTCCGTACTCGTCAACGAATCAACGGTTTCTTTGTGTCCGATGTGAATATGGGTCGCCCGATACATTCCCCTCACTCGGCTGACCGGCCTTACCGCGCCACCGCACGGCAGTTTGGGAGCTAGGACTTCGGCACTTTCCCCCCTCCCCCAAACGACAAAGGGCGTGGCCGAAGCCACGCCCTTTGTCGTTCTGAACCAAGTACCTTCTACCAGGGCACCAGCTTACGCAGCCCCTTCTTCTTCTTACTCGTAGACTCTTTCGAATTGTCGTCTTTGCCCGTGGAGTCGTCTTGCGCTGCATCCGTCTTGGCGGCCGCATCTGTGCTGGCCGGAGCCGTGGTTCCCGTAGCACCCGTGGCGCCCGTCGTTCCTGACCCCTCGCCGCTTGCCGCAGGTGTTGCCGCGGTCGCCGCCGCCCCGTCGGCTCCTGCCGCAGGTGTTGCGGCCGCACCGCCGCTCGCTGGCACCGCCGAACTTGACTCCCCTGGCGGTGGCGTAGCCGAACTGGACTCACCCGGTCCGACTGGAGCAGTACCCGCCGGAGCCGCCTCTGTGCCTCCGCCTGTAGTCGGCGGTGCCGCACTGTCCGGCGCTGGCGCGCTCGCCGGTGCCGCTTCTCCCGATGTGTTTGCATCCGCTGGCGCTGTACCGCTGTCCGTGGTCCCGCCGTTTTCCGTTTTGGCACCGCCCGGCGTTACCGTCGCCACTATACCCGTCGCATTCCCGCTCGTGCTCGCCGTGCCGCTTCCGCCCACTACGATCCGCGACGAATTTCCGCCCGTCAGCACATCCGTTGCGGACGTATTATCGGCCTCCTGCTCCAGCGTCGGTGTTCCAACCCTGGCAGCCGTGGTCATCTCGCTCCCCGGCCCTGATTTCAGCAATCCCATCGGCCGCTTAGCTAGGCTTACACGTGGCCGCGGAGTGTTTTGATCTGCCACCATCCGTGCCCTGGCCTGCGGATCTGCTTGCGGCACTGGTACCTTCATTGCCACCAGTTTGGTTTTCGCATTAGCCGCCAGATTCGACACCGGGTAATTCTTCACAATCTGCGCGTAATACACTGCCGCGATTTCTTTCTTCTCACTCTTCTCGAAAATGTCTCCCAGCATCCATAACGCGCGGTCCGACCTGCTATACAGCGGATATCGCGTGGTAACTCCGATCAATCGCGCCGCCGCGGCTCGCCGGTCGCCTTTCGTGTAGTAGTAATACGCCACACGATAATCGCCTTCCGCGATCACTTCCTGCACTTCCCGTAAGTGCTGCATCGCCTTGTCGGCCAGCGGATCCTTCGGATACTTCTGCAAAAACGTCTGGAATTCTGATTCTGCCTCTTTTGCTTCGGTGCGGTCGCGGTCCGGCTTCTCCATCTGTTGAAAATGGCCCATGGCCACTTGCAGTTGTGCGTAAGCCGCTTCCGGCAGGAAAGGGAAGAACACGATGAAATCTTTGTACCCGGAAATGGCCTGCGTCATATTCGCTGTGCCGCCTTGTTTGAAGTAAGAGTCGGCAATCAGCAATTTGGCTTTGGCGAGATATTCGCTGTCGGGGTACGTATTGATCAGTGTCTGAAGATTGAGTCTTCCGACCTCGTGCCGCCCATGTTTGACGTCT
>Ga0182015_10007448_pt1 | contig 10670 bp, 11 predicted proteins | sample 712P3MmetaG_FD_120478 | JGI IMG/M metagenome (GOLD analysis project Ga0182015, IMG submission 120478) | Permafrost microbial communities from Stordalen Mire, Sweden - 712P3M metaG | ecosystem: Environmental > Terrestrial > Soil > Wetlands > Permafrost | place: Sweden: Stordalen | collected... | reverse complement strand
GTCGGGCAACGGCATCTGCTTTTCTGATCCACCGGTGCGCCCTAGGTTCGCAGCTCCAACGCGCCCTGAACTGTGGGTCTATGCTGCGATTCTGCCGTGCTCTTTGAAGAATGCTTTCGTGTTGATTCGGTCAAGTTCTTCAAATAGCAGTCTCAATCGTTCCGAGCGACGGCGATACTCGCTGAGTTCGGAAGATGTTAGGACGGAGGGGCGAACGAACGTCTCGATTTGAACCTGAGTCAGTTCTGCGACTTCGTTCTTGATGGCAGCAGTGGCTGGGGTTGTCATCGCGGAATACCTCCAATCGAAGTTTAGCTCAATCAGAGCACGCGCATTGAAAAATTGCCCTCGCGTCGGTGGCCCATTATCAAACCGCAGAACTGACGCCGAAGGCTTTGGCTTAGCGCGTGTTTGGTGAACCGCAAAGGCGGAGCTATTTTTCTGTCCTTATTGGGTGGCACGTCGGGCGGAGGATCGGGAACTTCAGTATGCGGCTAGCAACGGCCGGGAACTTGGCGATGCCGACGTCAGTGGAGAGCCTTTGAATGCGTTTGAATCCGAGGTCTTCGACGTTGTGAAATAATGGAGTTGTCAAGGATGGGCGGTTAGCCCAGCTGGTTAGAGCGCCTGCCTTACAAGCGGGCCCAAATTTCATCTAAGTCGTTGCTTCGGTTGCGGTTACTCAGTTCCAGCCATCCTTGGCCTGCTCCAAAGTTGATCCAAAACTACAAACTACGTCTGATACGCGTGCGCGGGATGCGACGAAAGGGGCATCCCTATTTTGCGGCCGCCCGTGCCCTTTCCGCAACGGGTTTCTTTGTTTTTCCTATAGATCGAGAATCCGGTCGGGGACTACTTTCACTCCTAACAAGGGCGTTTCTGCGAACCTGTTGGAGGGAAACCTACGGAAGTCGGCTGACTTGGGTACTCAGTCTGCAACTTAACTTGATATTTGTGGCTGGCGCGAGTCACGTGTTGACCAATGCGCTCGCTAGAGACCTCTGTCCACCCTTGCACACGACTAGGGCGCAGGCGGTTGCGCGGCTGTTGGCAGCAGGCCGCGTTCGACCAGCACGGGAGGACGCCGATGGTGGGTGTGCAACTCATAGTCGTAGACCCAGCCGATCATATCGCCATCATGCCATTTGCGTGTGCTGATCTCAATGCCGAAGGGCAGCCCATTGTCGTAGAAGCCTGCAGGAAAGCTGATGGCTGGCACTCCGAGCATGTTTACCCAGGCGGTGGCACTGTGCGGCCCCTCACTCAGGCGGCCGTCTTGCGGCATGGTCTCATCAACAGGCGCCATCTGGATTGCGGGATAGATGAATCCGTCAAGGTGCAGGCGATCCAGCTCCGCTTCGTAGATGGCGAGCATCTCACGGCGGGGACGCAGGAGAGTTATCTCTGCTTGCGGATCAGTCTCGAGGGTCGTCTGTTGAATATCAACGGCAGCAAACATGCCGGTGTGCTCACCCCCGATGATGAAACCGGGGAGCGGCTTGCCGACGGCATGCTCATACTCGACGCTCGAGTGATATTGTTCTGGGCCGAAGCCGGCGAGGAACTTGTCGGTGCCCTCGCGAATGTACGGCAGCGTGCAAATGTGCGACGCAGCGTCGGCGAAGCTATCTGGCATGATCTGCGGATCGATCAGCACGGTCGCTCCGGCAGATGACAGTTCCTCAACGGCCTTTAGGAAGGCCGCCCGTGTCTCAGGATTCAATGGAGTGCTCGATTCCTCCTTCGCTTTGGCGAACTGCGCGGCCGTAGCGTTTGGGCAAACTCCTTGGAACACCGGAGGGTCTCCGTCGAGGATGAATGCCGGAACGGCGAACCGCTTGCCCTTAAGGGCACCTGGCTTCAGGTATTGCGTGTAGGGGCCGGGCTGCGCCTTGCCTTGTGAGCCGGCCGTGGCCGGGTCCAGTGAATCTTCTCCAGCCATGACGTCAAGTGCAATGGCAGCATCGGTAACCTCACGGGCTATTGGCCCTGTGTTGTCGAGCAGCCAGTCGAGCGGCGCGATGCCAGCGATACTCACCAGGCCGCGCGTTGGAAAGACACCGACGACGGAGCTGGTCGCAGCTGGCATCCGGATCGAGTTGCCCGTGTCGGTTCCATTACCTAACAATGCAAAGTTTGAGGTGATGGCTGTGACCGTGCCTCCCGAAGAACCACCCGGGCTGAAGCGTACATCGTAGGCATTTCCGGTGCGTCCGTAGGCAGTGCTGCGATTAGTGTCGCTCGCCGCAAAATCCGGCATGTTCGTCTGCCCGAGGATGATGGCTCCTGCCGCACGCAGCTTTGTGATGATCGTTGCGTCCTTTGGTGCGACCAATTCGTGGCCAGGGATGATGTAGCCTCTCCATCCATCGGTTGTGACCAGACCCTTGATGCTGGTGTTTGCCTTCGTAACAATTGGAACGCCCCACACCGCGAAGGCGGTTTTTCGGCCAAGTGATGCGAACACATTTCTAAACACTCGCTGACTTGCGGGTACAAATCTTGATGGCGAGGTGAAATCCAGATTGCGACGGGAAAGGGTGGTTGACAGGGGCAGAAAGGTGACCTCGAAATCCTTAGGCCAACAGCGTCGCAATTCACTTCAAGCGGTCGTACTCGGCGTGGACTTGCGCCAGTAGTGGAATGTTCGGATCGGCTTCCTTCCAAAGTTTTAGGAAATCCTCGTAAGCAGATCGCGCATTTGCTCGTAGTCGCGGACGACTATTGTCGCTCGCTTCCGCCGCCTGAATCACGTATGCCCGTGCGAGTCCAAGATGGGCCAGCACTCCGATGGGTTCGTTAAACACAATTCCGTGATGATTGAGGACCTTCTGAAACTCCGTCGCGGCTTCGGGACCTCGATGCGCGGCCAGATAGGCTTCGCCGCGGACATAAACAGGTAACAGGGCCTGAGGGAAGCCATATGCCTCCGGTGTCCCCAACTCGTAAGGAACTGACGCTTTGAGTACTTCGATAGCCCGTGAAGGTTGGTCGCGATTGAGAGCGATCTGCGCACGAAGGGTGGGCAGGTAGTTAAACCTCACCAGTGTATCGTCGGGGAAGCGCTTCACGAGATCGTCTGCCAGATTTGCGATCCCTGTCTGCTCGCCGCGCGCATTGTTGGCCAGAGCCAATCCCAAAGCTGCACCGTATTCCACGTCGCGCCCCTTCCAACCGGAAAGCGCGGCGTGGGCATGCTCGCGTGCTTCTGCCGCGAAGCCAAAAAACGCTTCCCACTGGGCGGCATCGGCTTGGTAGAGAGCCGCGGTCTCTTTCTCGTCCGCTCGCTCCGCTGAAGCGACGGCCCTGCGGAAAAAATCCCCCGCCTTGCCCGCCTGGCCGGTAAAGACTGCAGTATGGGATTCCATAGCCAGAGTCAAGTCTTCAGCTCCTGGCTTGCCAGAAGTCCAGGCCACTTGTTGCGCCATTTCCGACGCATCGTTCTCGAGGAATGCCAGCTCATAGAGGCTGTCGCGCAGGAAAGGCGAGTCGAGGTTTTTTGCGAGCGCCTCAGTGGCAGTCGCCCGGGCCTCGTTAAATCGGCCCAAGTTAAGGTAAGACAGGGCCAAGCCCCCATATCCTAAGGCGCTTGTCGGATCAAGACCAAGATTCGCTTGCGCTTCCTCGAGTGCCCGGTCATATTGACCCAACCCAGCGTAGATCCCGACTCTGAAACCCCGCGGGGAGTGGTCCCGTGGGTAGGTCTGTGACCACACCTGGCAACTTTGGCGCGCCTTCTCCAGATCTCCGCTGACGAACTCGTAGTAATTAGCTTCGATCAAGAACTTCTCCGCTTCGCTCACTCCGGATCGCAACTCGTAAGCTTTCTCCGCAGCTTTCGAGGCCAAGTCGGTCTCCACCAGATTGAGGTAGGTCAACACCAGGCCGGAGTAGGCGGCTGCGAAGTTCGGGTCCAGATCGATCGCACGCTGGAACAACGGCAATGCTGCATTGAAATCACTCTTGCCTACCAGGAGTTTCATTCCCAGACTGTAGGCTTGGAGTGCCTCGAGCGAAGGAGTCGTAGCATGTTCGATGGGCGTATCGAACCTCTGCACGGAACTCAAAGACTCACCCAGCTTTCTGCGCAACTTGGTAGCCCCCTGAGCCAGCGACTTCAGGACTTGTTCCTTGGAGTCCGCTGTTACCTGCTCCTCGGCAAGAGAATCGCCGGTCTTGCACTCGAGAGCTTTTAGATCCAGAACGTACTGCCGGCCAAGGCTGGCAATCGATCCATTGATGACTGCCACGCTGCCGACCCTCTGGCAGAGATCGCGCGCAATCTTCGGAGTTAACTGAGTATCGGACGGCTGCCCCATCAGTGGGAGTGTCCCCTGAATCCGCGCTTCGGACACGAGGCTGAGAAAAGGCGATTGTTCCAATTGGACTGTCAGGCCCTGCCGAAGGGCTCCGTCAAAGACGGGGTCTCCCGTAGCGTTGACGAAATCGGAAACAACAAGTGTGTCCTTTTCGGTCAGGGCGCGAGTGTGACGGAGAAAGCGGTATCCGCCCAATGTCAGCCCGGCCAAAAACATTACCGCCGCGGCGGCCCACAGCCCGGCCTTCGCTCTCCTGCCGGTTCTCCAGCCCTTCGGTGGAACCCGTGAACTCGCTCTACTATTCTCGACCGTTGGCCCCGCCGGCGAAACGCCTTCGACGGAACCGATAAATCGATACCCTCTTCGGGGCAGTGTCTCGATATATTGAGGCGCGTCCGCGCTATCGCCCAAAGCTTGACGGAGCTTTCGAAGCGCGGTTTTGATACTGTGCTCGTACTCGACAACGGTTCCATCGGGCCACAGCTTCTGTCGGACCTCTTCTTGCGTCACCAACTCCCGGGGACGCTCCAGAAGCAAGAGAAGAATTTGGATCGGTTGCCCTTCCAGCCGGATTCTGGCGCCAGACTCCTTACGCAATTCACCGGTGCGGAGATCGAGTTCGAAAGATCCAAAGCGAACCGCGTTTGAGCGAGTGTCCACCGTTTTGTCACGAGTGATCTGTCCCTTGCGGCGGATGGTACCACGCGCGTTCCGTCCCTCCAATCGGATTCGATGTCGTTCGTCAGTGGCTTGTAAACGACCGATTGCGTGGTGTTTGTGCGCTTACCCAAGAATTACCTCGCCGTTACCCCGTATGCCTTGACGCCTGAAGTCGATTCTGGTCCGCTGCGTGTGGAAGGCGCTTTAGGCGAGAACGATTGGCTCGGAATTGTTTCCTGCTTTGAGGTCCAAGAATTGAGGTGTAGAGCGCCACTGTTTCCCCGTAGCTGGAAAGCCATCGTAAGGCCCTGATCCAATCTTTTGGGAGTTCCTGTTGAATCCCAGTCTGGCGGGATCCGGACCCCGGCCGGATCAGCTCAGGCATGTCTTAAGTGAACGTAGAGCGGAGGTTCTATGTTAGCGCGTCGTGAAGTTCTTCAAAAGTGCTTTGCCCTGGGTTCCATCATCATCGCTTCTGACTTTTCTGCTGACTCGATGCTCTTTGCCTTGCAGGAAGGCGAAAAGCCGCTCCCCAAGCCGACTCCAACCAATCCGCTGGGACCGTTTTACAAGCGGCTCACTCCCGTCAACAACATCCTGCGTGCGCCCGGAGATCCCGGCTTGCCGCTCACTCTTTCGGGACAGGTGGTGGACACGCGCGGCGACATCGTGCCCGATGCCACCATTGAGATCTGGCAGACCAACCACCACGGACTGTACGACATTGACGGTTATCGCTATCGGGGCAAGCAGACGGTCGATTCGACGGGGGCGTACAGTTTTGAGTCCGTGATTCCGGGCCATTATCCCGATAAAACCCGCGTCTGTCAGCACGTTCACTACCTAGTGATGGCGCCCGGGCACAAGCCGCTGGTCACGCAGCTCTACTTCGCCACCGATCCCGCCTTCGAGGGCGATCCTCGGAGGAACTACGCCCGAGATCCTCTGCTCCAGACCCCGGAGCTCATCCGTCCCGTAGTGTTGACCGGTGAACCGAACGAATTGCATGCCAAGGTTCGATTCGAGCTTTACCTGGAGCGCCTGTGATGAACATGAAAGTCGCGGCTTTGACGCTTGTATGCTGTCTGCCCGTTGTAGCTTCGGCGCAATCGGGCCGGCAAGTGAAGACCATCAATCTGCCGGCGGGCGTCACCGTTCAGTACGGAACCATGTCCCGCGCGGGTACCCTGGTTGCGACCATTGACTGCGACAACGTTGTGCGCGTCTGGTCAACACGCTCGGGAGAACTCTTGCAGCGCCTGGCTGACGGCGGTCATCCGCCCACCGATGTGGAGTTTTCGCCGGATGGGCGGTACCTTGTGGTCGCTTATCAGTTAGTGCCGAACGAGAAGGGTGTGCTCAGGATTTTCGACGTGGATTCGTGGAAGATGGAGCACGAGTTCGTTGTGCCAGATGTGTTCGCACTGGCAATTTCGCCGGACAATCGGCGCCTCGCTCTCTCGGGCAGGGTTACTCAGGCCTGGGACGTGGAAAATTCGAGAATGCTGGCCGATATATCGCCTCCGTTTGGAGGATCGACGTCACTCTCGTTTTCAGGTGATGGCAGTTGGGTTGCCACTGCTGACGGTGACGGCCACGTCCGGGTCTTCGATGCTGCCACCGGAAAGCCGCGGAGCACAGGGACAGAATTTGTGCTGGAGCCACTTGCGGTTGCATTTTCTCGAGACAACAAATCAGTCATTGCCGGTGGAGTAGACAAGACTCTCTCCATCATCGACCCGGAGACGGGTAAGGTCCTGCGGACGCTCACCAAGCAACCCGGACTGATCATCTCCCTCGATGTCTCTGCAGACAAAAAACAAGTGGCGGTGATCTACGGGTCTGCCGATTACTTTGACAAGGTTGGTCACTTGATGCTGTGGGATTTGGACACAGGAGCCGTTCTCGCCGATTTTCGGAAGCCGGGAATCACCATAGTAGGAGGCGCCTTCGTGGGCGATCATTACCTCTTCGCAGCCGCGTCCGACAACCAACTCGGCGTTTGGTCCCTGCGCTGATGATTCGCGCCTCACGCGCCATGAGTACGTTTCCACTGGCTTCAGGCCAAATGGAGCCCCTACCAGTAGGGGGCATCTTATTGAAGGACTTCGGCAACAGCGTTGACAGATTCAGATGGCGAAGTCGACAGCATCTCAGAGACGAATTGAACGTCGAGAGCGGTATAGATAGCTCATTTAATTTCACTTGCACAAGAATGGATTATTACTGAAAAAACGGGGCAGGCGACAAACGACGGAACATCGGATGTAAGCAGAACCTCAAAGAACCGGTCAATGACCGAGGAATCTCAGTCGTAAGCGATGCAGCTTAGGAATTTGAGAACTCACGACGGAGGCTGATGTTGGCGATAGCGTCCTTTGTCATTCACATTCCGCCAAGTACGCAACTGCAAAGCAAGCTCAACATTATATGCCTGCCAATGGTCAACTGTGACATCCCATCGGTAGAGTGGTTTGGCGTCTACACAGGTCCACTGCCTTCGCGTTACATATGCAGTCGACGGCATAATGCCTTATAGTGCATAATACATCATGCCATGGATTGTTGAAATCGGCGACGAGTTTCTGCCGGAATTCAACGAACTGGACGAACAAGTTCGCACGGAAATTCTCGCTCACTCGCGCTTGCTTCAGCAATTCGGGCCGCAATTAGTTAGGGCGGCCTCGCGTTGATACGCTTAAGGATTCCCGTCACACGAACATGAAGGAACTAAGGTTCGACGCCGCCGATGGCGTCTGGCGCGTTGCCTTCGCCTTCGATCCCATGCGGAAGGCGATACTGCTCGTGGCGGGCGACAAGTCAGGCGTGAGCCAAAGTAAGTTTTACAAACGGCTTATTGCCAAGGCCGACGACAGATTTGATGCGCATTTGGCGCGTTTGAAACAGAAGGAGAGGAAGTAAACATGCCCCGGAACGTGAACGACATTATCAAGCATCTCAGCCCGGCTCTCCGTAAGAAGGTCGAAGCGCGGGCCGCACACCTCATCGCAGAGGAAATGACGCTGCGGGAGCTCCGCCGTGCCCGCAAGCTGTCGCAAGTACGCGTAGCTAAAGAACTGGGCATCGGACAAGAAGGCGTTTCGAAGATCGAAAAACGCGCAGACCTCATGATCTCCACGCTTCGAAAGACCGTGGAGGCTATGGGCGGCAGCCTTGCCCTGGTAGCACAATTCCCTGACAGTGAACCTGTCATTCTTTCCGGCATAGCCGAAGACAACCCGAAGAACAAGCCTACAGGGAGGAAGCGCGCTTATGCGGGCGCATAGACATTCTTTGGTGGAGCACACGCGATAATGCTTTTTGGCGCAGGGAACTGATCCGAGTCTATTTGCAGCAGATTCGTTCGATCACATGTTCGACCCGGCCAATTATAATAAGAGGGCCGATGGTGGCGGGAAATCGTAAAATGGCCTCGCTGTGGGAGGCGCGCCGCTATGTTTTGTCCCAAGTGTGGTACGGAAAGTTCGTCGAGTCCCAGGGCATTCGGCATTCGAGGAAATCGGGGACAGGGTCGCATGCGATGTGCCATCCGTTCATCTCAAGTGTCGTTGTCTACACAGCCGCGAAATGGAAGTGGCTATGTCTACCACGATTCTTTGCAATAACCGAACAAAGGATCTGTGCTATCAGACGTTCAAGTCAATATGTAAGTGGTTGTGAAATAATGGAGTTGTCAAGGATGGGCGGTTAGCTCAGCTGGTTAGAGCGCCTGCCTTACAAGCGGGCCCAAATTTCATCTAAGTCGTTGCCTCGGTTGCGGTTACTGAGTCCCACCCTTCCTTGGCCTGCTCCAAAGTTGATCCAAAAATACAAACTACGTCTGATACACGTTGCTTGGACTGCGAATTCTTTACGGCGATTTGAAAGGGCTCGAATAAAGCCCAGTTTTTCAATATCGTGTCCCTATTTCGATCGGTAATAGATTCCGGCCAAGCCTTCAGCGAAGATCCAGTCAGGACGCTTCAACACTTCGCGTGGCTTCGGACCGTCGGCGGCGCCACATAGGAATGCGGGGGCATCACTTGTAAGATGCGCGGAGGTTAGGGTAGCGAGATACCCGCCTTAATCAGCACGTCCTCAAGTTCCACTTTGTATGGAGCCTTGTCGGGTGCCAGTTCACCGGAGGGTCGCGGCGTCGTGAACGCGCTAGCGATCAGACCTTCCCATTTGATCTGTGGCGCGCCTTTTTGATGGGGAGGGGTGAATAAGTTCGTACTCGGAACGAACACATTAGCCTGGCTATGACCAGTTTCAGCGTCGTAGGCCGTCTGTATCTTTTGCCTCTTCGACTGGTACATGTTAACCCAGTCAACGAAATCTCTCTGACCAGCGGCCGCGTTGGGGTAGTTGGACCCCTTAAGTTGCATAAGATGGATGAAAAGGTCCCGCGCCACCAGCGCTGTAATGTCGTAGTGTCCCTGCTCGTGTTCCAGCAGTTCCTGTTGTAGCTGGGCAGGCCATTGAACCATCTCCGGGAGTCTCCAGCTAGTGTGTGGATTGAAGACAACTGTAACGGTTACTGAATCGTTAAGCTGGAAACTACCCCGTTGGAAGGTCGGGTTACTAACGCTAAAGCTCGAATCGGTCGCGGCTGCAAATGTAGTGCCCGCAGGCGCTGGTCTTTGGAAGTCGCTCCAAGCCAGTTGTTTTTTCCGGTTGACCAAAAACGACGGCATCGCTGCCTCCCTGCTGTTGGCCGTTCAATGATAGCACGCGAGAAATACGGGTAAACGGCTAGCGGGTGGTCTCTTCAATCTCGGAAATCCAGTCACGACGCTTCAACACTTCGCGGGGCTTGGGACCGTCGGCGGCGCCCGTCTGCACCGGTCTCGCACGGTCACCACGCCCCCTTGTCGACAGCTTGAATGTATGGCGGTGTAACGGCTCGATTTCTTGCCAGCGGACGTCATACGGACACAGGTGGGTATTAGGCATGGCTTGCGGGTTGGCGTCATTGCCATTCTCCACACCTTCAATGGGCGGTTAGAATTCAACTCGCATGTGCACACCATGGTCACCGGCGGAGGGTTGTGCGAGTCCTCCGACATCTGGGCTCCTTGCGTGTACTACGATCGCGACCTGCTGATGACGGCTTGGCAGAGGGCCGTGATCGCGCTTCTCCGAGCGGCACTGCGAGCCGCGCAGCTCCGGACGGAGCTAACCGCTGGCCAGATGGGAGACCTGCTGACTCATCTGGAGAGATGCTGGTGGAGCATCAAGATTCAATTGTTCGAGGACAAGTGGCATGTCCTGCAGTACGCCGGTCGTTATGTAAGACAGCCTCCCGTCGCGGCAGCGCCGTATCACCTGGATCGGGCAACGAACTGTCAAGTGTTGGTACAAAGACAAAAAGCTGCGTCGCCGGGTGGAGGTCTGCTCACTCAAGGAGTTTGTCGATCGTTGGACCCAGCACATACCGGAGCGCTATCAACACGCGGTTCGGAGCTTTGGGCTGTTTGGTCCTCGCGCCGTCGGGCAGAGTTCAGCAGCTATCTTTGCTCTTCTAGGGCAGAACCAAAGGCCACGCCCCAAGCCCCCCGCTGGGCGGGGCGGCGCGTGTCAACGACCCTGAGACAGGTGTTCACGAAATTTAGTGAGTTTTTCATTTGCTGTCAGTTTTCCACAAGAAAGTTCGCATCAGGATCGCCTAGGAACGACGATCGCCAACTC
>Ga0182015_10007447_pt1 | contig 10672 bp, 10 predicted proteins | sample 712P3MmetaG_FD_120478 | JGI IMG/M metagenome (GOLD analysis project Ga0182015, IMG submission 120478) | Permafrost microbial communities from Stordalen Mire, Sweden - 712P3M metaG | ecosystem: Environmental > Terrestrial > Soil > Wetlands > Permafrost | place: Sweden: Stordalen | collected... | reverse complement strand
CTTCCCAACGGGGATCTGCTCGTGATCCACGCCATGCCGTTGCGCACCAAGTATCGAAGCCAGTATGAGGAGGTCCAGCAATGACGAAGAAGATCATCACGACAGCCGGGGGGGACGAACTCTCCGAGGCGGACATCGAGGCGCTCGCCGACGAGGCCGAACGCGGCTACGACCTCACAAAGGCCAAGCGCGTCACGGTAGGCAGGCCCCCGCTCGGTGCCGCAGGCGCCTCGCCGCGCGTTCAGGTGCGCGTGGACCCAGACCTCGCCCAGGCGCTCCACGCATGTGCTCAGAAGGAGCAGCGGTCAGTCAGCGCGATAGCCCGCACTGCCCTGAGTGAATACGTCAAGCACGCTGATTAAACGCGCACGCTACCGCTTCGGATGAGGTCGTAGCCCTTGTTGGAGCCGCCGATCAACGTCACGCCGAAGTGCGCGGGACTAGCAGCTCACAATAGTCCCCGACGGGGTTGTTGGAGGAGCGGATGACCTCGCGATCGCGGAGCTCGCTCATCACGCGCGTCCACAACTAAAGGAGCTCGCTCTCGCTGAGGTCTTCGAACTCGTCCCGCAGGATTGTCGAGCGTCCCAGGAGCGCCGACTGTGACGTGTCCCGTACGGACCTGTACGGTCCCTGCGAGCGCGGCGCCAGTCTCCGATCTGCGTCTATTTGGGTGCGAAGCAGCGGGGGTTCTCGATGCAGTACCAGTTGATTCCGGCGCAGACGTTTTTGCAACCGTGGTAGGCGCGTGTGGGCTCGGGCTCGCTGGCTTGCGCGTCGCGCACCGGCAGCTTCCGCGGGTCGCGCTCGTAGACCACGTTTCCGTTCTCGTCGAGCGGGATCTTGCGCTCGCGCTGGGCTACGGGCACGAGCTGGACCGACTCGAGCGAGACGTCATACACATACTCTCGTGCGACCAGTGCTCCGATTTCACGGCGCTTGGGCAGGAAGGGCAACGGCAGCTTGCGGCCGAGAATGGTCACGCTGCGTGCGGTACGCGTGACGTGATGTCTGCGCACCGTTCGTCCGAGGATCAGCGTCAGATGCCCGGCTTCCCAGACGGCTAGGCCGCTGGCCCATAGATATGACGCAAAGAGCGTCGTGGCCGCTGAGGTCACGACGCTCGTGCCGTGGGGGAGCGAGATGTGGTGCACGACCGTGCGCGCGATCGCGTAGGAGAGGCCGAAGCGTAGGATCAGCGCCGCGATGATCCGGTGGATGTACCACCAGCGTGTCGTCTCACGCCAAGTCTTGGGGAACCGTGGATGATCGCGCTCGGCGTCTCGGCACGGCCGCGCTCCGAGCAGGCCGCTGATGCGTGGCAGGATCACGTACCAGTCGACGAGGCTCGACAGCAACACACCGGCTGCGACGATCGTGAGGAACAGTGGCGTGATCGGCGCGACACCTGCGTCTGGACGATGGACGTCGAAGCCCAGCAGCAGACCTCCCGCCACCCCTCCCGTTGCGACCGCGGTGCGCACGTCCCCGGCGACGATCAGATCGAGCCGCTCACGGTGGGGTGGCACCTCAACGACGTTGCTGGCCAGCAGGTCTCCTCGATAGCGAGCGCGCAGTATCCACGCCCCAAGGCCAGTAACGATCGCGCAGGCGAGCGCGGCCGCGCCCGAGTCAAGGACGGCGGTGGCGACGAGCAGCGCAGCCAGCGCGAACGCCTGTCCGCGAACGTAGGGCTCTGGGCTCACGGCGCAACAGTATGAGGATCCGACGCGACCAGGGATTAATCGCGTTTGTGGCGGCGTGGGGGGTCGCGCTGTTCCTGCTGATCGTCGTCTTCGAGCATGTCGTCAACCCGTCGCTGGACCCCGCCCGTCAGGAGATTTCGGAGTACGTGCGTACGCCGTGGGGTTGGTTGATGGTCGTTGGTTTCGCTGTGTGGGCTCTCTCCTTGTTGTGCACTGGGATCGTCGCTCGCACTCGATACGGCGCAGACGTTCTTTGCATCACTTTGGCAGTCGCGGCGCTCGGCATGGCTATCACCGCTTGCTTTGCAACCCAGGCGAGCGCAGGACGGCTGCCGCCAGGGGTGTCGTTGAGCACGTCGGGGCGACTGCATGACATCGGCTCTGGTCTGGCGACGGTTGCGCTGTTCTTCTCCGCGCTGCTGTCTCTGAGCCTGCGGGCCGGTTCGGCCTTTCGAAGGTTGACCGTGGCGCTGCTGGTGCTTGCTTGTTCCAGCGATGTGGTCCTGCTCGAGGTCGGTGGCAGTGTCGGCGGGATCCGCCAGCGGATCCTGGTGCTGGTCGGCTGCGCGTGGCAATTGGCGATGTTGACTTTGGGTGCTACCGACGGTCGTATCTGACGGCCGTCCAGCATGCGCACGTGAGTGATGGCATACAGCGGGTCTCGTCCGCACGAAGCCTGCACTCAGCGCGCGGCGGTCTGCGTCGTGGTGGTTGGCCGTGTATTCGTTGATGAGCGATCTGATAGACGCTGAGCGCTCCGGGGCCGGTGTGGTGACGCGTGCCGAAGGCGAGGCAGGCGAGGAAGGGCCGCCCGTCGCTGCCGATGCGCAGTTGGAACACGATTCCCCACGTGCCGCGTGCCGTCTGGTTTGGGGATGTAGATCTTCACGCAGCAAGGCAGGCTGGTGCCGTCTCGGGCCTCGGTGTCGCAGCGCTTGAGTTGGTCGGGCGGCACCCCCTCGGCGGTGAGCTTGTCGCGTTCTCTCTGGGCGAGTTCCCGTCCGGTGTCCGACGAGGTGTGCTCGAGATCCTCGGCGAACGTGGCGTCGTCGAAGTCAGACGCGGAAGTGCGCGCCGGGCCGGGATGCGCCGGGCATCTACCCCTCGCCGTCAGCCGGCAGGAACGGGCCGTACTCGGCCTCGAAGGCGGCAAACTCCTCTGCCGTTGCGGGACGTCCGTCGTACTCGGGCACGACCGCTGGATAGGTGTCGGGCACTAGGGTCAGCTAGCCGTTGGGCCGCCTGTCCTTGACGATGTACTCGCCGACGATGTCCCCTGACAGGGTCACGTGGGGTTCAGATGCCATGTCGCCATGATCGCAGGTGATCAGGCTCATCCGCAAGCCGCTACGAGCCCTTGGTTCGCAGCGGCTTGCGCCTACTTCATGCGATCTCCAGGATTGGGCTCCCGCGACCTTGGGGCGCCTGATGTGGATAGTTCGCCATACGGTCGTTCACGATGGCATACGCTGGGTCTCCGCCGGCGAGACGGCTGGTACGGGTGCGGTATGAGGACCGCAGGCGCCCCGGAAACTGCACAGGAAAGCCAACTCTAACCGTTCGCCCCGATATTTTTTGTCTGCGAAAACTCGCGAACGGGGGCGAAACTCCCCGAAAACGCTGAGCCTCGCATGACAGGTTTCGCTGCCTTGTGGGACTTGGGACCGCACGCGGACCGCAGGAGCAGCGAAGGGGACAGCAGAGGGACCGCAGCTCTGGCCGCGTGGTGAGGGCACTGACGGTCGGCATGAGAGCGCTTATCAAGCACACGCCCCTCCTTACCATGGTGGTCTCGCCGCATCTGGCTCATGTCCAACGAGCCCACGCGGCGGGCAAAAATCCTGCACTGAAGCGAGTTCTTGACGTCCCATAGCGGGTAAGCGTGTACGCCACCAGAGCCACGGGTGGTCGGCCAGTCCGCTCCATATGATGTTCCGACGTGGAGATCGTTCCCGACAAGCGCAAGGTGGTCGGGCTCGTGGCGGACGCGTACGACGGCACCATCTGCCTGCCAAACTTCCAGCGCGACTTCGTCTGGACGCGCGAGGAGGTGGCCGACCTCGTGCGCTCGATCATCCGCGGCTACTTCATCGGCTCCCTGCTGCTGTTGCGGTCCGACCCCAACGACCCGCCGTTTGCCCCAGAGTTCCTACGCGGCGCGCAGCCGCAGTACAAAGACCCGCGCCCCAAGTATTTGGTGCTCGACGGTCAGCAAAGGCTGTCCTCGCTGATGTACGCGCTCACGGCGCCCGACCTGTCTCTGAAGCACTCCAACCAGCGCCGCTGGTTTTTCGTCAACCTTGACGCCCTCCTTGAGGAGCCCGACAGCGATGAGGTCGTCTTCGAGCGATCCAAACGCGACCTTCAGGGGCTCGACATGGCTGAGGTTCAGTACAAGCAGCGCATCCTGCCCTGCACGGTGCTGCTCGACCAGCACAGCTACATGCACTGGCTACACGGGTTCGAGGACTGGTTGCGCGAGGCCACTCCGGGGGACCTTGAGCGATACCGGGCTGAGTGGCGAGACCCTTGGACAACTGCCGTCATCGACTTCCAGACCTTTGAGGCCCCGCTTGTTGAACTTCCGCCCGTCGAGGAGGACGACTCGATAGGGCGCGTATGCGCCATCTTCGAGAAGCTCAACTCCACCGGCGTGGACCTCTCGGTCTACGACCTGTTGACGGCGCGTCTATATCGCTCCGACATCCGCTTGCACGATCTTTGGAAAGAGGCTGTCACCGCCCACCCCCGGCTCAAGGCGTGGTCCAAAGGCAAGGCCGACGAGCACAAGTTCGGCGTGCTCGTCCTGCGCACCCTCGCCCTGATGCGCGGGCTCGATCCAAAGCCGCGGATCCTCATCGACCTTCAACCTGATGGATTTGAGGCGGACTGGCGCCGCGCGGCCGCCGCCATCGAGAAGGCCCTCGAAATGATCGAGCTCGTCGGGCCGGATGGCTTCGGGGTCTTCGCCGAGAAGTGGCTCCCCGGGTATGGCCTCGTCCCGATACTCGCTGCGCTCCGCGCGGAGATTGAGGACCACAAGCTAGGACACGCCGAGCGCGACGAGCTGCGCCGCTGGTACTGGTGCAACGTCTTTCTGGAGCGGTACTCAAGCGCCGTCGAGAGCAAGTCGCGCAAGGATTACCAGGAGATGACGCGTCACTGGTTCGAGGGCGGAGCAGAGCCCGAGGTGTTCCGCGAAGCGCAGAACTACGTTGGCGCGCCCGGCTTTCGCGTCCGCGACTCGGCGAGCTATGCAAGTGCCGTCTATAGCGGCATCTTCTGCCTGCTTGCCCTGCGCAACGCCCGCGACTGGCGCCGTGGCGAGGACATCCGATTGCAGGAGCTCCAGGACCACCACATCTTCCCCCGGGCCTATCTCAAACGCCACGGAATCACCAAGAAAGTCGACGTCAACACGATCGCCAACCGCACACTGATCTCGAACGAGACCAACGGAAAGATCAAGGACAAAGCCCCGGCCGAATACATCAGCGACGCCGACATCTTTCCGACTGGTCCGCAGCCGGAGCTACTCGAGCCGCATTTCCTAAACGCAGCGACCATTCCATTGATGGAGCGCGCCAGTGAGAACCTGACCGAGGAGCAAGCGGCCGACCTCTTTGAGCGCTTCCTTTACGCGCGCCAGGCGGCTCTAATCGATGAGATCCGCGGCGCCTGCGGCATCTCCGCGCCGGCCGCGGAGGCGTCCCCGGACGATGCTGAGCCAGACGACTTGGCGGCCGACGTCCGGGCCGGCATAGTACCGCTCTTCGATGAGGACGAGGCGTCGGAGGGCGAGCTTGCTTAGCTCCGTTCAGTCAGAGCAGTGCGCGAAGCGCCTCGAGGACCGGGACTTGCGTGCGACGGGCCGAGCGGCCTGCAGGCGCAAACGGGCGGGTGCCCGAGCGGGAGTTCGCGCTACTCGGAGGTCGCGAATATCTCCGAGACGGCCGGCAAGTCGAACTTCGCGAGGGCGTGATCGAGACACGTCTCGGCCGTGATCGCAGCAGCACGCGGGCGCCTAGAACTCAACGACAAACCGAGGCGTGAACGGGATCGAGGTGGGCCGTACGCCCGCGATCCGGTCGATCCTGTAGCTACGCAGCTCACCGTGGTCGTTTACGACAAACAGGACAAGGTTGCCGTCCTGGGTGAGGCGTAGCGAATAGGGCTCGACGACGCGTGGTCCCTGACGTCCCTGTTCTGCGCGATAGTCGATCTCGACCATTAGGCGATTTGCGCCCGCATAACGGATGGTCTCCAGGGGTATGCCCTGGCGCCAAGAGGTGATCGCGCGCGGCGGAGTCCAGTCAGGATCGACCTTGCCGAACTCGGCGCGTGCGAGCCGAATGTCGGGCCGGTCGCCGGCCAACCACCCGAAGAACGGGCCAAGTGCATTCCAGAACTCAGCAAACGGCGGCAGCGGCCGCGGAAGCTGATGGCCGAGCATGTTCTCCCACTCCTGCTCGATCTCGCGCGCGAACTGTGAGCCACGAATCGCGTCGGCGTCCGGCACCCCGATCCCGACGTACTCACACTTGCGCACCAACGACTCGCGCACCCGCGCCGCCGCGCCGAGCAAATCGGGATGACGATGCATGTGGATGACGTCGTAGAGATCACGAGGGCGACAGCGCTCGGCCAGCGCTCGCGTCTTCTCTGCCGCAAGCTCAGTGATCGAGTAGCAGAGCACGCCATCCGTTGGGAGTGGCGCGTCTCCGTAGGGATGGACGATCTCACGCAGCACGGGCGTCTCCACGAGCGCCTCATCGCCGGTGATATCGAGCTTGATCTTGGGCAGCGTCGGCTGCGGGTTGGGCCCGCGGTAGGAGATACGCGCTTGAGCCGTCGGGTTGTCCCGCAGATTGCGCCGCTCGGCGAAGCAGCCATCCTCGACCATCAGATCGATCCCGGACTCCTGAGACAACCATGCCGAGACACGGCGGAAGGTCTCGGTCAGCTGTGCGGCCTCCGCCGGACCGCCGTCGATCACAGTGAAGTCAAGGTCCTCGGAAAACCGGTAGGTCTCGTGGTAGCACTTACGCAGACAGGTCCCACCCTTAAAGATCCAGGTCCTTGAGAGCTCGGGCTCAACGGAAATCGCGGCGAGCAGCCACCCAAGCACGTAGTCCTTTTCGATCACGCCGACATCGAGCTGCCACTCGGCGCGCAGTTGGAGCAGTTCCTGCTTTGAGATCACGATGGGCTGTGGGGAGCGACTTGGACGTTCGCGCGAAGACCCCACGTCGGGATACGCGGACCGCCCGGCGGCGCATTGGGGTCAAGTAGCACAATCCCGGCCGAAAGCCGAGCTCGACACGCGGCAATCAACTCAGGTTCATCACGGCCCAAAGCCTCAATCAGGTGACCCAGACGCTTGAAGACCGCGCGATTACCGAGTCGCTCCGCGTACTCGATCAGTGGTGCCGAATCCTCGGTATCGAGATACGCATCGAGGATCTCCGCGCCGTGACGAATGCCGCCGCCGATTCCCGGCCTGTCGAGGATGTCGACGACGGTGCGGGCCGGGTCAGCGATCTGCAGACGCACCTCTTCGTGCCAGCTCGAACGCATCCCCCAGGACAGCCTGTCCTCCGCGACGTGCGTGAGGAGATAGCCGGAATCCAGCAGGCGGACCTCTGAATGTCGGACACGCTGCGTCGTCTTTACGACGGTGGTCCGGAACATCTGCTCCGTCAATCCCCAGTGACTGGCAGCCGTCCATCCCGTGAAGTAGCACGGCGACCACGCGGCGGCAGCGACCACAAGCGCATCCTGGGACCAGCTCTCAGGGTGCTCGGCATCCACGGGGACGGGGATGTAGAGACCGCGACGCACTCGGCGCAGCCACCCTCTCTCGGCCCAGTGCGCGAGTCTCCGGGCGGCCACCTGTCGGTCGACCCCGAGCTCAGCTGCCACATCTGCGGGCGCTATGAACCGCCGCCGGCCGGCCACCGCAGCGAGCTCGGCACGACCAGCCCCAGAGATTCCATGACTAGACATCAGCACACCGTTAGCCTCTTAGGGGACGAAAGTATTGGACTCACGATACCGCACGAGCGACAGTGAGAAGCCCTAAATTCCGCCAGGAACGAAACTACTGGCCTATGGGGCACATATCCTCGACGGGAAACACGGCCGACGATTTCGGACCGCAAACGGACCGCAGACCCGCCAAAAACAGCATCAGAGAGCCAAACTGAGCCGTTCGCCCCGATTGGTTAGAGAACCGCGAACAGCAGCGAACACGGGCGAAAACCACCGAAAACGCTGGGCCTTGCGGGACTGTGTTCGCTCCTGTTCGTGGCTGGTCGTGGGATTCGGGACCGCATACGGACCGCACCAACCGCCGAAACGGACCGCAGATAGACCGCAGATCTGGCGGGCGACTTGGGGCATACCGCGGTGTCGTTGCCGCGAGTGTCGCGCCATGCATAAGACAAAGGTGAGGAAAGCGGCGCTCTGGTTGGTGGCGTCTCTGGAGGCGGTGCCGGGAACGCGAGATGAGCGCAGAAGCAATGTGCGTTGACGCTACGGCTTCATAGGCGGGAGACAGTTCTGTGACTCAGCTGGACGGGGGCGATGCGCGATGATTTAGACACCGGGCGTCTTGCGGCCATTGCCCGGCTCAGGCGGCGGCGAGGGCGGCTGCGAGATCGTCGGCGTCCGTCTCGATCAAGTTGGGCACCGTGATCGCGATCTTGCCGTTGTGTTCGACGAGCCATTTCGCGTTGACGATCGTGATGCCGATGATGTTGCCGTCCTCGTCCAGCCTCACGGCGTGACCCTCCGGGGTGCCGAACGTGTCGGCTGCGGCCTGTTGCTCGCCTCGGCGTAGGTAGAGCACGTCGCCGTCGCTGTCGTAGGAGACGTGATCGAACTCGTATGGACCGACGTGGACCGTCATCGTCGCCAGCCTCCCGTTCGCGGATCATTGGACTGCGGGAACGCTGTCACGACGCGATCGAAGTCGCCGCTGAACTCCGCGACCACCCGGATCCAGCGCAGCGGGCTCCTTCGCGGAAGTGGCGTTCCCGTCCGGCTTGGAGGTCGGGTTCGCGGTGATCGGGCATCTCGATCGTGGTCATTGTCTCTTCAAGGTACTCGCTCATCTCGACATGCTGCTCGAGGACATGATTCCACGCCACGTCGTCAATCTGGACGAGATGGCCCTCGGGGTTGCGAATCTCAGCGATGGCATTGTGCTCGGCGATTGACCAAGGCTAAGCACGACTTGGGACGAACTTCTGCGCGAGGATGCCACGTAGCGCCCCGAAGGGCGCCTGCGGCATCCGCATACCGCTGCCACAGCGCCACGTGACCGCCGGAGCGAAGGCCAGCCTCCCGCACCGCGCCGCCATCTGGCAGTCTGACGATCCGCTAGCTTTCGGCGAAGTGGGTGATTCGACGCCAACCATCTACGAATGGGCGGGTGGCCGTGAGGCTTTCGCACGCTGGATGAACCGTTTTTACGATCTCATCGAGGTGGATGCACCCGATATCGCAGCGCTCTTTGGCGGGAAGGTAAGCGAGGAGCACCGCGTCCATGTGACCGACTGGTGGGCAGAGGTCATGGGCGGTCCTGCGGCTTACACCGAGAAGCGCGGAGGCTACGAGCACATGCTTGCTCGCCACCACGATCTCGCGATCTCCCCCGAGCAGCGACTTGCGTTCGTGACCCTGCTCAGCCGTGCCGCCGACGATGCGGGACTTCCGGCCGACCCGGAGTTCCGCGCCGCGATCATCGGGTATGCCGAGTGGGGCTCGCGTCTAGCGCTGCACAACTCCCAGCCCGGAGCGCAGACTGCCGCGCACGCGCCGGTCCCGCGCTGGGGATGGGGCGTGGCGCCGCCATACCAGCCCGATAGCGACGCCGGCACCTGACGGGCTGCGCCTCGGGCGCGTCGAGCAGCACCCGGCGGGCGGCGACGAGCAGGTCAGCGTCGCCAGGCGGGCTCATGGCCCTCCATCGGGGTTGTGGCGCATCTGTGGGATCGCTCCCAAGATCGTCAAAGGCCGGAGTCGAAACACCCGGGCACTACGACGATTCCGACCAGCATGTCGCGAACAGTGTCCGATGGGTCGCATTCGATGTCATTCGGGGCCATAGCGTCCTTGCACACTCACGACAGCGAGGTCATCACGTGCCAACGACGCCGGGCAACATCATTCGTCTGACCGCAACCCCCGAGGGTGCGGACAAGCTCGCCTCGGTGCTCACCCGAGCGCTCGAACACGCGCGCGAGGAGACTGGGACGACGACTTGGTTCGCCGCCCGCTCCGAGAGCGATCCGACGAGCTTCTTCCTCGTCGATCTGTTCACCGACGAGGACTCGCGTAACGCGCACTTCGCCGGCGCGGCGGCAGCGCTGATCCTCGGCGAGGGCGGCCCGCTGTTCGCTGGCCCGCCCGAGATCTCGGCCATCGAGCTGCTCGCCGGCAAGAACGTCTAAGGAGGACCACCGATCATGCAATCAGTCCTGGGAAAGAGCGCGGAGGACTACCGCAGGCTTGGCCTGACGGAGGGTGTCATCGCACCATGGGAGGATGGCCTGCGGACCAATCCTGACGAGGAGAGCTTCGAGTGGTGGTACCTCGACGCCGCGCTCTCCGACGGATCGAAGCTAACGGTCGAGTTCCACACAAAGCCGCCGTACGTGTCTCCGTCGGAGCCGTTGACGCCGTTCATCTCGCTGACGCTCGACCGCGCGGACGGGACGAACGTGTCCCGAACGCTGCTCGCGCCTCGCGAGGACTTCGAGTCCTCGCGCGAGCGCTGCGATGTTCACATCGGCGCCAACAAGTTCGCCGGCGATCTGCGCACGTACGAGGTCCATGTCGATATCGACGGCGTCGTCGTGGATCTGCGCCTGGAGGGCGAGGTGCCAGCGTGGCGGCCCGCGACGGGTCACGTCTTCTGCGGCGAGAAGCACGTGGCGTGGCTGCCGGTGGTGCCACGCGGG
>Ga0182015_10007444_pt1 | contig 10674 bp, 8 predicted proteins | sample 712P3MmetaG_FD_120478 | JGI IMG/M metagenome (GOLD analysis project Ga0182015, IMG submission 120478) | Permafrost microbial communities from Stordalen Mire, Sweden - 712P3M metaG | ecosystem: Environmental > Terrestrial > Soil > Wetlands > Permafrost | place: Sweden: Stordalen | collected... | reverse complement strand
GATTACGACTGTCGTTTACGACTGGAGTTATGAAAAACGACGAGGCCTGCCTCGTCTCTACTTGAGGTGAAATGAATGGCGGCCTCGGTCTGGTCTGGCTATCTAACCTTCGGATTAATCTCGATGCCTGTGCGGCTATTCTCGGGTGCGCGCAGCAGCGGTATTTCGTTCAACCAGCTTCACCGCACGGACCACCATCGCGTAAAGCAGCAGCTCATTTGCCCGGCGGACAACCAGGTCCTCGAGCGCAGCGATATCGTCAAGGGCTACGAGTATCGCAAAGACGAATACGTCATCATCGATCCCGAAGAGATCAAGAAGATCGAGCCGAAGACGGCGAAGACCATGGAGATCCTCGAATTCGTGAAGACGAGCGAAGTGGATCCGGTCTACTTCGAGTCGTCCTATTACATGGTTCCCGAAGAAGCCGGCCGCCGTCCGTATGCGCTGCTCACCAAGGCGCTCGAGGAGAGCGAGTTCGTCGCCATCGCCAAACTCACCATGCACAACCGCGAATACACCGTTTTCCTGCGCCCGCACAAAGGCGGAATGATGCTGCACACCATGTACTACGCCGAGGAGGTGCGCGAGGTCGAGTCCTTCGGCGCTCCCGACGTGGAGATTAAAGACGCCGAAATCAAGGTGGCCCATCAACTCATCGAAGCCCTGGCGGCCGAATGGGACCCGGAGAAATATCACGACACTTTCCAGGAAAACCTGAAGAAGCTGATTGAGGCGAAACTGGAGGGCGGCGAAGTGCAGGCCGTCGAGCAACCGAAGAAATTGGCTCCCGTAGTCGATCTGATGGCGGCGCTGAAAGAAAGTCTGGCTCAGACGAAGAAGCCCGCAGGGTCGGAAAAAGTTGCGGAGATGCTACCCCGGAGCCAACCGAAGACCCGCCGCGGGCGCGCCTGAACTCCCGTAGAGACGCGGCTCGCCGCGTCTCCTGTGTGCGGCACCTCAAATTCCGCGTTCCGTCCGGGGTCTGAGACGCGGCAAGCCGCGTCTCTGCGACAATTTTTCGAATATTGCGATCCGCAGCCTGCCCCCGGCAACCAAACTTGCCTCGATCCGCTTCTCACCAGTGCGGCGGGAAAAAAGTTGCGTCGGCTAAGCACCGCCCGATTTCCCCTCGCGACCCGGTTCCCGATACAATATCGGATTCCGCGTAAGACTAACTTTCTGTGGAGTTTGAATGAAGCGGTTTCTCTGGCTGGGGTTGGCGCTGTCTCTTTATTTGGTCATTACAGGGTGCGGCGACACTTTCCGCCCAATTATCATCCCGAATCCTCCGGTGTTTCCCAACCCGTCGGCGGCCCACACCGTGTTGTCCATCAACGATAACGGAACCATCGTGGCCGGCAGCGCCATGGTGATCGATGTTTCCGGCGACACGGACGTGAGCATTGCCAATGTAGGACTCGCTCCGGTCTACGCCGTGCAGCAGACTGCCAACGTGGTCCTGGTCGCAAACCAGTCCGTGAACGGCGCGCTGTCCGATTCGATTACCAAGCTGGGCTTCAGCAGTACCACAATCTCCAGCACCACCACCATCAGCTTGCCGCCGAATTCGGCGCCGAACTTTGTCGCGGTTGCCCCGTCGGCCACGATAGCGTATGTGTCGTTACCGGGTTACGCCCCGCCCTCGGTCGGCGTGGTCAATACCCTGACCGACAGCCTGGTGAACACATACGCAGTAGGAAGTAAGCCGGACGCCATAGCCGTTACGCCCGACAATAGCAAAGTCTACGTCGCGAACCAGGGCGACAACACAGTCAACGCCTTCACCGTTACCAATACCGTTGACCTGACACCGCGGACCATCAACGGTTCATCATTCAACGCCCCGCTCTGGCTGAGTGCGCGCTCCGATAGCCAGCGCGTGTATGTGCTCAACGGCAATGGGGTCGTGAGCACCATTGATACCACGTCTACTGCCGGCCCCGATAACGTGATCGATGCTAGCGTCAATGTCCCTGCCGCCGCTTACATGCTCTACGACGGGAATCTGAACCGGTTGTATATACCGGGAGGCAGCCAGTTGACGATAGTGGATGTCTCGCAGTCCATTCCCGTGGTTCTTACGGGCGGCCCGATCACGGCCTGCGACGTGACATTGCCGTCATCCTCGTGCATTCCCACGGTTGTACCCAGTTTGCGCGGCAGCCCGGATCCCTGCTCTTTCACCAGCGCGCAGGCATTGACGGTGGTCGCCGTTGCTGCCTTACCGGATGGGACCCGCGCTTATGTAGGGGCTTACTACGAAGACTCGAACAATAATATTTGCCCGCAGGTGACGGAGATCAATGCCGTCAGCAACACCGTTGCGAGTTCGACCGCCGTCCCGGGCTTTCCGGACGCGACCATCCAGACCTTACCCGGCCCCCTGCCAGATCCGTACTATGTTCCGGTCTGCGCCACCACGCGCTTCCGCTTTACCATGGCAGCCGGCGGCGACAGTTCCCGCGTCTACCTCGCCAGTTGCGATGGAGGTATGGTCAACATCATCGATACCTCCAGCGATACCTATGCACTGAATCTGCCCGCTCCAGCCGGGACGCGCCCACCGATTCCACCGGACCAGCAGAACCCGCCGCAGAATCCGGTTTTCCTGCTTGCCGGTCCCTGAGTGGCAGCACTTAGCATTTAGCACTTAGCTTAGACGCGGATAAACCCTCGCTTTTTGAAGGGCGCTGAACTCTCTGCTCGGAGAGGCAAATGCCGAAAGGAAGGCTTAAGACTAAGTGCTGAGTTCTCATTGCTAACTGCTAACTGCTGAGTGTTTTTCTAGCCCGCGACCGCAGCCTGTTCCAGCGCCCCGGGACAGTGGTGGCGCAATGCCACATTCATGAAGACGTTTCCGCTGGAAGTATTGAAGACCATGACCAGGGCTTCGGTGTCTTCACTGCTTTTGCTGCCCTGTTCGGAAGTGTGCAGGGTTGGTGGACGCACGTGAAAGTGAAATCCCTGGTCGTTGAGCGTGGTGATGGCGTTGCCAATGATCTGGTTAGCCAGCTCACAGACCGCCTCGCGCACCAGTTCTTCGTCGGCCTCGGAGACTTTGACGCCAGCCAGACGGCTGGCGAGTTGCACCGCCGCTCCCGGGTCGGCATCGAAAATGATCCGCCCTTCGATCTCGCCCATGAGGCACACCTCGGCCGCGATCCCTTTGCGCCGGTACGCCTCTTCTTCCATGCTCAGGTTCTCGATGGAAATGGGCGACTCCAGCCCCTGCGCCAGGACGGCGTCGGCTGAGTTGATGAAAGGCTGAATGAGGTCCATCCGCATCGGCTATGCTCCAGCTCCGCGTGCCGCCGTTCCGTCGTCACGCATCACGTATTTGATAACTTCATAGAGAACTTCCGGCTTCACGGGTTTCTGCACGAAGTGCCGGGCGCCCCGCTGCAAGGCGGCCACGATGTTTTCCTGGTAGCCGACCGATGAGACCATTACGATGCGGGCGTTGGGGTGGTCGCGCACAATCTTTTCCGCCGCCTCGATGCCTTCCATCTGTGGCATGGTGATATCCATCAGGACGATGTCGGGCGTGACCCGTTCGTACTCGCTGATCGCAGAAACGCCGTCGCCAGCCTCACCGGCCACCTGCCCGCCGAATGTCTCCACCATCCGGGCCAGGTTCTTGCGAGCGAACACGGAGTCGTCCACAATCAGATAGCGCACCGGTTGTCCGTCCTCGCTCCGTGTTATGGGCGCAAACTTTTCCATGACACTCCTCCACAACTATCACTTAATCACGATCTACCTGCGTTCGGTAGATAACTCCAGGTAACTCTAGTTACTTCCGGCACCAGTTGCCCGCTTGACGTCGCTAGTCTCCCCCCGTGTACCGTCCCCCCGGCTGCGGTCGGGAGCGCACTGCGCCTGCAGAATATTGGGCAGATCCTGGAGGTCCGCGACCCGCATCGCATAGCCGCGTTCGATGGCCGCCTTGGGCATCCCGAAAACCACGCATGTCGCCTGGCTTTGTGCGACGGTGAATCCCCCGGCTGAACGGATCTCTCCCAGTCCGGCCGCCCCATCGTCTCCCATGCCTGTCATCAACAGCCCCATGGCCTGCGAACCGAATTCCTCGGCTACGGTGTGGAACAGCACGTCCACCGACGGACGGTGCCCATTCACCGGCGCCTCATCGCCCAGCAACACCACGTTGCCGAGCGGCAATTTCCTAACTTTCATGTGCCGGTTCCCCGGACAAATGAGCGCTCGCCCGGCCACCAACAGGTCGCCCGATTGCGCTTCCTTCACCCGGATCGGGCAGCTCTCGTCCAGTCGCTTGGCGAACAGTTCCGTGAATCCGTCCGGCATGTGCTGCACCACCAGGATGCTGCCCGAAAATTCCACTGGCAGCTTCGAGAATAGGTATTGCAGGGCATTCGGACCGCCCGTCGAAACGCCGATGGCGATGATGTGCGTGGGTGCGACCGGACGCAGCTTGCCCGGCTGCTTCCCGCCTACCTCTTCCGGCAGGAACTGCGAGTGCACGCCCGCGCTCTGCGCCGCCGCCCTGATCTTCTTGATCAACTCGCCGGCAATTTCCGGCATGCACGCGGAAACGTCCTTCGGTTTGGCCACGAAATCGAACGCACCCAGCGTCAGCGCTTTGAGCGTGATCGCCGCTCCGGCGGTGCTGTGCGAGCTGACCACAATCACCGGCAGCGGCCAGCGCCGCATGATTTCTTTCAGCGTATCGATCCCGTTCATTCCGGGCATTTCGAGGTCGAGCGTCACTACATCCGGCGACAATTCGTCGATTTTCTTCAACCCGAAATGGCCGTCGATCGCCGTACCCACCACCTCGATCGAGGCATCCTGTTCCAGGATCTTGGGTATCAGCTTGCGCATCAGGGCCGAGTCGTCCACCACCAGCACCCGCACCGGCTTGCTCATGGCTGGCTCCCGGCTGCGGCGCCTCGTGCCCGCATGTCGCCCCGCTCGATAAACGACGTTGCAGGTTCGGCGCTCGACAGCAGACCCGCCATCGGCGGGCCGTTTGCATCTGTCCGCCCGTGCGTGAAGCGATCCATCAGGGCGATCATGTTCAGGATAAGAACCACCCGCCCATCGCCCAGAATCGATGCTCCACTCACCAGGTCGGTCGTGATCGACTGGTCGTCGAGAGCCTTGATGACCAGTTCGCCTTCGCCCTCCAGCGCGTCGACCATGACTCCGAACTTGCGCTCCCCGCTGTTGATGACCAGCACGAAGACCTTGCGCCGCGCCGTTTCCGGACCGCTCGGAGGTTTCGAGCCCAAGCGCAGCGGAGGCAGCACATCGTTGCGTAACTGCAATACGTCGTAGTGCTCCACCTGATGAATGTCGCCTTCGAACGTGCGCGCGATCTCTGCCACCGCGTTCAGCGGCAGCGCGTAGAGCCGCTGCTCCACCCGGAACATCAACGCCCGGATAATGGCCAGCGTCAGTGGAAGGCGCAGACGGAAGGTGGTGCCCCGTCCCCGCGCCGTTTCAATCTGGATCGTTCCCTTCAGGCGTCCCAGCACGCTCTGCACTACATCCAATCCGACGCCGCGGCCGGAGAGTTCGGTGATCTCTTCCGCCGTGGAGAATCCCGGCTGCAGGATCAGATCCAGAGTCTCGGACTCGGTCAGTCGGGCTGCCTGCTCGGCATTCAGCAATCCCTGGGACAGGGCACGCTGCCGGACCTTCTCGGAATCGATGCCCCTCCCGTCGTCGGAGATCTCGATGACCACCTGGTTTCCCTGGTGATAAGCGCCCAGCCGCAAGGTTCCCTGCGGCCGCTTGCCGGTGCGCACCCGCTCCGCCGCAGTCTCCAGCCCATGGCCGATCGCATTTCGCACCAGGTGAGTGAGCGGTTCGGCAATCGCATCCAGAATGCTTTTGTCCAGATCGGTTTGCCCGCCCCGGATGAGCAGTTCGACTTCCTTTCCGCAATGGCGGGCCACGTCCCGCACAATGCGAGGAAAGCGGCGGAACAACTGATCGACCGGCACCATGCGAATCTTCATGACTGAGTGCTGCAGGTCGTTCAAGACCCGCCCCTGGAATGCCATGGCATCGGCGAACTTTCCCTGCAAGACATCCTTTGGGAAGCGCTGTCCAAATTCCAACAGCGCCTGTTGCAACATCGATTTCGCCAGGATCAGTTCGCCGACCAAGTTGAGTACGCTGTCGATTCTTTCCGCGTCCACGCGCAGCAAGTTGTCGGGGCCGGTCGGTGCGGCGGACGCCAGCGCCGGTTCGCCGGCGGAGGCCGCGTCTTTGCCGGTGACGCCGCTGGTGAACCCGCTAGTCGCGCCGCTGGTGACGCCGGCAGCGCTGTCGGCAGGGCCGCCCTCAGGCGGCGCGACCTTGTCGTTGCTTTCAGAATCCGCGCCGGAAGCCGGCGGAAGCGGGGCGGTCGACAGCGTTTGAGCGCGCAGGGGCGTGACCCGGACCGTCAGCGCAATCGTCGGAATATTGCACTTTGCCCGGATCTGCTCCACGGGTTTCTCGGACGCGAGAGCCGCGTCGATGCGGGTAATCGGCTCGTGACTGCCTTCGACCGGATAGAGAGCCAGTGTCTCGCCCAGTCCCGCGAGCGCGAACTGGATCATCTGCCGTCCCGCGATCGGCATGGCGCACTGCGGATCCACCTGCACCACCACGTGATGCACGCGCTTGCCCTCCGCCAGCGCCCGGGTGATCGCCAGTTGCTCGTACTCCGACCAGCGGCTGGCGGCTGCGGCGGTTTTCCGGGGCGATTTTTTGGCTTTCGCTTTGGCCGTGCCGTCCGCCGCCGGGTGTGCCAGACGGGCAATGTCCGCACGCAAAGACTGGATGTTCGGAAGTTTCGTCCCTTCCCGATACGCCTCCAGCAGCGCCGCAAACACGTCGGCCGCTCGCAATGCGATCTCAGGAACCGAAGCCGCCGCCGTGTTCTCAAGCGTCAGCACGTCCTCAAACTCGTGGGCCAGTTCGCTGAGTTCGCGAAAGCCGCAGGCCGCCGAGTCGCCCTTCAGGGTATGCACCGTCCGGCGCAGGCTGCGGGCGGTTTCCGCATCGCCGGGCGATTTCTCTAGCCCCATCGCCTCGTCGTTTAACTTCTGGACCAGCTCCCCCGCGCTTTCGAAAAACAGCTGCCGAAGTTCTGTCATCCTGTCTTCGGGAGGACCGGTCACACCGGCACCTCGACTCGCTGGTACGCGGTGCCGCTGTTGCGATGCACCATGTGAAATTTTTCGGTCAGCGACAGCAGGCTCTCGGCATGGCCGACAAACAGGTATCCCTCGGGATTCAGGCAGCGATAAAACTTCTCCACCAGCCGCTTCTGTTCCGGTTCGTCGAAATACATCATCACGTTGCGGCAGAAAATGATGTCGTTGCGCTGCGGTAGGTATTCGGTCTTCAGATTGTGAAAATCGAAGTGCACCAGTTCCCGGACGCTCTTCTTCACCGCGTAGCGTTCGCCCACTTTGTCGAAGTAGCGCAAGCGGTAGCCGTAATCGACCCCCAACATCTGGTGCTCACTATAAGAGGCGGCTTGCGCCGTGCGCAGCACCGAATAGTTCAGGTCGCTGGCCAGAATTTCCACCCGCCAGGGCGCGGGTACCAGGGGCTTCGGAACCGGCGTATCGAGGGGCCGCGGACTGCGCATAGAGTGGTACGACAGCGCATCGGCCGCCTGCATGGCCAGGGTGTAAGGTTCCTGTCCCGTGGAACAGCCCGCGCTCCAGATTCGGATGCTGTAGTCGCGGCATTCCTGCTTGCGCCGCAGAAGGTCGTTCAGCACGTCCCGCTGAAACAGCTCCAATTGCGCTTTGTTCCGGAAGAAGCTGGTCTCATTGACCGTGAGGTTTTCGAGCAGACACGAGAGCTCTTGTTTCCCCTGTTGGCTGATGAGCAGGCGATAGTAGCTGAAGAACGAATCGAGATGGCACTCCTTCAGCCGCCGCTGCAAGCGGTCCTGCAGGAAGGGCGTGCGCCGATCGTCGAAGTGCATGCCGCACTCCTGGTAGACCAGCGCCTGCAGAAGTTTCAATTCGGCGGCGGTGAGAGCGAGTGTTTCGTTGGTGTTCATGTGAGTTCGTTGTTCTTGCTATTTCCCGGCCGCGGCAGTCTTTGTGTTGCTCCCCGTCCCGGTCGTCGGAATCGACGGAATCGACGCACCCGTCGTTCCCGCGGTTCCCGCTTTGCCGCTGCCGGTTGCCGCTGTTTTTTCTATCGGTTTTTCTGCCCGCTTGTCTGACGAAGTTTCCGTTCCCAGTTCGCGCGCCGCCAACACCTTATCGATGTCCAGCAGAATGATCAGCCGGCCCTGATACTTGGCCAGGCCGGTTACGCAGTCCAATCCGCCTTCCTGCATCATGGTGGGGGCGGCTTCGATGTCGCTTTCCGGAATTTTCAGGACCTCCGACGCTGAATCCACAATCATCCCCGCGAGCCGGCCCCGGTGTTCCACGACCAGAATGCGGTTGCGCCGGTCGAGTACCGTGGAGGACTGTCCGAACCGCTTCCGCAGGTCCACCACCGAAACAATCTTTCCGCGCAGGTTGATGACGCCTTCCAGATAATCGGGCGCGTCCGGCACCGCGGTGATTTCCGGCACGCGGACGATCTCATGCAACACGTTGATGGGTACGCCGTACGTCTCGCGGCCCACCCGGAAGCCCACAATGTGTGTTTCCCGGCTCATGAATCGAATTTCGATCCCGCCGCCGCGGCGCGGGCTGACTTCCCGTGGCCGGACGTGCCGTCGTTCGTTCTGTCGTTCGTCCTATCGTTAGTCCGGTCGATCGTTCGGGCGTCGGACCGCAGCGAAAAACGGTCCATCGAATCCAGCAGGCCGCGCGACATCTTTGACATCTGATCGGAGGACGCGGCCAGTTCCGTCGAACTCGACGTGGACGACTGCACCAGTTCGCGCATGCGCTCCATGGCCTGCACCACCGCCTGCGCTCCGGAAGCCTGTTCTTCCACCGCCGAGTTGATCTCGTGCGTGATTTCGTTCAGCCGGGTGGTGGCGCGCGCGATCTGCGCCGAGCCGTGCGACTGCTCGTTGGTGGCGGCCCCGATTTCCTGCGCGAATTTGTACACCTCGGTCACCACGTTCGAGATCTTTCGCAGCGCGGCATTCAAGTCCTGTCCCAGATTCAGCCCTTCGTTCACGATCGTGGTGCTCTTTTCCATGTTATCGACCGCTTTGCGCGCTTCCTTCTGAATGCTCTCGATCAGCTCGGAAATTTCTTTCGTCGACTGCGCCGATTTCTCCGCCAGCTTCCGGACTTCATCCGCCACCACCGCGAATCCGAGACCGTGTTCGCCCGCCCGTGCCGCTTCGATGGCGGCATTCAAAGCGAGCAGGTTGGTCTGCTCCGCCAGGTCGTCGATCACTTCGACGATCTTGCCGATGTTGTCCGCCCGCGTGCCGAGAGCGTCGATGATGTCGCCCGAAGAGCGGATCGTCGTATTGATCCGGTTCAGCCCGTCGGTGGCCTTTTCCATGGTGCCGATTCCGCTGTGCACCTCTTCCCGCGAACGGTTCGAAATGTCGAGCAGCACCTTGGCGGTGTCCGCGACCCGCTGGATGGAAGTCACCATCTGGTCGATGGAGGCCGAGGTTTCGCTGACGCTCGAAGCCTGCGTCTGCGTGCTCTTCACCATGTTCTGCACGTTCACGCTCATTTCGTGCATGGTGCTGGTCACTTCATCGATGGCCGATGAGGTCTGCAAGCTGTTCCTCGCCGATTCGTCGGAAGCGGTAGCCACCTCGGTCGAAGCGGTGGCCACTTGAGAAGCGGCGTCGCGCACGTTGCGCACCAGCCCGCGCAGGCCTTCCACCATGCGCGTGAATGCGTTCGCCAGCGTGTCGTTGGCGGAGCGCGGACGGACTTCGACCGCCAGGTTGCCCCCGGCGATGGCTTCGGAAACCGCCGCCATTTCCTTCAGGTACTTCACCATGGACTCGAAAGTCCTGGCCAGTTGCCCGATCTCATCCTTGCCGTGAACGTCAATGTTGTGTTCCAGATCGCCAGACTGGCCGATCTGCTCCGCCACGTGAATCAGCCGGCCCAGCGGTCCCGTGATGCCGCCGGCGGTCCGATAGGCAATGACGATGCCCAAACCCACAGCGGCCAGGGAACTGAACACCGAAGCGAGAATCGTAAACGTCGCGGCCAGTTCGTCGGAGTGGCGCCGCTCATCCAGCAGTTTGCGGTTCTCCTTGTCCACATCCTCTATCACGTCGCTAGATCGTGAGACCCAGGAGTTTGGATCCTTTTGCAGATAGAAAATCTGCAGCTCGGCTACGGTGGCATTGCCGCTGTCCACGGCCCGGCGTTTGTCCACCAGCGGATTGGCGAAATCGCTGCCCCAGGACTGCTCCAGCCCCTGCACTCCTTCCAGGCTCTCGCGCTGTGCCGTGGAATTCACCAGCGATTGGGCACGGCGAACGGCGTCACTCAAGTGGCGTTCGCCGTCATTCATTTGCTCCACTTCACGGGTGTCCCCGCTGAGCAGGTAGTTCTGCAGGTGAAGCCGGTTCTGCATCATCTCGAAGCGCACCGATGCGGTCGCCTCGGTCATGTCGATCGAACGCTGTGCCGCCGCCTTGGTCTCATGCTCGCGATGCACCCCGTACAGGTTGATCGCAAGCAGCACCAGAACCGTCGCCAGAATGATGCCGAAATTTAGGTAGAG
>Ga0182015_10007443_pt1 | contig 10674 bp, 13 predicted proteins | sample 712P3MmetaG_FD_120478 | JGI IMG/M metagenome (GOLD analysis project Ga0182015, IMG submission 120478) | Permafrost microbial communities from Stordalen Mire, Sweden - 712P3M metaG | ecosystem: Environmental > Terrestrial > Soil > Wetlands > Permafrost | place: Sweden: Stordalen | collected... | reverse complement strand
TGAGAAGGCGGAAAGCATTTGAGAGGTATTAAAATCCGCTTCGATTTGAGGAAGACCGGGTGCCTGATCCGATTAGATACACCCAAACGGGAACGTACAAATATCGCGCTGCAGAGCGGGCAGAGAAATGTCATCATACTGATGATGGTAACGTTGAATATTTTCTTCTTGGATGCCCATTTCTTTGGGTTTTCAGGGTCATCGGGCCCATCCCAGCTAACAAGGACAATCTCGGCTCCATCCACATCATCTTTTCTGAGGCCATCCCTACGCGTGGGAATGGCGCCATTTCCGATCACGGGCGGATTTGGTTCAGGGCCAGGAGTTCCCAGAGTGGAGTTGGTGGGAAGTAGTTCCGTCCCTTTCTCCAACCTGTCTAAACTGTCGGAGTCTTCGATATTTTCTAGCTTTCCCATATCGGGAAGCGTCGATGGAGAAAAGATGTGGTCATTGACCTCGATTCATAAAGGTGAATGCGGGCCGATGTCCCTGCCTGTGGGGGCAACTCGGATACTCGGAACCGGCACTTGGCGAACTTTTGGCTAGTCTTTTTCTGCCAATCAGCAATTCTCGCCAATTTTTGCCAGTGACCCTGGGATAAACAATCCCCTCAAAAGAGATGTATGGTCGCCCGATATCGATCATGGGTCAATCCAAAACTATGCATCTCGGCCTACTGATGACAGTTCAAAAAAATTAATTTGCGTCCGTCGTAGCTTGAGAATGAAAACGTTCGTTACGCTGCGTGCCAATTACATCGGGCCGAGTGGGCGATGCCGCCGCCTGGTCACTGGATCGGGAGCCTTCACCAAGTCTCTCAATTTGCATCTCCAACGCTATTGTTTTGAATAGCTTTTTCGAAATCGAAGCAAGGTCCGAATAATGCGACTTGCGATTGACCGTGATGGCCAAATAATTGGAGTTTGCAATTTTGATTCGCTATTTTTATCTGCCTCACGTACCTTTCGTGCCGTAGGCTCTCCCGGGGTGGTCAAATCAAATGGACGAAAGAATCGATTCATAAAAATGAAAAGGCAATTGGTTACATGAGGCCGTTACCCCTGATACTTCAGCTCGTAATATACGTGAACTATTGGGATGGTGTCGGTCGCCTGCCGTCGACGGTCGGGCCCTGGCGATCCGCGGCAACCACTCCGGCTTGCCCGGTTCGCGGGAGGTTCTAATAAAGATGTGGGATTCACTGTAGGTTGCCACTTGTAATATCCCTGGCACCGCAAATCATGGTATTCTGCACCCACTAAACCCTTCTAATTGTAGGACACAAAAACACATGTGGTGGTTGTCGGCGCTGGACCCGTGGGAATGATGTGCGCGTTAAAGTTATCTCAAGCTGGGATTCCTGTGACCGTTCTTGAGAAGGTGCTTCCCTCTCACACCCTTTTAATTTCGTAGGATGAGTCAATCCCGCCTATACCTAAAGCGTTGACTTACTCGTAAATACCTGATGGCAATTGTTACTCATTCAAGCGCTGCTGTACTCGCCGATTTGGCCAGAGCCGGAATCCTTGAAGACGTAGCCAAAATATGTTATGCGAACGACGAATCGATCTGGCAATGGAGGAAACTCGATGGAACTCTCTTAGCCTCCATGCGTTGGGCGGCTGTTGCCGATGAGAAGAATCCCCGACTGTACAAACCGTACTCCCTCCAATGCGGTCAACACTTGTTGGCGAAAATCCTCACGGAGCATTGCGCCAAATTTTCCACAACACAAGTGCTATTTGGACATTCTCTGGTAGATCTCGAACAAAACGGGCATGGGGTGGAATTAACCGTGGCCAAGACAAATGGTGACATCATCAAAATCAATGCCGGTTGGGTTGTTGGCGCGGACGGCGGAAAATCAAAAACGAGAAAGCTAATCGGACTGTCGCTCGACGGATTCACTTGGGAAGAAGAAATATTTGTGGCATGTAACGTGCATTACCCTTTCGATAAACACGGTTTTGGGGAAGCCAACTTCCATATCGGCGGGATGAATTGGGCGATAACCGGCCGGTGTGGGCCAGAAGGGGATCCTTGGAGAGTTGCGTACGGGATAAAACCAGGAATGACGGATGAGTGGGTGCGGAAGAACGCGGAGGAACGGGTCAAAGCAATCCTGCCGGGGCCGGAACCATTCAAAATTGTTCAAGCGGCGCAATACAGAGTTCATCAAAGACAAGTCAAAACGTACAAAGTCGGACGTGTCGTTTTGGCTGGTGACGCGGCTCATCTCAATAACCCCATCGGCGGGTTCGGTTTGACAACAGGCATGACCGATGCCGGTTGCATTGCGGAAGCACTCGGCCATGTTATAAACGAGACAAAACCTGAATCGTTTCTTCAAGCGGCGTGCGATATGCGCTGGAGAATATTTCGAGATATCAGCAATCCCGGCTCCCAACGGTTTAAAGCAATTGTCCAGCAGGACCCGGACAACATCAGTGAGGAGGATTTGGATTTCTTCAGGAAGCTCAGAGAAGATGCGACTTTCCAAAAAGAGAGTTTGCTTAGGACGTTGGCGCTCTATACACCGGTAGAGGATATTGAGGGATACTGAGGTGGCTCAATTTTTAGTCTATGTACAATCCGCCGCTGACGTGAACGTGAATTCCATTGATAAATCTTGACTTCTCCTCACATAGCATCCCCACAGCGTATGCTATTTCCTCTGGTTCCGCGAGCCGTTTACCTTGAGGTCACGTTTGAGACATCATCTCTTGGATCGTCCCTTTTGTTCCGGTGTAGATTGAGTGAGTCGGAACGGGAAACGACAATCAGAACTTGTGATATTGATGATCCGTGACGGGTTGCTGAGATGTGGAAGAGCGCTCTGGGTTGTCAGGAGATATCCCCGACCGTTTAATTTCACCACCCTGTCCCATTCGTCGAGAATTGCCAGTTCAAGGGGTTTGAAAATCGCTACCGATGCATTGTTGATAAGGATATCGATCCGTCCATATTTTTTCACCGTAGTGTCAATCAACTGCTTCGGACCCTCCACGGTTGACAGATCTGCTTGCACGGATATCCCTGGAGTATCCAAAATTTCCAATATTGATTCCCCCTGCTGTTCAAGAGATACATACGGGTAATTAATGACCACCGAAGCTCCTCGAGAAGCCAATTCCCTGGCAATTGCCGCCCCAATACCGGAACTCGATCCGGTGACAACAGCAACTTTTCCTTGAAGCATTTGAATCGGAGCGAGGCAGGAGGACTTGAACAGTTCCCGGGGGTCTACCGAACCTGAATGCGCGGATCGCGTCCCGGACGCGCCGATCACAAATCGGTACTCCGATTCTGAGATCACCCTGGTGAGCTACGGGATAGTTTATACGTTTTTAAAATCTGAGACGTAAGGAGAATAACACACAAAGAACATATCTTCGAAACAGTAATGAGATACTTCCAATTCCCGCAACGTCATCTGTCACAAAGATACATTATCTGCTAGGATATTCCTTTACGGTCCGCTTTCAATTGAGAAACTTGCTGAAGAAGGAGATGGCTTCATCTTTCGCCTCCTCCATCGCCTTCGCTTCCGTCTCATTGTTCTCATTTCCTCGAACCTAATCCCGTCAATCAAAGTCATGGAGTTGATTACCGCAAATCCGTGCGCAGCCCCACGGTAGATAACAAATTTATTGTATATCCCCCTTTTCTCAAGTATCTCCTTTCCGCCATCACGTTCGCTGTCTGGCAAACTGAATTCCAGCTCTGCGCAAAGGAAGAGACTTGGTCGAATAAGCGCCTCAAAATCCTTTGGATATTCAATTCCACCAGGGTGAGCGATAGCAACAGCGTCGACTTCTTCATGAGATCCCATTACGATGGACCCCCACCCACCCCAGCAAAACTAACGTCAGAAAAGTGGACAGGATTCATACCCCAATAACTCCTACTTTGCGGACACCAGGGAGAGCTTTGATGTCTTGGACTGCCTGTACAATGGATTGCATGCGCACAGAACGTCCATTTTGAGACAAAAACTTTTGCAAGTCGAAATCTGCGTCCACTTTGACCTCATTGCTGGTGAAATGGTCGAACGGCACATGCTGTCCATCGAAGAAATCGGGAACGTAGACTCTGGCGTCTATTCCATCCGCATAAGTATCTAAACTCAGGATAAAGAAATCGGTAGAGAAACCTGGCAATAGTTGATTGTTTGGAAGCGTTACCCCGAATGCATCGTGTATGTAAAGAATGGCGCGGGGTGAATTTTGATTGCCGGTAATGTAGGCTTTCAGATTTCCGAGTTGACCCCAAGAACCTTTCGGGGTTCCCGAGTGTAGATGCCCTTTAAATCAAATCGGTAAGTGGAGACACGTACCCTTCCCGCAACAGTCAGACATTCAGAGTCAAAGACGGGGAGCGGTCGATCTCCGCCAGTGGGGTCTTATTTCTCAGCTTATCCATGATCGGCTTTTGTGCCTCGGAATCTCGGCAATACGTCGGCAATATGACCTTTTCTTCGTTTCCCCTCCTCGCTCCGGCTGCCTTCCGGCCACGCCACGAGGCTCCCCGCAATTCGCGGTCGCATATATGCGACCGCGGATGGAGCTCTTCTTGAGCCATGGCTCGAAAGGGAGAGAAGTGGCCAGGTTACGCCAAAGGGACTATCCCCGAGGAGGGTTTCGAGTGGCGATTCATAGACGCAACGCCGCCAGACATCGACAATCGCGATCCTCCTTGCGTTTATATTCCTTTCGGTTACTCCAAAAGCGTTCTCCCAAAAGGATGGAAGAAAACGCCTGAAAACAAGGCTCTTGACCTCGACATTATCTTTGAAAAAGATGTTGAAGTCACTCTTCGTGATGGAGTGCGAGTATTCACCCCTTCGAGTTCAAACATTGACAATTCGCAGATTTACGTCGATATTTATCGCCCCAAAGAGTCGAACAAGAAAATCCCGATCATCATCCCTTATTCTCCTTACGGTAAAGGTGGTGCCGGAGCAAACCTCATGGATGTCGTCCCGTATCGTGTCGGCGTACCAAAGTCTCGACAAAGCGGCCTTGAAAAGTTCGAAGGACCGGATCCCAACGAGTGGTGTTTACGTGGTTATGCGATCGTTGACCCCAATACGCGTGGCTCTTTCGATTCCGAGGGTGACCTCTATTACTATGGAAAGAAGGATTGTGCGTGTTCCTTGTTACTGGCCCAGGCTGACAATTCTAGGTGAGGACGCGTATGACCTTATCGAGGCGGTTGCCAAGTACGAATGGTGCAACGGAGCAGTGGGCATGGCTGGAAACTCGTGGTTAGGAATTGCCCAGTATTGGGCTGCAATGGCACAACCTCCCAGCTTGAAAGCTATCGCTCCTTGGGAGGGATGGTCCGATATGTACCGGGACCGACTTCGACGTGGAGGCATCCCCTGGACAGCATTTACAAAGTGGGTTTTCTTAGGCGTTCCAGGTAAGAGCTTCGAAGATGTCACTGACAGTCAGGTCGTGGTCGACAGGAAGATGTACCGCGGATGGCGCACGAACACGAATTTTACGACGAATATTGGGCTTCCAAAAGGGTGGACTTCTCTAAAGTCAAAGTTCCAGCATACATCCTCGGGTCTTACTCCACCTCTCTCCATTTGACAGGCTCCATTCGCGCATTTAGAGAGGCAGCCACTGAAAACAAGTGGTTGAGAATCCATCCACATCAAGAGTGGTATGAGGACTACCATTATTCGTCTGTCGACGACCTTGACCGATTCTTTACTAGATACTTGAAAGGTGAGGACAATGGATGGGAAGCTACCCCGAAGGTACGGGTGTCGATGTACCGATTCGGACAGACTGTATAAACCCGTTGTGTGTTTTCTGACATTAGTATCCTGTATACGATCAACCGGAGACTGACTACCCGATTCCTCGCACAAAGTACGTCAAATTGTATTTGACTCACTCGAATCATTTGTCCATGTCTCCTTCACAACAAGAAGCCGTTCATTCGTACGAGTCGACTCAACGAGGCGTTGGAACCCATTATGATTACATCTTCCCGGAGAGAACTACTCTTGCCGGTTTCTCCAAGCTTCGAATCTTCGTCTCTTGTCTCGATCACGACGATATGGATATATACGTAATGATTCGAAAGTTATCGTCAACAGGGGAGCTCATGGAACAGTCCAATGTTCCCCTACATGAGTTGCCACCGGATGTCAAGACGGTCAAGGACGTGAAGAATGTGAGTCCTTGCAAATACCTTGGGCCGACCGGAATGCTTCGCGCATCTCACCGCGAGTTCGATCCCGAAAAGTCAACCGAGTATTGGCCATTTCATACTCATCGACGAGCCGAGATGGTCAAGCCCGGAGACGTTGTCGAATTGAATATAGGAATATGGCCGATGGGTGTGGTTTTCGAGAAAGGCGAGGGATTGAGGGTGGTTGTGTCGGGACGAGATATGAGGTTGCCTGAATGGGACAATCCGCATGTCGCGTATATGGAACCTGTGTTCAACAAAGGGAGTCACCGTATTCACTTGGGCAGCAAATATGCAGAAAGTTATGTGCTGCTTCCAAAAGTGTAGACTTTACATAGGAAATTAATCGGAAATAACCCAACTCTATTACTGTTACCGACCGTTGATTTTGAGATTACCTACAGGATATCTAGTATTCTCAGAAGTTGAAGAAATCCGCTTCAAATTCTGGTAGTAAAGTATCGTTGAAAACATCTGCAATCCCCGAAAAATCATCCCACTCGCCAAAAATGCGGGCGTTGATCGCCTCGACTCCAATATCTTGATCCATAGAAACATCCTCATGCCGGACCTCGTCCGTTTCGTTTTGTCGGGGTCCAACTCTATCGGCGACAGCCAATGCGGTACTTCGTGCCTCTGCAAGGGCTTGTAATTTGTTGAAGTACTGATGACATTGTTGAAGGAGTGAATTGATATTGGCTACTTTCTCTAATACGCGGAGTCCGGCTTTGATTGCGTCAGAAATTTCGTCTCTATCCTGGAACAAGATGGCGAAACGTGGACGTAACGACACTGCAAATAGTGTCCCCAGTGCGGTAAATAAGACTGCAAATCAGCAACTCCAATTGGGATACGGACGTTGTATATTGCCCCACCATGGACCGAGTTGTTTGGAGTCAAAGGTGGAATCGATGAAATGGATAAGTCTGCAAGCGCACTTGATGGATTGCTTGATACTCGCTTCAGCAACAGCGATGAGATAGCTGTCTCGTTCTCCGCACCCTTCATCCAAATGTAGACGCATGAGCATCACCAGAACAGGGCGGTGGATCAATAAAGAGACGTATAAATACCTGCGGCGTTAGTTCAGCCAATGATAAATGTACCTTGTGATGAGATACATGCGTTGTCGCTCGATTCCATGTTCTCTTGGAGTACCGTCGTCACGAAATTGAGGAGGTAAATTGGACCGCCAGGTGCGCAGCAAACATTCCTGCTCGATCGCTAAACTGATGTGGGTTTTGAGATGATCGGAATCTCCCATCATGTTCAAACCGGCGGTAGGATCTTTCGACAATAACCACGGGGTCTTGAATAGCGAAACGACAATGTTTTCAATAACGTGCGCGAGTTTCGACAATCCGTTGAACATTTGCAAGGACGATACGGGTTTGCTTGGGAGAGAACTACCGGGCTTCGGACAGACAAATAAGTCTTCGGCTTCGGTCGGCATGGTGACCAAGTTTGTTGAAAGCGATGTAATTGCAGGAGGACGCCCATGTTTGGCGCTAATGAATCTGGATGTCAACGATTTTCGTCGCTTGAAATACCCATCCAGCCAGTAGATTCCCCACCAAAGACGCTTCCGCAATTCCTTCTCCAGTGGCGAAATATTCCAGTCTGTTGGATCGAGATGCAGACCCAGAGCCTGAGCAGCTCGAAGTAAACTTCCAATATTGGCCCAACACCTGTTCAATTGCATGTCGGTGAGCAAATGAATGCTCATCAATAGTTGGGCTTGTAACACTTCCAATGTGACAGTCTCAAAAGCCACAGAGTGGATCAGCTCACTGGCTCGTCCAGCAAACATTTGAGAAAGGGCGTACAGCTTGCAAAGCGGTAAGTCGATATAATCGCATCCGAAAGCGAACACGAGATTCAACAAAGCCAACCACGCGACCCGAGTTTTATTCACCGGGCGAGGATACTTTTGTCTCTCTCGATAATACGTTGACAGGGTTTCTCGAAATTGCGCTTCTGGAATGTACGGTGCGTATAATGTGGCATAGCGGAAAAAAGAATCGACCAATTTATTGGCGATGTTGAGTTGGGGTAGTAAGAAATTATCGTCCGCAAGTTCTTCGTACGTTCTCACCACTCGACCACTGGGCATGCTCTGCAAGCGCAAGGAGTCAGGTAAGCTTGACTGTGGAGGGCCGGCTTCACGGTCTCCGCCTTCGCTGATAAGAAGGGACCCAAGATCGCTCACCGCAGAAAACAGAGATGCGGCACCTAAAGTCAGAACATAAGGCGTCGGGTTCAACCAAACTCCAAAAGTTCGAAAGCTCCAGAATTCTCCAGGTCTAAGACACCATCATTCAAACTTGCCGGTGACAGGGGACGCTGATCTGATCCTATTTGATCTTGTCCGCTTTGTGCAATGGGCGAAATGTTTCCGCTATGATCGTCGAGGGAATCTGCGGGTACTGGCCGTGCATTTTGCTTCTCCTCCAACTGTCGAACTTTTTCTTCCAAAAGACTAACATAGCTATTCATTAGCCTTGAAGTTTGCCGTTCTACCTGGGAGAGAAACCTCCTCTGCCTCCTATCGGTTTCTCAAGATAACTGCAAGCGACGTCTCGGGCTTGACAACCACTGCACTTCGGTCGACGTCCATCACATCGACTTTTTCCCTTGCGACAATTCGCGCACGCTTGACCCGCTAGTAGCCTGTGGCTGGTGCCATTTCGTTTGGGTGAACCTGGTGCCATACTGGCGATTCTGAGGCGAGGACTTGGTGGTTTTACTTCTGCTTTAACGGTGCGGGGATAATGCGCAATTTGTGTCAGAACCCCACAACGCCACAAAGTGTTATCATAGCCCACAAAGGGAACTTGCCGTTAGAATGGCGAAATGCACACAAAATACACTTGACTTAATACGCGAGATACGACTTGTTAGAGATACTGCCTGTAATAGTCACCTACTGAATGGTTTCTCGATTCTACAAAGCTTACCATACTGTTCAGCTAGTCACTCGTTTGAGTTTCCTGGCAGTAGTCCTCGCATATATGGGTCTATTTAGGCGTGGGCGTATTAAAGGCACGATCCAATCGGCTCTAGTCCCGGGAGGCTGCCCTCCGGAGGGGACCCGCGGCTCGCTGAGACCAGATCACGAGACGAAGCCATCAAGCCCCGGAGGCGTCAAGTCGCCATAATATGTCCCGAATCACCCAGTTGAAGCTCGCAGATTAGTAAAGGCCAATTCGGCCCGAATTGTGGTCCTTATCCCCTGGTCGTCCCCGGATCCTATTTCAAAGAGTAACTTATCTCAATTTCACGGTAATTTATATTTTGTGGAGATTAAAATGGGATTCGGCATTCTTGAAGGTATTTCTCAAGACGGTTCATCTAATCGTTAGATCACAAGCCCCAGCACGTTCCAGGAACAGGACGAGGAAGCTGCGCATCTCATCTCCGGTCTAAAACATGCCACTGGACGGAATGTGCGCATCGTAGTCGCGCCACAACCGTCTGAAGATCCCAATGACCCCTTGAACTGGCCTGTCTGGCGCCGCGAACTCTGTTTTGGGATCTTGTGTATCGGGGGCGTTTTGGTGGCCTGCGTTATTTCCCCGATGTTGAATACCAGTATCGTTATCCTCGCTGGTTATTTCAATGAGCCGATTCCGAGTGCTGTTCTGGCTACGGGCGGTTACATCTTGCTTGTGACCGGAACGTGTGGGTAAGACCTTGGCCAGAAGTTCGTGCTCATCTTCAGACCTTTTTACTGCGCTTTGTGTGCCGTCATATGCACTTAACTCCTATCGTGATTCCAGCAATGAGATCTTCATCATGAATATGGCGTTCAAGAATTTCATTTACTACGCGCTAACCAATTTCGTCTCCAGTTGGGCAACGAATCAAGGTCCTGGAGAAGTAATGTCCGTGTTTGGAAGGATGGGCTTTTTCCTTGTACATCTCTGTTATCGTTTGCTCATCCTAGTGTGCTTTTATCTATATCTTTGACGTATCTTTGACAAACGGCTCCGAAGCTTTTGGACTAGGCATCTTTTGGTCAAGTGGCACTTGAATTCCACAAACGTGCCTGAAATGTTGGCTTAAATAGTCTCGGAAACTCCTTTTAGTTATATACAATAGTAGTACAATTGGGAATGGATGATAAATTTGGTTTGTTTTCTTCATCGGATCGGATCCCTCAACCTCTGGATATGAACAGTCGCGCCTTGAGCAAAGTGTGTTTTCTCCTACATATCTAAATATAATATCCGCTTGCTCAATGGAACGTTGCTCCGCCGCTAACGTCGAAGATTTGACCCGTAGTGAACGCACTTTCTGGGCTAGCGATGAACATGATTGTATGAGCAATGTCTTCCGGTTGACCTTGACGCTTGATGCATTGTTTTTGAATGAGCCGATCAAAAATGTAATGTGAGCCATCGGGCTGTACGTGGAGATCCCACAGTGCTTGTGTGCGAATTAAACCGGGCATAATGATATTTG
>Ga0182015_10007442_pt1 | contig 10676 bp, 10 predicted proteins | sample 712P3MmetaG_FD_120478 | JGI IMG/M metagenome (GOLD analysis project Ga0182015, IMG submission 120478) | Permafrost microbial communities from Stordalen Mire, Sweden - 712P3M metaG | ecosystem: Environmental > Terrestrial > Soil > Wetlands > Permafrost | place: Sweden: Stordalen | collected... | reverse complement strand
CTGTCTCGTTCATGCAAAACACTATACAGCCCAGACGTGTATAGTGTCTACATGGACGAGGTCAGGTCAAACAACAACGTCGTGTACCGCTGCACCTACCACGTCGTCTGGTGCCCTAAGTACCGGCGGCCGGTCATCGAAGGTGCTGTTGACATGCGGCTGCAGCAGATCATCCGCGATGTGTGCGGCGATCGGGACGCGCCGGTCATCGAGCTGGAGACGATGCCCGACCATGTGCGCCTGCTCGTCGGCTGCGACCCGCAGTACGGGATTCACCGGCTGGTCAAGCAGGTCAAGAGCCGGTCGTCACGGGTGCTCCGCTCGGAGTTCCCGCACCTGCGCTCCCGGCTGCCCACCCTCTGGACCAACTCTTACTTCGTCGCCACGGTCGGCGGCGCGACCCTGGAGGTCGTCAAGCGTTATGTCGAGAACCAGCGGAACGCCTGAACAGGCACGCCCTTTCCTCCCCACGGCTGAAGCCAGGGGTTTCGCGGGCGGTTTCTGATGAAGCCTGCAGACAAGCGCGTCCTCGCCGGGATCGAGGCTGAGCTGAGCCGGGTCATCCGCTACGACGACGAGTCCATTGTGCACAGCACCTGGATCCGGCAGCGCTACGACTGCGGCTGCTTCGGCGGCCTCGCCGCGGCCCGCATGGCCACTGCCCGGACGGCCTGGCATGAGGCCGGCCACGCGGTAGCGGCGCTGGCGGTGGGGGCGCGGTTCAGCTCAGCCAGCATCCACCACAGCTGCCGTAGCGAGGGCCGGGTCCATGGCGTGCGGGCGGCCGGTGACCTGGCGTTCGTCATCGACTCGGCGGGACAGGTCGCGGAACGGCTGATGAACTGGAGCATGCTCGAGCGCGACGACGACCTGCGCGCATGGCTGCCCACCTGGAAGGGCGACGGCGGCGACGCACGGCGCTTCCGCCGGGCGCTGGCCGGCCGGTTCGACAGCGATGAACTCGGCGCATGGCGCCATGCCGAGGAGACGCTGACCCCGCTGCGGCTGAAGATCCGGCAGGTGGCGAGGGCGCTGCTCGTGCATCCCCGGTACCTGCCGTACGACGTCGTGACGGCGATTGCCACCGCGGCGCCTGGTCCGGCAGCACGGGAGCCGCGGCCGGAAACCGTCTGATCCACTGGAGTCCCAGTCGGCGCTACTCTCCGGACATGACCGCAGAAGCTGCCGGGTCCGTCCCGGGCGCCGATATTCACGAGGTGATCCATCTGGGCGGGGAGGCCGCGGTCGTGGTGCCGGTGGCTGAGTACCGGCGGCTGCGGGCGCTGGAGCGGCTCGCTCCCGCCGAGGCGGTCGAGGAAGCGGAGATCGAGGCGACACTGGCTGCACACCGGGAGTGGGTAGCTGCTGGCCGCCCGGGCGAAGTCTCGCAGGAGGCGGTGGCGGCCGAGCTACTCGGCGGCCAGTGAGGGTCGTCTGGTCAGCCGCGGCGAGTACCACCGTCTGCGGATCGGTGCGTACCGGGTCGTCTACGTGATCGATCCCGGACCGGCTCACGATCGAGCGCGTCGACCGCGTCCCCTAGCGACAAAGGGTCGCTAGCGCACTATGGCTCCGGACCACCCGGGTGGAACGCCGGTGCAGCGACCGTATGACCCGGACAGGGGAGAATGGACTGGCGGCCGGTCACCCTCTCGATGAAGCCGGTGCAGCCGCTGCTGCGACGCCGCTCCGAGACGCTGGTCCGGCTTGACGCCTCTCGCCGTAATGATTATGGTTTTCATTTGTAACAGCCGTGCAGGCCCTGGCGCCCGCTGCAGCGAGCGCAGTGCAGCAAAACGATGCGGCAGACACGATGCAGCAGCCACAGTGAACGGAGCATGCGTCATGCCACCTCGCCTGGGCCGCGGACTCGCCGCAACCGCTACGGCCGCGCCCGCCACGTCCTTGTGCGCCATGGCCGCGGTTGCCGCGGCGGCGCTCGCGATGACCATGCTGGCGACGGCCTGCTCGTCAGGATCGGGGCAGGCCGCCACGACCGACAGCGCCGGCGTCATCGTCGCCGTCGGGGCCGAGAACGAGTACGCCAACGTGATCAGCCAGATCGGCGGCAAGTACGTCCACGCCACCGCGGTGGAAAGCAACCCCAATACCGATCCGCACAGCTTCGAGGCCAGCCCGAGCGTGGCCAGGCTCATCGGCGGCGCGCAGCTCGTGGTCCAGAACGGCGTCGGCTACGACACCTACATGAACAAGATCGAGGACGCCACGCCGGACCCGGCGCGCAAGGTGATCATTGTCCAGAACCTGCTCGGGCTGCCGGACAGCACGCCCAACCCGCACCTGTGGTACAAGCCGTCCGCCATGCCGGCCGTCGCGAAGGCGCTGGCCGCTGACCTCGCCGCGCTGCAGCCAGCGCACGCCGCCTACTTCACCGCCCGCCAGCGCGGCTTCGACCGCTCGCTGCAGCCCTGGTACCGCGCGATAGCGCAGTTCAGGACCACTTTCCCCGGCACCCCGGTCGCGACTACGGAACCGGTAGGAGACTACATGCTGCAAGCAGCGGGAACGGATAATCTGACGCCATTCAGTTTCCAGGCCGACATCATGAACGGCGTGGATCCGGCCCCGCAGGACGTGGCTCTCCAGGACAGTTTCTTCTCCGGCCACAAAGTAAAAGCATTTGTCTATAACCAGCAGGTCACTGACTCGCTCACGGAGTCATTCCTGAGTGCCGCCAGGCGGTACGGAATCCCGGTGGTCGGCGTGTACGAGACCATGCCGGCGCACTATGACTACCAGTCGTGGATGCTCGCCGAAGTCCAGGCACTACGGCGCGCCGTCACCGGCAAGACCTCGACGGAGAAGCTGTGACGAGTCTCAACGGTAAAGCTGTGACCACGGGCCGGCAGCTCGCAACGACGGGCCAGCAACTCGCCGGGAGCGGCGCGGACATGCTCGCCGTGGACGGCGTCAGCGTGCGGCTGGCCGGCCGGGAAGTGCTGCGCGACATCCGTTTCGCCATCCGGCCCGGTGAGTTCGTCGGCCTGATCGGCTCGAATGGGGCTGGCAAGACCACCCTGCTGCGCGTCATCCTCGGACTGCAGCAGCCGTCAGCGGGCACCGTGCGCATCGATGGCGCGGACCGCGCCCGGCATGCCCCGGCGATCGGCTACGTGCCGCAGAAGGTCCTGCTGGACCCCGACATGCCGCTGCGCGCCCGGGACCTGGTCGGGCTGGGCCTCGACGGGCACCGGCTCGGCATCCCGCTGCCGTCGCGCGGGCGCAGGCAGCTGATCGACGAGATGCTCCGCGCTGTCGGCGCCGGGCTGTTCGGCGACGAGCGGGTCGGCAACCTGTCCGGCGGCGAGCAGCAGCGGGTGCTGATCGCGCACGCCCTGATCAGCAGGCCCAGGCTGCTGCTGCTGGACGAGCCGCTGGCCAACCTGGATATCCGCAGCGAGCAGGAAATCGTCGGGCTGCTCGCCCGGATCGCCAGGGAGCAGAAGATCTCCGTGCTGCTCTCCGCGCACGAGATGAACCCGCTGCTGCCGGTGATGAACCGCATCGTCTACCTGGCGGCCGGCCGGGCCGCCAGCGGGACCACCGACGAGGTCGTCAGGACCGAGGTACTCAGCAAGCTGTACGGCCAGCATGTCGACGTAATCCACGTCCATGGCCGGATCCTGGTCGTCGCCGGGCGCGGCGACGGACCGGCGGAACCAGTCGGCGAGGACGGCGCGCACTGCGCCGTCCAGTCGGTGCCGGACTGGCAATGACTCACCTGCTCAGGATGATCGTCGAGCCCGGCTTCTTCGGGAACGGGCCGGTCCGGGTGGCGCTGGTCGCCGGCGGGGTGGTCGCCCTGGTGTCCGGGGTCGTCGGCATATTCACCGTGCTGCGCGGGCAGTCGTTCGCCGGGCACGCGCTGGCGGACGTCGGCGCGACCGGCGGATCGGGCGCCTTCCTCGCCGGGATCAACCCGCTGTGGGGTTTCGTCGGCATCGGCGTGGTGGCCGCCGGGGTCATGGAGATCATCGGCATTCGCCGGCCGCGCGGCCGGGACGTGGCGACCGGGGTCGTCCTGGGGGCAGGGCTCGGCCTGGCGGCCCTGTTCCTGTACTGGGACACCACGTTCACGAACACGACCGGCGCGACAATCTCCGTCCTCTTCGGCTCCATGTTCGTCATCAGCGGCTCGACCGTTCCGGTCATCGTCGCGTTCAGCCTGCTGGCCCTCGCGGTGGTCATGCTGCTCTACCGGCCGCTGCTGCTCAGCTCGGTGAGCACCGACATCGCGACGGTCCGCGGCGTCCCGGTGCGCATCACCGGTGTGCTGTACCTGCTGGCGATGGCGGTCGCCGTGTCGCTGGCAGCGCTGACCATCGGCGCGATCCTCAGCACCGCGCTGCTGGTGGGGCCGGCCGCGACCGCGATGCGGCTGACCAGCAAGACCGGCCTCGCGGTGCTCTGGTCGGGCCTGATCGGAGTCGCCGCCACCTGGCTGGGCATCCTGCTCGCCTATGACAGCTTCTACTGGCCGCCGGCCCAGCACGGCTGGCCGGTCAGCTTCTTCGTGGTGACCCTGGTGTTCGTCTTCTACCTGCTCGCCCAGCTGCCGGCTATCGGCCGGGCCGGCGGCGCGCGCGCCCGGCAAGCCAGGACCGGCGGGTAGCGCCGCGATGTTCTCTGGCTTCATGGTGAACACCTGGACCGTGGCGACCATCGTCGCCGTGGTGGCGGGCATGGTGGGATTCTTCATCGTGCTGCGGGGCTCGTCGTTCGTCGCTGACGCGGTGCCGCAGGGCGCGTTCGCCGGCGCGGCCGGGGCCAGCCTCATCGGCGTCAGCACCCTCATCGGGCTCGGCGTCTTCGCGCTCATCGGCGCGCTGGGCATCGGCTGGCTCGGCCGCCGCAGCCGCCACGACGTGGCGACCGCGCTGGCGCTGGTCGTGATGCTCGGCCTCGGCGCGCTGTTCCTGTCCATGAGCACGGAGTACGCGCCGGAGATCTACTCGCTGTTGTTCGGCGAGGTGCTGGGCGTCAGCACCAGCGAGGTGGCACCGGTCGCCGCGCTGGGCGCGGTGTGCGTGGCCGCGATCATCGTCATGTACCGGCCGCTGATGCTCGCCTCGGTGATGCCGGAGCTTGGCGAGGCACGCGGGATCCGCAGCCACCGGATGGAGATGTGCTTCCTGGTGGTGGTGGCCCTGGCGACCAGCATGTCGCTGCCGGTGGTCGGCGCGCTGCTGATCTTCAGCCTGATGGTCGGCCCGCCCGCCGCCGCCCGGTCGTTCACCAGCAAGCCACTGCTCGCGATGGTGCTCTCGGTCGTCATCGCGCTGGTCACGGTGTGGACGGCGATCGCCGCGTCCTATACCTCGAACTGGCCGGTCGGGTTCTTCGTGGGGGCGCTCGGCGCGGTCTCTTACGGCGCCGGGCGCGGCTGGGCGGCCTGGCACCGGACTAGGGCAGTGCACCGCGGCGCCCGCCCGCTCGCCGCGTAAGCTCGCCGGATGGGAGACGCAGCTAGCGGCAGTCCCGGTGACGGCAGCCCGGGTGCTGGCGGCCCGGGCGGCAGCAGTTCCGGCGGCAGCGCGGGTGGCGCGAGCTCGGGTGAGGGCAGTCCGGGCGGCAGCAATCCGGCCAGCGGCGACCCGGCCGGGCACGGCGCGCAGGCGTCCCTGCTGCGGACGCTCATGATCCTGACGCTCGTCAGCGGCCTGGTGGACGCGGTGAGCTACCTGGGACTCGGCCGGGTGTTCACCGCGAACATGACGGGCAACGTGGTCGTGCTCGGCTTCGCGGCGGCGGGCGCGCCGGGCTTCTCGGCCCCGGCGAGCCTCACGTCGCTGGGCGCGTTCCTGCTCGGCGCGATCTGCGCAGGCCGGGTCGGCTCGCGGATGTCCCGGCGCGGGCGGCTGCTGATGCTGGCGATGATGACCGAGGCCGTTCTGGTCAGCGTGACCGCCGTGATCGCCCTCCTGTCCAGCACGGTCGCGTCGGGGGCCGGCCGCTACACGGTGATCGCGGTGCTGGCGTTCGCCATGGGGGTGCGCAACGCCACCGTCCGGCGGATTGCCGTACCGGACATGACGACGACCGTGCTGACCATGACCCTCACCGGCCTGGCCGCGGACTCCAGCCTGGCCGGCGGGACCAACAAGGGAGCGGGCCGCCGGGCATCGGCTGTCGCCGCGATGCTGATCGGCGCCTTTACCGGTGCGTCCTTGTACCTGCACCTGGGCGCCGGGCTGCCGCTGGTCATCGCGGCCGTCGCCGCCGCCGTCGCAGCGGTGACCTTCCGGCTGGGCCCGGCCCCCGGAATGCTCAACGCCGCGCGCTGAGCGATCCCCGGCAAGGCTCCCGGCTGCTCGTTTTTCCAACGCATTACCGTCCCGTGGCGTCTGTTCTTCTGACGGGTCAGGCAGCGCGCTGGTGCTGCGGCCGGAACGAGGAGCAGCCATGGATCTTCCGCGAAGGCGCACGGCGGTCACCGCCGTGCTGGGCACGGCGGCACTGGGCCTCGGCTGCGTCGCGGGATGCGGCGGCCGCCCGGCGGCGGCGCCCGCGGCCGCCACCGTCTGGCCGGCTGCCACCGCCTCCGGCCCCGGCGCGCATCCGGCCGCCACCGTGACGGGACCTGCGCGGCACGCCGGGCGGCATGACGCCGGCTGGCCGGAGCGCACCGTGGTGCGGGAGAACCAGCACGAGCTCACGTCCAGCCAGGTTGTTGACCCCGCGGCCGGCGCTCTCTACGCGCTGGTGCCCCGGCGGATAGCTCCGGTGCGGGGTTCGTACGTGCTCTTCCGCACTGGGCTGGCCAGTAGCCAGGTGCGGAAGGGCCCGGCGTTCGCGGATGCAGGCATCGCGCTCGCGTCGGGCTATCTGTGGATCTACAGCGCGCCCAGCCAGCAAGCCAGCAGGTCAGCGCCGCTCGTCGTCCGCGAGGTAAGCCCGCGGACGCTGGCCGTGGTCCGCTCGGTTGCCCTGCCGCCCCAGGGCCGCGTTCCTAATGTGTCCGTTGCCGCGGGCCCGGGCGATTCCGTGTGGATCGGGGATTCTCGCGCCGCGTGGCGGGTCAGCACCGCCACCGGCGCGGTGCTGACCAAGGTGACGATGCCCGCCCGCTTCGCGGTCAGGGACGTGGCCGTCGACCCGGCCGGAAAGCATCTCTACGTCTCCGCGTTCGATCGTCGCCCACGCGGCGGCCCGGGCGCGGTCTTCGAGTACGCCGCGCGTTCCGGGCGGCGGCTCGCCAGCGCCTTGCGCGGCCCGGTCACTTTCGCGCTCTCCGGCGCCGCGCTGACCGCGACGCCGCCCGGCGTGTGGGCCTCCTACCGCACCGGCATGCTGGGCAGCACCATCCTGCTGCGCCGGCGCGGGCTCGTCACGGTCCTGCCGCCCGGCCACGGCTTCCGGCCGGGCGGGCCCCGGACTGTCTACGTCTGGCCGATGGATGCCACCACCGGGTACGGCGGCGGCGCGTTCTGGGTGGCAAACGAGGCCGGGGTGATGGCCTGCGCCAGCCCGCGGACCGGCGTGGTGCGGGCCAGGGTGCGGACGAGGCAAGGATCGCTGATCGGCAATGAACTGCTCGCCGTGGACGCCTCAGCGCACCTGGTCTACGGCCTCGGCCAGGACGGGCTGATCGCGATCAGCCCGCCTGCCCGCTGCTGGCGGTGACGCACCGGAACCCGAACCGGCACCGTCACTGGCCGACCGCGGTTGCCGGTCACGGCACCGGCCGCATTCCCGCGGCCCGGTGAGTCAGGGCTGCTGGAAGTCGGGGGTCTCCCAGATGCGCTCGCTCTCGTACTGCTTCACCTTGGCGATGTACTGCAGGGCCGGGGCGGTCATCCAGCGCCCGGCGAACCAGCGGCCGACGCAGCCCCAGACGTGGCCCTTCTGGTACTGGCTGCCGCGCTGCACCGTGTTCAGCCAGGTCTCGTATCCGTCGTAGCAGGAGCGCCAGATGGCGTACGCGGTGTCGGCGTTCATCGCGGTGGAGTTGCCGGCGTCCGGCCAGGCCGACGTCTCGTAGGGGTACCTGTTCTGCAGGATGCCGTAACTCTGCGCGCACTCGCCCTGGGCGTTGAGGTTGCGGTGATTGGGCGGGCAGGCGCTGGCGTCCGTGCCGAAGTCGCCCTGGGTGTTCTGCCGCCACCAGCTTTCCACGGCGGCCTGCGCGAACACGATGTTCTGGTTGATGCCCCACTTGCAGGCGGCCCAGCGCAGGATCTCCTTGGTGGTGCCGGTGAAGTTGCCGTTGACCCGCGGCACGATCTTCGCATCAGCGGCCGGCTCGTCGCCCGACAGGAAGTTACTGCCGAGGGCCTGGCCGGTCCGCTGGTTGAACCGCCGGTTCACGCCCTTGTTCTCCGGCTTCGGCCGGGCGCGTACCCACTTCGCGCACTGCTTGCCGGAGGGGAGCTTCGATCCCGGCGGGAGGGTGCGGAAATGAGCCGGGGCCTGGCTGGCCGGGGGCGGCGATGGCGACGGGGTGGGCGCCGGGGTAGGTGATGACGATGGCGTGGGCGCCGGGGGAGGCGGCGATGACGAGACCGGCGGCGGGGAGGTCGGGGACACCAACGGCGACGCCGCCTGCACGGCCGATGACGCGTCACTCCCGGCGCGCTGGCTGGCGATCCGTGCCCGGGAGGCCCCGGAACCCGAGGTGCTGATCGCCGCGACGGCTGTGACCTTATGCGAGCCGGTCCCGAGCACATTAGCCGCACCTGAGTACTGCGCGATGGCGATAAAACCTGCGATGACGGTAACGAGCAGAATGGCGATTCGGCTAGTGCGCCAGGTGCGTCGTCCCGTGCGGGTGTGATTTCCGGAGCCCATAGTCCGTAAGGCTTACTCTCGCCGCGCAATAGGTGTCAATCGGATCCGGATCCTGTGATCACCTCTGATTTCCGGCATGCCGCGCTAGCGCTGCCCGGCCGGCGGCTGGTCACGAATCACGCATCGCGCAGCCAGGCCGCCAGCGGCCCGCCCGCGAGGTCCTCCTCGTCCGCCGGCCGGGGCAGCTGGCCCGGCCCCTGCCCCGGCGCGGGTTCCGGGCCATGGCCGCCCGATGCTGCCCGGGCCTTGAGCTCACGCTCGACCATCGCGACCAGGTCCGGATGGGCGCTCAGCCCGCGCAGCAGGCCGGGCGGCAGCCCCAGCTGACGGCTCGCCTCCGCCACCACCGGCTGGATCATGCCGAGTGCCGCGGCCAGGGCATCGTCCCGCCTGAACTCCGGCGGGAGGTCATCAAGCTCCAGCTCGGCCGGGCGGTGGAACGTCCCGTCCGGGCCGGGAAGCCAGGCGGCCGCCGCCGCCGCGGCGCCGGCCGCGGACTTCATCTCCGCCCGGCTGGCGCCGGCGAACTCCAGCCGGACGGAACTCTCGACGACACCGGCCAGGAGGTGGCTGCTGGGCGCGAGCAGCAGGTTCCAGATGTATTCCGACCGGCTATGCCCCGGGTGACTCAGCGCGAATTCCAGGCCCTCGATGGCGGCATCCGGATCAAATCCGTGCAGCCCGCGCTCGTGCCGGGCGAATTCCTCGGTGATGACGACATGGCCGTCGCCGTCCGGGGCCCGCGCGTGCACGGCCACGGTGTCCCGGACGCCCATCTCGCGCAGCTGGGTAAGCCACGGCCCGTAGCCATCCCGGGCAAACCAGGCGTCGGGGTTCCCGCCGAAGTAGATTTCCAGCTCCCTGGACCGCTGGTAGAGACTGGCCGGCGTCAGCAGGCGCTCTTCGCCACTCGCGGCGTTCTCGCCGACCAGGAAGGCCGTCTCGCTGAGCTTCTGCCGGAGCCGCTCCCGCCCGCCGGGGGGCGCCTCCGCCAGCGCCCGCGCCACCCGCTCAAGATCAGCTTCGTGCTGCGCCGGGTCCAGCTGCGCGACGTCGAGGCCCGCGTACCTGGGCAGCACGTTCCCCAGCACCTCGGCTACCGCATCCGGCTCGCCGAGCTGCAGTGCCGTCAGGAAATTCCGGGCATCAGCGAACCGCGCGATAGCCCGCCGCACGGTCGGCAGGCCCGTCCCCGCAGTTCCCGGCAGGCTGCCCGGGCCCGGCAGGTAGGCGGCCGGGCGCCCGCCGGCGTCGAAGGGCGGCACCTGGCTGCCGTCCTCCAGCCGGATGATCGGCTTGGACCTGGCCAGACCGGGTTCCTCGCCGGGATAGTCCGGTGCCCGCCACAGCGCCAGGTGCTGATGCAGGAAGGCATAGAGGCGCCGGATCCACGCATCTGGCTGCGCCGCCAGGAACCCGGCGTCAAGGCTCGCCACGAAGGATTCCGGCGTGACCTCGGCGACGCCGATCTCCTCGTGCAGGTACCGCCAGAGGTCGGGCGTCCCGTCGGCTGTAATGGACTCGTGCACGAAGGCGCGGGGCCGGCCTGCCCCGTCCAGCGCGCCTAGCTGACCGGGGGACAGCAGCTCGCGGAGCCCGGCGCCGCCGGCCAGCGCCAGCTCGCCCGCGCGGCCGTAGCCGCCCCCGGTAACGGGGATGAGCTGCCCGCTGCTCAGTGCCTCGCGGGCGCTGTCGAACAGGCCGCGCAGCATGCTGCCGGGCCCGAACCGCGCCGCCGCCAGCGGCAGGCCGCGCAGGACATCGGCCGTCAGCAGCCCGTCATCCCGCAGGCCGGTCAGCACGGCTGCCAGCAGCGCGGCCGTCTCGCCGACCAGGAACTGGTTCCAGGGATCATGCTCGGGCACGTT
>Ga0182015_10007441_pt1 | contig 10677 bp, 7 predicted proteins | sample 712P3MmetaG_FD_120478 | JGI IMG/M metagenome (GOLD analysis project Ga0182015, IMG submission 120478) | Permafrost microbial communities from Stordalen Mire, Sweden - 712P3M metaG | ecosystem: Environmental > Terrestrial > Soil > Wetlands > Permafrost | place: Sweden: Stordalen | collected... | reverse complement strand
GCGCCTGGAAAGAAAAACCAAGCGCCGCTTGGCTCCGCAAAGACGCTGACCCAAAAAGAAGACTGGTACGGGCGAAAGCCAGTGAACGTTATCCTTCGGTGCTTAGTAGGTCATCGATGGGGGTTATTCCGTCTGGAAGATGTGAAAAAATTGAAAAATAAATGTGGAGTGAGTTTGATGTTAAAAAAAGCCGCACCAGGATGCCCTATAAGCGATGGCTGGGGCGTCGGCATACATTTTGCATCAAACTCGAAAGCGCGAAATTTCAGCCAAATCGATTTTTTCACATCCTCCAGTCCCCGAAACTCCCTGCGTTCCTCGAGGGGGTAAGTTTCTGAGACAGCGTGCGAAGCGCTTGAAACCAGCGCTCCAACGTTCATACGTTTGCTCTACTTCCGGTTCTCTCTTTCCATTTGCTCTCAACAAATTGGGTCACGTTTTGCGGTGTGATCACTCCCTCCAGATGCCCGGTCGCATTTCGGTCGACTACGGGCAGCAGCCCGGGGCCTTTGTCCAATCGTTCCAACACTACCTCTATCGGATGGTCTGCGTGTGCGTGGGGAAAGTTTCTCGTCGCGATCGACGATATCGGTTTGTCTCCCAACCCGGTTATCATCGCTTCCTGGACCTGTTCCCTCGTCACCAATCCAATAAGCGAGTTGTTGTCACCAACGGGCAGGCACTTCAATCCGTCTTCCACAAATGATTTCGCAACTTTCACCACCGGGGTGCCTGCAGGAATTATCGTGAATTCACGGGTCATGATGTCACGCGCCCTCCAACTTGAGAAGGTGATTCGTGTCCTCAGGTCAGGCAGGTGGACGTTGTCTTGTTCCAGCAGGGCTCGATAAAGGGGCTTCGATTGGTAATGCCGGGCGATTACAAAGCTCAGCATGTTCGCGATCATCAACGGCACAAAAATCTGGTAATCCTGTGTCAGCTCAAAAATCATGAAAATGGAGGTGAGCGGAGCGCGAATGATTCCGGCAAACAATGCACCCATCCCAACCAAGGCGTAAGCCCCAGGGCTGCTCGTCATGGATGGCGCGAATCGGTGCACAAGGAATCCAACGGATCCCCCGGCCATCGCGCCAAGATAGAGGGTCGGCGCAAAGATACCGCCGGCATTACCCGAAGCATAGGAAATAATGGTTGCGGCCAGTTTGGCAACACACAAAATAACCATCGTTCTGAAAAGAAGACCACCGCTCAATGCCTGATCGACATATTCGTATCCCACACCACGGACCTGGGGGACGAAGATCAGCAGCGCACCGATGAATAGTCCTCCGATTGCCGGTTGAAACCAGCGGGTCTTGACCGGCCACCTTAGAAAGAATGCGCGGACACGTAGCAAGCCCTGACTGAATGCCAGAGATACAATTCCGCCCACTACGCCCAGACCTGCGTAGGCGATTAGTTCCATCGGATTCAGTAGGTGATATACGGGAACGTGGAAGACCGGACTATTTCCTAGAATCGAGCGCTCGACGATTACCGCCGTGACTGAGGCGGCGACAGCGGATCCGAGCAAGACAGCGTTCATGTCGCCAATGATTTCTTCCAGCGCAAACAGCACCGCCGCGATCGGTGTGTTGAACGCAGCTCCCAAAGCCGCAGCGGCTGCTACAGGAATCAGGCTCCGTGCACGTCCTGGAGACAGCCGAAACCACTTCCCAATGATTGACGCCAATCCAGCCCCAATCTGTACCGACGGTCCCTCGCGTCCCATCGAGTGCCCACACCCGATACACAACACGCCAGTGACAAATTTGCCGAATGGTACACGGGCCCTTATTTGGCCGTGATTGAGATGAAACGCCGCTTCCGTTTGAGGAACTCCGCTACCTCGTGCTTCAGGAAAATACTTCCACAATAAAATGCCTGAGATGAAGCTGACCGCGGTCGGAATCGCCAGGATACGCAGGGGTGATGGCTCGATCCCAAAAAAGAAAAATGTAACGAACTTGATCGACAAGGTGAACATAACGGCAGCCAGTCCAGCAAAAACCCCGATCAGTATCGTGATAAAGATGAACACTTGGCTCTCGCGGAGTCTGAGTCGCTGCGCGAAGTTGTAGGTGCTCATTGTGCACCCAGATGCCGGCGTCCAATGAGTAGCAGCCCGAGGTCGGGTCCGGTCGCATTGCCGCAAGCCCTGTTGGCGGTTTCTTCAATCTGGTAAATCAATTCCAATTCGGATCGCGGGTCATCGCTGTCGGGAGGCCTTCGGCTCTTCTGGATCGAATATTTCGCCTTCTCGGCCTCTGATTGAAGGGACTTCAACTGCGATGTCTCTTCTCCGGTTACGTTGACTCCGGCACAGCTGGAGACGCGCTGAAGGGCCTGATTGAGACCGCGAAGCAAGCGCGCCTGACGCTCGGACTTACTCAGATCAGGTTGTAGCGGGTCCCAGGAGACAACCGTCTTGGTGAGGTCGAAGAGCTCCAAGGAAGGGCCGCTGTTTCGTCCTTGATTCACTGCCGCTTGCAGGTAATGGAGCGCTTTCGTGTACTCGCCCAGCCGGAAAGCGGCATCCCCAGCCCCTGCCAACGAATCAGCATTGCGTGGGTCGGAACGAAGTGAGTTTTCAAAGTACCCGAGCGCGTGCTGCGCATCGCCTGCGCTCAAGAAGAGCTTCGCGATTTCTGCATTGGCGCCCGCGCTCTGAGGAACTTCCGATCCGAGGATCAATAGTTCCGAAAGCGCGCGGCTCCGTTGGTTGTGATCCAGAAGGAGATGAATCAACTCGAGTCGAACCTGCTGCCTGCGTTCGTCAACGTGGCTTCCGGTCCATTGTCCATACAGCGCATTCTGGTAGAAATGCACGGCATCGGGAAGGTTGCCAGAGTTTGCTTCTAGTTTGGCCAGCGACAGATTGATTTCTGCATCCTCGGGGTCCGATTCACGTAGCCGGAGCAGCGCCTCCCGAGCCTCCAACGGGTGATTTCCAGTCGAAAGAGCATTGGCGAGGGCAAGGGTGAATTTCCGATTAGCTCGGTCACCAGTGATCGCCCGCCGGAAGGAATCAATTGCCGATTCAACGTTTCCCGAACTTAACTGGCTAGATCCTCGCAAGTACCAGATCCCGGCTACTCTCTCTTCCATCCTCTTTTCACTCGTTGCCATCGCCTTCGCCGCAAGAAACAGGCCAACCGCAAGAAGGGAAAGTAGCACCAGCAATACGATGTCCTTATGGATTTCCCTGTACGCCTCCTGGGCGGTGCATATGGCGCATACTCCCCCGGAGAGAGGGCCACCACAACTTCGGCAGATTTGCAATTCCACCATCGCCGCTCAGGAGCTAAGAAGACGGGACAGGCCGTTGGGCCAAAGCAGAGTTCGAACGCCGGTTCGGCCATCCACGTTGGATTTTACGGCCTTTGAATAGTTCTGGCGACGGGGGAATCGCCATAATTTTTGGGGCTAGTGAGTCCCAACAGCAGTTGGGACGAAGCAAATACCGTTCTGCTATCATAACACTGCTCTCACAAACTGCCTTCAGCCTTCCAGCAGTTTGCTTATTTGTTGAAACGGAACGTTGCCATGGTCATCGGCGAGCGGGTTCGTGTTTCTTTGACGAACGTCCTCCTAGCGGTGGACTTCTCCGAAACCTCGCTGCTTGCGCTTCCTTTTGCCGCAGGGATTGCACAGCATTATGGAGGCAAGGTTTTCCTTGTCCACGTTACCGAGGACTGTGATCGGTCCCAGGTCGGGTCCGAAGCACGGCACATGTTGGACAAGATGATTATTGCAGCCGAAGAGGGCGCGATCGCTTCTCTTGCCGGATCCCCGAACACGCCTCATGTAGTCGTATCCGATTACGGTAGCGTCTACCCAACACTGCTCACGGTTGCCAGTAAGAGCAATGTTGACCTGATCGTAATCGGAACGCACGGCAGAGAGGGTCTCAAGAAGCTGCTCCATGGCTCGAAGGCGCAGGAGATTGTCTCGCTGTCGTCCAAGCCCGTCCTGGTAGTAGGTCCCAAGGTCTCGACGAAACCCGAGTTTCAGCGCATTCTGTACGCGACCAACTTCTCGCCCGCTGCGGTCCATGCGTTGCCTGTCGCTGACTCATTGAGAGATGCCTTTCACAGTTCGCTTACCTTGTTGCATGTGAACGATAGTGACAGTGACGAGACACCTGCGGATGCAGTGCCGAAGACACACAAGTTCCTGGAAGCTGCTCGTGCGGCAGGCTACGAAGACCTCACGGACAACTCCAAGATGGTAGTGGCGTTTGGCCCTCGTGCAGAGCGAATCCTCGAGGTTGCCGAAGCTCGCCATTCAGATCTCATTGTTATCGGTGTGCAGACCCGCAAGGGCATTCGCGCTCGTCTCGCCGCTCACCTGCCGGTCTCTATCGCATTCGAAGTCATTTCGCGGGCACATTGCCCGGTTCTTACCGTGTCGTGCTCCACCAAGGAGCAAAATTGACCCGCTCTAACGGGGCTCGCCTGGGCTAACCCGGTACTGAGACTTCAGCACCCGCGCGTTCCACCGACAGATACCCGGTGTAAAGGAATGGGCATCCTGGCGCGATTTTTTTTACCCGACGAATTCATAGACACGCCGACTGCGTGAAGCAGTAACTTGTAACCAGATGAAGAGCATGATGAAGCAGGTCGTTCTTGTTGCGGTGCTGGCCGCCGCTGCCTTTGCCCAAAGTGATGTCGACACCATCATCCAACGTTCAGTCGAGGCTAACGCGGCGGATTGGAAGGCCGCTCCTGACTATGATCATGTCGAGCGTGACCGGCAACCAGGTGGAGGAACCAAGACATACGAAGAGCTCATGATCCTGGGCTCTTCCTATGAGCGACTGGCAGCCGTGAACGGCGAGCCGCTGTCGCCGGAACAGCAGGCAAGCGAACAGCAAAAGCTGGACACGACCGTCGTTGAACGCAAGAAAGAATCTCAGCAAGAACGGGGGCAGCGGATCGCGAAGTACGAAAAAGATCGCCGGGGCGATCAGCTGCTGATGGAGCAATTAACAAAGGCCCTCGACTTCAAGCTGGTGGGCGAGCAAAAGCTGGGGGCGTACGAGGTTTATGTGCTCAAGGCGACACCCCGTCCCGGCTATAAGCCTCCTAATACCGAGGCCAAGGTGTTGACGGGCATGGAGGGCAAACTTTGGATCGACAAAAAGACATTCCAGTGGGTCAAGGTCGAAGCCACAGTCATACGCCCGGTTTCAATCGGAGGTTTTCTCGCCGAGGTCGAACCGGGCACACACTTCGAACTGGAGAAGATGCCTGTGGCAGACAACATCTGGCTTCCAAAGCATTTTGCGATGACGTCGCAGGCCAAAATACTTTTCATGTTCACCCGGAAGTCACAAGCGGACGAAGTCTATTACGGCTATCACAAACCTGCGCCAATTCAAGCAGCCGGCGCTGAAAGATGAGCTGGACGCCAACTCCTCACCCAGCGCACACGCCCATGGCACATCCTGCTGAATGTTCCATTCTGACCAGACAGACGTTCCATGGTTACTCAATACTTTGTAAATCATGGCCGGAGCGTAGCAGAGGTCTGTGAGTACACGGGAGATCTATATTGACCTGGGAGACCGTGACCAGAACGTCGCCGTGTATAGGCGCGGCAAGATTGCAGACTCGCACTTGTTGGATGAATACCGGATGGCAATGTGACAGAGCGCGTCAATATGAGTGTGGCAGTCGCCATTGAAACTCGCTCGCCAGGAAATCCGCGGAGAATTGGGGCTCTCCTGTCCGACCGAATGTCAAAGCCCCGAACCATGGAGTGAGCTGCAGGGCGGGGATTGTCGGGCCCCGCCACCTTGTTGATGGGAAGGCTAACACCAGGGGCGGCCAAGACTGGCCTGCTTTTCTAAGGGCATAAGTAAGGCGTTCCCTCAGTCCCCGCTAGCGGACGCCCTCCTCGATCACGGCGACACCCCACGCGGGCAGAGCGACGGCGCCATTTTGGGGCACAGCTTCACCGGAAAGCAGGTTCTTTCCCTGCGGGAGAGCATAGCTTATCTGAGCTGGAGCAGCCGAATAGTTCAGGAGGTAGTGAACAGGGTGCCCATCGGCCAGCATGCCGCTGCGCATGATCGTCGGGAAGTGGAGCGCTTGCTGCTGTCCCCAGAGACCAGCGCGTTTGACGCTTTCCTCGACAATCTTCTCGGTGAGTGCATCGCTAGGCATGAAGCCGACGTAGGTGACCTCGCCCTTGCCATAACTGTTGCGCACAACAGCCGCGTACTTGCCCCAGACCGGGTGGTGGTAGCGTGCGATGGTAGTGGCTGTCGTCGGTGTCAGCAGCTCCATCCACCAGCGTGCGGTGTTGTCAGCAGCGCCGACGTGGTACGGATCATTTTCGAGGGAGACGCCGTCGGGGATGGTGAACTGGTTGTAGCGCACGCCAGCGGCCTCCGCGATGAGGCCGGGCTGGGTGGTAGAGCGGACCCTCACATTCTCGTCGGAGAACCCGCTCTTGAAGGTGTAGAGCAAATGACCTCCCGCCTTGGCGAAGGCGTTCAGACGTTCGATCTCCGCGTCTGACGCGGCGTAGAGCGCGGGGACGAGGATGAGCTTGTAGGCGGACAGATCAGTGGTCGAAGGATCGACAAAATCCACCTCCGCATTCATTCGGTAGAGCGCGTCGTAGAAGGGGCGAAGGACGTCGTTATAGGTGGTGGTTGAGGTCCAGCCGAAGCGGAAAGAATTGAACCCTGTGAGTGCCTGGTTGCTGACGTAGATGGCGATGCGATTGTGCTTGCGCATGTTCACCAACTGCGAGCCCAGCCGGGCAAGATCTCTTCCGATGGAACCCGCCTCGTCGTAGGTGGGGTTGGGCTTAAAGTCCTGGCTGAGCAGACCACGCCAATAGGTTTCTACGGCATTCGCAGTGGTTCCCCAGTGCCAGTACTCCACCATATTGGCGCCGGACGCAAGATGACTGAACGCTTGAAGCCGGAGCTGGCCAGGATAGGGGGTCCACTCGGGAAAGCCCTGCGCTTCCGTCTCGATGACGAGATAATTCTGACCTTCGCGCATCGACCGCGCCAGATCTCCACCGAAGGCGATCTCGGCGCCGGTGAGGTGATCTTGCGTGGGGTGGTAGATATCGATGCCCGCTACGTCGAGCGCACGCGCCGCCGCGAACTGATCGACCGCGGGCTGTATGCCGTAGGAGTATCCGCGCCAGTCGAGATCGAAGTTTTGCGTTACGAACTGGCCCTTCTGCGCATGAGCGCGAACGAGAGCCGCCTGCCACGCGAGATACTCAGTCACCAGACCTCGCTGGAACTCGGCGAAGGCAGAGGAGACGCTGGCATTGATCGAGCCATTCACGGAGGGGAAGTCTGCCCAGTCGTTGACCCGGTTGCTCCAGTAATCGAGGCCGAACTCCTTGTTCATGGCGGCGAGATCGGGGTAGCGCTGCCGCATGAACTTCACAAAGGCGGCCTGCACGTTGGGGCCGCTCGTATCGTACGCCTTGGTCTCATTGTCCAGCTGATAGCCGATGACGGAGGGATGATCCTTGACATGGTCGACCAGAGCGACGATGACCCGCTGCGCAGCGTCTCGAAAAGCTGGATTCGTGATGTCCATGTTCTGGCGACGGCCGTATTCGGCAGGTCCCTTGGGAGTTATGACGAGAACGTCCGGATGCTCCCGTGCGAGCCACGTGGGGATCGCATAGGTCGGCGTTCCCACGATGACCTTGATCCCGGCCTTGTCCATGGCGGCTAGCACACGATCAACGTGGCTAAAGTCGAAGACGCCCGGCTTCGGTTCCAAAGTGCCCCAGGTGGACTCGGCGATGCGCACCACGCTGATGCCGGTCGCCTTCATCATTTGCACGTCTTCATCCAGACGGTCATACGGGGCGTACTCCTCGTAGTATGCGGCTCCGAAGAGGATCGTCTGCTGATCCCCGAGAGACTGCCCGATGGCTTGGAAAGCGCTCGTAGTGGAAAAAGCGGCGAAAGCAGCGAAGAATAGCAGCCGATGTGCGCTCATGGGATTCATCTACACCTTGAAGCTTGCTGGCATTGTCTCATCAGCGTCGGGAATGGCGTTTGCTGATTCTCCAGGTTTCGCAGTTGTGAGTTACAAACCTGTTGCCTCTCAGCGCTGAGCAATATTGAGCATCTTTATCGTCGTTCTTGTGCTCGAATGTGAGGTTACTTGAGTCTTCCTCTCAACCATCGGCGTGGGCAGGGAGATGATGTCGTTTCGGAATGGGCAGATATCTTCCCGGCATGATGAGCCTGGCCTGGCTGTCGTGGTGTCTGCGGCATTAAGGGAATGGTCGAGAGGGCTCGGTCCTAGAAGTCTAGACGGGGTAAGCCATGCAGGAAGAAACAGAACCCAAGCACTCGGAAGAGGCGCTACGAGCTTCTGAGCTTAGATATCGTCGGCTCTTCGAAACCGCCAAAGATGGAATCCTGATTCTGGATGCGAAGACAGGACAGATAACAGACGTTAACCCATTCCTGGTTAATTTGTTGGGCTACTCTCACGACGAGTTTATTGGGACGCCACTCTGGGAGATTGGGCCGTTCAAAGACATCAAGGAATGCAAGCTCGCTTTTGTAGAGTTGCAAGAAAAAGAATATATCCGCTATGAATCTCTTCCGCTTGAAACCAAAGACGGCCGGTCCATTGCCGTGGAGTTTGTTAGCAACGTCTATGGGTTGAATGGTGGGACCAGGGTCATTCAATGCAACATTCGTGACATCACTAAGCGCAAGCAAGCGGAGGATGCGCAGCACCGAAGCGACGGGGAAACCCGCCGCTTTTTTGAGGCGAATCCGGCGGGCAGCTACGTCGCAAGCCCCGATGGAAGGTTGATAACATGCAATTCAGCCTTCGCGCGCATGCTCGGTTTTGCCTCGGTCGAAGAGGCAATGAAAGTTGATCTGACCTCACTCTATCCCGACCGCGCGTCGCGGAACGTATTCCTGGAGCTGCTCAAGGAAAAGGGGCGGCTCGGACGCAACAAGGCTGAACTCCGCCGCCAGGACGGCAGCTTGGTCCACGCCGTGGAGAATGCCGCCGGAAGTTTCGACGAGCGGGGTGAGCTGGCCGAGATCCATGGCTGCCTCATGGACGCCGGCGAGCGGCCGCAGACAGAGCCGCGGTTGCCCCAGGCTCCCAAAAAACCGCGCTTTCATATTAAGACTTTTCTCTCCACGGCCGGCGCAGGCAGGACGATTGTATACGTACCAGAAAAACAGATCCTCTTTGAACAAGGCAAACGGGGTAATGCTGTCTTCTATATCTTGGCGGGCGCGGTGAAGCTCACGGTAGACTCTCGGGGCAGAGAAAGCACAATTGCCCTGCTCGGCCCGGGGAACTTCGCAGGCAAGGAATGCATAGCGACAGTTCGGCCCCGGAGCACGGTGTCAGCCATGACGCTTACAAATTGCACAATCCTCAGGATTGAGCGAAAAGAGATGTTGCGTGTGATCCAAAATGAAAAGACCTTTGCGCCATTTTTCCTCGACTACTTGCTGGCCCGAACCACTCGATACCAAGAAGTCATAATGGATCAGCTTCTCAACTCCAGCGAAAAACGGCTGGCCCGAACTCTTCTGTTACTAGGTAACTTCGGCAACGGAGGCAAAGCGGAGCTGGTCATTCCGAAAATCCATCAGGAGGAGTTGGCGAAAGTGGTTGGCACAACCCGATCCAGAGTGAGTTTTTTCATGAATCGCTTCCGAAAACTGGGCTTCGTTGCCTACAAGGGGAACAGCGCTATCACCATCCGTACCGCCAAGTTGTCGAGCTTCGTAATGGCTTGATTCACTGCGACAGGCCACTAGTAGATAGTCCCAGTGGAAAATAAGCCGGCCAAACAGCGCGCCTCTTGTACGGACGTTGCTGCTTTCCGCTTTTCTTCCAGCAGATGGCCCACCGGGCCGCCAAAGGCGCTGTGCGTCGTGCGTTCTTCGTCTTGCCGTCCCTGACCTGAAGCCAGCCATAGCGGGCGTTCCCGGCAGGTTCCAGATGCACATCCGGCCACTGCAAGTTCAAAGCCTCCCCCAGCCGCAGGCCGGAGTCGAGTAACACGACTGTTACATTGTGTGATAGAGAAGGACAAGCTTCCAGGTGGCGCCGCTCTGTCGCGTGGTCAAGCTACCTCAGTGCTTCGAAACGCGAGGTCCATGGCGCCCCTTGTCGCTTTGTAGCGGCGATTCTCCTCGTCCCGCTTCATCGAGTCCCTCCCCCGAAAGAATCGATGAAAGGTTCCGTGGAGAATCGTCGCTTGTTGTGGCTTACTGGTTCTAGCGGAATCCGCTATCGTTCATGAGTTAATACAGCGTCGGAGTCAGCCTGGTAAGGCTACCTCGAAGAGTGTTAGAGAATACTTCCACAGATTAAATCCTCAATACTGGTCAATTGTGCTCACATTCGCTGTTTGGTCCGTCGGCTCCCACAAACGACTCATAGGGACTTATCCGCGCAGCGAAGCCCGGAGAGATGGCCGAGTGGCTGTAGGCGGCGGTTTGCTAAACCGTTATATAGGGTCAATAGCTCTATCAGGGGTTCGAATCCCCTCTCTCCGCCATCGTTTTAGACATAACGTCATAAGTAATTGCGCATTATTGTGAGCCGTGTTCTGATGGAGGCATGCGCGCTCTAACCATTGCTGACTCGGCGACGATGATTCTCGGGTTGCAGGATGAGATTCGTCGCT
>Ga0182015_10007439_pt1 | contig 10677 bp, 7 predicted proteins | sample 712P3MmetaG_FD_120478 | JGI IMG/M metagenome (GOLD analysis project Ga0182015, IMG submission 120478) | Permafrost microbial communities from Stordalen Mire, Sweden - 712P3M metaG | ecosystem: Environmental > Terrestrial > Soil > Wetlands > Permafrost | place: Sweden: Stordalen | collected... | reverse complement strand
TTCTATTCTGATCTCGGCACGTTGCAACAGATTTTTGAAAGCGTCAATGAACTCGGTGCCGAATACAACCGGGCCAGCGTCCCTTTCAGTGATAGGGCTGGCGTAATTTCCGCGCTCACCGTACTGGACGAACAGATTTCGGGATTCGGCATCAGGCTCAGGAAACTAAAGAACAAACTACGGCAGGCCACTGAGCCGACGAGTCGTCACGCAAGGTGAAATGGGCGGCCTGAAAATATGAGAAAGACCCTCGAATGCCTCGTGATTGTCACACTTCTGTCTTTCCCAGCAGCCGCTCAGACGACTGACGCATGCCGAGCGGACGTGCGGCATTTGAAACTGCCCGGACGCGCTCTTATAGACGAAGTTGTGGGTTTGAGCCAGCCTCCCGTAGTGTTCCTCTTTTCCCAGGATGGAGTCGATGTCTATTCCGCTACCGATTTCGACGCAATGCGAGAATTTCTTAGGGGTGGGATACCATTTGCGAATGCCTTCACGGTTATTCTGGTCTACCAGGATGAGCGGATTCGCCAGCAGAAGATTGAATCCTTGCGCAAGGTCTGTCGTTACGCCCTCTTGGAGAACTTAAAATTTGCCACCTGGCGATTTGAGCTAACTCCGGTGTGGGATGAGAACGTGCTAAAGAGAAAATGGCTCGTTGCAGGCATGGGGTATTTCAAGCCTGTGTCTTGTGAGCCACCGGAATCACGAACGCCAGCCTCGTCACAAGGATATCTCGAAGCAACTACAAACGGGAACAATCGGATTATCGGAGCGGGCATGCCTCCAGCAACAATTCCAGAGAGCCAACGACTCCCTCCCACTCCTAACTCTGTACTGGCCAGGACTCTTGAGGTCATGCGGCGTGAACTGCAATCGTACGGATTTCCGAACTAAATCGCACTTTGGGTTTTTTGCCGACATCAAGACGGTGGTCGTGGCTCCCCCTGTGGAAGCGACCTTAATGCCTGGAACGCAAGCATCCTCATTGTTTCTTGCCAAGCGGTGCGGGCGGCGAGAAATAGCAGCGACGCGGTGACCAGCGTCGAGATCCACCACCAAAAGGTCTGCGGAATCGAGAGTATCCACCCTGCTCCATGTGCCACGAAAAGTGCCACGATTGAATTTACGGCGACGTAAAAAGAGTTCCATCGGCGGAAAAGCCACTCGTGGATGCGTTTGTCTAGGATTTGGTGGTCGAAGGTCGCAGCGGCGTAAAGAGTCAGCGACCTGTCGATTCGCTCATTGCCGTCGAATCCGAGGTGCGCCCAGATTCGATGGAGCGCGTCGGAGCTTAGCTCGGCCTCGTATGTCGCTAGACCAAGTGGTTTGGCGATGACACGGAGAATCAACACGGAGACAGTACTGATCAAATATCCGGCGGGATGTGGGTCGCGTGCTTGGACGAATTCAGTGAGGCGGGCGTTAGCGGAAGAGGCGCCAATCGGGAGATTGGCGGGCCCGGAGAGTGCCAGGCCAGAGTCCGGAGGCAACGTCGGGCTGCCGGGTGCCTTTTACGCGTCATTTTTATTCAGTTTATCCTCTTATAATTACAGATTGATACAATTCCGGGATGAAAGTGACGGAACCAGCCGCCGTCAAGCTGGAGCGCATCCAGGTGTTGTGGGATGCGCTGCAACGTGAATTGCCGGACGGTCCGAAGTACATAGAACTCGCAAGGCAGATTCATGTGCTCTCAGAGGAGTACGAGGCGCTTGTGGCTGCGGCGAAGAGAACTGAATTGAAGTAGTTCCTTCCTTTTGACTGCCGTTGTTTCCCGTTAGTTGGTTCGTCCAAGCCGAATTCTCCCCCTAAAGCAGATCCCTCCGCTGCGGTCGGGATGACAACGTTAAGGGCGAGGGCGAGTGCGAAAAACCGACGGAGAGGTCCCTCCGGCCTTCGCTGCCGCTGCGCAGCTACGGCGCGGCAGGCCGCTGCGGTCGGGATGACCCGCGTGCGCGGGTCAGCTGCGCTCGCTCGGGATGACGGCGTTAAGGAAGAGAGGAAGGCGACGGAGGAGAAGCCGGCAGGATGCCGGCGCTACAAAAGGTGAGGCAGAGGCAATGCGCGCCAATCGGGAGATTGGCGTTCCCGGGGGCGCGAGCGGGCGTTAGCGGAATTTTGGGGGATACGCATGTAAAATCGCTTCCGGAAATTGGGCGGAAAGGCCGAAGATGGAGGCCTCCGCTCACGCTGCGGATACAGAGGGGTCCCTCGGCTGCGCTCGGGATGACCCGCGTACGCGTGTCAGCTATGGCGCGGCTGGGGGGGGGAACACATGCCGGATATTCTGGCGATACAGAAAGAGCTGCGGGCGCAAACGCTCGATGGCTGGTTGTTCTACGATTTTCATCATCGCGATCCGATTGTGGCGCGCGTGTTGGGATTGAGCGAAGGCGGGATGTCGACGCGGCGCTGGTTTTATTTGATTCCGGCGCGAGGCGTGCCGCGGAAATTGGTGCACAGGATCGAATCGCGGGCGCTGGATTCTTTGCCGGGGACGAAGCTGGAATACGCGAGCCTGGACGAGCTGGAATCGAATTTGCGGCGGCTGCTTGGCAGCGCAGGTCGAACCGGCCGAGCCGGACGAATCGCCATGCAATATTCGCCGCGCAACGCGATCCCTTACGTTTCGATGGTGGATGCGGGGACCATCGAGATGGTGCGCGGCGCGGGGGCCAAGATCGCAAGCTCGGCGGACCTGGTGCAGCGCTTCGAGGCCACTTGGACCGCCGAGCAATTTCGTTCGCACGAAGCGGCGGGGCGCGCGGTGGATCGCGTGACGCAGGAAGCGTTTGCGCGCGCGGCCAGCGTGGTGGCGGCGGGCGGCTCGATTACGGAGTACGAACTGCAGCAGTGGATACTGGCGCAATTTCGCGCGGGCGGCTTGACGACGGACGAGCCGCCGATCGTGGCCGTTGGCGCGCATTCCGGCGATCCGCACTACGAGCCGACGGCGACCGCTTCCGCGCCGATTCGCGCGGGCGATTTGCTGCTGCTGGATATCTGGGCGAAGACGGAACTGCCGGACAGCGTCTACTACGACATCACCTGGGTGGGCTATCTGGGCGCGCAGGTGCCGGAAAAATACGCGAAAGTTTTCAGCGTGGTGCGCGCGGCGCGCGATGCAGCCGTGGCCTTCGTGCAGCAGGCCGTGAAGGCGCGGCGGCCGATTCAAGGCTGGCAAGTGGATCGCGTGGCGCGCGAGATCGTGCGCAAGGCCGGCTACGATAAGCGCTTCATTCATCGCACCGGACACAGCATCGGCCAAACCGTGCACGGCAACGGCGCGAATATGGACAGCCTGGAAACGCACGACATTCGCATGGTTCTGCCGCATACTTGCTTTTCGATCGAGCCGGGCATCTATCTCGCGGAGTTTGGAATCCGAAGCGAAGTGAATGTTTTCGTGGACGAGAGGGAAGCGCGCGTGACCGGTCCAGCGCAGACCGAAATTTTGGCGCTCATAAGGTAGAATGTTTCGGGCCAAAATGCGAAACACAAAGTAGCGCGCTGCGGACGGCCAGCGGCGGGAGCAAGCAGTAAGAAAGAAATGACGGAGAGCGGAGTGGCGAAAACGGAACAAGCCGATACGCATCCCAGCACCGGCCGCGGATTGCTGGCCGCACTGTGTGCGTGGATTGTGCCGGGATTGGGCCACGCGATGCTGGGGCGATGGGCCAAGGCCGTGGCGTATTTCGTGGCCGTGAGCGTGCTGGCGATTTCGGCGCTGGCGATGCGCGGAGAGGTTTTGCCGGCCGCGAGCACGGACGCGTTTGACCGGTTGGGATTCGTGGCCGATCTGGGCACCGGGGCGTACTATTTTTTCTCGGGAACGCTGGAGCGGCAGGGAGCGGACGTCTCGAAGGCGCCGGGCGATTACGGCACGCGAATTTTCGCCGCGGCCGGCGTGCTGAATTTTCTGATCATTATGGAAGCGTACGAAATCGGCCGGCGCCCGCCGCGGCGCGAAGCGGCGGAAACGCAGACGAAGGCGGCCTGAGCGACGATGCTGAATCACTTTCAAGCCATGCTGGTGTTTGCGTTTTGCGTTTCGCTGGCGTTCGCGTTTCTAACGAAGCGGCGGCTGGGCGAACGGATTCGTTACGCGGTGTGGGCGTTTCTGGCGTTCATGCTGGTGGCCGTGGGCATCGGCTGGCTGATGTTTCCGTTCTCGCACTGAGGTTGCCGCTTTCTAGTCTATAATTTCACTCAGGGCCGAGGTAGCTCAGTTGGTAGAGCAGCCGATTCGTAATCGGCAGGTCGGCGGTTCAAGTCCGCCTCTCGGCTCCACCGATTCGTGAGTGCGCGGCGCGCGCAGCAAGGAGCAGGATATGGGCGCACCGGCCACGAAACCGCAGCCTCCCACCCCCGGCGTACTGCGCACGAAACTTTCCGGATTCGATCTGCTGAATAGTCCGCGGCTGAATAAAGGCACGGCGTTTTCCGAGGCGGAGCGCGATGTGTTTGCGCTGCACGGATTGCTTCCGCCGCGAATCGGCACGCTGGAGGATCAGCTCGAGCGGCGCGCGCAATCGTTGCGGAATCAGCAGAACAATTTTGCGAAGTACGCGGTGATGCGCGATCTGCAGGATACAAATGAGACGCTATTTTATGCGCTGATCGCGCGGCACACCGAAGAGTTGCTGCCGATCGTTTACACGCCGACGGTGGGCGAGGGCTGCCAGCGCTTCAGCGAAATCTGGCATAAGCCGCGCGGACTTTTTTTGAGTTATCCGAATCGCGCGCGGATGCAGCAGATACTTTCCGCGCCGCGCTATGCGGGCGTGCGCTGCATTGTGGTGAGCGACGGCGAGCGGATTCTGGGGCTGGGCGACCAGGGCGCGGGAGGCATGGGAATTCCGATCGGGAAAATGGCGTTGTACACGGCGCTGGGAAGCATTCATCCGGAATGCTGCTTGCCGGTGCTGCTGGATGTGGGCACGGACAATGAGGATCGGCTGCGCGATCCGATCTACATCGGTTGGAAAAATAAACGCGTGCGCGGACAGGAGTACGACGATTTCGTGGATGAGTTTGTGTGCGCGGTGAAGCGGCGCTGGCCGCACGTGCTGCTGCAATGGGAAGATTTCGCGGGATCGAATGCGGCGCGGTTGTTGGCGCGCTACCGCGACAAGCTTTGCACTTTTAATGATGATATTCAGGGGACGGCGGCGGTGGCAACGGCGACGGTGCTGGCGGCTGTGAACGTGACGGGAATTCCGCTGACGCAGCAGAAAATTGTTGTGCTCGGGTTCGGCTCGGCGGGAATCGGGATCGCGAATTTGTTGCTCACGGCGATGAAGGACGCGGGCTTGAGCGACGAGGAAGCGCACAGGAGTTTTTACGCGATCGATCGCGATGGATTGCTGGTGGAAGGAACGAAAGATATTCGCGCGGATCAGCAGGCATTCGTGCGCAAGAGGGAAGAAGTTGCGGGCTGGAAACGTTCGGGCGGCGACGAGATCAATCTGATGGACGTGGTGCGCAATGTTCAGCCGACGGTGCTGATCGGCGTATCGGGGCAGCCCGGCGCGTTCACCGAAGACGCGATTCGCGAAATGGCGAAGAACGCGGAGCGGCCGGCGATCTTCCCGCTCTCGAATCCGACGTCGCGGGCCGAGGCCACGCCGCAGCAACTGCTGGAATGGACCGATGGGCGCGCGCTGATCGGCACGGGGAGTCCGTTTGCGCCGGTGGAAATCAACGGAAAAACGGTGCGCATCGATCAGACCAACAATTCTTATATTTTCCCGGGGCTGGCGATGGGAATTATTGCGTCCAAGGCCAAGCGCGTTTCCGATGCAATGATTATGACGGCGGCGCGCGCGCTGGCTGAGCTATCGCCGACGCAAAAAGATAAGACCGCGAGCCTGTTGCCGGCGATTTCCGAATTGCGCGGAATCGGTTTGCAGGTGGCGCGAGCTGTGGGCGAGCGCGCCATCAAGGATGGGCTCGCGGGAGTTGCGGATCAGCAGGCATTTCAGGCGGAACTGAGCGCGTGCGTGTGGGAGCCGGTGTACGTGCCGTACGAGCGGATTTGAATTACAAGGTGCGGAAAAATATGAATCGCCCGATTGCGAAGATGGTCTTGGCTGCATTCGGAATTCTAGTTGTGTTCGCGCAGGTGCCGGCGTTTTCGCAATGCAATTTGAGGCCGGACCCGACTCCCAAAATCGCGATCACGGCGCCGGGGGAGCGGGTGTGTTGCTCGCTGGGAGTTCACTCCGGCGTAGACCCGACGAAGCTGATGGGGCACACGTACGGGAACGAAGCGGATTTGGCGCCGCAAACCGTGGGCACGTATATGTACGGCGGCGAACCCGACGGTTACATCTACACGGCCGCGGCGGGTTTGGTGGACCTTGGGCACGTGCGTGACAACGCGGATATGGTTTTCTACGTTTACTCGCAACTGGCCCAGGCGCAGCACACGGTATTCACCTCCGGAGGGGACGCAGTAGGTATCCCCAATATTCCAGCGGCAGCGGCCGATCAAATCAAGCTCGCCGGCGCGATCGTGTTTGTGAGTTCCTGGGCGCATGAATTGACCACGTGGGGCGATACGAACTTGATCATGAGCCGCAAGGCGCAGGATTTTTCGGCGTTTTCGCCGGAGGATATGTCGTCGAATATTGTGGGGATCGAGGCGGCGGAGGAAGCGCTGAACAACGGCGGCGGCATCGCGATGGGGACGTTCGATACGCAGATGGATTTGGTGCTTACGCGGCTGATCAGAACCCTGGGGCCATCGCCCGAGGCGCAGACCGACGCGCTGCTGACGCAAGTGGAGTTCGTCTTGACCGACAGCGGCGACGATCTGACGGGGAAATGGTGGATGTACAGCGCGACTTCGGCATTGGACGTTGCCGTGCGGTTGCTCCGGCGTAATTTCGATGGCTTGCCGTGGAAAATTCCGGGCGCGCCGCAAGCTGCCGCGCCGCCGTGGTTGAACACCACTGGATTCAGCGCATTGTATTCGCAATTTCTCTATTTCGTGAGCGACAAAACGGATGTGGACGCGACGCAGGTGCCAAACACCAACGCTTACGCGCGGAATCACGGGCTTCTGCCGGTGCAGTGGGTTCCCACGCCGGGGCAGACAATGGTGCCGGATGCGATCGAGGTGACGGGAAATGGATATGAGAACGTGCTGTGTCTTGCGACCCCTAAGGGCGTGGTGATCAAGAGCGGGCAATACGTTCAGACCAAGGTCCATGTTACGCCGACGACTCCGGATCTGATCTGGACTTTCGATCATGCGACGACATTCCTGCGCACGAGTTTCACGGCAGTGAATCCGAATATGGATGGCCCCGTGAAGTACGTGGCGCCGGATATTCCGAAGCCGGTGAAATAAGCGCGCGGTGCCAGTCGCATGCGCCTAATAATTTTCGCGCGCGGCTGTGTTATTATTCCGAATGGCCCAAACAGCCCAAGGACGAATTCCGGACCCGTTGCCTGAAAGCAAGGCGGTCCCCGCCGCATCCTCTTCCGAAGTTGTTCGGTATATCGAGCTAAAACTGGCCGCGCTGGGCCAGCCTGCCGGCCGGCAAAATTCCGACACGGAGTTTTTGGAACTCGCTCGGCCTCTGCTGCGCAGTTATCATCAAAAGGATTTGATGCTGGGCGAGCATTTGTGCCCCGCGGACCAGCGCATTCAGGCGTTTCTGGACGATTATTTGCGGCAGGAATGTCCGCGAGGAACGGCGCGGCTGCCGAATAGCGCGTTCGTGCTGGATCGGCCCGGCCTGGCGCGCGTGATGTCGCTGCCGCAAGGCGGAGAACATTTTTCCTCGCCGTACCTGCACTCTTATCGCGTGCCGCAGGGAATTCTGCACAATCCGAAAAGCGACCGGCGCACCACACAAGGAATTTTTCACATCGTCGAAGGCGGCTTGCCGATTCCGGCGGATAAAATAGCGGTGCCGAAAAAAACCTTTGCGGCGCTGCTGGACGCGGCGTTGAAACCGCCCGAAGGCGTGATGGTGCTGCCATTTGCGGCAAACCAGAGCGAGCAGGTGCGCTTATTTGTTTCGCTGCTGCTGCGTCCGCTGGTTTGCCCGGCGACGGGGCGCGATCCGGAAAAATCCATGGAGATTCGATTCTTCGCGCCGGGCAGCCTGGTGAGCAATTTGGATTTCGTTGAAGGAATTTTCGGAAATGCGGGCGATCCGTATTTGCCCGAGAACGACGCGGCCCTGGACGTGATGCATTGGACCGGGCACACCGGCTGCGTGATATTGGCGCCGCATCTTGCGGGAATTCTGAAAAAAGATCTGGGATTACCGCACGAAAGCGAAGCCACGGAGCGGCAGCTGCGCGATGGAATGTTCTGGCGCGATGCGCGCGAACCGTACAACGGGGGCGGCGCGTTCAAAGTGGCGTGCCGCGATGCGCGCGGCGTGATGGTCACGATCATCGCCGACAATTACTACGGCTACTGCAAAAAAGAGGTGAAGACGCAGATCAGCTATGCCGCCAATCTCTACGGCATGGCGGAGGAAGAACACGCGGGCGGAGCGATTGCGTTTGCGACATACGTGCTGGGACAGGATTTTCACGCCGCGCGCACGGTGAGTTTAAAAAAGGCCGCGTTCGGCGACGCGATGCGCCTGCTTGGTCCGATGGTCGAGCGCAAGCCGGAGGGCTACGCGGTGGACCGGCGCTACCCAAACATTTTGTACGTGCCGGAAGACGCGCGCTTCAGCGTGCTGGAGGGAACGATCCGGTGGGGAAGCGATGGCGCGGAGCGCAGCCTGGCGCTGCGCCGCGAAACTACCTACGTTCTGCCGTCCGGTTTTCGCGTGCGCATGGAAAAGCAATCGACGGGTTCGGCGTGGAGAATGGTGGGCGCGCGTCCGCGCGGCACGCTGTGCCACAAACCGTGCACGGTTTCCGGCGGCGGAAAATCGGAAATTTCCAAATCCATCGCCAACGTGATCCTGAATGGGCCGGTTTTTGTGCGCGATTATCACCGCGACATGGATCAAGTGGCGGAGATCCTGGCGATGGATTTTTCGGGCGTCTACAAAAACCGCGCGGCCGACGACCGCACCAAGCGGCCGATCTTGAGTCCGGAGCGCACGCTGGGTTCGGTGATTCAATTGCTCACGCCCTCTTTGGATTACAGCGACGCGCACAATGAGTGGCTGCGGGCGCTGCCGCAGACCATCCGGCAACTTGTGTTTACGGTGAAGCGTTATTACCTGCCGGAATGGGGAGCCGACTGGCGTCCGCATTTTTCGGTGGATCGCATCAACGGATTCTGGGGCCACGAATTGAAATTCGACAATCAGCGCCTGGTGAGCAATTACTTGCGCGTTGGATTCGACGAAGACGGTTCCTGGCGCATTTACAAACTGCGGCCAGACTTTTATCCCGCGGACAAAGTGCAAGTGGAAGACGACATCACGGTTTCGGTGGTTCTGCCGCGCGAAAGCTTGAACGATTTGGTGAAGGATTCGCCGAACCCGAGCGTGAAGCTGGTAAAAAATTGCGAGCTGCTTTTATTTCAACGGCCTGACGACGCGGTTCATCGCGGCGCGGACCGCCAAGCCGAAGCCGATATCGCAAGCGCGGGCACATTTCTATCGAATTACGAGCCGTTCGAGATGGAGCAGGCGGCGCGCATCGCCAGTCACGTGGCGGAATTCGATAAATACACCGACCCGATGAAGAATCTGCTGGCAGATTTCGTCTCGGGCGGCCGGGCTTCGTACATCGTTTCTTCGGCGCATCCGCGGATGGTGAACGGCAAGCCATCGAAAAATCCGCGCTATTTGCAGAGGCGGCCGGATTTGGAAAATCCGCGCGAAACTTATCTGGCCGAAGTGGCCGCGCGTCTGGAACGCGAGATTCCGGCGGACCGGCCGGTGCATTTTCCGGTGAATGCGGTGCTCGCGGGGAGGCGCAACAATCCTCCCGATCCTGAAATCGATCTGCCGCCGCTGGCGGTTTACAACCCGATCCACTATCAGGAGCTGCCCGAGCTTTTCATGGAGTTCATCTCCAGCCTGACGGGCAAATCGCCATCGACCACCGGATTCGGCAGCGAGGGCGCGCTTACGAAATCGCCATTCAACGCGCTGTGGCCCGTGGTGGATTTGAACAATGCGCTGGTGGATTTCATTCTGACGCAGTACGCGGGATTCACGAGTTCGGCCGGCTACGTGGGGCCGAACGTGCGCGTGGACCACGACGTGAGCATGCTGGTGCCAGAGATTTGGTGCCGCATGCGCGTGCAAGAGCGCGACCCGAAATTCCTGATCGAAAACGGCTTGCTTGAGCGCGTGGACGATATCGAATTCGAGGGACGCAAAATCCTGGCCAGCCGGCTGGGCTATCGCATCACCACGCTTTTTGTGGATCGCTACCTCGGGCGCATCTTTGAAACGCCCGACGCCGTCTTCACCGAAGAGATTCTGCGGCCCGAAAAACAGGGCCTGGATTTATTTGCATCGGGCGTTGACGCTATTGTGGAAGCGCAAAAGCGCGTGGCCATGAATTATTTCGTGGACGGCAGCGTGGACGCGGCTTGCCCGCCGCTGAAGGCGCTGCTGCACATCATGGCTCACGGCAGCTACGAGGGAATGACTTTGAGCACGCCGGCGTTTCGCGCGCTTTTCGACCGCGATGCGCTGCTGGCCAGCAAATGGTATCGCGAACGGCTACGGG
>Ga0182015_10007438_pt1 | contig 10680 bp, 11 predicted proteins | sample 712P3MmetaG_FD_120478 | JGI IMG/M metagenome (GOLD analysis project Ga0182015, IMG submission 120478) | Permafrost microbial communities from Stordalen Mire, Sweden - 712P3M metaG | ecosystem: Environmental > Terrestrial > Soil > Wetlands > Permafrost | place: Sweden: Stordalen | collected... | reverse complement strand
GAGGAGCGTCCACGCCATCAGTCCGTGAATTTTTATGCTGCGGTCCGGTCCAAAGACCGTCGCCCCCTGGTGCAATGTCTTCCACCAGTCGACCGAGAAGTGGATGATGGGCACATTGATCGCAGCGAGAATCGCGAAAACCGCGCTGCGCCGCGCGCGCAGCACTGGATCATCGTTGGCTCGGCGCAGCGCCAGGTACCCGAGCGCCAGCACACCGAGGATCGCGGTGGAGGTTAAGCGCGCGTCCCACGCCCACCACACACCCCACGTGGGTCGTCCCCAGATCGAACCGGTGATCAGCGTGAGCGTTATGAAGACAACACTGACTTCCATGGCGCAGTACGCCACGCGGTCCATCACCATCGACCGGGTTCGCTTCCAGAGGTACAGGACGCTGGCAATGGTGGCGGTGCCAAAGGAGACGTAGAGCGCGACCCAGGCGACGGAAGGGTGCACGTAGACCAGGCGCACGAGGTTGCCCTGAATCTTGTCCTGGGGCGTCACCCACAGGCCGAGCCAGATCGTGAGCGCGAGCAGGACCAACGTGGCCGGTCCAAGCAGTCGTGAGAAGAGTTGTTTCGCCATCATTCGTCCAACACACCGTAAAGGAGAATTCCCAGGGCCACATACGCAGCCAGCGCCACGACCACGATGACCCACCATCCCAGTAGTTCTCCACCGTGCAGGGCGTCGTAAAAGGAGCGCTCCCCTGCGATCAACAGCGGCGCAAAGGCCGGTAATGCGAGCACCGGCAGTAGGGTCGCTGACGTCTCACCTCCGGCCGTCAGTGCGCCGTAGAGCGTGCCCGCAGCGGCCAACGCACCCAGAGTGACCACGATGCTGGGCAGGGCAATGAGCGCCCCGTGAAGGGCGGTATGAAGCACCAGCACCGCGCCCGCGAGCAGCACGAGCCCGGTGAGCCACAGTTCAACGGCGAGCGCCAAGGACTTGCCCAAAAAGACCCCCGCCGGGTCCAGTCCGAGCGTGGCGATGGACGATTTTGTGCCGGGCGCCCGCTCGACCACATGGGAGCGATTGATCATGAGCAGCGTCACGAGCAACGTGACCAAGTAGTAGAGACCAGGGCCAGCGGAGGAACTACCGGCGTGAGCGGGGCCCAGGGCCAAGCCGCACAACAACAGCGCAATCACACCAAAGGGCACCACCTGCCAGAGCAATACGCGACTGCGCACTTCAATGCGCAGGTCCTTACCCGCCACCAACAGTGCCGTACGTATCACGTTGACTCGTCAACGATTGATCCGCCGGACATGAGAATCGTCCGCGGGCTGAGCGCACTGCTGCGTAGCGGGTCGTGCGCCGAAACTACGACCGTAGCGCCGGCGGCCACGACATCGGCGAGCAGATGATCAAAGAACGTTCGGCCTTCGTCATCGAGCGAGGCGTACGGCTCATCAAGCAGCCACAGTTCGGGGCGCCGCAATAACAACCACGCGAGCCCCAGTCGGCGCCGCTGGCCGGCACTGAGTTGCTTGGCGGACGTGTTGATGCGTCCCGAGAGTCCCACGCGCGCCACCACTGATTCAATTTCATCCAGTGGCCGGCCCAGCGCCTTGGCGGCAAACGTGAGGTTCTCCCTGACACTCAGGTCGTCGTAGAACGAACCTTCGTGACCGAGCCAACCAATGCGTCGACGAAGCAGTCGAAGATCGCCGTCACGCAGGTTGATGCCCACGACGGTTCCGGCGCCCGACGTGAGTGAATCGAGCCCCGCTAAGAGTCGAAGCAGGCTCGTCTTACCGGCGCCGTTTGCTCCCGTCACGACGCTAAGTGAACTTGGCCACAGTTTTAGGGTGACTCCGCTCAGCAACGGAAAGCCACTCGATATGACGACCGCATCGTCCAGTTGAACGACGGGGGCAGCACCGTTGGTCATCGACGTGTTCTAACGCTGCAGCGCTTTCACGTCGGCCGCGACCATCATCTCGATCAACGCGTAAAAATCTACTTCGGGACGCCAGCCCAACACTCGATTTGCTTTCGTGGCGTCGCCGACGAGCAGATCGACCTCCGCCGGACGGATGTACGCAGCGTCGATGACGACGTGGTCTTCGTAGTTAAGCCCCACCTGCGCGAAGGCGGCTTCGCACAAGTCACGCACAGAGTGAGTTTCGCCCGACGCGACCACATAGTCATCAGGGACTTCTTGTTGGAGTATCAGCCACATGGCGCGCACGTAGTCGGCGGCGTAACCCCAGTCTCGCTGGGATTCGAGATTGCCCAATCGAAGTTCTCTGTCGAGTCCGGCCGCAATGCGAGCGGCCCCATTGGTCACTTTTCGCGTCACGAACTCGAGACCGCGCCGGGGCGATTCGTGATTGAAGAAAATGCCCGACGAAGCGTGCAGGTTATAACTCTCGCGATAGTTGACCGTGATCCAGTGTCCGTAGACCTTGGCAACACCATAAGGACTACGCGGGTAGAACGAAGTCTCCTCATTTTGGGGTACCGAGCGAACTCGACCAAACATTTCGGACGAACTCGCCTGGTAAAACCGGATATCGGAATCGACAATTCGAATCGCGTCGAGCATGCGCGTCACGCCGAGCGCCGTTGTTTCGCCGGTCAACACCGGCTGGGAAAACGAGGCCTGCACGAAGGTCTGCGCGGCGAGGTTATAGACCTCACTCGGTCGGTAGTCACGCAACACATTGATGAGCGACACTTCGTCCATGAGGTCGCCCGAGACGAGTGTCAATTGATCTTGGATGTGGCTAATACGCTCAATGTTGACCGTCGAACTGCGGCGCATGAGGCCAACCACTTCGTAGCCCTGATCGAGCAGAAGTTCAGCGAGGTACGAACCATCCTGACCGGTAATGCCGGTAATCAGAGCCCGTTTGGCCACTGTACGTCCTCCTCGCAAGGGCACCGACTCATGGCCACTACCACGGACAACTCTACTCTCGACGGAGATTTGGCTTCGAGTCGTGCCTAGCCTTACGTCGTGAGCCACATCGTTGTAACAAGTTTTCGCTTGGGCGGAACCGACGGTGTGTCCATCGAAGCCGCCAAGTGGATCGCGGCGCTGGAACTCAACGGCCACGACGTGACGACCGTCGCCGGCCAAGGCGACGCCGACGTACTCATCCCCGGACTCGCCATGCACGCGCAGCATCCCCCGAGCTTCGAAGAAGTGCAACGGGCCTTCGAGCATTCTGAGCTGGCCATCATCGAAAACATTGCGTCGTTGCCGTTTAACGTCGCGGCACGTGATGTTCTCTACCAAGTCCTTGACGGACGTGACGCCATTTTTCATCACCACGATCTGGCGTGGCAACGAACACAGTTCGCGCATCTTGATGGTCCGCGCGACCAAGCCACGTGGCGTCACGTCACGATCAATGATCGCTCCCGACGTGAACTGGCCGAGCGTGGAATTTCCGCTTCCACGATCATGAACTCATTTGACTGTGACCCACCGCGAGGAGACCGCGATCGCACACGGGCAACGCTGAACGTGGGTGCAGCGACATTACTGCTGATGCCCACGCGCGCCATTGCGAGAAAGAACGTCGAAGGCGCGTTAGCTCTGGCCGAGGCGATCGGTGCGGCCTTATGGCTGCTCGGTCCCAGTGAAGACGGTTTCGGCCACCAGCTCGATCGACTTCTTTCGCACACGAATGTTGAAGTCCGTCGCGGACTGGGCGATGATCAGACCGTGCACGATGCGTACGCGGCCTGTGACCTGGTGGTGGTGCCGTCCACGTGGGAGGGCTTCGGCAACCCAGTGCTCGAGTCGGTCACGCATCAACGCCCGCTCGCCGTCTACCCCTACCCCGTACTTCGAGAGATCGAGGCATTCGGATTTGAGTTCTTTCACCTCGATGAGGTGACGCGCATCACTGAGTACCTGCGAGACCCCGACGAAGGAATGCTCAAACGAAATCTATTGATCGCACGAGAGCACTTCAACGTGGCGTTGCTGCCGTCGCGACTGGCTCAACTACTAAATCCCGATGAGAGTGAAGTAAGAGAATCCGTAGCGACACCCCGGCACGCGTAGCAAACAGATTCGCGTGCAAAAAATTTCGACTCAAACAGTAGTAACCGCACGACTCTTTACATGTCAATCAGTAATTATTTCCTTCTTACGCCCACTCGGTTCCAACCTCAACTGACTAGAGAACGATGGAACTTGTTCGAGATCGTCTCGAACGAACGTAACGAAAGGAACATCATGAGTAAGAAAAACATGGCAGTGAAACGAGTCGCCGCGACGACGGCACTCGGAGTTGGGTTGGTGGCGGGCGGCGCGGGCATTGCGTCGGCGACGTCCAGCCACTCGCCCCGAGACAGCACCACGTCAACATCGGCAACGCCGCCCTCGCCCGCGAATTTTGCGGGCGGAGTGGTGACGGCCGTATCATCGGCGTCGATCAGCGTGAAGGGCATGGACGGAACGTCAAGCTCGTACGCGATCACGTCGAGCACCACCTTCAGTGAAGGCCCGACGACGGTCACCGCGTCCGAGTTGGCGGTTGGCCAACACGTCGGCATACAACTGTCGACGAGCGACGACAGTACCGCCGCCAACATCGACATTCAGTTGCCCGCGTTGTTCGGCACGGTAACGAGTGTCAGCGGCGACACGGTGGTGATCACCGACCTTGAGGGCTTTAGCCGGACGATTGTTGTCGAATCATCGACCACCTACACGAAGTCGGGCGCCACCGCGTCGCTCTCAGACGTCGTCGTGGGTAGCGACATCATCGCCGAGGGAACGGTCGACGCCAACGGGACGTCACTGGACGCAACGCACGTCGTCATTGGCTTGCCGAGCCAGCAAGGCGGCGGTCCAGGGATTGGCGGACCCGGCGGGGGCGGCCCGGGATTTGGTCCGCCCGGCGCTGACGGCGCTGGCCCTCAGGCCGAGTAGCGCAACGCCAAGCGAAGTCCCCATCCAATTTCCTCGTGTTACCCAACCGTGAACGAGACAATTGGATGGGACATTCGCGACCACAACTCTACCGATGTAGTCGACGTGCTGCTCAGTCAGAACCGACGAATCTCACGGTTGTTAGGGGCTAACTCGACCTAGGAGTCACTAGTCTTTTGGGTCATGGTACTGAACGATGACCGTCCGCAGTACACCGAGCGCCGAGATCAACTGCTGCTGGTCGCACGTCGAATTTTTGCGGAGCGGGGCTTTCAAGCGACCACCATGGACGAAATCGCCAAAGAGGCCGGATTCACGAAACCAATCCTCTATCAGTACTTTGAATCAAAGAGTGATCTCTACCGCCAGATAGTCGCCGAAACGGCGACGAAATTGCTCGACTCATTGGCCAAGGCCGTCGCGAGCGTCGACACACCCCGAGCCAAGATTGAAGTTGCCTTTCGTGTGTACTTCGAGATGGTTATCGACGAGACCGACGCCTTCCGGGTGCTCTTCATCCATAGCCACGAAGGCGAGATGATTGGCGAGTTGCGCAATCTTGAAATCGTGCTCGCAACGTTTCTCGAGCCCTTCATCAACATCTCCATCAGTGACGAGCACCGACGCCAACTCGCCGCTGGTGTTGTGGGCATTGCCGAAGCGTCCGCGGTGACCTGGATGGAGCAGCAAGAAGCGAAGGGATGGCCGGTGCCGGCCGCCAATGAGTCGGAGCGACTCGCCGCCCGCAGCGCGACATTGGCCTGGGGTGGCCTGCGCGCAGTCCAACAAGACTAAGTAGAACTCTGTTCAACCAAGAGCGCGAACGTCTGGCTTAACTCCCACAACCGCTGAGCGCATTCGTCGTACTGCTGCTGGTCCCCTCCGGCTGGATCGACAATGTCGAATTCTTTCAACGGCGTGAGCGACGCCACTACCGCAAGTTGATCCTCAATTGGACCGTCAAGCGGCGCGCTTCGCGCAAATTGAGCAAGTTGGACGGTCTTGTTGGCATGCTCGTCGAAATTTCTCTTCACAAAATTGACGTGGTCGGCCTCGCTCGCGAGAATCACGTCGGCCCAGGACACATCAGCAGCCGTGAGTTGATGACTGCGATGTGCGCCAAAGTTCAGTAAGCCCAACTCTTCAATACTGAGGAGCGCATCGCGAGTGCGTCCGCTCATCGACGAACCCTCAATGACGTGAGTTCCAGCGGTACGAACCTGCCAATCCTCACCAGCTGCCTCGGCGAGCACGGTCAGCATGTAGCCCAGCATCACCGAACGCGCGACGTTGCCGGTGCAGAGCGTTACAATCTTGAGCGAAGTACTCATCAAAAGATGATAAGCGTCCGAAATCAGGGGAATGTGACCTTGGTCACTAGCAGCGGTATCTCATCGTAGAAAAGATGGAACCATGCCAGTGACAAACCTCACGTCGACGTTTCCGGGGCCAGCAAGCAGACGGTTAGAGAACCAAGCGGCGGACGTGAAATCAAGGTCGAACACTTCATCGTCGGTTACGGTACGGAGAACGACGGATGTTTCAACTTCAAAGTGACGTAATGAATCTCATTCCTGGCAATGCTCCAAGCGAGGGCGACGATCGACATGTCGTCGTGCCTGACGAACTCTTGGTTCCCGGACCCTACCCCGTAGAATTGGAGTCCGAGTTATTCAATAGGTCGAACAACACGCTTCGCTTGCGCCCTATTCGAAGTGACGACGCTGACAAGCTGAAGGTGTTCCACCATCACCTTTCATTTGACTCCATTTATCGTCGGTACTTCTCGGTTCACCCTGAACTCTCGGACAAGGAGGTTCTTCACCTCACGCAAGTTGACTACATAGATCGCTTGGCGTTCGTCATAGAACACGATGACGAACTGGTTGCGGTAGGGCGATATGACCGATACCCTTTTACAACAAGAGCCGAAGTGGCTTTCGTTATTCGCGACGACTACCAGCACCAAGGACTGGGGCATCTGCTGCTCGACGCCCTTGCCGACGCCGCGTGGCGACGAGGAATCACTGACTTATTGGCCGAAACCCTGTTCACTAATCACGACATGATGTCGGTTTTCAGACACTCCGGCTTCCCGATGACATCATCAATCATGGGTGGAGAGATCGCTGTACGTCTTTCTATTGAGCCCACCAGCGAGAGCGCGGCCCGGCAATTTGAACATCGATCAAGGACAAACTAGATCATGTCCCTGATAGTCAACGAACCCTACGATGATTCCGGTCACGAAGACCCGGGACATCCCGAACGTCCCGAACGCTCGAGCGTGGCGATGGCGGCCGTTACTGACCTCCATCTCGGCAGCGACCTGGTTATCGCAACCGCTCGCGCCGCCACCCGCGCGGAACTTATTCGAGTCCATAGCGGAAACTATCTCGATGAACTAGGCGCTTTCTGCTACGGAGGCGGTGGCGACATTGATCAAGACACGTACGCCACGCTCGATTCATGGTCGATCGCCGTACTTGCGGCGGGCGGTGGGCTCGCCGTTATCGAAGAATTGCAACGGCGGGGCGATGGTGTTGGCTTCGTGGTGACCCGGCCACCAGGTCACCACGCACTCGCCGATCGCGCGATGGGATTCTGCTTGCTCAACAATGTCGCCATTGCGGCGGCAGGTTTACTCGCCCAGGGCGAACGGGTCCTCATTGTCGATTGGGATGTGCATCACGGCAACGGTACCGAACAGATCTTTTGGGACGAACCAAACGTTCTATACGTATCAACGCACCAGTGGCCGCTCTTTCCTGGAAGTGGCTCGGCAAGCGAAGTGGGCGGACGTCACGCCATTGGTCGCAATGTCAACATTCCTCTGCCGCCCGGGGCCACCGGCGATGTGATTCTTCGAGCACTGAAAGAGATTGCCGCACCCACCATTAAAGAGTTCGACCCTACTTGGGTGCTAGTTTCTGCCGGCTTCGACGCGCATCGAGCAGATCCGATGGCCGAATTCCAGCTCACCAGTGGGGATTTCGCGCTCGCGGCGAGTTGGGTAGCCGAATTCGTACCGCACCCCGGGCGACTGTCGTTATTTCTTGAAGGTGGCTACGATCTCGATGCACTGCGATCCTCCATTTGCGCGACGCTCAGTTCACTGCTCGGGCGTAATCAAGATTCCGAAGATCCTTCGAGTGGAGGTCCCGGAATGGACGGACTTGTACAAATACAGGACGCCCGTAAAGCCGCGATCGACATGCTGCAGCGTGCCGACAAGGAGGACGACCAATAATGACATCCCCGCTGACGATTGCCGTGGGTTACGACGGATCAAGCGAATCCGAGATGGCAATTCGCTGGGCGCTGTACATGGCAGTTGCCACCAACGCTCACGTTACTGTCGTGCACGCGACGGGATTACTGGAACACGCGCACATTCGCTTTTCTCCCGACGCGGCACCGGATGCTCTCCTCGCCATCGCGCGAGAGTGCGGATTCGATGCGGATCACCTTTACTGGGTCGTCAACGACGGCGACGCGTGCTCGGTACTTTTGCGTGCCGAAGGTCCACCAATCGGCGCTGACATGTTAGTGGTGGGCTCACGCGGCCACGGAAAACGGCCCGGAATCCTTCTGGGGAGCACCAGTCTCGAAGTCGCTGAACACGCCACCGTGCCGGTCGTCGTCGTACCTCCGAACATCCGAGGAAGTGTGCCTCCCGACGATGAAGTTCGCTAGCCCTCTCGCTATCCATGCCGTGATCGGACCTACAAAGTGATCCGAATGATCCACTACCCGAATACTGCGTCAAGAAGGAACCGACTTCGCACGTACAAAGTCACGCCAGGTCAAGCTCACTCAAACTGACTGAGCGTCAGACCGCGCGAATCTCAAGAGCGTCGCATGGTGCCATCGCGTAGGTAGCGCGCGTGCCACGAGAGCGCCTCTTCAATCAAATGCGGGGTGTGCTTGCCCGGAGACGTGGCGTTCGCACGGTCGAAATAGTCCTGCAGCATCGGCCGGTAGTCGGGGTGCGCGCAGTTGTCGATGATCTTCTGCGCGCGCCGGCGCGGCGCCAGGCCGCGCAGGTCCGCGACACCCCATTCGGTGATGACGACGTGCACGTCGTGCTCGGTGTGGTCCACGTGGCTGACCATCGGCACGATTGAAGAGATCGCGCCGTTCTTGGCCGTCGAGGGCGTGAGGAACATCGCAATGTAGGCGTTGCGGGCGAAGTCACCCGAGCCGCCGATGCCGTTCATGATGCTTGAGCCCATGATGTGGGTGGAGTTGACGTTGCCGTAGATGTCGGCCTCAATGGCCCCGTTCATCGCCAAACAACCGAGTCGGCGTATCACCTCGGGGTGATTGCTGATCTCCTGAGGTCGAAGGATAATCCGGTCGTGGTACTCGTTGATATTGGCGTGCAGTTCGGCCGCTCCCTCCTCACTGAGCGAGAAGGCGGTCGCCGAGACGGTGCTCATCGTGCCCGACTTCAGCAACGCCAGCATGCCGTCCTGAATGACCTCCGTGTACGCGGTCAGCGGTCGGAACGGCCCAGCGTCGAGTTCTCGAAGGACGGCGTTGGCGATGTTGCCAACGCCCGACTGCAGCGGAAGGAGCGACGTGGGTAGACGCCCTCCTTTCACTTCGTTGGCCAAGAACCCCAAGAGGTGGTCGGCGATTCGCTGCGAGGTGTCGTCGACCGGTTTGAACGCCGAGTTGCGATCAGGCAAGTTCGTCTCGACAACGGCCACAATCTTCTCTGTTGGGCAATGCAAGTAGGGAACGCCGATGCGGTCAGACACGTGGAGGATTTGAATGGGCTTGCGAAACGGCGGCAGCGCGGTGCCGTAGTAGATGTCGTGCATCCCTTCGAGCGCCGCGGGCTGCCACGCGTTCACCTCGAGGATGACGCGGTCAGCCATATCAATCCACGTCTTGTTGTTGCCGACCGAGGATGACGGAATCAGTTCGCCGTCCTCGGTGATGCCGGACACTTCTACAACCGCGACGTCGAGGTGTCCGAAAGCGCCCTCCCAGACCATCTGCGCGACGTGCGAAAGATGCATATCGAGGTAGTCGAGCAGTCCCGCATTTATCTTGGCGCGGCTCACCGGGTCAGACTGGTACGGCATGCGCAAGTCAATCGCGTCGACCGCTGCGAGCGCACCGTCAAGCTCGGGAGCCGTTGACGCCCCGGTCCAGACGCTCACCGCGAAACGGTCACCTCGTGTGGCCGCGTCTTCGACTCGTCGCACGAGAGCCTCCGGTACCTGCTTGGGATAGCCCGCCCCCGTAAAGCCGCTCATCCCGACATTGTCGCCCGGTTGTATGAATTCAGCTGCCTCGTCGGGCGTCATGACCCGACCCGCAATTAAAGCATTCTTGATTCGAAAATCGTCTGCGGGGGTCACCTCGAAAGACTAACGCTGGGCAATTTGGCCACTCCTAGCCGACCAGTCACCAATGTCTGGATGCGGTCTTAATGGGTTTGGACAGGACCAACAGTGAAGTGGACCAGTGAACCTAAGGTTCACATGTCGAGGCCACCATTGACTGGAATCACGGCGCCGGTGATGTAACTGGCCCGATCATCAAGCAATCCCATAACAGCGAAGGCAACCTCCTCGGGCTGTCCGAGGCGCCCGATGGGAATGCGGGCCACTATCTGATCAAGGATCTTCTCGGGCACCGAGGCCATCATGTCAGTACTGATGAATCCCGGGGCCACGCAGTTGACGGTGATGCCCTTGCCGGCCAACTCCAACGCGAGCGACTTGGAGAGCCCGAACATTCCCGACTTGGCCGTCGCGTAGTTG
>Ga0182015_10007437_pt1 | contig 10680 bp, 13 predicted proteins | sample 712P3MmetaG_FD_120478 | JGI IMG/M metagenome (GOLD analysis project Ga0182015, IMG submission 120478) | Permafrost microbial communities from Stordalen Mire, Sweden - 712P3M metaG | ecosystem: Environmental > Terrestrial > Soil > Wetlands > Permafrost | place: Sweden: Stordalen | collected... | reverse complement strand
GTTCGGCGTCCACGTCGTAAATGTCACGCACCTTGCCCTGATGGATTTTCTTGAGACTGCGCAGGCGAGTCTCGAACAAGGGTGCCGATTGCGAAAACTGTTCCATGTGTGCGCGTACTTCCGACTGCTACCATTGGGGATGGAAGGCCGGCGATTGTGGCGGGGCGGCGGGTATAGGTCAACGCGAATGGCTTGGAAAGGCAAATTCTTCGGGGCCGTGATCGGCTTCATGATCACCCGCAACGTTTGGGGCGCGGTCATGGGCGCGATCGTCGGACACATGTTCGATGAAAGCGTGAGCGCCCGTTATGCCAACAGCCCCTATGCCGCGGCCCATGCCGCCGCCGGCGGCAATCCCTACGCGGACGTTTCCGAGGTGTTTTTTCGCACCACGTTCGAGCTCATGGGCCATGTCGCGAAATCCGACGGGCGGGTGTCGGAGGCGGAGATCGGCGCGGCGCGCCGCCTGATGCAGGAGCTGCGCCTGGGGCCCCGCGAAATCCAGGCGGCCATCGACTGCTTTCGCTTCGGCAAGTCGGCAAGCTACGACGTCGACCGGAGCGTGCAGACCTTTTACGCCGTGTGCGCCATGCGTCACGACCTGCTGCGCGCTTTCCTGGAACTGCAGCTGCGCGCCGCCCTGGCGGGCAACGGCATCTCGACGCCGTCGCGAACCATCCTGACCCGCGTGGCAGAGCGCATCGGGATCTCGGGCATGGAGTTTGCCCGCATGGAGGCGGCGGAACGGGCGCGGCAGTATGCGCGCGGCGAGGCGGGCGGGCGGCCGTCGGCGGTGGACCCGCTGGCCGCGTCCTATGCGGAACTGGAGGTGGAGCCCGACAGCAGCGACCAGGAAGTCACCAGGGCCTATCGCCGTCAGATGAGCCGTCACCATCCTGATAAACTCGTCGCCAACGGCTTGCCGGAGTCCATGGCGCAGGTGGCGAAGGAAAAAACGCAGCGCATCCAGGAAGCCTACGAGGCGATACGCAACGCGCGCGGCATGCGTTGAGATTCCAAGCAGCTACACGGGACTAACCATGGCCATCATCATCTCTCCCTCCATTTTGTCGGCCGATTTCTCGCGCCTGGGCGACGAGGTCAAGGCCGTGCTCGCCGCCGGCGCCGACTGGATCCACTTCGACGTCATGGACAACCACTACGTACCGAACCTGACCATCGGCCCGCTGGTGTGCGTGGCATTGCGCAAGGCGGGCATCGCGGCGCCGATCGACGTCCACCTCATGGTGTCCCCCGTGGATTCGATGGTGACGGATTTCGCGAAGGCGGGGGCAACCTCCATCAGCTTTCATCCGGAAGCCACGCAGCACGTGGATCGCACCATTTCGCACATCCGGGATTGCGGGTGCAAGCCGGGGCTGGTGTTCAATCCCGCGACGCCGCTCAACTGGCTGGACTATGTCATCGACAAGATCGACCTGGTGTTGTTGATGTCGGTGAATCCGGGATTCGGCGGGCAGGCATTCATCCCCGAAGCCCTGGCCAAACTGGCCGAGGCGCGCGCCCGAATCGACGGCAGCGGCCGCGACATCAAGCTCGAGATCGACGGCGGAGTGAAGATCGACAATGCTGCCGCGATCGCGCGGGCCGGGGCCGACACTTTCGTCGCCGGCTCCGCCATATTCGGCAGCCCCGACTACGCGAAAACCATCACGGCGATGCGCGAGCAAATCGCCATCGGAAAAACATCGCGCTGAAGGAAACCGCCCTTAAGGGGCCGCAGCCGCGGCGCGCTCTTAAAGGCCTATTCGTCGTCGTCCTCATCATCATCATCGTCATCATCGTCAGCGTCGACGTGCTCGGTGCGGGCGGGGGTCTTGCCGGCGGTGGCGGCATGGGAATGGGTATGGGTATGGGTGGCGGCACTCGTGCCGGCTTTCACGGGCACGATCAACGGACGCGTTTTCACCTTGGGCCGCGCATTGAAGACCACGATGGTCTTGCCGGTGGCGCGCAGCAAGCCTTGTTCCTCGAGCACCTTGAGCACGCGGCCGGCCATTTCGCGGGAACATCCCACCAAACGCGACAGCTCTTGACGGCTGACCTTGATCTGCATGCCCTCAGGGTGCGTCATCGCGTCCGGTTCGCCACACAGGTCCATGATGGCGTGCGCCACCCGGCCGGTGACGTCGACGAAGGCGAGGTCGCCGAGCTTGCGGTTGGTCCTGTCGAGACGGGTCGCAAGCTGCGTGGCCAGCTCGAAGATCAGCCCGGGGCTCTCGGCGGCGATCTGCCGGAAGCGCGGATAGGTCATCTCGGCGAGTTCGGATTGTTGGCGGGTCCGCACCCAGGCGCTGCGGGTGGGCTGTTCGTAGAACAGACCCATTTCACCGAAGAATTGCCCCTTATTCAGGTAGGCAAGCACCATCTCATTGCCATCCTCGTCCTCGATCATGACTTCGACCGAGCCTGAGATGATGTAGTAGAGAATGTCGGGCAGGTCGCCGGCATGAATGATCACGGTCTTGGAAGGGACTGTCCGAATCCGGCAGTAGCTCAAGAAACGATTGATCGCTGGGATATCGCTTAAGGCCTTTGCCCCTTCTTCCATGGTCACTCCCTAGTCATTGATGAAGCGCGATTTTAACGCGTGTGCTGGCGCACGTTTTATTACATAAGTACCGGAATCGCAAGCACCGAGGGGTTTGCTGCCCCATCGGGCACCGCGCCCTGAAGCCCATCCTGCACCCCCCGGGGTGCCCCGTCGAGCGCTCCTTGGGGTCATAGCCAATAGGAGCTCCGGGTCATGATTCGGGCGGTCAATCGCATCGCCAAACGCAGCGGCAGCGGCAGCTCGTCGGCGCCCAGCGAGGCGGCCTTGGCGCCATGCGAGATCTCATCGTGGGTCATTTGCAGGACGATGGCCCGGCTGCGCCGGTCGGCCGCCGGCAAGCGCTCCATATGGGTGCGCAGGTGCGCTTCCACCTGCTTTTCGGTCTCGGCGATGAAGCCTAAGCTGGCCCTACGCCCACGCGCGCCGGCGGCCGCGCCGATGGCGAAGGATCCCAAATACCACAATGGATTCAATATGCTGGTGCGGCAGTTCAATTCCCGCAGGCGCTCCTCGCACCAGGCGAGGTGGTCCATTTCTTCGGCCGCGGCCTGCCGCATGGCGGCGGCGACCGCGCCGTCGCTCGCGGTGAGCGCCTGGCCTTGATACAGCGCCTGGGCGGCCACTTCGCCCGAATGGTTGACCCGCATCAGCCTTCCCGACTCGACGCGCTCCCCTTCGGCCTCCACGGCATCGCCGGCGGCGGCCGCAGGAAACGTCCGGGTGGTGTGCGCGGGAACGGTCAACACCTTGATTGCCTTATCAATTTCGCCGATGAAGCGATCGAGTGGAGTGACTGTCCGGTCTGGCATGGGGGTATTATAATGAATTGGCCGCAGCGCCGAGCTGGGACTGGTAACGAGACCCGCGGTTCTGTACACTCTCGCGCCTTTCGTTAAGTCTCGAAACAGCCGAGTATTTCCATGTATACCGTTTTTACCAAGCCTGATGAAGCCCGTGTCGACTGGTTTGTGGTCGACGCCGCCGGCAAGACGCTGGGCCGCCTGGCTTCCCAGATCGCGCACCGGCTGAAGGGCAAGCACAAGCCGAATTACGCACCGCACCAAGATCTCGGCGATCACATCGTGGTCATCAACGCGGGCACCGTGCGGGTCACGGGCGCCAAGCTCACCGACAAGTTCTACCATCAGCACACCGGCTACGTGGGTAACTTGAAGACCATCGTCCTCGGCAAGCTGCTGGCGGAACATCCCGAGCGCGCCATCGAGTTTGCCGTCAAAGGCATGCTGCCGAAGGGTCCGCTCGGCCGGCGCATGTATAAGAAGCTGCATGTTTTCGGGGGCAGCGAGCACCCACATCAAGCACAGCAGCCCAAGGCGCTGGCGCTATAAACTTCAGGACATCGACCTATGGCAAACACAGCCGCCACTTCCTACTACGGCACCGGCCGACGCAAGACGTCGAGCGCGCGGGTCTATCTCAAACAGGGCACCGGCAAGGTGTCCATCAACGGTCGCACGTTGGATGAATTCTTCGGCCGGGAGACGGGCCGCATGATCGTTCAGCAGCCGTTCGGCGCAGTTCAGATGGACGGCAAGTTCGATGTGGACGCGCACGTCGAGGGTGGCGGAATCACCGGTCAGGCCGGCGCGATTCGTCATGGAATCACCCGCGCATTGATGGCCTACGACGAGACCCTGCGTCCGTCGCTGCGCAAGGCGGGCTTCGTGACCCGGGACGCGCGCGAGGTGGAGCGCAAGAAGGTCGGCCGCCGCAAGGCGCGTCGCGGAACGCAGTTCTCCAAACGGTAGTTCGGTCTCCCGGCTTGCGGGCTCAAACGGTGGCGGGCGACCTTAAGTTTTGGGGGATCGTCTAGTGGTAGGACAACGGTCTCTGACACCGTTTACCTAGGTTCGAATCCTAGTCCCCCAGCCAATCAGGGCCCACATCGGTGGGCCCTTCTCTTACGCGGATGGCTCAATAATGTCGGGCGAGAACGGTACGAGAGGACGTGTGGCGCCGATGGCGCTGGCGGCTCTCGGCGTGGTGTTCGGCGACATCGGCACGAGCCCGCTGTACGCGGTGTCCGCCTGTTTCACGGGCCCGCACATCGCCGTGACGCCGGAGCACATCTTCGGGATCCTGTCGCTGATCTTCTGGTCGCTGGTGCTGGTGATCCTTCTCAAATACGTCGGCGTGGTGCTGAACGCCGACAACAAGGGCGAAGGCGGCGTGTTGGCGCTGACCGCGTTGGTGATCAACACCGAGCGCGCGAGTCCGCGGCGAAAAATATACGGCACCCTGGGGATACTGGGAGCTTCCCTGTTCTTTGCCGACGGGGCCATCACGCCCGCCATTTCGGTGCTCTCCGCCGTGGAGGGTTTGCACGTGGCCGCTCCCAACGCGCAGATTCCGATCCTGCCGATCACCCTGGTGGTGCTGGTGGGATTGTTCCTGATCCAGCGCCACGGGACGGGCTCGGTCGGCAAGGTGTTCGGGCCGGTGATGCTCGGCTGGTTCGTCATCATCGCCGTGATGGGAATCAGGTGGATCGTGCGCGAGCCGCAGGTGCTCATGGCGCTCGATCCGACGCGCGCGCTGCGGCTGTTCGCACAGCATGAGGTCGGCGCACTCGCGGTGCTCGCGGGAGTGTTCTTGACGGTCACCGGCGGCGAAGCGCTGTACGCGGACATGGGCCACTTTGGAAAAACTCCGATCCGTCTCGGTTGGGTGTGCATCGTCATGCCCGCCCTGGTCCTCAACTATTTCGGTCAGGGTGCGCTGCTGATCGAGAATCCCGCCGCCATCGACAATCCGTTCTACCTGATGGCGCCGCACTGGTCCTTGCTGCCCCTGGTGGTGATCGCCACGGCGGCGACGGTGATCGCTTCGCAGGCGGTGATCTCCGGCGTATTTTCCGTGACGACGCAGGCCGTGAGCCTGGGGTTGCTGCCGCGCCAGCGGGTCCAACACTCCTCGGCGGAAAACGTCGGGCAGATCTACGTGCCGACGATGAACTGGCTCCTGATGTTCGCGTGCATCGCCCTGGTGCTGGGCTTCGGCAGCTCCGCCGCCCTCGCGGGCGCGTACGGCCTCGCCGTGTCCGGTGCGATGACCATCGTGACGCCGTTGACCTTGAGCCTCATCAAGTCGCGCCGCGGACCGGAGAGCCGCAAGTTGCGCGCCGGCCTGTCGGTGCTGTTCATCATCGACATGGCCTTCCTGCTCGCGAACCTCACCAAGGTGGAGGACGGCGGCTGGCTACCCCTGGTGTCGGGCCTCATCATTTTCTGGCTCATGCAGACCTGGCAGAAGGGGCGGGCCTCGGTGCTCGCGCGGTTGCTGCGTGAACAGAAGCCGGTGCGCGATTTCCTGGAGGAGTTGAAACGCGATCCGCCCGTGCAAGTTGCCGGCACCGCGATTTTTTTGGACGCCAAGGCCTCCGGCATCCCGCGGGCGCTGCTCAACAACATCAAATTCAACCGCGTCATCCATGAGCGGGTGGTGGTGCTCACCGTGGTCACCCGCGAACAGCCGCGCATCGCCGATGCGAAGCGCTTGACGGTGACCACGGTGGCCCCCGGCATCGTGCGTATCGTGGCGCAGGTCGGATTCATGGAGAAGCCCAACATCGTGGGGATTCTGCGCAACGCCGAGGCCTATGGCGTTCCGTACGACCCGGAGCGGACGACGTTCTTCCTCAGCCGCGAGGAATTGCTGGCGGGCCAGCGGACGGATCTGCCCGCATTGCGGCGCGCGGCGTTCATGCAAATGGCGCGCAGCGCCCAGATCATCGCGGACTACTACGGGCTGCCGCCCAGCCGCGTGGTCGAGATCGGCACGCGCATCGAGATCTAGCGACCGGCCACATCGATGGTTCTGACGGCAGCATCGCCGGCGATGAGGATCACATCGGCCTTGCGGTGTGCGAACAGTCCGACAGTGACCACGCCGACGATCTGATTGACGGCGCTTTCCATCCGCTCGGGGTCCGTCAGAGGCAGGTGGTGGACGTCCAAGATCGCATTGCCGTTGTCCGTGACCACGCCCTCGCGCCAGACCGGCTGACCGCCCAGCTTCACGAGCTGGCGCGCAACGTAGGAGCGCGCCATCGGTATCACCTCGACGGGCAGCGGGAACTTCCCAAGGACGCTCACCAGCTTGCTGTCGTCGATGATGCAGACGAACCGCTTGGAGGCCGCCGCGATCACCTTCTCGCGGGTGACTGCGGCCCCACCCCCCTTGATGAGCGCGCCGGCCGCGGTGGCCTCGTCGGCGCCGTCGATGTACAGGGGGAGATCGCCTTCTGAATTGAGATCCAGTTCCGGAATCCGCGCGGCACGCAGCGCCTCGGAGGTCTGCCGGGAGCTCGATACGGCGCCCTGCAGCTGGATTTTACGGTCCCTCAACACTTCGATGAGTTGCCCGACGGTCGAGCCGGTGCCCACGCCGAGAACCATTCCCGACTCGATGTATTGAAGCGCGGCTTCCGCGGCGCGCCGCTTTTTCAAGGTGGATGAGGACAAATTTGCGCTCCTCCAAAACAACTGTGCCCGCTTAAGCGGGCACAGTTGATTACTTTCGAAGGCTTACTTTTTCTTAGCGGCCTTTTTCTTAGCTACCTTCTTCTTCGCCTTCTTTGCTTTCGCTGCCATATAAAACTCCGTAGTCGGGTTAGTCCGGGGTCCGAGTATATACACGAATAATTAATTTACAAGCAATACGTCGCATCAATGTCGCACTTGTGGTAGCGATGTGAACCGCTTCACTCAAGTTCCAGAATGAAATCCCATTCCTTTTGCGTCACCGGCGTCACCGATAAACGATTGCCCCGGCGCAACAAGGGCAATTCCGCGAGCGCGCCGCCGGCGTGTTTGCGCAGGGCGTCGAGCGTGATGATGCGCTTGAACTTGCGCTGGAGCTTCACGTCGATGACGTACCAGCGAGGGTCGCTCGGCCGGCTGTCGGCATCGTAGTGATGGTGATGGCGGTCGAACGCCGTCTCGTCCGGGTAAGCACTCTTCACCACGGCCACCGTGCCGGCGATGCCGGGCACATCGCAGCTCGAGTGATAGAAAAACGCGAAATCACCTTTTTTTACAGCGTCGCGCAGCATATTGCGCGCCTGGTAATTGCGCACTCCATCCCAGGCCGTGGTCTTCTTCGGGCGGCCCGCGAGATCATCGATGCTGAAGGATTCGGGTTCGGACTTCAGCAGCCAATAATTCATTGCGCACCCTCGCGTGGACCGCGTGCAAATTCTTCGAGACCCGATTCGGTCGCCATGGCATCCAAGCGAACATCCCAGGAGTCGGCGTACACCGTTGCCACTCGCTGACAATCGAAGCCCAGACCCACCAGTCGAGGACCCATCCATGCGCGGCGCCGGCGGCGGAACGCGAGCGCCCGATCGTAGAAACCACCGCCCATCCCCAAGCGACGGCCCCCGCCATCGATGCCCACGAGGGGCACGACGATGAGATCGAGCCATCGCGGTGCGGTGGGCCGGCCATGGCGGCGGGGGACGGAAATGCCGAACACGCCGCGCTCGGTCCGGCCAGAGAGGGGATAGAAGCGGATTCTTCGAGCTCTAAGGTCGACCACCACGGGCACGAAAACGCGCACCCGCCGGCGCCGAGCCGCGGCAATCAGGGCGGCGGTGTCGGTCTCGCGGTCGAAGGGCAGGTACAGCGCGACTCGCGCGCCGGCCTTGAACTCGCGCATCCGGGCCACACCCGAGGCGGCGAGATTCGAACGCCGGGCATGATCGGGCAATTTCAGGGAACGCCGCTTCGCACGCAGTTCCTTTCGCAGTTTCAGTTTAGGAGAGGAGATGGCGCCACCCACAATGCCGTTTTGGACCGTTGCTCCCGACCTGAGCAACAGGTGGGGCTAACTGCGGCACTTAAGGCTTTCCGCTCGAGGCGGACTTGCACAATGTTGCCAGCAAGCAATGGCCCCTGGGGTTTACAAATTAGGGTCGAGAGGTAACCCGATCCGCATCGAACACCGCAGGCAGCGCCAAAATTAACCGTTGCGAGAAAGGGCCTACAGCTCCAGCTGTTGGCCCTTCTCCAAGGCCGACTCTACGCGCTCGCGTAGGATACGCAAGCGCCCGCCGACGTCGGATTCGAGAGTGGTGTCACGTTTGCGGAATCGGATCAGTTCATTGGCCATGTTGAGCGCGGCGATCACGGCGATCCGGTCCAGGCCGACGACTTTCCCGCTGTCGCGGATCTCGCGCATCTTCGCATTCAAGAATTCAGCCGAATCGAGCAGATCGGATCGCTCCTCGATGGGGCAGGTGATGTGATACTCCTTTTCGAGGATGCGCACGCTCACCCTGGCCTGGTTCTCGCTCATGCCTGTTCCATGGATTTGAGCCGACCGATCATGGCCTCCACCCTGCCCCTGACCTGCTCATTTTTCTGCAGTAGGCTCGCCCGTTCGGATGTCAGCGTCTCCTGACGCTGGCGCAACGCCCGATTCTCCTCCTTGATCTGGCTGACTGTTGCGATGAGGTCCTCAAGACGCTTTTCCAGACGCTTGAGCTCGAGTTCAACCGCGGATTTCGGTGTGCTGTCGTTCATGGTGCCAATATAGAGCGCGGCATAACGCAATGCAAAGGCGGCGCAACATTACAAGGTGCCCGCGGACGGCCTCCAAACGGCGGCCCGTGCGGTATGATCCCCGTTCTATGATGTCGAATATTCGATTTCAGGACTTCGAGGACGTGCTGGCGGCCGCCGGGAGCATGGCGGACGCCGCCGAGGCGCATGGCTCGCTGTGCGGGGCCCTGTGCTCCATGGCACCTTACAGAATGCAGGATTGGATCAACGAAATACTGCCGGACGGGGCCTCCCTGTCGGATGAGTCGGCGGCGATGCTCGAGCGTGTGTTCGCGGCGACGGCGTCGTCCTTCGGCGAACAGGGCATGGAGTTCGAGCCGCTGCTGCCCGACGACGAGCAGCCGCTCAACGGCCGCGCAAACGCCCTTGCATTATGGTGCACGGGATTTCTCTACGGCCTGGGGACGGGCCAAATCTCCGATTTGGAGGCCCTCAACGGCGAGGTGGGAGAAATCGTCAGGGACTTCAGCGAAATCTCGCGCGCCACCGGGGACGATGCGGACGCCGATGAGTCCAACGAACAAGCCTATACCGAGCTGGTGGAGTTCATCCGGGTGGCGGCCCAGGTGGTGTTCGAGGAATTACTGCCCTTGCGCGCCCAGGTTTATCCGGCCGTCCAACAGCGACTCCACTGAGCGCATCCATGGAGAGCAAGGAGTTCGTGCGCCGGCGCCGGCAATTCATGCGCATGATCGGCAAGGACGCGATCGCCATCCTGCCCGCGGCGCCGGTTCGCCACCGCAACGGCGACATCGAGTATGCGTACCGCCAGGACAGCCATTTTCATTACCTGACGGGATTTCCGGAGCCCGAAGCCGTCGCCGTGCTGGTGCCCGGCCGACGGCAGGCCGAGTACCTACTGTTCGTGCGCGAACGCGATGCCGAGCGCGAGTCGTGGGACGGACCGCGGGCCGGCACCGAAGGGGCCCTGACGCGCTACGCAGCGGACGATGCATTCCCCATCGCCGACATCGACGACATCCTGCCCGGCCTCATCGAACAGCGCTCGCGAATATTCTATTCCATGGGTACGCATCTCGAATTCGATCCCCACATCCTGGGGTGGGTCAACGGGCTGCGCGCGAACACGCGGCACCCCTTGCCGGAGGCCGCCGAGTTTGTTGCGCTGAACCACGTGCTCGACGACATGCGCCTCTACAAGAGCCGCGCCGAGCTGTCGACTCTGCGGCGCGCCGCGCAGATCACGATGGGCGCGCACCGGCGGGCGATGCGTTTCGCGCGGCCGGGACGAATGGAATACGAGGTGATGGCCGAAGTGCTGCACGAGTTTCGTTCGCACAATGCCGACTTGTCCTACATGCCCATCGTCGGCAGCGGGGCGAACGCCTGCGTCATGCATTATCGCGCCAATGACCAGCGGCTGTGCGAGGGTGATCTCTTGTTGCTGGACGCCGGGTGCGAGCACGACTATTACGCCTCGGACATCACCCGCACGTTTCCGGTCAGCGGCCGCTTCACCAAGGTGCAGCGCGCCGTGTACGAGGTGGTGCTCGAGGC
>Ga0182015_10007435_pt1 | contig 10680 bp, 4 predicted proteins | sample 712P3MmetaG_FD_120478 | JGI IMG/M metagenome (GOLD analysis project Ga0182015, IMG submission 120478) | Permafrost microbial communities from Stordalen Mire, Sweden - 712P3M metaG | ecosystem: Environmental > Terrestrial > Soil > Wetlands > Permafrost | place: Sweden: Stordalen | collected... | reverse complement strand
TGGTCAGGCCCTCGCCAATCTCGTCGATAACGCATTGAAATACGGGTGTGCGGAGGCGCAAGGGCTCGGTCCCGATCGAGCGCAAGGGGAAGCTCCCAAAGGCACCGTCGAACTCTCGGCGCGGCGGCGTGGCGGCAATGTCGAATTCGTCGTCGCGGATCGCGGTCCGGGTATCGCCGCGAACGATCGCCTGCGCGTGCTCGATCGATTCGTCCGGCTCGAAAGCGCGCGCGCGCGGCCTGGATCGGGCCTCGGGCTTTCGCTCGCCGCGGCGGTTGCGCGACTGCACAATGGAATCTTGCGGATCGAGGATAACGAGCCAGGCCTTCGGGTCGTGATTTGTCTTCCGGGAGCGCCTGTCCGGCGCGAACCAACTGCGCCGCTTGCCCTGCCGCGACCGGACTAGGCGGCATGAGCGATATTCCGTTTGAAGACACCGCGGACCTTCCGCTTTGGCGCCGCCTGCGCACTGCGCCGCAACTTTACGACGCGCGCCGCGCCGGGTCCCGCCTCGCCGACTTTTCGGCAGTGCCCGGGGCCGCGGAATTGCAAAGCCTCGCTAGCGAGCCTGGCGTGCGCGCCCTGCTTCTGGCGGTTGCCGATCATTCGCCATTTCTCTGGCAGCTCGCGACGGCGAACGCCTCCCGACTCAAGCGATGTCTCGAGACCTCCCCCGCGGCCTGCCTTGAGACGTGCCTTGGAGCGCTCGAAGAAGCCTGCGGCCAGGCCTCAAGCGAGGCAGAGATCATGCGCGCTTTGCGGCTTGCGAAGCAGGAAACCGCCCTTCTCGTCGCGCTTGCCGATTTAGGCGGCGTATTCGATGTGGTCGCGGCGACCGGGGCGCTGTCGCGCGCCGCCGATGTCTTTATATCGGTGGCATTGCGTTTTTTGCTGCGCAATGCCGCTCGCGCGGAGCGGCTGCGGCTTTCCGATGACGCGAACCCCGAGCAAGGATGCGGTCTCGCCATCCTGGCGCTCGGCAAGCTCGGCGCGCACGAACTCAATTATTCGAGCGATGTCGATATCGTGGTCTTCTTCGATCCCAATTGTGCCGCGATCGCCGGGGCGGTGGAACCCGCGACCCTCTTTGCGGGCATCACGAAGGGACTTGTCCGGCTGCTCCAGGAACGTACCGGGGATGGTTATGTCCTGCGCGTCGACTTGCGGCTGCGTCCCGATCCCGGTTCGACGGCGGTGGCGATCGCGCTGCCCGCCGCCTATTCCTATTACGAAAGTCTTGGCCAGAACTGGGAGCGCGCGGCCTTGATTAAGGCGCGGCCGGCCGCCGGCGACAAGGCGCTGGGCGAGGCTTTTCTCGCCAATCTCATGCCTTTCATTTGGCGAAAGTATTTCGATTATGCTGCGATCGAGGACATTGCCGCGATGAAGCGACAGATCCACGCGGTCCGGGGACATGCCGACATCGTGGTCGCCGGTCACGACGTGAAACTGGGACGCGGCGGCATTCGCGAAATCGAATTTTTCGTGCAGACCCAGCAATTGATTTTCGGCGGCAAGAGGCCTCGCCTGCGTGGCGCGCGCACCCTCGAAATGCTGGATGAACTCGGCAGGGAAGGCTGGGTCACGCGCGAGGCGGTCGTGGACTTGCGCTCGTCCTATCTCTTCCTGCGCGCAATCGAACACCGCCTGCAAATGGTCGCCGACGAGCAAACCCAGCGTTTGCCGCAAGACGAAGAAATTTTAGGGAGGTTCGCCAGGTTTTGCGGTTACCCGCGGAAAACCAGCTTTTGCGACGACGTCACGCATCGCCTGCGGCTCGTCTCGCATCATTATGGGCGGTTGTTCGAACATTCGCCGCGGCTCGATGCTGCGGCTGGCAGTCTTGTTTTCACGGGTGCCGACAACGATCCGGAAACTCTCGAAACTTTGTTGCGGTTGGGCTTCAAGCAAGCGCCGCAAGCCGCCGAGACAATCCGGGGCTGGCATTTCGGCCGCCGGTCAGGCGTGCGCACTCCTCGCGAGCGGGAAGCCCTCACCGAATTGGTGCCACTGCTTTTGCAGGCGTTCGCGCACTCCGGGGATCCCGATGCCGCGCTCGCCGGGTTTGATTCCGCGCTGACCGGAATGCCTGCGGCGGCCGAGCTTTTTTCGGTGCTGAAATCTAACCCGCCGGTCTGCGAATTGTTCGGTGAAATACTTGGCGGCGCGCCAAGGCTCGCGCGCACCGTTATAAGTCGTCCGCATCTGCTCGACGCCGCTATCGATCCGGAAGTCCTCGAGGCTCCTCTCGATGAAAATGCGTTCCGTCAGCGCGCCGGACAAATCCTGCGGCATAAACGCGAGACCGAGGAATTCCTCGATGCGCTGCGCGATTTCGCGAAGGAGGAACTATTTCCCATCGGCCTGCGGTTGTGGTCGGCAATGATCGAACCTTGCGCGGCGGCGCTCGCCTATTCGGCGCTGGCGGCGAGCATCATAGAGGCTTGCCTCGTTCATGTGGAGCGCGTCTTCGCTTGCGAGCACGGGCAGGTGCCGGGAGGCAGGTCGGCCGTTTTGGCGCTTGGCAAGCTTGGCTCGCGAGAGATGACCGCCGCCTCTGATCTCGACCTTATGCTCATCTACGATTTCGATCCGGCGCGGCCGGAGTCCGATGGTTTCCGGCCGCTTCACGCGGTGCAATATTACACCCGCATAGCGCAGCGTCTGATCTCCGCCTTGACCGTCGCGACGCGGCGGGGCCGGCTTTATGAGGTCGATATGCGGTTGCGCCCTTCCGGCAACAAGGGACCGCTCGCGACCCAATTCGCGAGTTTTGTCCATTATCAAACCAAGGACGCGGAGACCTGGGAGCATATGGCGGTGACGCGCGCGAGACCGGTCGCGGGCAATGTGCAACTTGGAGCGCAAGTCAGCGATGCCATCCGCGCCTTGCTCACGCGGCGGCGCGGCGGAGCGCTCCGCCAAGATGTTTATGAAATGCGGCGCCTCATCGCGCAAGCGAAGGGAGACGGCGAGCCCTGGGATTTGAAGCTAGCGGCGGGCGGACTCATCGACATCGAGTTCCTGGCCCAATATCTTTTGCTTCGCCACGCCGATGCCGAGCCAAGCCTCGTATGCGATTCGCCGTTGGCCGTGATCGAGACTGCGGCGAGCAGAGGATTGCTTGACGCGGAGAGCGCCGGCATTCTCGCGAATGCATACCGCCTCTTTTCGGATGTGACGCAAATCCTGCGCCTGACCTTGGACCCGAGCACCGATCCACGCGCGGCGAGCGAAGCGGTCAAGCGGCGCCTAGCCAAAGTGGCTGGGCAGCCGAGCATGAGCGCGCTCGAAAGCCACCTGAGCGACACGCGAGCGGAGGTGCGCGGCGTATTCGACGCGGAGTTGCGCGGCGGATTCGATTCGTCCGATGAAGCCGCGAACGTGGCGTAAGCAAGGGTGGGGCTCAGGCCGTTGACGATTTGTCTTTCGATCTTGGCTCGCCCATGAGCGCCGGCTGGAACAATACAGCCGACGTGAGCGTGCAGGCGAGGGACAGTGCCAGCAGTTTGCCCATGCTTGACGTACCTGGGTTGCTGGACAACCACAGGCTGCCAAAGGCCGTGCCCGTCAAAAGGGCGCTGAAAAACACCGCACGGGTCAGCGCCGATTGCAAGAAGTTGGTCTGACCCCGCCTCCATTCCATGATGTAATAGATTTTAAACGCGACGCCGACGCCGAGCAGTACGGGAAATGCTATGATGTTCGCGTAGTTGAGCTGAAAGCCGGTCAAGGCACAGATTTCGAGCGTCGCAATAGCCGCCACCATGAGCGGCACGAGCGTCAGTAATACATCCCCAATCCGGCGCAACGGAATCCAGAGCAGGATCGCGATTGTACAAAATGCGATTGCCGCCGCTTGGATAAGGGCTCTGATCATGGTCTCTGCCCACTCCAGGATTTCGACGGCTCGTCCGGTCGCTGCCGGCTCCGCAGCCAAAACCGCGCGCGCAAAGTCGCGAATCGTTTTATCGTCGTTGGGATTCCCCTTTGGAAGGATGTCGACGCGCTCGCGTCCATCCTGCGTAACCCAGTCGCGGACGAGGCCCTGCGGCAGCGAGTCTAGATCAACGTGCTTTGCCCTCAAGGCTTGGCCCAGGTCATCGAGATCCATTACTAGCGGATCGATGAATGCGTTGGTAGCCTTCGCGCGCTCCTCAACCGGGGCGTTGGCGAGTTGCGTGAGATCGCCGGCAAGGCGTCTTGCCGCCTCTGCGCCCCGCCCGTTATCCTCGCCTGCCGCCGCGTCAAGCCTTTGCGCGCCGCTTCGAAGCGCGGCAATATTTTCAGCATCGGTGGGCTCGGCCTCAGGCGCTGACATCAATACTGAACCGAGCACTTGCTCGGCGTGCCTGATGAGCGCAAGTTTCTTATTCTGATCGGCCGGAACGAAGCTGTCGATGGTTCGCGTCTGATCGACTTCCGGCAGCGCGGCCAGCTTGATCGCGATCGCTGCCGCGTCGGCATGCGAGCGCGCGAGGAACTGCGCGGAATTGGCGTCGATCGCGGGGTCGCCGCTCAATTGCAGAAAGGTCGCAACCGCCTGGGAATGCGTGCTCTGAAGATGCACCGGATTGAAGTCAAATTGCAGCTTAATCAGTGACGGCAGTCCAGCAAGTGCGAGGATTGCGGTCAGCGCGACAACAAGGATGCGGTGCCGTTTGAGAAAATTGTCGGCCGGCGCCAAGGCGGGCTGCGCGACGGGTTTCGGCTCATCAGGTGGATTTACGGCCTCAAGCAGCGCCGGTAGTAGCGTGAAGCTGGCAAGGTAGGCAACGATCATTCCGCATCCGGCGATTTTCCCAAGTTGGGCAAGACCCGTGTAAGCTGTCGGCGTGAATGACAGAAAGCCGGCGGCAGCGGCTACTGCAGCAAGTGTCAGCGGGATGCCGACCCGATCTGCGGCTTCGAGTAACGCCTGACGTAATTCATGTGATGCATGCCGCTGCGCGCGGTACCGTAGATTGAATTGGACCGCGAAATCGGCGCCCAATCCGACGAACAAAATCGCAAATGCGACCGAAATCGGATTTAAGGCGCCGACGAGGACGAATCCGAAGCCAGCGGTGACCACCAAACCGGCCGTTAAGGTGATGGCCACAGCCAGAACGAGCCGGAGCGAGCGCAATGCCAGCCAAAGAATGGCCAGCACAATCAGCCCGGTAACGGTGCTATTCAAGGCCAAGCCCTTTTTGACGCTGGCGAACTCATCGTCGGATATTGGTACAGGACCGGTCAGACGAACGTTTGCCTGAAAGTTGGATGCAAGCTGCAGGTCAGCGGCAGTCCGCCTGATCGCATCTGTTGCTCTAAGGCCGGGCTCGAGTTCTCTCGTGGCGAGAACGGGTATGACTGCGATTAGCCGTCGCAAGCCAGTCGGCTGCATATTGCCCTGCAAAAGTACATCCCAGGAAAAGCTGGAAGGTTGCGAGGCGGCGACGCTTTCCAGCGTCTGCGCCATCATGTCCAGGGTTTGAGCTAAGTCATCAAGAGAATACATACCCAATTGCAAACCTTCGAGAGCAAACGAAAGTGCCCGAACGAGCCCTCTTAGGCTCGGGTCCTTCGTCAAGACACTAATGATCGGTTCGGCTTTGGCGAGTTGCCTTGTGCTTCGCGCAACGTCTTCGGTAGGCATGAAGAGCAGGCGGTTCTGCTGGAAGAACGTTCCGCCGTCCGTTTCTTGGACGGAGCGAAAAAGAGACGGCTTGTTCGACAGACCTTGGGCCAATGCATGTGCGGCCGCGCCGGTTTGTTCCGGCGTAGGCCCGTCGACAACAACGAGGATCAGCTCTGAGCTTTGCGGAAACGCGGCCTGGAACTCTAATTCCCGCTGCCGCCAAGGGAGATCGCGCGAGATCAGATTGTTGACGTTCGTATCAATCGCAAAGTGACGTATCGTGTACGTCCCCGACACAGAAGTCAGAATGAGGGCCACGATAATGACGCCCCAAAAATGGCGGATGCAGAACTCGACCGTGCGGACAATCGCCGATGTCAACATGAGTGTTAGCCGATGTTCCCCAGATGACGAGAATTTGATTTCCATATATGCGCGACTCTTCGTTTTTGGCAATGCCGTCCTCGGTTTGCCGCGCGCAAAGCGTGTTGCACGAGCGTGAAACTTGAGGATCGAGCGGCAATCAAAATCGAGCCTGAGACTCTCGCCATTGGATTCACCCGCGGGGTCCGAGATGAACGAAGCCTAAACGCTTAACATATTGAATATTATAGCTTAATCGCGACCTTGGCTCGACCAAATATCACGCTATCCGGGGAACGCGGGTTGAGATCTTTTCACCCCGCTGAGGCGCGCAGAATTTGCGGCTGCGCCGGCCGGCGCAAGGCGCCTGCCGCCAAAAGTAGCTTTTGGCGCGGCACGTCGCGGGCGTTGGGCAAATGGACGAGAACGATCGTTCCATTGCCAACCGATGACCGGATGCGTATCGAACCGCCATGCAAATCGACGAGCGAACGCGCGATCGCAAGGCCAAGGCCCGAGCCCTTCATGCCGTTGTCGAGCGTTCCTTCCAATTGCTGGAACGGCCGGCCAAGCCTTGCCAGAGGCGCCGGTGAAATGCCCATTCCCGTATCTTCAACATAGATATTTAGAGCGCCCTGAACCATCCGCGCGCGGACGCTGACGCGGCCGCAATTTGGGGTGAATTTAACCGCGTTGCGCAAAATAATCGTGAGAATTTTTTCAATCGCGGCGCGATCGGCATGGATGGACGTGCCTGGCAAGGTCTCGGCGAGAAGATTGATTTCCTTGTCGGTAGCGATTGTCGCAACCGCTGCAACCGCCGCCGCGACCGCGGCATCGATTTCGAAATCGTTCTTCTGAAGCCGCACCCCGCCAGATTCGAGGCGCGACATGTCAAGGACATCCGAAATCACGCCGAGCAGATATTGGCCGCTTTGCCTTATGTCGCTGCAATAACCGGCATATTTCGGCGATCCCAAGGCGCCGAATGTTTCTTGGTGCATCAACTCGGCAAAGCCGATGATGGCGTTGAGCGGCGTTCGCAGCTCGTGGCTCATATTGGCGAGGAATTCGGATTTGGCCAGGTTCGCGGTCTCGGCCTCGGCCTTCTGTTCCAAATATTTCTCGGCGAGATCCGCGAGCTGCTTTGCTTGCAATTCTAGGGTTTGGCGGGATTTGCGCAAGTCGGCAACGGTCGCCAAGAGACGGCGCTCCGAGTCCATCAATTGTTCCTCGTGGCGCTTCAGCGCGGTGATGTCGGTGCCGACCGAAACATAGCCGCCGTCCTTGGTGCGCCTTTCGTTGATTTGCAGCCAGCGGCCATCGCCAAGGCGCGCCTCGTAGGTGCGCGCCCCGGCAAGCGGCCGCTCGCCAAGCGCGATTTGAGTTTGGATCACGGGGGGAGTTCCTTTCCCCATCACCTGCGCATAGGGCGTTCCGGCGAGGATCGCGTCGCTCGCCAGATGATGGAATTTCTGGAACTTGGAATTGCACATGACGAGCCGGTTGCCGGCGTCCCATAGAACGAAAGCTTCCGACACGGTCTCGATCGCGTCGCGAAGGCGGATGTCGGCCGTGGCGGTGCGCTCGGCGAGGGCTTTTTGTTCGGTGATGTCGACGGCGATGCCGACGAGGTGCGGCGGTTCGCTCGCAAGCTCCCGCACGAGCTCGGCCCGCGCCCGCACCCAGATCCACTCGCCGTTTACAGTCTGCATCCGGAAAGCGTGATCGATCGAATCAGCTTGCGAGCTGGTCAACATCTCGGCCATCGTCGCAAGGGCGCCGTCTTGCGGATGAACCAGCGCGTTGGCGTCGCCAAAGGACATGAATTGGCCGGCCGGCGTCATGCCGAGCATCTCGTACATCGAATCCGACCAGTAGATTCGCCCGCGCGCGAGATCCCAATCCCAGAGGCCGCAGCGGCCCCGGCCAAGCGCGGTGTCCACCCGGCTCTGCATCCTCTTGCATAATTGATTGGCCTCGCGGGCGCGCGACGCCTGCCAGAAATAGGCGATCGCCAGAGCAATCAGCACAAGGACCGTGGAGCTCGAAAGGATGGTGGCGCGAAACGTCGCCGCTTGCCATTCGGCGAAGACCGCCGCCATGGGATGAACGATCGCGAGTTGGCCAAACGGCGGATCGAGCGTGCGCACGGCCGCCAAGGCATCCGCGCCATCCGCGAGGGTGATCCGCAAGACGCCGGCTTTTTCCGCGAAAATCGTCAAAGGCTGCGAGGGCCCCAAATATTCGGTGAGCGTGCCGTATTGGCCAGATAGCGCGGGAGCGGCGGCGATGATGTCGCCGGCGGCGCCGGTTACGACCAGCTCCTGCCCGCGCGCCAAGGCGCGGGAAGGCACTGCTTGCGCCAGAGCCGCCGCCGGATCGGTATTGAGCGAATCCCTCAACGTGCCGTTGAGATTGCCGGTTACCACGGCGGCGGTCAATTCAATGTCGGTGAAGGCATCCGTTAGCGTGCGATCATATGCCTCGCGCGTCATAACGACTGTGATCGCAACAAGCGCGCCCGCAAACAGCGCCACCATGGCGGGGACCGCGCGCCGCACCCAAATTTGGCGCTGGGCTAAGCGCCGGGCGGCGGTTTGCGTCGCCCTACGGGCCAGCCCTTGCATCGCCCCCGCTCGCGCGGAAGCATGCGCAGAGTCCGCGCGTGCCATATTTGGCCCCTCGAAACTGACCGGAGCGATGTGCCGCATCTCTCCGAATCGATTTCATCAAAGTCTCACTTTTTTGGTTTGTCCAGAGATTAATGAAGGATGAATGCAAATTTGATCGCCACGGAAACGATGGCCGCCACGGCCGCCGGGCGGAAGGATGGCAACCCGAATCTGGGCCGGGACGCTAAACGGTCACGAGCACGATCGCGAAACCATCGTGGCCCTTGGCTCCGACGGTTTGGATCGCCGTGGCGCAGATTCCGGGCTCCGTGGCGAGCATTTCGTTAAACCGGCGTATCCCTTGGATATCGGGATCGAGGCTTCCCGCATCGATTACCCTGCCGTCGCGGACAACGTTATCGACGACGATGAGACTGCCCCGCGACGATAGTTTGCGGGCGAACCTGAAATACTCGGGGATGCTTTGCTTGTCGGCGTCGATGAAGATAAGATCGAAAGCACCGCCGCCCTCGGCGGCGATTTGCGGCAGCGTCTCGAGTGCGCGGCCAACCCGCAGGTCGACCATGGCACCCGCGCCAGCGCGCGAAATATTCGCGCGCGCCACTTCGGCATATCGGGGGTCGGCCTCGAGCGTGATCAGGCGGCCATCGCCGGGGAGCGCCCTCGTGAGCCAAATGGTGCTGTAGCCGCCGAGCGTGCCAATCTCCAAAATTCTCCGTGCGCCCTGAAGGCGGGCCAAGAGGTGCAAGAGCTTGCCTTGGCTTGGCGTAACTTGGATGGCCGGAAGGCCCGCGGCGTCGCTCGCCTCCAGCGCCGCATTCAACGCTGCGTCGGACGGCACCAGCATGCGCGTGATATATTGGTCGACGGCAGTCCAAAGCGCCTCGGTCATGGCTAATCCTCAAGCTTTGCGACGGCGCTGGTCAAGCGAGCGAACGTTCGGCGATGTCCTTGACATCGGGAGAGAGGCTTCCCGCGCCGGCTACCTGGCGCAGTGCCGACTCGGCGCGGCTTCGGCGTTTCTCCTCGAGCGTCCGCCAGCTTCTGAAGGCCGAAAGCAGGCGCGCCGCGACTTGCGGGTTTTTGGCGTCGATGGCGAGGACAATTTTCGCGACGAACTCGTAGCCGCTGCCGTCTTCCGCGTTGAACTGGGTCGGATTCATGGCGGCGAAGGAGCCGACGAGCGAGCGCATCCGGTTCGGATTGTTAAACGAGAAAGCCTTGTGTTTCATGAGCATTTTCACCCGGTCGAGCGTGCCACTTTCGGGGATCGTCGCCTGCAGGGCAAACCATTTGTCAATGACGAGCGGTTCGCCTTCATGGGCACGGTAGAAGGCATCGAGCGCGTTTTCGCGTTCGCTCCCAGGGATATGTGCGAGCACGGCGAGCGCGGCGATCTCGTCCGTCATGGTGGCGGCGCCTTCGAGTTGGCGTACGGCGAGATGCGCGCCTTCGATCCTATCGCCGGCGGCGAAAAGATCGAGCGCGGCATTGCGCAAAGCCCGCCGCCCTGCGGCAATCGCGTCCGGCGAATAGGGTCCGTTTGGGGCTAGCCGCGCGTAGGCCGCGAGCAGAATTTCCTTGAGGTCTTGGCCGATATCCTTGCGCAGAACCTCGCGGGCGCGATGGATCGCCTCCGGATCGACGTCCTCGCCGATTTCGCGGGCAATGTCGGCCTCGCCCGGCAGGGTAATTACTTGCGCGGCGAACGCCGGATCAGCGCTTTTCTCAATGACGGCGGCGATCGCGGCGACAAACTCCTTGTCCCGATGTGGCGCCTCTCCAGCGCGGATGCGTTCGACCGAGCGCAGGAGCAGGCGGGTGGCATAGGTCTGCGCCGCTTGCCAGCGATTAAACCCGTCGCTGTCATGCGAAACGAGGGTAATGAGATCGGCCTCGCTTGCCGCGGTTTCGAGCCGGACCGGCGCCGAAAACCCCCTGAGAAGGGAGGCAACCGGGCGACTTCGAACGTCGCGAAAGACGATCCGCCGCCGCGCGGTCGAGAGCTCGATCACGCCGCGCGAAACCTCGGTCGCGCTCGCCCCATCGTGGCCGCCCGTG
>Ga0182015_10007434_pt1 | contig 10681 bp, 9 predicted proteins | sample 712P3MmetaG_FD_120478 | JGI IMG/M metagenome (GOLD analysis project Ga0182015, IMG submission 120478) | Permafrost microbial communities from Stordalen Mire, Sweden - 712P3M metaG | ecosystem: Environmental > Terrestrial > Soil > Wetlands > Permafrost | place: Sweden: Stordalen | collected... | reverse complement strand
TGATCGTGGTCGTGATGATGATCGTGGCCGTGATCGTGATGATGATTGGGGTGCGAATGGCGTAACCGCCGCGCGCGCTTATACAGCATCATGCCGCCGATCCAGACGATGGACAGGCCGGAGATGGCGCCCAGCACCGGAAATATTTTCTCCGGCAGGACGTATTGCGAAAGAAAGAGCGTGGTCAGTCCCAGGAAAAATACGCTGATGGTGTGGGTGAAGGTCACCATGCCACCCAGAAAAATTGCATGCTTGACAGTGCCGCGGCTGCCCACTAGGTAGGCCGCCACGATGGTCTTGCCATGTCCGGGTGAAAGCGCGTGCATGCATCCCAGGCCGAAGGCGACCGCCATTCCCAGCAGGATCAGTCCCAGGCCGATATCGCCGCGATGCAGCAGTCGCGACAGGAAATCGCCGCGCACCACGGTGCCCGGCGCAGAAGGCTGAGGCGGAACGGGGGAGGTAGCGCGGGCGGGGGCGCTTGGCACGGGCACGATCTTCGGTGTCGATTTCCTGGCAACTATAGGGCTCGCGGACATCCACTCGACAGAGGCTTTCAGATCTTGCGGCGGCGCCACCGTCGGGTCCGCGGGGTACGCGGTGAGCGCCTGGCTGCGGTCCGTGTCGTCCTGGCTGGCGCGCTCGATGGATGCGCCCGGTCCCGCCGCGATGACCACCTCTTTCCAGCCCGCGCGGTCGGGATAATTGCGATCTTCATAAGACAGCGACCCGGCCGCGACGGCCAACTTCAGAGTGGAAGTGATGCGCATCACCGGAGCGCCGCCCGCGCCGGGCGTGATGGCCAGCCTGGCTCCTTCGAAGCGTGGGAAGACGGTGCGCCCATCGCAAGCTACGGTTAGGTTGCGCAACCATTCGCGGGCCTGCGCTTCAGCTTTTGCGTCCAGAAGATTGCGCGGGCTATCCGCGCTCAGGCCCCATTGCTGCAACAGTTGGAAGCTGGGGATTTCGGCCAGGTCGAGCACGTAGCGAATCTCCGCGCCGCCGCCGCCGACCTTGATGTGGGCATAATGGCTGACGCTGAAATTGCCCATGGGATGGGCGTACAGTGTAACGGCGAGCACGAAAAGGAGCGGCCAGGCGCAAGGTTTCATTACAATAGGTCTTTACGAATTTTACGACGGTTTTGGATTGATGCGCTGGGTGACCTCAGAAGACGTGCCGCGGTCCGGCGAGCTGCGGGTGCCGGCGGGGGCCATATTCACGCCCTCGGCACGCGAACTGGCGGAGGCGCGCGCGATTCGAATTATCGAGTCGCGGGAGGGCCAACCTGCGCCCGCTACGCCGCCCGAAAGGATCGTCGCGCTGGGCGCGGACCACGGCGGGTTTCGTTTGAAGGAAGCCTTGAAGCCCTTGCTGGCGGGCCTGGGGCTGGAGGTGCGGGATGCCGGTGTATTTGACGAAAAGCCGGCCGACTACCCGGATATCGCGCAGAAAGTGGCCGAACTGGTGGCGCGTGGGGAAGCGCGGCGCGGGGTGATCGTGGATGGCGCGGGCATTGGTTCGTCGATCGCCGCCAACAAGGTTTCCGGCATCCGCGCGGCGCTTTGTTATGATCGCGCGTCGGCGCGCAATAGCCGCGAACATAACGATTCCAACGTGCTGACGCTGGGCGCGCGGCTGCTGACGGGCAGCCAGGCGGAAGACGTTTTGCGCACGTGGCTGGAGACTCCTTTCGCGGGCGGCAGACACACGGCGCGTGTGGAAAAGATTGCACGGATTGAGCGGGAGTATAGCCGGGTGGCGCAACCGCTCCCTGACGTTCGCGGCTCAGTACGTGGCGGCTCGGTAGACGTTTCTGAGCCGCGACTGTCAGGGAGCGGTTGGGGCTCAATTGCATCGCTGATCGACCACACCTTGCTGCGCCCCGAGGCCACCCGCGCGGACATCGGCAAGCTGTGCGGCGAGGCGCGGCAATACGGCTTCGCCACGGTGTGCATCAATCCATACTGGGTGCCTCTGGCCGCCAGCGAATTGGCGGGAACCGCCGTGAAGGTATGCACGGTGGCGGGGTTCCCACTGGGCGCGACTTCCACGGAAGCGAAGGTGGCCGAAGCCGCCGCGGCCTTGCGAGCGGGCGCGCGGGAAATCGACATGGTGATGAACGTGGGCGCTTTGCGGTCGGGTGATTTTGACGCGGTGAAGCTGGATATCCAGGCGGTGACGAGCGTGTGCCACGATGCGGGCGCTATCGTGAAAGTGATTCTGGAGACGGCGCTGCTGGAGGACGCGCAGAAGATCGCGGCGTGCGGCTTGGCGCAGGCTGCCGGCGCCGACTTCGTGAAGACCTCGACGGGTTTCGGATCGGCGGGCGCGACCGTGCAGGACATCGTGCTGATGCGGCACGCGGTGGGGCCGCGTATGGGGGTGAAGGCGGCCGGCGGCATCCGCACGCTGGACGATTTTCGCGCCATGGTGGCGGCGGGGGCTAGTCGCGTTGGGGCCAGTGCCAGCGTGAAGATTGTGGAGGCGGCCGGAAAATGAGGGGATATTTGAAAGCCATGTGGGGCAGGTTGTCAACCTGCGGGCCGATTGGCAATCGGCCCAGCGCCGATAAACAATCGGAGCGCAGGATGCCATCCTGCCCCACAGCCATATCATGTTAACTACGCGCAAAGCCGTGCGGTTTCGCGAGCGATCCGAACTTTTGGATTTCCTGCTGGAAGTGTCGACGGTCACCTCCCAGACGCTGGATCTCGACGAACTGCTGGCCAGCGTTTCCGAGATTGTCAAGCGCGTGATCCCCGGCGAGCTGCTGGCCATCCTGCTGTACAGCGAGAAGCGCCGCGAACTGCGTATCCGCTACGCGCTGGGCCACCGCGAAGAGGTGGTGCAGAACTGGTCGATCCCGCTGGGACAGGGCATTACAGGCACGGCCGCGCTGACCCGCGAGCCGATCCTGGTGGCGGACGTGCGCAGCGACCCGCGCTATCTGAACGCCGTGGAAGCCGTGCGCACGGAACTGGCCGTGCCCATGATCGCGCGCCGCAAGCTGGTGGGCGTGATCGACGTGCAATCGACGCGGCCCAACGCCTATACGGAACACGACCGCGCCCTGTTGCGGCTGATCGCGGCGCGGGTGGCCATCTCCATCGACAACGCGCGGCTCTACTGGCGCGTGGATCGGCAGAACCGCACACTGAAGGCGCTGGCATCCATCTCGCAGGAGTTTTCGTCGATCCTGGACGTGAACGAACTGCTGAACAAAATCGCCAGCACCGTGCGCGGCCTGATCAATTACGACGCGTTCAACATCCTGCTGGTGGATGCCGAGCGCAAATTATTGCGGCACCGTTTCAGCATCCGCTTCGACCAGCGCGTGGACCTGGATAATATCCCGCTGGGAAAGGGCATTACCGGCGCTGCCGTGGAGCAACGCGCGCCAGTGCGCGTGCAAGATACCAACCAGGACGCGCGGTACATCGCTTCGCACCCCGGTATTCGCTCGGAGGTGGCCATCCCGCTGATGACGCTCGATCGGGTGTCGGGCGTGATGGACCTGGAGAGCGAGCACGTGGGCTTCTTCACCGACGACCACCAGCGCATGCTGATGCTGCTGGCGCCGCAGATCGCCAGCTCCGTCGAAAACGCGCGGCTGTATGAGGAACTGGCCATCCGCGAACGGCGCATGGAGGAAGACCTGCAGGCCGCGCGCGAGCTGCAGAGCGTGATGCTGCCCACCGGCGATCCGGGTTTCCAAGGCCTGGAGTTGGCCGCCGGACTGCGCCCAGCGCGCGGCATCAGCGGAGACATCTACGACTTCTTCGAGGCGCAGGACCATCGCGCCGTGCTGGCCTTCGGCGACGTCAGCGGCAAGGGCGCAGCGGCGGCTCTCTACGGCGCGCTAGTGAGCGGGTTGTTGCGGTCGCTGGCGCCGCGCCGCACCGATCCCCGCCAACTCATGCGCGCGTTGAACGAGGCGCTCATCGAACGCAAAGTCGAAGCGCGCTATGTGACTCTGCTGGTCATGCTGTGGAGCCCGGCCATTCGGCAGTTCGTGATGGCCAACGCCGGCAGCAATCCGCCGCTGGTGTGCCGCAATCGCGAGATCCTGAAGCCGAAGGTGGAGGGCGTGCCGCTGGGCCTGCTGGACGAGCGCGAATATGAGGAGGTGGTTTTCCAGGCGCATCGCGGCGACACCATGGTGCTGTACTCCGATGGCGTGACCGACCACTTGAGTCCCGAGGGTCGCGACTACGGGCGCCGTCGTCTATCGGAAGTGGTGCTGCGCACCTGCGACCAGCCGGCTGAGGCCATTGTGGCTGAGATTCTGGCGGATCTCGACCGTTTCAACACCACGCCGTTCGACGACCAGACGGTGCTGGTGCTGAAGGTGAAATGATGCAGTCTTGGAGGGCGGGCAATCCTGCCCGCAGCCGGCTTTCAGCCGGCTCTGGCCGCATGATTGGCCGCCCTTTATCGAAAATATGTTCCACTATTCCAACCAGGATCTCTATTGCGAAGACGTGCCGTTGGCGGACATCGCGCACAAGGTGGGCACACCGGCATACGTGTATTCGAGCGCCGCCATTCTGGAGAACTACCGCGCCTACGACGAAGCGCTGGGCGGCCCGCCGCACGCCGTCTGTTACGCTGTGAAAGCCAATTCTTCGCTGGGCATTCTCGCGTTGCTGGCCAAGGCCGGCGCGGGGTTCGACATCGTCTCGGGCGGCGAACTGTATCGCGTGCTGCAGGCCGGCGGCGACGCGTCCAAAGTCGTGTTCTCCGGCGTTGGGAAGACGGCCGGCGAAGTGGATTACGCGCTCGAGAGCGGCATCCACATGTTCAATTGCGAGTCCCAGCCCGAACTGGCGCTGATCGATGCACTGGCCGCGCGGCGCGGCGTGAAGGCCGGCTTCGCCATCCGCGTGAACCCCGATGTGGACGCCTCCACGCAGCCGTATATTTCCACCGGCCTGCGTGAGCACAAGTTCGGCATCGACATCGCGGACGCCGAATCCGTCTACCAGATCGCTCGCGATTTGCCGAACCTGGCGGCCGAAGGCGTAAGCTGCCACATCGGGTCGCAGTTGATGGACATCAACCCGATACTGGAAGCCATCGACCGGGTCCTGGCGCTGGTAGAACGGCTGCGCGCCAAGGGATTTGCCATCGGCCAAATGGACCTGGGCGGCGGATTGGGCGTGGCCTACCAGGCGCACGAGCGGGCGCCCGAGATCCGCGCTTTCATCGCGCAGGTGCTAGCGAAGCTGCAGGGTCGCGGTTTGCGCGTGACGATCGAGCCGGGCCGCTCCATCGTGGGCCGCGCCGGCGTGCTGCTGACGCGCGTGCTGTACCGAAAAAAGAGCGCGGAGAAGGAATTCGTAATCGTGGACGCGGCCATGAACGACCTGATCCGGCCCGCGCTTTACCGCTCGCACCACGGGATTATTCCGCTGCGCAAGACTGCGCGGCCGGAGATCGTCGCGGACGTGGTGGGGCCGGTCTGCGAGACCGGCGACTTTCTGGCGCGCGGGCGCAAGCTGGCCAACGCCGCGCCGGGCGATTATCTGGCGGTCGAGACGGCGGGGGCGTACGGGTTTGTGCTGTCGTCGAATTACAACTCGCGGCCGCGCGCTCCGGAGATCCTGGTGGAGGGCGATACGTTTCGTACGATACGGGCGCGGGAGACGTATGCGGACCTGATCCGCGGGGAGGTCGTATGAGGTGGGGCAGACCCCCTGGTCTGCGAAGGTCCCCCTGGACCCGCTACTGGGTGCCGCTGTTGGCACTCCCCCTGGCGCCAACAGCTTCGGCGCATGACACCATCACCACCAAGCTGTTGTGGACGCAGGAAATTTCGCGGATCGTGGACAGGCACTGCGTGAGCTGCCATCGCGAGGGCGGCGCGGCCATGTCACTGGCGGCCTATGACGACGCAAGGCCGTGGGCCAAGGCCATCCGCGACGAGGTGCTGGCGCGCCGCATGCCGCCCTGGGGCGCGGTGAAAGGCGTGGGTGAGTTCCGCGGCGACCCCAACCTGTCGCAGATCGAGATCGACATGATCGTGAACTGGGTGGAGGGCGGCGCGCCCAAGGGCGACGATATCTACTTGCCGGCGGCGCCGCGTTTCAGCGCGGAGGCTAAGCCGCAGCCGGTTGGCCGCGAACTGACCGTGACCACTGTCGCGGCGCTGACGCTTTCCGCGCCCGCCGAATTCTCCGGCCTGCGCCCGGTGCGGCTGGTAGCGGGCGAGTCGCTCGAAGTGACGGCGTATAAGCCGGACGGCGCGGTCGAGCGGCTCATTTGGATTCGCAACTGGCGCCCGGAATGGCAGCGGACTTACGACTTCCTGCAGCCGGTGCGGCTGCCGAAGGGCACGCGGATCGTTGCGTATTCGGGCCAGCCAGCGGAAGCGGCAATGGTTAGTGCGAGCCGGCGCTGAGTTCACGCCCTTCACTTCGGTGAAACACATCCGGGTGCAGATAGGTGCCCTGTTCGGCCGCTGGCTTGTCTTCCGTCACCGGAATGCGGTGGGCGTTGGCATAGGCGTCGTGGCGGACACCCGTGACCTGCCAGGAGACCTTTACCTTTGGCCGGTTAGTTTCGATCGTGAAACGGCCATTGCGGATCTCTTTGGCAACCATGGCCTGCGCAAATTGGCCGATCACCGTGAGTTGGTAGCGGAAATCGCCGTTGAGGGCTTCGAAGTAGTCGGGCAAAACTATGGTAGCAAGGCCCCGTTCGTTGGTCGTGACGTTTCCGTTGTAAATGTTCATCATGTCCGGACTCTCGACGAAGGAGTGGGAAAGGTACTTGTTCGCCGGATCGAGAGGATGGTCGATCTTGAACGAGCCGCCGCCCTTGGATACGGTCCCGGTGACTTGGAGGGCCCCGTTGACGAGCACATTGCCGTTAAACTGCCCGGCTAAGCCTCCGCCGTTGGCATTCGCTAGCAGGGCGATGCCCTGTGGGCTTGTTACGCCGGCCTGCACCCCAATCCCAGTGCCGGTTGCGGCGCCGGCGTACCCGTTCACGCCGATACCCGCCGTGCTGGCTGAGTATCCATTTAGGCCGAGGCCGCCTCCGGTCGTGGCGCCACTGTATCCGCCGACGCCAACTCCGCCGGGCTGGTCGTCCTGCCCGAGAACACCTATCCCCGCGGGGCTCGCGGATTCGGCGCTCACGCCCACTGCCTGGCCAGTAGTGGCGTTATTGTAAGCGAACAGTCCGGAACCTACCGGACTATCAGCACCGGCACTAACACCCACACCAGTTCCGCTGGTGGCGCTGTTGTATCCTGACACGCCGGCGCCGTTGGGACTCGACACGGTGCCCGCGACGCCGGTCGTGCTCCCGGTGGTGGCTGTCGCCGTGCCGGCCAGGGCGATGCCCGTGGTGCTTGCGGTTTGGCCGAAAATGGTCTTCGGACCGTTGCCATCCACCTCCAATGTCGCCCCAGGCGTCTGCGTGCCGATGCCCACGTACCCGTTCGGCTGAATCCGCATATACTCGATAAATCCATTCGCGTTATACAGCCCCGTACCCCCCGTGCCTAGACGCAGGGCCTTCGTGGGATCCCAGTAGAATGCCGGGCCATAGGTATCGGAAGCGAACAACGTCATATAGTCGACAGTCTGCGCCACTCCGAGCTGTGCAAAAGGAGAGGTAGCGGTGGGGCGGATATCCATCGATATGGCTCCCGCCGTGGTCCCCACGCCGATATTGCTGCCGTTCTGGTACATGATGGAATTGCCGGTGTCGCCGGATGCGTCGGTGAACTTGGAGATGTAATTGGTTGTTCCGGCGCTGGTGAGGGCCGGCTTCGCGCGCGCTCCTGTCTTGACTGACACGTCGGCCAGGGGCTGGGCGGGCTGCGCCACGCCGGACGGACCGGCAGGCTGCGCGGAAGTTGACGAACCAGCGGCCAAGAGGTAAGCCGATGCAGGCCTGCCCGCTAGCGTGTCGGCATCGCCGGCCTTCAACGCATACGGCACGCTTACCAGCAATACGCGCGGCTGCTCGGTTTCCCCCTGCGGCTGCACACCCAGCCAGCGCCCCTGCTCGGACGCCAGCACCTCCGCCGGGATGCCGTCGTTACGGGTGGCGCCGAGCATCGCCGTGTAGCGTCCGTTGCCATCGGCCTGGACGTTCTGCGTCTCCATCCATAGCGGGGCGCCGCCGCGCTCTTCCTCGTAGAGGGAAAACGTCACGCCCACCACCCCGCTCAACGGCTGGCCGCCGGCGGCCGTCAAAGCACCGCTGAATTGCACCAGGCGCGGCACGGTGGCCGTTGTCTTGGCCGCGGGTTGGGCCAGAGCGGCGAACGTCCAACAGAGATACAGCACGCTTGCACAAATCGAATTGACAGCACATCTCATCGGGATCGTTATCTCCTTCTCCAACCGCCGCGCTACTGTGGGGGGTTGAGAGATCGGATGTTATCAAGATGGGGCTGGCGGCGTCAAGCAGCTTTCGCCCATTTGGCCCGGCAGGATCTGTTACCGCATCCGGAGCAGGCGGTGGGCCCGCTGACCCCGCAAGTGAGGTCGATCGCTGGATCGCTTCCCTGCGGCTTTTGGACCGGCTGCGGGCGGCTAGGCGCGCGGCACCGGACGCCCCGCCCTGGCCACGCTTTTTATTGCCAAGGCTGTCTTGAGCCTGCCGAATAAGCATGCTTATCCGTTTTGGGGATAACTGGCCGGTAGCGGCTCGGTAAACCCTGCGAAATCAGCGCGGCTGCTACCGAGCCGCGACGGTCAGGGAGCGGTCTCCCCAAAGCGGTTAAGCATCCGCTTCCGCCGGCGGAAGTTTACCTCCCGGCGTGTTGTGGTATGGTGGCTTCCGAAGCCATGAAACGCATTCTCTCTCCAATGTTCGTGTTGCTGGCCGCAGCGGCGGTCACACAGACACCGCCTCAGGCCCAGGGCCAGCGCTCGCCGATGGCCGAGACCCCCAACACGGACATCTACTACAAGGTGGCGCCCGATGCGATCCCGCAGGGTGGCCAATCGTAGCGTGGGGCCCCGCTGGGGACGCCTTTTTAGCCGGTCACCGCCAGTTGAAAGCCGGTGTTGGGCAGACGTATAGCCCCGATCAGGTTCGCGCGTTCGCCCGGTGTACCGGCTGGTGATGAGCGCCACCACACCGCCGGCGCGTGCCTTATCGAGTGATTTGGCAAAGAAATAATCGTGGATCGCACGCGTAACGGCCGGGTTGCTGCGATAAGTGGGATCGAACACCGGATAATTTCCAAACGGAATGTTGCCGACAACCGCATCGAAGAAGTTGTCTGGCAGGGGCGTCTCTTCAAAGCCCTTGGCAAAGATGGTTGCATCGGGATAGAGCCGCTACGCGATGCGTGCTGTCGGGCTGCCGAGTTCCACGCCGGTCCTGCGGGCGCCTGGCGCGAGCGCCTCGGGCATAAGCCCGAAGAAATGCCCCACACCCATCGACGGCTCCAGAACCTGCGCGTCGGCCTCCACGCCGAGCCGTTCGAGAGCTTCCCACACACCGGATATCACCAGAGGCGACGTGAAATGCGCGTTGGGAGTGGAGGCGCGCGCAGAAGCGTATTCGTCCGTGGTAAGCAGTTGGCGCAGTTCCTCGGCGGTCTTTTCCCACTCCCGCGGCGGATGCGCCTCAAAGACGTTTGCCATTGCGCCCCACCCGCTGTAACGCGCGAGAATGGCTTTTTCCTCGCCGGTGGCCTCGCGGTCATCAGCCTCGATCTGTTTCAGTGTACGGATCGCGGCGAGGTTGGCGAAGGCTTTTTCGCGAAGGCTGCCCTCACCGATCCTGTGCTCTGCGGCTATTCGGAAATCGCTGGACGGTTTGGCTAGCGGCTCGTCGGCGTCCCCGCCAAGGATGACCGCGGGCGGGCCGGGCTCTCCGGTAGTGCCCACTCGCGCATCGCGATCTCCCAGGCTGCCTGGTAGTCCATTTTCTGGACCGACACCAGTTCGTACAGCAGGTCCCCGATCGTCTCCTGGGCTTCGTAGATCGTCTGATCCAATTGGTTCGTTCTTTGCAACTCCTCGACCATTTGCGGCCGGTGCTTCTGCCAGTGTTCGAGGATCATCTGTCCGAGCCGGTTTCTCTGGTACATTTGCGGCCTCCCCTGTTCCTTCTGTCCATGAGTCTACGCCGAGGCCTCCGAAGAGGTCAAGCTGCTGGGAATAGTCAAATGTCCGGCGCACAGCCATGAGAAGCAGTCACCGTTCAGCGGACATGTGCGACCGCCTTGAGCAGAAAGGCCAGGAACGCCCGGGACAAGATGACAAAACTCTGTTCGCCACTGAAGCGCCAGAAGGAAAAAAGCCGCATGGTTCAGTCCGCCTTCAAGTTCACTGCCCAGCAGATAAGGCGACCCAATCGCGAAGACAAAGCGCCTGGCATAGCGTCAAAAAGTCGACCTTGGCCCAGCCGACACTTTTTCGCAGGGTCGCCAACGATCAGAGGCCCATCGCTGTCAGAATGTTCAATGTGTGTCTACGTGTTCTCTATCCTGCACGCCACGGCGGCGATGAATCGTGACACGCGCAGGCTGACAGCCGCCGTTGCGGAGACGGAGGGAGAACCGCGCACCAGAAAGTGGACGGCGGCGTTACGCAATTACTGTGGTGCCGTTGCACGTAGCGGCGGAGCGTTGACAAAAACGTGCCGAAATTGCTGGCGACCGTACAAGTGCGATGGCGCGACGTTTCCGTGCTGGCGACCGCGT
>Ga0182015_10007433_pt1 | contig 10681 bp, 7 predicted proteins | sample 712P3MmetaG_FD_120478 | JGI IMG/M metagenome (GOLD analysis project Ga0182015, IMG submission 120478) | Permafrost microbial communities from Stordalen Mire, Sweden - 712P3M metaG | ecosystem: Environmental > Terrestrial > Soil > Wetlands > Permafrost | place: Sweden: Stordalen | collected... | reverse complement strand
GGATCTGGCGCTGCAGAACTGCCTTGCCCAGTCCCAGGCATTCGCCTTCGGCCACACCATCGAGGAGGTGGAGGCGGACATGCGCAGGTCCGGCGCTTCGGCGGCCGACATCGGCCGGTTGAAGGCGCACCGCGTCTACGAGGGCAACAGGCCGAGTTCGCTCCTCATGTACCCACGTACCACTGCACGCTCGTTGGGCGGACTGCTTGCCTTGTACGAGCACAGCGTGTTCGTTCAGGGCACGGTCTGGGGCATCAATTCATTCGATCAGTTCGGCGTGGAGTTGGGCAAGAAACTGGCGCTGGGAATCGACATGCACGGCAAGGAGGCGCCATCGGGCCATGGGGCCGAGGGGTTGAAGGCGCTGATCGATTACGTGGCCACCCACCGATGAGCGGCCGGCCCGGCGTTATGGTCATTAATGAATGAATGAGCCCCGGTTTACGCTAGTATTATCTGCTGACCAACGAGGCTGTAGATCCGAGGCCAAGGACCGCCAACCGGTGTCCCGTGATCGCCTCCATCATTTGAGCGAGGCGCGATTATTGTGAAACAGCGAAAGGGGATCATATTGGCCGGCGGCGCCGGCACCCGGCTGCATCCCATCACCTTGTCGCAGAGCAAACAGCTGCTGCCGGTGTACGACAAGCCCATGATTTACTATCCGCTGGCGACGTTGATGTCCGCCGGCATCCGGGACTACCTCATCATCACCACGCCCCGCGATCAAGTTGCGTTCCGGGACCTTCTCGGCAGCGGTGAAAAATGGGGGGTCTCATTCGAATACGCCGTCCAGGCCGAACCCAACGGCATTGCGCAGGCGCTCATCATCGCCGAGCCGTTTCTGGGTGGTGCGCCGTCGGCGCTGATCTTGGGGGATAACATATTCTACGGCGCCAATTTGCCGGAGCTCCTCCAGTCGGCGTCCAAACGCGGCGAGGGCGCGACGGTGTTCGGCTATTACGTGCATGACCCCGAGCGCTATGGGGTGGTGCAATTCGATGCCGACGGCAAGGTCGTGGATCTGCTTGAAAAGCCGACCCAGGCACCGTCTAATTATGCGGTGACGGGAGTTTATTTCTACGACGAGCGCGCCCCACAGATCACACGGTCGATCAAGCCTTCCGATCGCGGAGAACTCGAGATCACGGACTTGAACCGCGCGTATTTGCGCGAGGGCCATCTACGCGTGGAGCGGCTCGGGCGCGGCACCGCGTGGCTGGACACGGGAACGCACAATTCATTGTTGGATGCCGGGGTGTTCGTGCGCATCATCGAGGAGCGGCAGGGATTGAAGGTGGCGTGTGTGGAGGAGGTTGCGTGGCGCATGGGGTTCATCGACTCGGCGCAACTCGGCAACCTCGCCTCTCCGCTGCAAAAGAGCGGGTACGGCGAGTACCTGCTGCGAATCCTGCGCGATGAGCATCAGCCGTGAAATTCCTCGAAACACCGATTGCCGGCGCGATTCTGATCGAACCGCAGGTGTTCGGGGACGATCGTGGTTTCTTCATGGAATCCTGGCACGCTTGGAAATTCTCCGACGCGGGCATCGGCGCCAGCTTCGTCCAGGACAATCACAGCCGCTCGACTCAATGGACCTTGCGCGGGATGCACATGCAGGTGGAGCACACGCAGGGCAAGCTGGTGCGCGTCACCTCGGGCGCGGTGTTCGACGCGGTGGTGGATTTGCGCCGCGGATCGCCGTCGTTCGGACGGTGGTGGGGCGCGGAATTGTCCGATGCCAACCATCGCATATTGTGGGTTCCACCGGGCCTGGCGCATGGAATGCTCGTGCTGTCCGAGTCGGCCGACTTTCTGTACAAATGCACCGATATCTACAGTCCGGGCCACGAACGGACTCTGGCGTGGGATGATCCGACCGTCGGCATCGAATGGCCCATCCCCGCGGGCGTGAAGCCGATAATGTCCGCAAAGGATCTCAAGGGCAGCAGCTTCGGCGGGATCGAGAAATTCGCATGAAGGTGCTCGTCCTCGGCGGCGGCGGCCAGGTGGCGCGCGCGGTGGCTGCGTGCGCTCCGGCCGGCAATACGGTGCTCGTCAAATCCCGCCTGGACCTCGACATCACGAACGAATCGGCGATGACATCCGCGGTCGCCGGCAGCGGCGCGCAGTGGATTGTGAACTGCGCTGCGTACACAGCGGTGGATCGGGCGGAATCCGAGGCCTCCCTGGCGCGTGAAGTCAACGATACGGCGGTGGGCGCAATCGCGCGGGCCGCGGCGGGGGGATGCCGGCTGCTGCATTTGTCGACCGACTTCGTGTTCGACGGCGCATCGAACCGGTCGTATATGCCGGCCGACAGGACCAATCCCTTGAGCGTGTATGGGGCCACCAAACTCGGCGGGGAGCGGCAGGCGCTCGAGCACGGGCGCGACGCCATCGTGCTGCGTACGGCCTGGGTTTACGCATCGATCGGCCGCAACTTCCCGCTGACGATGCTGCGGCTGATGCGCGAGCGGGACGAGGTGCGCGTGGTTGCGGACCAGATCGGCACTCCAAGCTGGGCGACGGGCATCGCGCAGGCCATCTGGGGCCTCATCGACTCGTCCGCCGCCGCGGGCATGTATCATTGGACCGATCTCGGCGTCGCCTCCTGGTACGACTTTGCGGTCGCGGTCCAGGACGAGGCGCTGGCGCGGGGCCTGTTGGCGCGCGCCGTGCCGGTCATACCGATCTCGACGGCGGACTTTCCCACGCCCGCGAAACGGCCCGCGTTCAGCGTCTTGAATACCGAGTCCACCAGGCTGGTCGTGCCTTGTCCGGCGCAACACTGGCGACACAACCTACGGAGAATGTTGGATGAGCTTCGAGCCTGATAACGTCCTGATCACCGGCGGGGCCGGCTTCATAGGGGCCAATTTCGTGCGCCATTGGCTGGCAAGGACGAAGCGGGGCAAGGTCGTCGTTCTCGACGCGTTGACCTATGCGGGAAACATCGAAAGCCTTGCCGGTCTCGAGCAGGACCCGCGGTACGCTTTCGTGCGCGGCGATATCTGCGACTACGACAACGTCCGGACTCTGATGGATCAGTTCGACATCGATACGCTCGTTCACTTTGCGGCCGAGTCGCACGTCGACCGGTCGATTCTCGGACCCGACGATTTCATACAGACGAATGTCGTGGGGACACACGCGCTTCTCAAGGCGGCAAAGAGCCACTGGCTGGACCAGGCAAAAAAGCCGGCACACCGGTTTCATCATGTATCGACGGACGAGGTCTATGGCTCGCTTCAGCCGCATGATCCAGCCTTTCACGAGGCGACGCCTTACTCACCGAATTCGCCTTATTCCGCCAGCAAGGCGGGGTCCGATCACTTGGTGCGCGCTTATCACGAAACCTACGGTCTGCAGACGACAGTCACGAACTGTTCGAACAACTACGGTCCCTACCAGTTTCCCGAGAAACTCATTCCTCTCCTAATCATCAATATTCTGCTGGGCAGGCCATTGCCCGTATACGGCGACGGGAAGCAGGTTCGCGATTGGCTGCACGTGGAGGATCATTGTGCGGCGATCGCCTCGGCAGTGATGCGCGGGGAGCCGGGGGAGGTGTACAACATCGGAGGCAACAGCGAAACAGCGAACATCGACATCGTTCTCTCCCTATGCGCCTTGGTCGATGAGCATCTTTGCGCCCATCCCCACCTGTTTGAGATATTCCCCGACTCGCCGGCCGCAACGGGCACGCGGGCGGATCAATTGATCACATATGTGCGGGACCGGCCCGGACACGACCGGCGCTACGCAATCGATTATCGCAAGGCCACGCGGATGCTGGGGTACGCGCCGCAACGGAACCTGCGGCAGGGGTTGCGCGAGACGCTCGAGTGGTATTTGAGCCATGCGCAATGGTGGCGCACGTTGCTTGGGCGCGACTATTCGGCGTGGATCAAAAAGAATTACGAGCGTTCGTAGATGCGTCGGTTACACTTCACCGATGAATCGTGCGGCCGATCGTGCTTGCCCGATGGAAGTTACAAGTTATGATGCGGTTTGCATGCCAGAGCTGCGAATCGAGTGTGGGGGACCTCAATCGAATGAAGGCCGGTTTTTTCAGCATCAGTAATGATGCCTTTTGGCACGTGATTGCGGGATGAGCCCACTTCGGATATGGGCAGAGTGCGGCCGCGGTCCACGATTTTTGGGTCGATGACATGAGGAGTCGTGTTCTCCCATGGGTGCTGACGTTGCTGTCTTTGGGAATGGCAGCGTCGGCGCAGACTCCGACCCCCGAGCAGATCGATGCCCTCAAGAACATGTCTCAGGAACAGCAGGATGCGTTGCTGCAGACCCTGGGGAACAAGGGTTCCGGCGGCACCGGCACCGGGACCGGCAGCAGCACGGGATCGAACGGCAAGTCCGACAAGCTCGGCACCCCCGAAACCGGGCGTCCCAGAGGCGAAAAAACCGACCAGGAAGGCAATTATCCGAAGGACAAGACCAGGGACGGCCGCACGTTGCGCATGCCCGATGAGAATCCGGAGCTGCGCCCCGATGACACGGTTCTGATCGATTTGACGCCCGTTGCGGCCAAGAATCAGAATCAATACCCATTGAACGGCAACAACCCGTCCGCGAACCAGAATGGGCTCAACGGCCTCAACTCGTTCAATGGAACCAATGGCACGGCGCAGGGCAACATCCCCGATGTCGCCGACAGCATCAATCAACAGGGTGCCGGCAAGACCCCTCCCGCCAAGAGCACTTACGACTTCGGCCGGATCAACGAGGAGGAAAAAGCCAGAACGGACGAGGAAAAGGACAAAGCGGAACAGGAACGGCAGCTCATCCTGAAGGGCAACCCGTATCACCTCAATCGGTTCGGCGTGCTGGAGTTGCCGGGCCTGCCCGCCATACCGCTGGCGGGATTGACTGCGGATGAGGCGACCAATCGTCTCGCGGCCGATCCGGACCTGCGTCCATTCACGGTGAAATTGACGCTGTTGCGGCTGGAGCCCGTCGATGAGCAGGCGCTGAAGCCCTTCGGCTATGATTTGTTCGAAGGCGTCCCGAGCACATTCGCGCCGGTATCCGATATCCAGGTTCCGATGGATTACATCGTCGGGCCGGGCGACTCGATGCATGTGCAGCTGTACGGCAATGAACCCCAGACCTACACCCTGACCGTCGAGCGGGATGGGAACATCAAGTTTCCGAAACTCGGGCCAATCGCGGTCAGCGGGATGACCTTCGATCAGGCGCGCGAAGCCATCGAGCAGCGGGTGCACCAGCAGCTCATCGGTTCCCGAATCAGCATCACCATGGGCGAGCTACGATCCATTCGGGTGTTCGTGCTGGGCGAAGCTGAGCAACCGGGCTCTTACACCGTCAGCGGCTTGTCCACCATGACGAATGCGTTGTTCGTCAGCGGCGGGGTAAAGAAGATCGGCTCCCTGCGCAACATCGAGCTGAAGCGCAACGGCCGGCTGGTCACCGTGCTCGATCTGTACGACCTTCTACTGCATGGGGATACCAGCGGCGATCAGCATCTGCTGCCGGGCGATGTCATTTTCATTCCCCCGATCGGCAACACCGTATCGGTGTTCGGAGCCGTGCGGCGGCCGGCGATCTACGAACTGAAAGATGAAAAGGACGTCGAAAAGGCGGTCAGTCTGGCCGGCGGCCTCATGCCGGATGCGGATGCGAAGCTGGTCCAATTGGAGCGCATCCGGCCCTCGCGGCGGCGCGAGATGGTCAACATCGATTTGACCTCCAACGCGGGCCGCACGGCTCAAGTGAGCAACGGCGACAAAGTCCGCATCCCCATGATTCGTCCAACGCTGGAGAACTCGGTCGTGCTTGCGGGTAATGTCTTCCGCCCCGGCTCTTTCGAGTATTACCCGGGCCTGCGGTTGAGCGACGTCCTGCAAAGCTTCGACGAGTTACGGCCAAACGCCGATCGTCGATACATCATGATTCGCCGTGAAGTGCCCCCCGAGGAGAAGATCGAGGTATTCTCGGCGAATCTGGAGCGCGCGCTCGCTGCCCGAGGCTCGGCCGACGATCCTGAGCTCCGGCCGCGCGACAACATCACCGTTTTCGACCTGTCGGCGAGCCGTGAGCGGATCGTGGCGCCCGTGATCCGTGAACTGGAGCTGCAGGGATCCCCCGATCATCCGGCACAGGTCGTCAACATCGATGGCAAGGTGCGATCGCCGGGGCGTTATCCGCTCGAGCCGGCGATGCACGTCAGCGATCTGATACGAGCCGGCGGCAGCTTGGATGATTCGGCCTATACGGGCGAAGCCGAGCTGACGCGTTATCAAATCGCCGGCGGCAGCGCGCGCCAGACATCGCTGATTCCCATCGATCTTGCGGCGGTGCGCAGGGGCGACCCCGCCGCCAACGTGCAACTCATGCCGTACGATGTGCTGGTCGTCAAGATCACTCCCCAATGGGAAGATCCAGGCTCGATCCAACTCGCCGGCGAAGTTCGCTTTCCGGGGACTTATCCCATTCGACGCGGCGAGACCTTGTCCTCCGTCCTCCACCGGGCCGGAGGCTTCACGGACCTGGCATTCGAAGAGGGCGCCGTTTACATCCGTGAGGAGCTCAAGAAGCGGGAAAAGGAGCAATTGGATTTGCTGACGAACCGGCTGCAGAGCGATTTGGCGGCTCTGTCGCTCGAGGCCGTCGCCGGCAGCGCCGCGACCAGCAACTCGGGAGGCGGAGCCAGCGCAGCCCAGGGCCTCGTGGTCGGGCAAAGTTTGATTTCGCAGCTGCGGGACACCAAGCCGGTCGGCCGGCTCGTCATCAACGTCGATCTCGTCATGAAAGGACGGCCGGGCGGATCGGAAGACGTGCTCGTGCGCAACGGCGATAAATTGCTCATCCCGAAGAGAACCCAGGAGGTCACGATCCTTGGCGAGGTCCAGAGCCCCACGTCGCACGTCTATATTTCCGGTTTAACCCGCGATGATTACATTGCCAAGAGCGGCGGCGCCACGCAGAAGGCCGACCGTAAGCGCATTTACATAGTGCGTGCAAATGGGGATGTCGTTACCGGGCAGCGCAGTGGTTGGTTCAGACGTTCGCAGGCGCTCGAGATGCATCCAGGCGATACCATCGTCGTGCCGCTGGACACGGAGAGGATCCGAGCGCTGCCGCTGTGGCAAGCGGTTACCACCATCATTTACAATCTCGCCGTGGCGCTGCTGGCGGTGCGGAGCGTGTGACGCGCACCGGCAAGGGATCTATGCGGGGAATCGCGTGCCGCAACGGGCGCGAGTCCGGTGGAATGGCTTGGCTTGGATGGGCTTAGCGGCCCATGCCCTGCGAGATAACGTCCCGATAGGCTTGAAGGGTCATCTCGGCCGTCTTTGCCCACGTGAATTTGGCGGCCTGCCGTATGGACTCCCGCGTCAGGCGTTCGCGAAGAGTTTCATCTGAGACGAGCCTTTCCAGCGCCGACGACAGCTCCGCGACGTTGGACGGATCCACGGTCAACGCCGCGTCCCCAGCCACCTCCGGAAGCGACGAGACGTTGCTGGTTACAGTCGGAATACCGCAGGCGAGAGCCTCCAGAAGCGGTATTCCAAACCCCTCGTAAAGCGAGGGGTATGCAAATACCTTCGCCGCTGCGATCAGAAACGGCTTTTCCTCCTCGTCCACGAATCCCGTGAAGATCACACGCGACTGCAGGTCGAGCGCGCGCACCGTCTCCATCAGATCGTCGTACATCCAGCCCTTCATTCCGGCGATCGCAAGCAACAACCCGGGGTGACGCCCGCATATCGAGCTAAATGCCGACACCAGCCTCGACAAGTTCTTGCGCGGCTCGATCGTGCCCACGAAGAGAACGAAATCCGACGCGAGGCCGTACTTCTCCCGTACCCGTCGTATTTCTGCGGCGTCCATCCCCGGGCCATAGGCTTCGCTCTTGCCATGGTAAATCACGGCACTGGCGCCTCTCGATGGGCCTAGACGGGCGGCGCAGTCGTTCATCGCCGACCGTGATACAAAAATCACCTTGTCGGCACAGCGAACATCCGCCCGTATGAAAAAACGAAAGTATCGAACCTTTATCCATTCATGCGCCTGCGGCATGTTGAAGAAGGTCATGTCATGAAGCGTGACCACCTGCTTGGTTCCAAAACGAATGAGCGGGAACGAATAATGCAGCGAATGCAGAACGTCAATGCCGTGCCTCCACAGCAGCCAGGGCAGGACGGTCTGTTCGAGCAGAAATCGCAGGGGAAGCCTGCGGAATATCTTCGCCGGCACCTTCAGCATGGTCACATTGGGCCGGCCGTTGAAATCGAGATCGGAATCGTCATCCTGTACGAGCACGAAGTACTCGGCGCCATTCTGCGAGCGGGTCAGTTCATCGATCAGATTCTTCGCATAGACGCCGACGCCGGCTTTCCTTCGCGCGATGCCGGTGCAATCGAGAAAGACTCTCATGGGGCGGGTGCGAGGCGAGGCGGGTCCAGCGGCGCAGCGGCCACCGTCTCGCTACTTCCGGCGCGAATCCGCCGCGGCGGCCAGTGAAAGCACCGGGTCCGCCGCGCCGTGAGGAATCCGTTCGACCCGCGCAGGCGATGGCATCGGTTGCGGCCGTTCCGAATTCGCCGTCGTGCCCGGGTCGCAAGCCGCGGCCGTCGATGCGGATTCGCTCGGCGGCGAGTACCCGCCAGGCACCGTGTTGCTGCCCGGCGGGGCATGCCAGTCGGAAAGATCCTTTCCCAACATTTTCTCGAGTTCGGAGATTTCCCATTCGTAGCGCGACACGACGTGCGCGGGAAACTCGCCGATATGATCCCGCCAATCGGAAGAGCTGACGGCTTCCTTATAAAGCGCCGCGCGGACAAAACGGCGAAGCGGTCGAATCTGCTTTATGCGGCCGATCAGTTCCGAAAGTCTCCGCGAATTCTTCCACGACTGTTTGTGTATGTGCTGCATGAGCCGCGCAAGAACCCGCGATCTAGGTTTTGCGTTGACGTTGACCCGCTTGTTCAGTGTGGGCGGACGGAAGCCGGCGTCCACTCCGAGAAACTCGTAGAGTCTGCGCGCAAGGGCATCGGGCGAGCTCTCCAATTCTTCGAAAAAGAATATGAGCACCTGATCCTTTGGAAAAATGGAATTCAGCACCGACAATTGGGTGGTGTAATTACCTTGATCGAAGACGCTCCGATCGTGCTCCCCCTGCGCGGCCAGCGTCGGCTGATCCATGCCATTGCGCCTGAAAAAGCGCCACGACGACAGGGCCCGGGCGTAAGGATTTCGCAGACAGCAGACCAGGCGCATTTCCGGATGGTATTTCCTAATCCTGCGCAGCGCCTCCGGACTGGCCAGGTAGTCGTGGCACACTTCTCCAACAGCGAGCTCGTCCGAGGTCCGGGAAAAAAAAGCCTCGTACCATTCGGTCCCCTGAGCGTAGTTTTCCGTAAAGAAAAACGTAGCTTTGTTCGAAGGGACGAATATTTGGGGATGTTCGCGAAGGATTTCGAAAAACCAGCTGCTGCCAGACTTGCTGGCTCCGATGAACATGAAATCCGGTCCCGGATTCCCGCGCACGTGGCTTGGTCCGACGGTCATGTGGGTGTCTCGCGGCCGAGCATTTCTAGGCTATCCAGCATGCGTCTAAATGTCCGTAGTCAAATTTGGGGGCCACCGGTTGTGAGACAAAGCATCCATCGATGCTTGCCCTGCCCAAGCCGGCGACGAATGCCATGCTGTCCCCATTTTAAGCGGTCCCCGCGATGACGACTCGAATCGGCGGCCCGGCACCGCCCGCCAGCAATTGACCAAAATAACCCAGCCCACATACAATATTAGCTCTTTATGTCCTTGTGCGCTAACGAGAATGGCCCCAGCGGCACTAGTGGGCGGAACCACTTGGATCGGGACCGCCCACCGGATCGGTTGCCTGCGCAGCCCGACAAGATAATCAATCCGCCTCCGTCATTGCCTCACCAGCCAAAAAGAGCCGGGCTCTCTCGTCGCCAGTTCCCTCTTGAGAATTGGAAATTTTTCGACCAGTCTTTCGGGATGATGATGAGCCAGGAAATTCAGGGCGCCGACAATCCGAAAGTGCGGGTTGAGCGAGATGAAGGCCTCGACGAGATATTGCTCATTCCATAGCCTGGTTTCATCGATCACCCACTCGGGCGGGTAGTCCCGCGGCGTAAAGACGTCATGGATGTGAACGTACACGCCGGATTGCAGCACCGGGAGCAACTCCAGGTACTCGAACAGGACGTCCCCCTGCGGCCGGACGATGTGGGACGAGTCGATGAACAGAATGTCGTCTTTTTGGAGCGATGCGAAAAGGGAAGGATCGCATTCCTCCACCCGGCGCCTGATGATCTCGATACCGAGTTTTTCGAGCCACGGCTGTTCATAGGGCTCGACACAGACGTGAGCGCATGCATAAGCGGCATCGTCGGAGGCGTTCCGATGGATCGCGTTCCGGGCCATCAGGGTCGAAAATCCGCTGCCGATCTCAATGATTTTCCGCGGTTTCACCAGGCGAATAAGGCTGTAGAGATACTCGGCATCCCCGGACCCAAACGATGGATTGTGGTAATAAAACGTCAATTCGCCCGGCTTTTCCAAGGGGAATTCCATCAATTCGGCCTGCGACCCGAACTGCGCCAGCAAGGAAAGCTGTGCCGAAACGGCAAGATCGATGCCGGGCAGCCGGCGGTCCGCGGTCAGC
>Ga0182015_10007432_pt1 | contig 10681 bp, 10 predicted proteins | sample 712P3MmetaG_FD_120478 | JGI IMG/M metagenome (GOLD analysis project Ga0182015, IMG submission 120478) | Permafrost microbial communities from Stordalen Mire, Sweden - 712P3M metaG | ecosystem: Environmental > Terrestrial > Soil > Wetlands > Permafrost | place: Sweden: Stordalen | collected... | reverse complement strand
GACGAAGCCGTCTTTATCTCTGAGGGGCCTGCATTCATGATTGAGATAGCGGCTCGCGGTGCGATCGGAACGAATGCGGAGGGTTCCGTGTTCAATTTTCATTTCCACACCGGGCGTGTTCTCGATCACGTCCGGATCCAAGCCGCTTAGAGTGTCTTTAATGTTAAAAGCAACCCCTCCCTCGGTGGAGGCAAACGCGTGGGAGACGCTGGCCTGCGGGTAGAACGAGCGAAGCTGGTCAAGCAGTGGCTGATCTGCAATTTCTCCGGAAAGCCGAACATAGTCAGGAGCCATCAGGTGAGCCGAGGCACTCATCAGAGCGCGACGCCAGTGCGAGGGCGTTCCGGAGATGTGGGTAACTCCCCGCGCGCCGGCACGAGCCAGAAATTGTGCCGTTGATTCCTGGGCGCTGGAAAGCACCAGCGATGTGCCGGTGAGTGCAGCGCGCAGAAAGATCTGGAGACCGCCATAGCGCCGGATGTCGTAAAACGTGCTCCAGGTTACCCCTGACGCCGCGGGTTTACCGTACTCGATGGCGCCGGTCAGGCTGGCGAGGGTGTGGGCCACCAGTTTGGGATTTCCCGTGGTGCCGGAAGTAAGCAGAACCCACTCCGTCTGCCGGGGTTGTTCTCGATCAAGCGGGATGCTCCGGGGCTGCAAGTCACCGGGAACGATCAACGCACATCCTTCGATTGGCAGGTCAGGCGATAGCCTATCCGAAACGATTGCATCGGCCTCAGCGGTTCTCGCGGAATAGGCCAGGTGCTTTACCGACAGATCGGGGGGGTAGAGAACAAGACGGCTGGCAACACCATCGAGCTCAACCAGAGCCGCGATAGTCTGGAGCTGGTCTGTTGTCGCGACCAGCACAGACTTACCACGGAGCTTGTCCCCACCGTCGCCGAGACAAGAGCCGGCAGCCAGTTGGTTCCATGAGGCAATCGCCCCCGATCCAAATAGAGAACGATCACCCAGATCGCTGTTCTCGCTGAGTACCTGCCAGAGCGTTTCTGATTTACTTGGCAACATTCTCGTAGAGGCCGATGAATTCGCCCAAGGTCACGGGAAAGCTGGCGTCTTCCGATGCGGTAAATGGGTCGACTCCGAGCGAATCCTCGAGCCTGCTTACCAGGATGGCGAAACAGAGTGAATCGAGACCCGTGTCAAGAAGTTCGACATTGTCCGTTAGCGGAGCGAGTTGGTTTCCCTGTTCCGCGGCGACTCGCTTAAATTGAGCGAGGATTTCGGTTCGAGCAGTCATGATACCTCTTCAGCTTCTCTCAAGGTGGCATCGACCCGCGCAAAGATCGAAGTGGGGTTGGCCGAGCCTGCCTCGTTGTTCGAAGCCGCCGGCCCCCCGATATATTCCGCGGCTTGTCCCTGGTCCTCGAAGGGGAAAAAGACGGGCATCCACTCTTCGACATGTTGGCGGACCGCAGCTCTGCCCAAAGGATTCGAAAAGGAATGATTTGCACTTTCGACGTTTCTGACGTCAACCAGATTCCGACGACCTGCCAATTTGAGGATATGTTGCAGATAGTCGAACTTGCCCACCCTGGGTTTCGTCGCAGAAGCTTTAGGGGCCGGGGCGTTCAGCAGCAGAATAGGCAGGCGGGCGGAAGCCACATCTTTCCAACGTCTCAGGAGCGCGACATTTGCATTTTCCGGCGGGGCGTTTTTGCGCAGACGTAAGCGAATATTCTTGAAATGATCGTAGGCATTGCTAAGAACCCCACCCAAACGACTTCGGGACGACCAGTAGAACAAGGCTTTCTTGACCTTCCGTCTTCCCGGTGGTGGTTGATGGAAGGGCGGGTCCAGCAAAATGAGCCCTCGACACTCCGTACAACTTGCGGCTGCAAAGATTGCGGAGATTCCACCTGCACAGTGGCCCAGAATTACGACTCCTGTCAGGTTGTACCGGTCAACCAGTTGCTTTACCGCCGCTACGACAACGCTCTCATAGCCCCCAGCACTCAGGAAGTGAAGCAGCTCCGCCGGAACATTCCCGTAAGAATCGCCCGTCCCAGGCAAGTCAATGCGGAACGATGGATATCCAAAATCCGCAAATGAGCTGGCCCAGTAGACTGCCGCGTCGCCGTGGGCGCTTCTTGGCATCGGAAAACCGGGCAGGAACAAGATCCCGGTGCGATTTGGCCTGATGAAGCTCGTCGCCAAGTGGTATGTACCGTGTAGAGGAGCGCCTTGGCAATCCAGTGTAAACAGCTCTCGCGTTTTAGTTACCTGCTTCACGGCTTCCTCCAGCGCGTATCGCCAACGCAGCTGCCAGGCGGTCCCAATTTTTCGCGAACAACGCAGTAAAATCCCGAGGCTCATCGGCGACCGCGGGTCCGCCTTTGATGAGGGGGATCGCATCCTTACCTAATCTGACGATCCTGACCGCCCTCTCGTACGCTCTGGTAGCACTTCCCTCGTCTTCCATCTCGCGCGGTAATAACACTTCATGTGATTCTCGCCAGAGTTTAGCTGACCATCGATACCCCTCGACGTCGATGGTCGCGCCTTCCTCCAATTCCCGGATGAACGCCGATGCGGTCCGACGGTCATCGCCGAATTTAAACACTTGATCCACAGCAATCCAGCGCAAAAGCGCCGGCCGGAGCGCTTGATTCGCACTCGCCGGGGGAGACCACAAGAATAGGACATCCGCTATGCCGATATGGAAGGCCTTGGCGGCCAGAAGAGCACCCATTTCAAGACCATGCAAAACAAGGGGCAAATTAGGTGACCGGCCCTTCAGCCAGCCTGTGAGAAGCTCGACGTCTTCACTCCAGTGTGCAAAGGACATCTCCTCGAAGACGCCTTCGCTTTCTCCGACGCCCCGGTAATCGTACCGGAGAACCTCCACTCCTCTCTGCGCCAGATATCGGGCCCACCGAACCCAAGGATCATAAGAATGGTGCCGCTCGGGAGCAAACGGCCCCACCAGGAGAACGCGTGCGACGGGAGACATCGCTCGGTGAAGCACGGTATATAGGTGAGCCCCAGGGACCTCGAAAAAGCCAGGCTCTTCCTGCAATTCGTTATTGACAAAATATTGAGTCTGCACTCGCCTTTTCCACGCCTCCGAAACCAGCCAAGTAGATGTTTGTCTGGCTCACTGAACAATCTCCTTAATCAAAGCACGCAGCAGAGTAACACCTTCAAACAGGTTAACCGCCGGATCCGGCGGATTGATTTCCATTTCCGCGGAGACCGCCAAAAAGAGGCCCTCCGAGTGGGCGATGTCGCATACACCGTGTACGTCGGTATACTCCATCTCCTTCGAGCCTTGCGCTTGCGCCAGTTCAGCGAGGTAGGGCATGAATCGCTGAATAAAGCTTTCGAAGAAGCCCATGGTGATTAAGTTGGGCACCCCTGACAGACGACCCAGGAACAGACGCACATCCTTCACACTGTCGCGAACGGCCAGGGCGTCGGTATCTGTAGGGAAGGCATGTGCTGCAATCGCAAATCTCCGTAGCATTTCGGGATGACCATCACCCACTTCCTCCCTAAGGTTGTCGATAATGATCGGACGTGCCTCTTCTGACCGGACGGACAGATACGCGGCCGTCATCCAATAAATGAAGTTGCCTTCCAGGACTGCGCTGTATCGTGCAATGATGCCACGGCGCTGTTCCGAACTAAGGTGTTTGGGGTCTGGAAGTGAGCCACTGAGTTCGTGAATATCATTGTCGATCCGCAGCTTAATCGACGACAAGTTATGCAGGTTGGGGGCAACGAGAGAAGTAGTCATAGTTATCCTCAAGGTTTGGAAACGAGGTGATAATCCGAAGATCATTGAGTGCAAGCAATAAGGAGTCTGCTCGCATCAGCAGGTACACCTTGCATTTAGGAAAAGCGATCAAAGCGGAAGGGTTCAGAAATAACACGCTCGTCCGCAACCTCACACCGTGGCTTATACGCGTTGACCGGGGAAGACAGCACCAGGAGAACCCTCTAAAAACGTCGATATACGCTGTCGATAGATCGACTAAAAACAAAACAGAGCAAGGCGGAACATAACCTATAGTTGTTTACCGCTTGTTAATTCGTCGGTTGTTAAACAAACAGTACATGCGAAGCCGCGCGGACAAGAACAACTTTGGTAACTGCTTACTAGAGTTTCCACGACGGGGACCATTTGCGTCCTGTACTTGGGGGAAAGTAACGCTTTAAGAGTGGTTACTAACGTTATACTAAACAAACCCGTAAAAACTTTTTATTCCCTGCCCGATATCGGAGACAATGTGAGAGCAAACAAAAGTTCTGGGTGAGATAACAAACATCCCTGGCGCCCTCGGTTAGCGCTCTATTTTCGTGGGGGCTGACTCAGTGCAGAGTATTACATCGGTTAATAAGAGCCTCGCGTAATCAATCTCTCTCTATTTTTCCTGCCCGCTAACCACCGGGTCCATCTCAGATTTTCTGGAGCTTCTTCGATGCGGTCTATTTCCGCCAGAGTGTTGGTTTATGACAATAGCAATCTGCAGTGTGAGCTGCTGGCAACCGGATTGGAAAGCCTACAGCTGGGACTCGAAATAGTCTGTGCCAGTGACCTGGAAGTGTTGAATACGCGACTTACCGCAGACGCGAACTGCATCGTGCTCATCTCTGACGCGAGTAAGAACGGGAGCGCGATTTCGCTCGCGAAGCATTTGAGGGGGCGATTCGCTGGGTTGCTCCTGGTTTTCCTGTTGCAGGAAGGGCGTCACGATCGGGTGATTGAGGCGTTCAGAATGGGGGCGCGGGGTATCGTGTACAGCAATGAGAGCCTATCTCAGCTCGCAAAGTGCATCGAGTGTGTTTCTCAGGGGGAAGTGTGGGTGCGACGGGCCGACCTGGCAATGATTTTCGACGGTCTCGTGCAGTCGAACGGGCGGATCACAGATGTTACAGGAAGAGCGCTGCTGAGCCCCCGTGAGGACGAGATATCGCGGCTGGTTGCCGAGGGGATGAGCAATCGGGAGGTTTCGCGTGCACTCAAGATCAGCGAGAGCACCGTGAAAAATTCTCTCTTCCACATCTTTGAGAAGCTGGGAATCTCCAATCGAGTGGAACTCGCCCGGTATGTGAGCGGCGCTTCTGATCTGGCAGGATCCTCGTTTCGATAAGAGGCCGTACGGCCGCTTGAGGCGCCTGTTGACCTCCCCTCGTCGATTAATGAACAACCCCATCAATCAGCCGTAATGGCGTGGGCTGAAGGAATTCGCCACGCCTAAACGCCTCAGCCCGACTGGAACTCCTGCCTCCTTTCCGAGGTGGTGCTAAGGAAATGCCAGGTCAGCGCGCATTACCTGGATATAAGCGAGTGGTTACCGAGTCTATTCGCTCGGGTCAAAAGTTCGAGTGCCACGCGGGAGATTAGTTCTATTGCCTGGAACACCAACTCCCGCTACTTTTGGTGGTATCCCCCTGCCTCCTCGCACGTGTTTGTTTGACAACTTTCAACACTTTGGCTGCTCGGTTAGGTTGCCGTCAACTTCCCTAGGGCTCATTTTCCCCCGATTTCAACGGTCACGATGTGACTCACAGGGCGAAGCTATGCGCAACAATCGACGACAGGGGAGGAACGCCGGAATGCAAAAGCTTCCAGCAGCTTCGGGTCCCGCGTGGTATCCGCTACAGACTCGTCACCAGTGCGAGAAGAAAGTGGATGCTGCGCTTCGTGATGACGGCTTCGAATCCTTCGCGCCGATGCAACTAGAAGTGCGGCGCTGGAGCGACCGCACCAAGTTGGTTGAGTCGCCGCTCTTTCCGGGTTATACGTTTGTGCGTATGGAAGCGGTGCCACAATCGCTCAGCAAAGTACTGCGTCTACCGGGTATGGTTCGTTTCGTAACCAGTGGGCGTGAACTAGTCGCAGTGCCGGACGCGGAGATCGACGCGGTTCGTGCACTAACCCAGAACGACGTCAGCTATCTACCCGGACCGTTTCCGGTCATCGGAGAACGAATTCGGATTCATGGTGGCTGTTTACAAGGAATTGAAGGAGTTCTGGTCGACGAGACCGGCCGTGGGGAGATCGTAATATCCGTCGGAGCTATTCAAAGATCGTTGAAGGTTCCGCTGGGCAATTATCGGGTCGAGCGCCTCTCATGATGGCTCGTTCTCATGTTGTGACCACCGCCGGTCTCGAGATTCACATCCCAAAGCGCCGGGCACTTGGCAACATGGTGGCGCCGAGCCTCCGGCGCGATTTACCACGACCCGCTGTCGCCGCCTGCTGTAAGCACGCAAATAGAGGAATCTAAAGTGACGCCACTCTTGACAACCGAAGCGACTTCTTCTGTTCCCCCTCCTGAGGCGCCGACAGCGTTCGCGGACATCGTTACCGCGTTCTTCCGCAATAAGCGGAAGATTGCTATCGCCGTGGTTGTATTCATCCTGCTGTTAAGTGGCATTTTCTCTTTACGCTCCAAGAGGTACGAATCACGCATGCTGTTCCTGGTGCGTGATGAGGCTTCCACGCTCGCAATCACCTCCTTCGATGATCATCCTCAAGCTCAACCCGACCCGACAACGACGGACACGCAAATCGGAACGGAGATAGAACTCCTGTCGGGGATGGACCTTCATCGGCAAGTGATATCCGCAACGCATCCGGGCTTGTCCAGCAAGGAGATGGATCGACGCTTACTGGCTTTCAACCAGGACCTCACCGTACTGCCGGTCCCCAAAACGACATTGATCAGTGTTACCTATTCGGCGCCGTCAAAAGAAGAGGCGGATGCGACGTTAGCAATCCTCAGCCGCTCGTATCTCGCCTATCGTGCGGGAATTAGAGGCAGCGATGGAGCCTACACTTTTTTCGACCAACAGGCGAACCGCTACTATCGCGAGTTGCAGCAGGATCAGGCGGCACTAGCGGCTTTCGATCAAGCGAATCAAGTCACGTTAATGGGTGAAGAAAAGAACGTGATTGTTCACAAGCTCTCAGATGCGCGTTCAGCGCTGTACGAGAATCAAGCTTCCGTGGGGGAAACGGAGAAAAGAGTCCAAACGATGGTGTCGGCGCAGGCGACTCTGCCGTCTCGTGTTACCACGCAGCGTCGTGACCTCCCTGATCAATTAACTGCGGAGCGGCTCAATTCGGTTTTGGTCGACCTGCAAAATAAGCGCGTCGAGTTGATTACTAAGTACAATCCGACCGATCGACATGTGCAGGAAGTCGACGGTCAAATTGCAAACACACTTGCGGCAGTGCACCGGGCGCAGCAGTCGAAGTCTACAGAGGAACAGAGCGACCTGAACCCGATTCGGCAGGCTGTCGAGACTGACCTGGAACGCTTGACATTCCAGTCGGCCGGTCTACAAGCGCGACAGCGTAGCTTGGCCACACAAGTCAATGATTATGAGGGGAAGCTTCAACAGTTAAACGAACTCACGGCCCAGTATGACGATCTGACGAGGAAGGTTAGCGAAGACGAGAGCGGCTACGATCTGTATTTCAAGCGGAGAGAAGAAGCTCGTATAAACCGCACCCTGGACAGCGATAAAATAGCCAATGTTAGACGGGTGTCAGGCCCCGCAATCGTTCCACAATCACGCGGTTTGCTTGTGTTGAGTATCGCCTCCACCTGCATCATCGGTGTCCTGCTCATCATGGGCGCCGGCATTCTTGCGGGCCTGTGGAGTCACAGCTTCTACTCCCCATGGGAACTCGAGAACGCTCTAGGTTCACCGGTTCTGGCCACGATTCCACGGATGACGGAGAAACGCCAGAGCCACGCCCTGGCTAAAACTACCGGACTAGCGTCCCTCACCTTGAACCTGATGCCCTCTGTGCGCACAACGGAGTTTCCGGAATCCTTGACAGACGGCCTACCGCCTCAGGCGTTGTCTTTCCCGCCTATCTCCCGATACGTGGGTGGGATCGACGAGGACTGCTTCGAGGCGGGAGGGGCGTACCTGCCGCTCATAGAGAAGCTGCGTAAAATTGATCCGCTGGACGCGGGCGGGGGAACGGTATTCACCTTCACTGCATGCACCGGTGGAGAGGGCGTGAGCCATTTCGTCCGACACCTCGGAGTCGAACTGACGAACTACACGGGTAAGACAGTTGCCATTGTAAACGCGCCGGATACCTATGAATCAGCCATGGCGTCCGACGAGTCGGCGCCGGCAGATCTAAGCAGACCGGCCCGGAGCGGCGAGTCTTTTCTCAAGCAGTGGTTTAAGAGATTGAGGGAGACTCATGATTATGTCCTGATTGACTGTCCGTCATTAAGCAAAAGCCGCGCTGCCACTATTTTTGGGCCTCAAAGTGACGGGCTCCTTCTTGTCGTAGGATCAGGTCAAGCAACTCGTATTCAGCTTCGGGGAAGCTTGGCGATGCTGTCATTGGCTTCGGTTCGAGTGATCGGATTGGCCTTAAACAAGCGATCTTATCCAGTCCCGGATGTAATCTACAACCTTCTGTAAGGCGAGGTCGGGGGAAACATGCAGCGAACACTCTTTAGCCTGGTGTTTGTACTCTGTATAAGTGGAGCGCTCGGCCAGCAACCGGCGCAACTTATGACGAGAGATCAGCCGTACAGGTTACAGTCCAGTGATGTTCTTGAACTCGAGTATGAGTTCACACCGGAGTACAACCAAACAGCCACGGTAGAGCCCGACGGCACAGTCAGACTCAAGCTAGTTGGCTCCATCAAGGTGGCGGGGTTAAGTCTGGATGAAGCCACTGCGGCAATCACAGCCAAGGCTTCCATCCCGCTTAACCATCCCGAGCTTACGTTAACCCTGAAGGAGTTTGTGAAACCGCACTTTACCATATATGGAGAAGTAGTCCATCCCGGGGAATACGACATCCATGGCAGCGTTACGGTGCTTCAGGCGCTCGCGCTCAGTGGCGGCGTGAAAGACACTTCGAAGCAAACTGAGGTGGTATTGGTACGCAAGATGAACACGGAGATCGCGGAAGTAAAGGTGATCAATACCAAGCTTTTGAGCAGCGCGAAAGGTGTACGCGAGGATTTTGACCTCCGGCCGGACGACATGCTGATCATTCCCAAGAGCCGGTTGGGGAAGATTGAGCCCTATGTCCGGGTTACTTCCATGGGGCTTACCAGTCTCTACGGTGTGCAAGCGCTGAAATGAGAGGGCAAACTGTTTCGCTCATCGTTTCTACTCGTTGGCGCACAACGGAAGTAAGAAGGCTTCTGGAATCGCTGCTTTCGCAGACATATAAGGCCTTCGAGGTTATCCTGGTCGATCAAAATAACGACGACCGCCTCGCGCCGCTGCTGCGGGACTACTGCCAAAGGTTGACTATAAGGTATGTGCGTTCTGCGACCTCGGGCCACGCCGCAGGAAATAATGTTGGGCTCAGGATCTGTGCGGGAGATGTTATTGGGTTTCCGGATGACGACTGCTGGTATGCTCCGGATTTGCTCCGCCGTGTCGTTGACATGTTCGAGGCGCATCCCGAGTGGCATGGCGTTAGCGGCTGCGAATGTTCCACAGGCAACCTCAGAAATGACCGGTTTGATCAGGTTGCTGGCCAGGTGACCCGGCAGAACATATGGCGCCGCCATATTTCGTTCACAGCGTTCTTTAGGGCAGCGGATCTACCCAGTCTCTTCTATGATGAGCGCCTGGGAATAGGCGCTGGAACGATCTGGGGCTCTGGAGAGGAGACCGACTTTTTACTTCGGTTCATTCAGCGTGGTGGCTATGTCTATTATGAGCCGTCACTGATGGTCAATCATCCAGACTGGGGTCAGGGCCCTTATACGATGGCCGCGCTCCACAAAGCGGGTCGATATGGCATGGGTATGGGCTACATCCTGCGGGCCCATGGTTTTTCGGCCTCATCGACCCTCAAGCATATCTGCCGTCCTCTCTTAGGAGGGACCTACACGCTTCTCCTCGGGCGGCCGAGGAAAGCTCTATATCACTGGTCGATATTTCTGGGTCGGACTGCGGGTTGGATCGTCAGTCTGATCTCGAGTCAGACTGAGTCGCTGGCGCGCACGGCGAGCCTGAGGGCAAAGTGAGTTTCCAGTGAAAGCAGAGTTGCGTAAAGCCTTTAAGAGCAAGATCGCGCATAATGCTGCGTCTCTTTACCTGGTGCAGGCATGCCGGAAGCTTATTCCGTTGTTCACGCTTCCCTATCTCGCACGCGTGCTTGGACCCTCAGGGTGGGGAAACGTGGCTTTCACCCAGTCAATGGGAGAGATCATTGCGATACTTGTAGAATTTGGCTTCACACTTTCTGCTACGCGCGATCTTGCACAGAATCGCCATTCCAAGGAAGTAGCCGGGCGGATCGCAGTGGGGACCTTTGGAGCCCAGGCTGCCCTTGCCAGCCTGGGTGTTGTGATCGCGTTGGCGGTTTCGACACAAGTACCCCTTCTGCGATCACACCCCAAATTACTCTGCGCAGGCATTATCTACGGTGTGGCGCAGGGCATGACGCCGATTTGGCTATATCAAGGTCTGGAGCGCATGACACTCGCCGCGTCTCTGGAAGTGCTTAGCAAGGTTGCGGCCCTCGGTGCAATTTTCCTGTTTGTGCATTCCCCGCGCGACGAATGGAGGGTCCTCGCATTTCAAAGCCTGGCCCCCGTGGCCACAGTGCTCTTGGGATTCTGGATGGCCCACCGTCTCCTTAAGTTATACCTGCCGACCTTAGATCTCACCTGGCACGCTCTCCGGTCGGGCTGGTCTATGTTCT
>Ga0182015_10007431_pt1 | contig 10685 bp, 10 predicted proteins | sample 712P3MmetaG_FD_120478 | JGI IMG/M metagenome (GOLD analysis project Ga0182015, IMG submission 120478) | Permafrost microbial communities from Stordalen Mire, Sweden - 712P3M metaG | ecosystem: Environmental > Terrestrial > Soil > Wetlands > Permafrost | place: Sweden: Stordalen | collected... | reverse complement strand
GCGTCAACCAAATGAGTGTTAATTTCAAACCGGCTCGCCACATTAGGGGGCGGGCTCCCCTCCTTCTTGCGCTCACGATTTTGTGCTGCGGATTCGGCTTACGGAACGCTGCGGCGGTCGAGCATTCGATCTCGACCAAATCTGTCGTCGCTCCCGCAGGTTGGTTTCACATTCTCAAAATAGATCCGGGAACTTACGCGATTTCGGAACCGAAATATTGGCAGCAGAACGTGAGCTACCTGATTCTCGGTTCGCGCTCGGGCGTTCTTTTCGACACGGGTCACGGTCGTCGGGATCGCCGACCGCAAGTACGGCGAGGAGGTATGTGCGGTCATTCGACTACGTGAAGGAATGACGGCCGACGCAGAGGAAATACGGTCGTACTGTCGGGGACAGATCGCACACTACAAGATTCCGCGTTACGTCCGCTTCGTAGACGCTTTCCCCATGACGGTTACCGGGAAAATCCAGAAGTTCCTCATTCGTAAGGAGGTCGAAGAGGATGGCTCTTCAACGATTCCATGATGGACGCGGTGGCGAGTGCGAACTGCATTCGTTAGTGGATCGGCCAAACTCAACGACTTGGACGCAGAAGCATATCTGCGTTTCGTGCTCGAGCGCATCGCCGAGTATCCGATAGTCCATGTTGACGAACTCTTACCTGGAAATTGTCTGACGCGCTTTCGCGGCAACGCAGACGTATCGCGTGATCGACCCGACAGCAATCGCCCATCGAAGGTGAGGTTAGGTAGCCACGAAACGCTGCCTGACCCGGCCTCAAGGCTTGGTAATTTACGCCCCGCCACTGGGCATATAGCGCTTCGATCAAAGCCAGGGTCTCCTTCGTACACACGACAATGCCAAACCGAAAAGCAGATAGTGGGATAGTGGTGCATTGCCTGATGAACCAGTACAGGTTAAGTCCGCTTGACATACGCGCTCTCGTTTCGCTTGCCCGGCAAGATAAAAAGTGCAGTTGACGCTCATGATTGGGGGCTTCGGACGCGCGTGTTGACCTATCGAGTACCTGGCTGGATATCGAACACTCGCGCGGGCACGCGGCTAACTATTTGAATTATTTGGCGCGCCCGGAGAGATTCGAACTCCCGACCCCCTGGTTCGTAGGCTGCATCGCGTTTGCATGCAAGTGACTGATAAAAAAAGAAAAAATCTCCTGGTGTTGTCCGATATTTCTCCGAGTTAGGCGCATGTAAGGGGTTGATTGGTCGAGATCGGCATACTTAATATCGGACGGATTTTCAGTGTGCTGAACTCGATCCTCATGTCTTGCCGGCTGACGAATATACTTTCCTCCGCTGCCTGTGGCTCCGCGACTGTAGGTAGTATCGCGACCGGCTCTGAGGTCTGGGTGTGATACGTTCGCGCCGCCGATGATTAGCCTCGCGTTGGGGGCGTCAGGGCCGGGCGTACGTCATTGTCCACACGGCCCGATCGCCTGGGCGATACTCGCTCCCATCCCATGGCGAACCGCACACATGCAGATGCGCGTAGGGCGTACCGGCGAACATCACCAAAGTACCTGCGTCGCGCATGACCGTCGGCAAACCAGCTTCTGTAGCCACGAAGGGCCAGATGATCATCCAGTGCGGGCCAATTGGAATGGCCGGGCTAGTCCGATCGAACGGATCGGTGTAGCTGCGCTGCGTAGCCCCATTGAGCATGTAAATCAGCCCGGGCGCGGTATTGGACGGTTTGGGCTTCTTCGCCATGACATCGAGCATCCACTGCATCCCCATGGGATCCAAGCTCATATCTGCTTGTCCGATGATGTTTTCGTTGCCGGGGACACACACCCACCGGTTCGTGCCCGGGCGTAACACGGTCATCCTTCCTTGAGCATCCATTTCGGCCACCGTGGCCTCTCGGGTGACACTGTCAGGCCCAGACAAGAGTGCTCGTCGAATCTTCTCCTTCACAATTTCGTCGGACATGTTGTTCTCTCCGCTCATCGCGCTATCTCGCGTCTCCTGATGGTCCATTCCGTCATTGGCAGTTCGATGCTGGGACTTTGGACCGAGAGTCTGCGCCGACAGACTTTGTGAGGCGAGACCCGTTCCGGTGATTGCTACCAGTTCCACGAACTCGCGCCGTGATATTGGTATTCTGCGCCTTGACGACGGCTCTGGATGATCGAAAGAGCTTCCGCCATTGGCGTCGCCTTTCTTAGACATGCGTTCTCATAGGCGTCGTTCGGTCGTATCCGTGGAACTGGAGCCATGCTTCATTTCTTGGACGCTTGAAACATCGATCGCTTCAAGAAAGCGGTGTTGCGTTCGCTGCGGCGCGATCGTACTCAACAAGACCAAGCTCTGGGCGTGATGGCTTGTCGCACGAACTCCAAGGCATCTTCCTTAAACGCATGCTGGCGGGAGCGTCAACGTATCCAGCTCGCCGTCATTCGCAGATTGGTCCACATTTTATGGCTTCCTTGAGGCCTCGACATAGATCGTTGAAGTGCTCAGCCGACGACCCGCCCAGCGAGCCAGGCATGGATCTGGCTGATAATCGCGAGGGCGATCCCTTCGGGGGTAACCGCGCCGAGGTCGATGCCCACGGGCCCGCGAATTCTGGATCGAAGCTTATCCATCGCAGGCCCCAATTCCTTGGCAAGTCGATTGCGCCGGGCCATCGGCCCGAGTAATCCCACGTAAGCTGGGGTGCCCACCTCGGCGAGTTCCCGCAGATACACCGCATCGGTACTTAGGTGGTGGCTCATCACGACGGCGGCGTGGCAGCTTTCGACGTCTACGACAGAGCTCAGCAAGCGTGCTTCGGCCAAGCGCACTTCAGCCCCTGGGAAGCGACCGGCGACTACGTAGGCAGGACGATGGTCGACGACCGTCACGCGCCAGCCCAGGGAATGCGCGATGCTCGCCACCGGCTGCGCGTCTGGGCCCGCTCCGCAGACCAGCAGATGAGGCGGTGGCGCAAGATATTGTACGAGTGCGCGTGTGCGCTGCCCGCGGGCTCTGAGTTCGACGTTCTGAGATGCGGTGGCGAGAAGCGATTTCTCAGCAGCCGCTTTCAGCCCGGAGGGCAGCGGCGCTCCGACGCTGTAGGTTCCGAGGGTCAAATTGGAGGATTCGTGCACCGCTACCAGCGATGTCGCGAGCCCCGCGCTTGTGACACGCGCTGCCGCAGCCAGTGACGCTGCCCCGAGGCTACCGGGGCCAGCCGGCTCGAGCAGCACCCGCATCGCGCCTTCGCAGCCGGCGCCGATGCCAAACAGGAGATCGTCCGGTCCGCGCATATCGTATTTGATGGCGCGCGGCGCACCGCTCTCCAACACCTGCCGTGCGTGAATCTTCAGATCCGCTTCGAGGCATCCTCCGCTCAGGAGGCCGAGATAACTGCCGTCGGCCATGATCAGCATACGCGCGCCAGCCTTGCGGTACGTGGATCCGGCCGTCGCGACGACCGTGGCGAGAACCTTGGGGACATTGTCCACCGAAGCATCCTCAAGCATCAGTTCGAGGCTCGTATCGAGACGGACATCGGACGGGCGGGAACACTGCGGCGCAGAACCGATCGGTGCGCTCACGACGGGACGGTCTTCGACCGTAATTCCTGTGTCAGCAGAGCGACGGAAGTCCGCCGCATTCGCAACTCTCGACAAAAGGTCGGGTCGGGACTGCTTTGAGTAGGGGACTCCCGAGGAAAGACAGGTCGGAGTCTCGATTGAGAGTTCAGGGCGAAGGAATTCACGTAAGCCCAGAATATCGGCGCGTTCAGCTCCCTTGCACAGGGCGCGAACGATCGCCTTGGTTCGTGTGATCACATCGATATTGGTAGTCATTTAGAGCTTATGTGTATTCGCCGGTAAGCCTGCGACGCGACCGGGCAATTGGCCGCGGCGCAAAAAATGCTCCACGGAACGAGCGGATGCTTGAATGGCCGCGCGGGAACTTGAATTACCATGCTCCTCCAGCCAAACGGAGGCGCGTGATGTCTATTCCTGCGAGGAAGAGCGCTTTTCACTCCTCTCCAAAACAACAAACTCCTCGTCATTGAGCTGCACGTCGGCCGCGGCGACATTCTCCTCCAAGTGCGAAACCTGCGAAGTGCCAGGAATAGGAAGCATGACGCGACTGCGCTTTAACTCCCACGCCAGGGCAATCTGCGCCGGCGCGACGCGATGTCTTGCAGCGATGCGGCCAAGCATGCCCCCCGGCTGCGCAAGATCTCCGGACGCCAGGGGAAACCACGGGATGAAGCCAATGCCGTGTGCTTCGCAATACTCAAGCACGTCTTCACTATCGCGATCGACGAGGTTGTAGCGATTCTGCACGGTGGCCACACTGAACACTTTCGATGCGGCTTGAATGTCGGCCACGGAGACCTCGCTCAAGCCGGCGTGCCGAACGACGCCGTCATCTATCAGGGACTTGACGGCGTCGAATTGCTCGTCGCGCGGAACCTTCGGATCGATTCGATGCAGTTGCCACAAGCCGATCTGTTCGACGCCCAGCCGACGGCGACTCGTGTGAGCTTGTTGAATCAGATACTCCGGCCTGCCAAGGGGAACCCAAACGTCGGGACCCGTTCGGGCGAAACCCGCCTTCGTGGCGACGAGAATGTTGCCATAGGGATAAAGCGCCTCATGGATGAGTTGCTCGGCAATGTTTGGTCCGTAGGAATCGGCCGTATCGATGAAATTGATCTCGAGCTCCGGGAGGCGCTTCAGAGTGCGAATGACTTCCGCTCGATTCTCTGGCGGTCCCCAGATTCCATGGCCCGTAATGCGCATGCTACCGAAACCCAGACGATTGACGCTGGTTGTGCCGCCGATCCTAAATGCACCCGCCTTCGCGGCTGTAATGAGGTTGGTCATGGTACTCTTCCGATTGGTGACAGCGTGCTAATTTTATAGAGCCCGACTTTCAACACTCGTCCGCCATAAATGGGGTGCTGTCCTTTCGAATCCTTTAGTCGACATAGGTGTTACGATCGATACAATGACGTCATGGCCGCCCTGGTCCAGCGATACACAAGATGACATCGCTCACTCATCGTTTTGGTCGAACTCCGGCGAGCCTCGCTGGTTCTTAACCGGATCTGACAACCTTGAGTGCGCCGCCCCAGGCAATCAATTGATCCAGCATCGTGTTCAATTCGTCTCGGTGACTAGGATCGGGCTTGAACGTCGAGAAGTTCTCGAAATCGGTGAAAAGCGAGAGCATCACTTGCGCGCGCACGTCGGCGACCATGAGTTCACCCATGACAAGGCGCAACTGTTCCACCGCGCGCGCGCCGCCGGCACTGCCGTAGCTCACAAATCCCGCTGCTTTGTTATTCCACTCACCATACAGGTAGTCGATGGCGTTCTTGAGCGCGCCAGAGATGCCGTGGTTGTACTCGGGCGTTACGAACACGTATGCATCAAACAGAGCGATCTTGGTAGCCCACGCTTTGGTGTGCGCTTGGCTGTAATGGCCCAAGCTAGGCGGTACGGGCTCATCGAGCAGCGGCAGGTGGTAACTCGCTATATCGATCAATTCGAAATCGGCGTCGCTGCGTTCCTTCGCAAGATCGAATACCCAGCGCGCGACGACTTCGTTGTTGCGACCTGGACGCGTGCTGCCCGTAACAATTCCGATCCTGACCATCGTTTATCGCCTCACAATTGGGATCGTAGATCCGATCATCCAACAGGAACCCGCGTTGCCGCGTTCAGGGCTTGCTCAGCGTCTTGAGATAAGCAATCACATTGGTGCGATCCTCTGCCTTGGCCAAGGCGATGGGCATGCTTGTCCCGGGAATCGCCTTGCCGGGGGCGGCGAGAAACGCATCAAGCGTCGACTCGTTCCAAACCATGCCCGACGCAGCCATGGCTTTGGAATAGTGGAAGCCGGCGACTGTGCCCGCCGTGCGGCCGAATACGCCGGCAAGATGTGGGCCCACGTTGTTCTGGAGAGTTGTTGCGTGACAGCCGCTACACTGGCTGAACACCGTCTTGCCCCGGGCGGGATCCCCGTCAGCAAACGCCGGAGCCGACAATGTTGCCAACCAAGAGGACGTGATCGCAATGTATACGCAGGTTCGCATGCAAATTCTCCTCGTATCAGGCGCTGGCAGGAGACAGGGACAGACGGATCGGAATCACCTGAGACCAATCTGAGCAGGACAATGCCGCTCGCGAAGATGGCTCACACATGCTTTAGCTCCGCGGGGTCGACCGGCAGCTTGCGCAGGCGCTTGCCGGTGGCGGCGAAGATCGCATTCGTGACTGCGGGCACGATGGCGGACGTTCCCGGCTCGCCCATCCCACCGGGGGATTCGGTGTTTTCGATGAGGTAGACCTCAATCGCCGGCGCCTCGCTCATGCGCAGGACCTGGTAGGTGTTGAAGTTGGTCTGTTCGACGCGTCCGTCTTTTAGGGTAATTTCTCCATAAAGAGCGGCAGTGATCCCGAAAATCACGGCACCCTGAACCTGCGCCCGGACGGTATCGGGGTTCACGACGGAACCGCAATCGAGCGCACAGAAAACGCGTCGAACGCGCACGCCACCATCCTTTGACACTTCGACCTCCGCGACCTGCGCCATATATGTCCCAAAGACAAACTGAATTGAAACGCCGCGGCCCGATCCTTGGGGAAGCGGGCGTGACCATCCGGCCTTCTCCGCGACGAGTTCGAGAACGGCTTTGGCGCGGGGCGCCTTTTCAAGGAGTGCTCGCCGATAATCGACGGGATCCTTCTTCGCGGTGGCCGCAAGTTCGTCCATGAAGCTTTCGACGACAAAGACATTGTGCGACGCTCCGACACTGCGCCAGAAGGCGGTGGGAATTCCCGGAGGCTCCATCCGCAAGTATTCGACGCGTACGTTTGGAAGGCTGTAAAGACGATGAATCGCCCCATCGGTCGTGTCGCCGTCCAGGCCATTGTTGAAGGCCGGAGGCAGCCATCGGGCGAGGATTGAAGAGCCTGCGAAGCGATGGTTCCAGGCAATCGGCATCCCTGCCTCATCGAGACCGGCGGATATCCGGTCGAAAAAGTACGGACGGTACATGTCGTGCTGGATGTCTTCCTCGCGGGTCCAGACGACCTTGACTGGACCGTCTACATGCATCGCGATTTGAACGGCGCGCGTGATGCCGTCTATCTCGAGCCTGCGACCAAAGCCGCCGCCGATCAGATGGTTATGGACAATGATCTTCTCCAACGGCAGGCCCGTGGTTTTTGCGGCAGTGGCCTGTGCCCGCGCGAGAGCCTGGTTACCCACCCAGACTTCGCAACTGTCCTTGCGGACATCGACGGTGCAGTTCATGGGTTCCATCGTCGCGTGGGCGAGAAACGGAACCTGGTAAATCGAGTCGACCTTGGTGACGGTCCCTGTCATCGCCTTGACGACATCACCTACGTTCTGCGCAACCGCGCCCGCGTTCAGTGTTCCTTTCTCAAGATCACGCGCGATATCCCCGGTGCTAAGCGTCGCGTTCGGCCCGCTGTCCCATTCAATGACCAGGGCTGCGAGTCCTTTTTTCGCCGCCCCCATATGATCGGCCACAACCGCAACGGCATCTTCCAGTTGCACGATTTGACGCACGCCTTTGACAGCCTTGGCCGCCGCATCGTCGACGCTCTTCAACCGACCGCCGAAGACCGGCGATTGCGCGAGGGTTGCAATTTTTACCCCTGGCGGTCGAGCATCGATACCGTAAATGGCGGTTCCGTTGACTTTTGACGGCGCGTCAAGCCGCTTCGCCGGCGTGCCGATGAGCTTGAATTCTTCCGGCCGTTTGAGCGCCATTTTCTCAGGAACAGGTAGTTGTGCCGCAGCGCCGGCGAGAGCGCCATATTTGACTTTGCGCGAGCTTGCCTTATGAACGACTTCCCCGCGTTCCGCGCGACACGACGAAGAATCCACCTTCCAGCGCTCTGCCGCCGCAGCGATCAGCATGAATCTGGCAGTCGCACCGGCTTGCCGCAGTGGACCCCAGGCGGCCCGTATCGCGTTGGAATTTCCCGTTGCCTGAATGCCGCCCAGAGCGGGATTTCCGTAGAGCTTCTCGTTGGGCGGAGCATGCTCCAAGCGCACCTGGCTCAAGGCCACCTCAAGCTCCTCTGCAATGAGCATGGAAATTGAGGTGTATGCACCCTGCCCCATCTCTACATAAGGCATGGTCAGTGTCACGGACCCGTCCACCCCTATGCGAATGAAGGCGTTGGGTGCAAAGTAGCTCGACCCTGCCGCACTGACCTCGCCTCCGTGGGCAGACAGACCAAATCCCAGCATGAGTCCACCAGCGGCGGCGGCAACGGATTTAAGGAATATGCGGCGGGATACTCCGTCTGCGAGTGCAGAGTCGAGGCGGTCAGCGGGGATCCGCCTGGGTCGATCGAACGGCACGGTCAGCTCCCCTTAGCAGTCACCGCAGATGACTCGGCGGCGCGTTTGATGGCTTCCCGAATGCGAACATAGGTACCGCAACGGCAGATGTTCCCGGACATTGCGTCGTCAATGTCGGAGTCACTCGGATGCGGATTTGTTGCTAGGAGCGCAGATGCGGACATGATCTGACCGGATTGACAGTAGCCGCACTGCACCACCTCGAGATCGAGCCACGCTCTTTGGATTTTTCGGCCGCTGGCCGTGGCGCCAATGGCTTCGATTGTGGTGATGGCGGCATTGCCGACGCTGTCGACCGTCGTCACGCAAGAGCGCGTCGCGATCCCGTTCAAGTGGACCGTGCAGGCGCCGCAGAGGGCCAAGCCGCAGCCGAACTTGGTGCCGGTCATACCCAGCACATCGCGCAAGACCCACAGCAGCGGGGTATCGCCGTCGACGTCGACGCCACGCTCAGCACCGTTAACTTTGATTATGTAGGACATGACAATCTCCTATTGTTCTGCTACGAGCTCGACGAGAGAGCGCAGTTCGTTATTCATCAGTCATCGGTGGGCATCCTGCGTCTTGGCGAGTGGAGAGATTTCGACGGACGATCGAGCTCTTCCCGAAGCTCCATTTGTGTTTCGTATCGCACGTCGCCTTCCATGAGGTGGGTCAGCGTCGCGAAATTCGAACGGTCGCGCAGGCCAAAGTCGGAGAACGACGACCCCTTTGTGTCGAAGTAGTCGAGAAATGCGAAGGGCTGGAGATTCTCGGCAGAGTCAGATGGGCTACCGGAGCGCGTGATGGCCACGTGAAGCTTGCCGCGTGTCCAATGACCAAAGTGACGGGATCGATCTGCGGTCACTTCGATGGATTTAGCCATCACGTGACTGTAAAAGCGTAAGCTTGATATAACAATCCAAATTATTTTGAGAAGTTTGTTCTAATTTTTTGATATGTCGAACCCAGAACCCCTAAGTCTCGATCAATTGCAGGTCCTGTTGGCAATCGCGGAAGAGGGCAGCTTCGCGGGCGCCGCGAGGCGCCTCAAGCGAGCGACGTCCGCCGTCAGCTACGCGGTCGATACACTCGAAACGCAACTGGGAGTCTCGCTCTTCGATCGTGGAACGACGCGGCGCGCAAAGCTTTCGCACGTTGGGGAAGCCGTGGTTGCCGAAGCGAAATCGGTCGCGTACAGCGCGCAGATGTTGCGCGCCAGAGTCAAGGGATTACGTGATGGCCTCGAGAGCGAGGTGTCGGTCGTCGTCGACGACATGTTTCCGAGCGACCGGCTTGTCGAGTCGCTCAAGAGTCTTTATATCAAATTCCCGACCGTACCGCTTCGTCTGAAAGTTGAAGCGCTCGGCCAAATTGAGCGCTCGCTGCGCAGCGGCACCGCAGACATTGCGATCGGTAGCACAGTTCACATGAACGATGAGGGTCTGCGAGTGATTCACCTTAAGGGAGTCCAACTCATCCCCGTGGCTGCTCCGGGGCATCCACTCGCGCGCGCGGGTCGCGGGAAGTTAGGTGCCACGAGGGAGCATCTTCAACTTGTTTTGACGGAGCAACCGGCCGCTGGCAAGCGCGACTTTGGAGTCGTTAGTGTAAACGTCTGGCGGCTCGGTAATCTCGCAACCAAGCATGCGCTTCTGCTCGAGGGAATCGGTTGGGGAGGCATGCCGGAGCCGATGGTGCGCTCCGACCTCAACGCCGGCCGACTTGTTCACTTGCAGCTGCTCGATTTTAGGGGAGGCATGTATCCTCTGCAGGTCGCGCATAAGAACGAATCGCCGCCGGGTCCAGCGGGTCAGTGGCTGATCGAGTGCCTAATCAATGAGGATGATCGCGTTAATCGCTGACGACCGACAAAGTCCCCACAAGTAGGGACGCCTCTCGGATGGTCACACCATCGCGCGTATCTGCAGCCCACACATTTAAAAATGAGGTGGCAAACTGGATAACTACGCTGCCGGTCCGGATATCATCCTATATCGAGGCCGGTTTAACAGGCTCACCGCAGGGCATCAAGTTACTCAAGGATGCCCGGGCGAACAATGAGCGCGCACGGAAGCAATCTTAACCACTAGGGCAAGACCGGCACTGTCTTTAACTTGCCCGAACGGATTTGGTAGCAGCGCGGTAGCACTGAAGAATTTGACCGTTGTTTTCATCGTGTTACGAACTGCAAACTGTGCGGGAGACAGGTATGGCGACGGTCAGCAGGCGACGCGGTAAGTGGGTGGCGGATTATCGGGACGGCACCGGCAGACGGCATTGGGAGACCTACGACACTCGCCGGGCCGCAGAAGATGCACTCGCACAGCATGT
>Ga0182015_10007430_pt1 | contig 10686 bp, 11 predicted proteins | sample 712P3MmetaG_FD_120478 | JGI IMG/M metagenome (GOLD analysis project Ga0182015, IMG submission 120478) | Permafrost microbial communities from Stordalen Mire, Sweden - 712P3M metaG | ecosystem: Environmental > Terrestrial > Soil > Wetlands > Permafrost | place: Sweden: Stordalen | collected... | reverse complement strand
GCGCTCGGTCTCGCGGCGGGCACACCAACTGTGACGTCGGGTATTGTCTCCGCGCTCGGTCGCACCGTGACCGCGTCGTCGGAAACCGCCACCGAGACGTTGAACAACATGATTCAGACCGACGCGGCCATTAACCCGGGCAACTCCGGCGGTCCGCTGTTGGACTCTGACGGCGACGTCATTGGCATGAACACCACTGTCGCCGGCACACTCGAGGACGGAACCAGCGCGCAGAATATTGGATTCGCAATCCCCGCGGCGACAATTGAATCACTGCTCAAGTCACTGAAGGCCGGTGAGAGCATTGTCACGCACGGCGCATTCATTGGCGTGGAGATCACGTCGATGACTCCTGAATTGCAACAGCAGTACAACTTCAAGGTCTCCGAAGGTGCCGTGGTCATGAGCGTGATCGCCGGCACCGGTGCCGCGAAGGCGGGCGTCAAACAGGGTGACATCATCGTTGGCGTAAACGGCACCCGCATTACCAGCTCGCAGGACATCACCAGTCTGCTGTCAAGTCTGCACCCGGGCGACACAATTACCTTGCAGCTCGTTCGTGGCAAGAAGCACTTCAACCTCAAAGTCACACTCGGTACGGCGCCCTCCACCCACTAGGCCAGCGTCGCAATACCTCCGTCGACGGGCAAGACAACGCCCGTGATGTAGCTGGCCGCCGGTGACGCGAGAAAGATCGCGGCGCCAGCCATGTCGGATGGTCGACCAATTCTCTTCAGGGGCGCGGCGGCCGCAATCTCGGTGCCGAACGCTTCGAGCGTCGCGTGCATCATTTTGGACTCGAAGGGTCCGGGCGCGATGGCGTTCACCGTCACGTTGGGCGCCAGGAATTTGGCGAGATGACGTGTGAGTTGGTGCACGCCGGCCTTTGAGGCCGAGTAGGCGTACGTCTCCATCGAGGGCACGTGGATGCCGTCGATGGAGCCAATGTTGATCACCCGCGAGGGATGCTCGGCGGTGCCGTTGGTTTCGAGCATCGCGCGCAGGAACTTGGTCATGTGGAAGATGGCCTTGACGTTGAGCGCCAATACGCGCTCGAACGCAACTTCGTCGTATTCGGCCATTGGCGCACCCCACGTGGCACCCGCGTTATTCACCAGCACGTCGAGATGATCCTCTCGCTTGGCCAATTCGCCGGCCAGGCGACGACACTCCGCTTCAGTGGAGAGGTCGGCCGGTAGGGAAATGCAATCACCACGTTTTGACAACTCAGCGGCGAGTGCATCGCTCACGTCTGCTTTACGTGACGAGATGTAGACCTTGGCCCCCGCGTCAACAAATCCCGTCGCAATCATCTCGCCAATGCCACGACTACCACCGGTGACGAGGACGACCTTGCCCGAAACATCAAAGAGAGAGTTCACGAGTCGAAGTGTAGGACAGTCGTTATCGAGCGAACTAATTAACTAGATAGGCCGTTCGCGGGCGCGCCAACTCGGGACGCCGTTCATGAGTAATCACGAGCGCCTCATTGACGTCGTGAGCCGCAACGATCTCTTGAGTGAGGCCCCTGAAGGGGTCACCCCACAGAACGCGAAATAAGACGGGCCCGGATGGGCTCAACTAACTACCAACGCGCAGAACAGTGACAGCAAAGATCTGCGAGGACGTCGTCGTTGACGGGAGCAACGTGGTGGTCGTGGTGGTCGTCGACGTCGAAGTGTTCTTGGGAGGCGCATTCACAGAGTAATCAGCGCGAATAGACCACAGACCACTGGTTGTGAAGTTAAATGAGCATTGCACCTGACTCTGCTGAACCGGCTGGTACGCGCATACGAGGGGAACACTGCCTGATCCGTCCGGAGCTACCGCAGTAACGCGCACGAAGCCTGGTGTGTGCTCGGGCAGGATATCGACCGTGATGTTAAATGGACCATTAGTCGCCGATGCCGAGGCACTGTTATTGCTGAAATCGTACGAAAGAACAATCGGATTAAGGTTTCCGGGCGCGACAACATCAGCCCCAGCAGGGAGCGCTAGAACCCCGATACTGGCGGCGGAAAATAAGACAGTCCAAAGCAACCGACGCATGGCGTCATGTTATCACCGGTTTGTTGAAATAGCGCCGATAATGTACGTTATGTAAAGTCACGGATTTATCCACCAACATAACCCCAAACAATGTATTCCCCCGGGTGTCCGGGCCGCACTTTCTCATCAACTAGTTTCGATGCAGCAATGCGCGAACACCCCCACGTAACACTCAGCCACAAAAAATTAGCGTTCGCCATCCTCGTTGTGGCGTGCGGCGGTGCAGTTGGCACGGCACTGCGTGACCTGCTGTTGAAGTTGCAGCCAACCACTTCCGGGAGTGATTGGACCTCGAGAATTCCGTGGATTCTGCTCGCAATCAACGTGGTGGGCGTGTATTTGGCCACCAAACTGCTTCGCGGAGCTCTGCGGCATCACGACCCGAACAATCTAATGCGGTTATTGCTGATCACAGGCCTTTTCGGGGGATTCACGTCCTATTCAACCCTTTTCGTCGCTCTCGCTGCAATCTGGCACCTCTCTATAGCCGGAAGCCTTCTAGTGGCCGTAGGAGCCCTCCTGAGCGGAGCGATTGCGGCATGGGCTGGTCTACTTCGACGGCACGCCAAATGATCCTCATTTTGGTGGCGGTAGCCGGTGCAGGAGGATGTGTCGTCCGATTCCTTGGCGAATACCTCGTGCGACGTCACAATCCAACCTTGCGACCATGGGCCACAGTTGCGGCGAACGCAGTGGGCTGCGCGATAGCGGGACTGGCGACCTACCGACTCATCGGACACGCCGACGCGCACTTGAAGTCCGTCATAATCACTGGATTTTGTGGGGGATTGACGACCTTTTCTTCCGCGTTGGCAATCCCGGCGATCCTGCAACGCCAGCACCACTGGAGCTATTCCATTGCCCTCGTGCTCACTACCCCACTGCTTTGCGGTGCTTTTTTTGTCCTGGGCATGTCACTCGCACATTGAATCAAGCACATACGTCGTCTAGATCTGCAACTAGGTCGATTTCCTCCACACTGGCGAACGTTTCTCGACGAATGCAGCAATTCCTTCCTGCGCGTCAGGAGACTGACTCTCACTCGCCATAACTTCTATGGCGAACTCGTACGCAGCAGCCTGGTCTAGGTCGATCTGGCGGTAGAAGGCCTGCTTGCCAACAGCCTTGGATGCGCTACTCCCCCGCGATACTCGACGCAAAAGTGAACTCGTCGCGGACTCCAATTCCTCTGGAGCAACGACGCGGTTAACGAGTCCCCACTCGCCCGCGGTGATGGCGTCAATTACGTCACCACTCATCGCCATCTCGAGCGCTCGCTTGCGGCCGATAGCGCGGCCAACGGCCACCATTGGCGTCGTGCAGAACAGTCCCCCACCGCCGCCCGGAGTGCAGAATGTCGCCGCATCAGAAGCGACGGCAAGGTCAGCGGTCGCGACCAATTGGCACCCCGCTCCCGTCGCGAGCGCGTGAACTCGTGCGATGACGGGCTGGGGAATACTTTGCATCGTGTTCATCATTCTCGTGCACGTTTGAAAGAGATGGCGAACATCATCTAGATCGCGATCAACCATCTCTGTGAAATCATGACCCGCGCAGTAGACCGGTCCCTTTGCGGCCAGTATCACTCCGGTGGCATCGCTGTTGCCGACTTCGCTGAAGGCATCAATCAATTCAAGCAACGTCTCCAGGGTCAAGACATTGCGCCGCTCTGGATTATTCAACCAGATGGTGACCGAGCCGCCTTCGCGTTCAACCAACACGTGACGATACGAATTCATGCGGAAAAAGCCTTCCTGACGCCTCAGGCCGAGTGTACTGCGCTCGCGAATCTGCTTTTCCCGCGAGATTCCTCTAGGAAAATCAATACGGGCGACGCGTCTCTATTTGATACCCGAAACGATTGCTAGTGCGGCAAGCAAGGCAATCAACATATACGCCACGTACGCGTTGAGATGGCCCGACTGCAAATGCTTGGCGGCGCGAGACACCTTGACCGCGACTGTACGCAGCGGACGGTAAAGGTACGTTTCGACAGGTTCGATGACAGTGGTATGGGTAGTGATACGGGCCGGTTGGCCGCCTGATGAGTCGGCTTCATCGGTCCACTCCACTTCGAGCGTTCTTCGTGTGCCCAGCACGTTCGCGAGTACGTGACGTAGCGGATTGGCGAATCCAAACGCCGTATAGCTGGACGGTCCTTCAACCCCGGCGGAGGCCGAGTGCCACGCGGGCACGCGACGTACTTTGAGGAATCTGCCTCGCGAGAGTGCCATCGTGACGACGAAGACCGCGGCAATGGCACTGGGCAGAATGACCCATAACCACGACGGTGAAAGAATCGAGAATCCCGAGAAGACCGGTTGAAGAATCCACGGCGACTTGAGCGCCTGCAAGGTGACAAGCCGCGGCACCACGGGACCAAGGCCGTCAGCAATGAAACGAACCTCTAACGGACTGAGCACCGCCAGCGCCAGACAGCTCACACCGAGGATCGTCAGTCCCACTTTGCCGGATACCCCGACTTCACGATGGCGCTCGCGATGCGCCGCCGGTCTGCCAAGCATGGTGAGTGCCAGTACTCGCAAGAACACCAGCGCTGCCAATCCGGTGGTGAGTGCGACGAGCGCGGCGGCACCAGCTAATCCGAGTCGAAGCGCTAACCCGGGGACGCGAAACTGCTGCATGAGTGCTTCGAGAATGAACCACTCCGATACGAAACCAATCGTCGGCGGAAGGCCGGCGAGCGCGAGCGCTCCCGCGCCAAAGGTGAGTCCGCTCCAGCGCATACGGCGTCCAACCCCACGCAGCTGATCAAGGTCATCCGAACCTTCGGCAGATTCGACGTTCGCCAGTGATACGAAGAGAGCAGACTTGGCAATCGCGTGCGCGACCGTCTGCATCGTTGCCGCTAAAAGTCCAACAGCGACCAACGCCGGAAGTCGTATTAACTCGCCCGTGAGCGCGACGCCGAAGGCCGTCACGATGAGTCCCGCGTTTTCGATGCTCGAGTACGCGACCAACTTGGTGAGGCTCGATTGGACTCCGGCGAAGGTAATTCCGAGCAGCGCCGTGACGCCGCCGCAGAGCAGAACCCCAATTACCAGCCACACCGGCGGGCGGCCAAGCACACCCATAAAGCGCCAGAGTCCATACACCCCAACGTTGGCGCCAATTCCGGCCATCGCCGCGCGTGCCGGACCGGGCGCCGAGGGATATCCGAGCGGGATCCACACCTGGAAGGGAACGAGTCCCAACTTCGCTCCGAAGCCCACCACTACGAGCACCCAAGCAACGTCAAGCACCGCACCCGGGCCCACCGCGTGCCAGTTGACAATGGTGAGACTCCCACTATGACTGGCGAGCAGTAAGAAGCCGAAGAGCAGAGCCGCACCACTCACCTTGCCCATGCCCAACGTGGACCACGCGGCGCTCACCTGACGGACCGATGCTCGGGTGACGGAAGTTAAAAGGTAGAAGGCCAGTGTCAGGAGTTCCCAGGCGAAGAGAAAAAGAAACGCGTCCGCGGCGCAAAGTATCACCGCGACTGACACCAACAGCAAGAGATAGCCAGTGGCCATACCCCTATGGTGCGGCCGTTGATCGGGGTGCACCCACGAAATGAAACAGGCCGACACCGCCGCCGCGATGCCAAAGAGCAGCGTCAGGAAAAATCCGGCCAATTGGTCAATGCGCAATGCGCCGTGGCCCACGTTGAAGAGGTGCGTCAAATTGACTGACGCTCCACGTGTTGTTACCGCGTGAACTCCAACGACCACAAGACATACACTCCCGGCGAGTCCGAGAAGATACGGAACTGGACGGACCACTCGCGAGGTAACGCCGAACAGTAGATCGACCGCCACTCCCACGGCGAAGCACGCGAGTGCGGCGCCGAACAGTGCGCCACTCATGAGTCACTACTCTCGGGCGAATCTACGGAGCGAGCAGTGAAAGTACGTGCGGCGTCCGCGCGGCGCGGTGCCAGGAGGTTGACCGCCATCAATATCCCGTGCAGCAACCCAAACGGAGAAGGGGGCGAACCCGGAACGAATACGTCGACCGGGACGCTAGAAGATATGCCGGCGATGGTCGCGTAGCTCGAATGGAGCAACCCGCCGCTGATTGCGTCAACACCGGCCGCAATGACGACCTTGGGATGGGGCATCACTTCGTACGTGTGTTGCAGCGGACCAATCATGCCCAGCGCACCAAGGCCGCTCACCAACAGCACGTCCGCGTGACGTGGGCTGGCGGTGAAGTAGATCCCCAGACGTTGCACGTCGTAGACCGGATTAGTTAGGGCGGCGATCTCCCATTCATCCGAACCGTCAGAACCGGCATCGACGTGGCGAATGTGTACCGAACGACGAAGAGATTTGACCCTCGCCGCGAGTTCGATCTGCACTGCCGCAATGGCGGCATCGCTCTCTTGCATCACCGGTACCACGAGTGCACTTCGCCGACGCGTGGAGATTTCAAAATTAGGCGAGAATTGAAAGACCGCGGGCAGCAACTGCGTGCAGCGACCGCAGAGGATGCACGCTCCGCGATCGAGCGTCGCCTTGTCGTCACGCAACGATATTGCTCCCGTCGGGCACGCGAGTAGCACATCGGCCAATTCGCTTTTAGTAGCGCTCTGCCCGCTCACCTCGATCGAACCTCGGAAATCTGGCCCATAGCCATCCGACTCTCGGGGATAGCGCGACGTCACTATGCCGTCACGAAGGCCCCTAGGAATCCAGGTCATTAACCTGACACCCCCGCAATCGAGATACCGAAGCTGGCCTCAATGAACGCAAAGTCCGTGAGGATGTCGTTAGGAAACGCTGACGAAAACAGCGCCAGATTGTGAAATGACGCGGATCGCTGCTTTACGCGCATCAAATTACCTTCTCGCATCTCAACCAACGACAGGAGCTCGCCCTGGGGTGCTTCCACACGAGCTATGGCCGAGCCACTCGACGGTGGTACGTCCACGGCCCACTGAGACTCCGGCGAATCATGTGGCTGATCGAGGAGTTGAGCGCATTCGCGAATCAACCCAAACGACCCAGCGATTTCGTCGATTCGCACGCGTTGGCGAGCGAGCGCGTCGCCTTCGACACGTGACTCCATTTCATGTTGTGCCAGGAACGCATACGCGCCGTATGGCTGGCGCCAACGCACGTCTTGCATCAAACCCGAACCTCGGGCCAATGGTCCGAGTGCGCCAAACTCGTCAATTAGTGCACCTGACAATACGCCGGTGCCTCGTAGTCGGTCCACGAATGACGGCGTGTCCATTATCAGTCGCATATCGCTCGACACGCCCAGTTCAAGCGAGTCGATTGCCGAAAGTATTTGAACCACGTTCAACAGCGGCGCAGCCGCCACTCCCCCGGGCACCACCACGCCGCGGCCAAATCGACTCCCACACAACTGGGCGCGCAGACGTTGCACTCGCTCTTTGTGCAACGAAAAGCGAGCGTAGGCCACGGCCTGTCCGGCCGCCTCGGTATGACGAATGGTGGAATCCAAGTGATTGGCAATCCGTTCCAGTTCGGCGTGCAACACTCGCACCAGTGCTGCGCTACGAGTAATTTCAACGGCGCCAATCTCTTCGACCGCGGCGCAGAAAGCCCAAGCGTGGGCGACCGACGCGACTCCTTCACACCGTTCGGCAAGCAGCACACCGTCATCGACACTCTTGTCACTAAAGAGCGACTCCACGCCACGATGCTTATAGAAGGGGCGAGTACGCAGGTGAGGAATGTCCTCGCCCGGTGTCTCGACGACGTATTCAACTGATTCGAACACGCCCGAGCGCACGGGACCGTAGGAGATGGTGAACACCCCTTCGCCACGCAAATGAGCCGGCAGCGGAGTCAGTTCGAGATGGGCGGCCCCGGTGGGAAACCCGGAACCCGACCGGGACCGCTCGGAGCTGGGCGCACGGGCGAACACCAGGGGGTCAATGACGCCCTGGTCGCGCGGCTCTAGATCGAATATGTCGTGAATCTCGCGCTCGTACCACCGAGCCGACGGTACGAGCGCGCCCAACGACGGAAATTGCCTTTCACCCGCGGGCAGCACCGTCTGGACAACGTCCAGTGTGCCGTCAGTGTCAAGGACCGCACTCAGGCGCGTGTCGTTGGCGAGCACACGCGCGAAGAGTCCGGCGAAGCGCGAACCGCGCCGCACTTGTGAGACCACGGTATCGACGAAGACCTCGACGCGTACCGCACTCGAAGTGTTGATGATCGTCATCGCGTAGCCCTCAACTCGTACGCGGCGTGGTCAAGCAGATGGCTCAACTGTGACGGCGGGTGCACGCCCAGCAGCAATAGAGCGAGCAGTCCCAAAACCATGGAGACCACGATCCAGTTGCTCACTTCGCCCCTGACTACTTGTGGGCCGGACGAGGGCTCTACCGCGAGAACATTGGGACTGAGCATGGTCTGCGTGGTGAACCACGACAGACCAAAGAAGGCCAACGTGACCAGGACAATGAGGAGTGCGGCCACGGTATCTCGGGGTTCGCGCAGTCCGCCGTAGACAATGAGGAATTCGCTGCGAAATATTCCGAAGGGCGGCATCGCCGAGAGGGCGAGGACCGACAGAATCAACATAGGCCCGGTCCAGGGAAGCACCCCAACACCACCACGGATCTTTGACATGTCCTTGGTGCCAAATTTGCGTACCACCGAACCCACTCCAAAGAACGCGGTGCCCTTGGCCGCGGCGTGGGCCATCACCTGGAGCAGTACGCCCACCACCGCAATCGGTGCGCCAAAGCTCATTCCAATGGCCAATATGCCCATGTGCTCAACGCTCGAGTACGCCAGCATTCGCTTCATGTCCCGTTGACTGAGCAGATACAGTGCCGCCAATAACAGCGTCGCCACACCGAAAATCAAGAGCACGTCTCTCGGGAACGTTGGCCCTAACGTTCGCACGGCAATTTGAAAGAACCGCAGAATCGCGTAGAAACTGACGGCCAGCAGTGCACCCGAAAGCAGCGCGGATACGGGCGTCGGTGCTTCGGAGTGCGCGTCGGGCAGCCAAGTATGCACCGGGAAGAGGCCCATCTTGGTGCCGTAGCCCAACACCGCCAGCACGAAGGCAAAACGCACCACGTCGGGATGGAAATGTGCGGCACTCGCGAGCAGTGTCGGGTAGGACAGGTTGTAGGACGAACCCAAGACCGACGTGCCGGCGTAGTACATCATGATTGTGGCGAACAACGCGATGCCAAGACCCAGCGAGGCGAGCAGGATGTACTTCCACGCCGCCTCCGAAGCGCCTTCAGTATCATCGATCGCGACCAACAATGCCGACACCACGGTTGTTATTTCAATCGCTATCCACAACATCGCCAGTCCGTTGACCAGCGGAACTATCACCAGTGACCAACAAAAGAGATTCAGTCCCACGTAGAAGCGCCGCCCGTACACGCGGCCTGCGGCGCTTGAATCGAGCGGCAGGTAGCCGCGTACAAAGATGGATGTTGTCGCGTAGAGGAACGTGACGGCGAGCAAAAAGACCACCGATAGCGAGTCAACGCGCAACAGTCCACCGGCGGTGACGCTCGAATGCGCGACGCCGGGAATCAACCACAGCGACAGAGCAAACGTCGCTACTCCCACGGCGATTGTCAAGTGCCGCGTCACTTCAATTGGCACCACACACGCCACAATTGCCATCAAGAAGGGCAGACAGACCAACAGCACCACGAGCGCGGACATCGCTAGCCCCTCAACCGATCAAAGTCGTGGGTTGACAGGGTGTCGTTGCGTAGATGGTGGACTCGCATGATCACGCCAAAGACCACCACGGCAACTAACAAGTCAAAGAGGAACGCCACGTCCACAATCAAGGGCAGGCCGGACGCCACCACCAGGCTCGCGATAGAGACACCATTTTCGAGTGAAAAGAACCCAATGGCTTGGGACACGACGTCCTTACGCAAGATGATGAGTACAAAAGCAACGAGCACGACGGCGCAGGCAATCGAGAGCGCCGAAGTAGGAAGTGAAGTCGAATTCACGTGCAGTGAGCCGACGGCAAAGAAGCCGAACGCGGCCACGACTATCGCAATGAGAATCGCGCTCGCGACACCGAGCACGGAGCTGCCGGCCAAATCAGTATCGGCGTCTCGCAGCAGTCGCATGATCAGCCCCGGCACCAACAAAACTTTCAACAGCAGTGAGAGCACGGCCAATACGTAGAGTTCGTCGATGTGCTTTGACGCCGCCACAAAGACCGCCAGACTGGTGACGACCAGTGACTGGAAGGCGTAAAGGCGCACTTGGGATCGCAGGAGCGGGGCTCGCAACATCGCGAACTCGGTCAGCAAGACGAGCACCGCCAGGCCCGCGGTGACGCCGTCGTAGGTTGAGGGGACGGGGTGCATCATCCACCGCCCGCATAGAAGACGAGTACCGACAGGACGGCGAGAAGGAACGCACTCGCGATGAATTCAGTGATCTTAAACAGCCGCAATTTTGAGAACAGGTTGTCAATGATCGCGAACACCAGGCCAACGACCATGGCCTTGCCGAGCAGGGCGACGATCGCTAGCAGTACCGAGCCCAAGTTCTGGGACGCCGCGAGTCCCCACGGTGCCACAAACACATTGATGAGAATCGTGTAGAGGATCAACTGTTTCATTGTTGAACCCCACTTCAACAACGCCAG
>Ga0182015_10007429_pt1 | contig 10687 bp, 7 predicted proteins | sample 712P3MmetaG_FD_120478 | JGI IMG/M metagenome (GOLD analysis project Ga0182015, IMG submission 120478) | Permafrost microbial communities from Stordalen Mire, Sweden - 712P3M metaG | ecosystem: Environmental > Terrestrial > Soil > Wetlands > Permafrost | place: Sweden: Stordalen | collected... | reverse complement strand
CTGGAGCCAGGCCGTATCGCGCAAGGAGACGTGCCCGACCGGATGGAGCCGGCCACCACCCCCGGCCTGCACTCCCTCAGTGGCCCAGCGGTTCCACGCCTCCATGTTGGCCAGCTGGGTCTCGGGCTGGTCCTCGAGCGTGCGCACCCAGAACAGACCGAAATTGGGGAATACGAGCGCTTCGTCGATCCCCTGGGTGTCCATGAGCCGGACCCGAGCCTCGGGATCGTGGTCGTGGGCGGCGAGCTCGCTAAAGGGCGCCGATGGGGGCAGCCCGTCGCGCTGGCGGCGGCGCCGTTGGCCCATGGAAGCGATGTCGCCGGGCGTGTGGACCTCGGCCAGGTGGATGCGGTGCCCGTCGGGCGCGGTCAACCACGCGTAGCCGAGCTCGTCGTCCTCTATGCGCACCGCAAGGCCTCGGCGCGACCGGGGCAGGTGGTCGGCCCACAACGATCGGGTCTCGAACAGGTGAGTGTCGGCATCAATCACGGTCCCGGGCATCCCGCCAGCGTAGGGACGAACCGGCGGTGGGGCACGTGCGACCTCACAAAGGGATCGATGCCGGCTTCAGCGCCCGGTCAGCCCACGGGCCAACGGCAGCGTGCACGTGTAGGCGCTGGCCTGATCGCCGTAGAGGCGCCGGACGACCAGCCGCGACTGGCTCGCCGCGTGCTGCACGATGTCGACCGCCGCCACCAGTTCGGTCTCGCTCGCCGCGGAGACGGTGATGAACCCGGCGTAACGGAACGAGGCGTGCCCGTCGGCCAGCTCCGCCTCGCGCCGCGCCAGCACCTCGGACTGGCGCGAGTGCCGGGCGGTGGCCATGAAGCCGCTGCGGCGACGCAACTCGGCATCGGCCAGGTCAGCCGTGCGCGAGGCCTCGACCTTGCGCACGGCCTTCTCCGGTCCGAGTGGCTCCATCACGACCGACAGGGTCAGGCGGGCCGCTCCAAGGAGAAGCGGGGCGAGAAAGTCGCTCCGCACGTCGACGCGCGGCCACTCGGCCACCCAGAACGTGGCATGGAACATGCCATCGACGCGCAGGCGCGCCCACTCCTCCTCCATGGCCATGGGCCACGGGTCGCTGAGGTTCGTCGCCTCTTGCTCCGCTGCGCCGCGGGCCTCGTAGGTGCGAAGGAGGCGCGCCGCCAGATCATGCGCGCCCAGCACGGCGTCGACCTCCACGTCGGCATCGGCCAGAAGCCGGGTGAGCGAAGCCACCTCGCGCTGCAAGAGCGCGGCGGACGTCTCGACCGACTTGGTGATCCGCACCTGGACGGTCAACACCACGTCATGGGTGCAGGCATCGACGTCCATGTCGTGCAACAACGCTTCGTACGACGCCAGGCAGGCCGACACCGGGTCTACCTCCGTATGCGTGGCCAGATAGCTACGCACACCATGCCCCTGATCGGGGTACGAGGCGGCCAGCCACTGCACGCGCCGGATGGGCGAACCGTCGCGCGCCAAGGTGGCAAGGACGGAGGACCAGCCGGCCACCCGTCGGTCCTGCTCGTCGGGCCCGAGCAGCGCGAAGCCCCGGCCGTGCAGCGACAGCGCCGCGGTCAGCGTGCGCTCTCGTTGGTCGTGCACCATGCCCATCGGGCGTGTCCCCGCATTGAGGAGCCGCAAGCCCGCGAGGGCGTCCATGCGCCGGCGGCCCCGTGGCACCGCCCGGCGCGTCCCCCAGCACACCACCACCGGGAGCCACTGGTCACCCGTTCGCCCGCTCACAGGCCAGGTGGCCAGGGCAGCGCACGCCAGCAGTATCGCCACCGCCACCGCCACCCCGGCACCGTTGGGTTGCGCACGCAGCACCAGCACGCCGATCAACAACCCGAGCGCCACCGTGAGGATCTGGCCGGCGCGCCAACCGGCCAGGACACCACCACGCTCCCTGGGCCCGAAGCGGTAGCGCCTCCCGTCCCCGCTCACTCGTCGTCGCCCGGCGGAGCCCCGGCCCCCGAAGGCGTGGACCCTGGAGCCTCCCTGCCTGGGCGCGGGTACAGCGGAGGGAGCCCGTGCAAGACGGGTCCCACGCCGTCGTGGCCGAGCGCGTAGCGGCGATCATAAGGTCCGGGTTTGCCGATCATCTGGAGGCCGGGCGGCAACGCACCGTCGGCCCCTGACCCCGCCCCTGCCCCCGGCGCATGCGGCACGTCGTCGTCCGCCGCGGCCGCGCCACCGCCGTCGCTGCCACCGCGCGCCGGCATTTCGAGGATCGGCTTGCGCCCCCGCGGTTTGGGCGGGCCGTCGTAGCGCTCGGCCAGGAGCGCGCCGACGTCGATGGGGAGCCCGATCATCATCCCGTCCTGCCCCGGGATGAGCCCGCCGTTGGCGTCGTTGCAGTCGGCCGCTGTCCCCGGCTCGGATGAGGGGAACTTGCCGTCCTCGGCGCCGGTCCCCCCGGGCCCGCCCATGCCCGGCGGCCCCGCCCGGGTGGCCAGCTTGGCCGCCCCGTGCGCCAGCATCCCCTCGCGGAGCGCGAATTGCGCTGCGCTGCGCGGCACCCGGGTCAACGCGGCCGTGCTGCGCTGGCGCACCCCTTCGAGGTGGCCGACGGCGCCCGCTTCGACCATGGGAATGAGACGCAGGAGGGAGAACGGGACGAACGTGGAGAGCACCAGCAACGCCCCTCCGGCCAGCACGGAGGCGAAGCCCGATCCGGCGTCGCCGGTGCCGGCCGTCCCCGACGCCAGGGCGCTCGCCGCCAGGCTCAGCGTGGCCACGATGACGAATTTGGACAGGATCAGCGCCGCCAGCGTCTCCACCAGGCGGCGGCACCAGTGCGAGACCGCCGGCCACACCAGCGTGGCCAGGGCCAGCGGAAGGAACAGCACGGCGACGTAGACGGCGGCGGCGCGCACCAACAGCTCCAGCCAGAGCACGAGTGACGCCACCGCCACCAGGAGTGCGACCAGGAGGAGCACGAAGGTGGCCACGGCCGGGTTGGCGGTGGCTGCGGTCAACCCGTTGGTCATGCCCCCCAGCACGGCGCTGATGTCCGAGCCCGAGCCGCCGGCTATCTGCGTGCACATGGCGTCGGTGGCCGAGAGACACAAGATGACGATCTGGACGGCCACCACGCCCAGGAGCAGCGCCAGGGGGAGCTGGACGAAGAAGGCCCGGATCAGCTGGCCGGCGTTCTGCCGGTACAGCGCCTGCAGTGTGGAGACCACGAGCAACGGCAGCACCACCACAGCGGCCAGAGCTGTCATGACCGCGTAATGCTTGGCGAACCAGCTGGCACCCAAATCGATGGTGGTCGTGCTGTTCAGCACGTTGCCGATCTGTGCCAGCAGCCATTCGGCCCCGCCGGCCACCCAGTTGCTCAGCCCGCCGAGTACGGCGTCCACCCCGGCAGCGGCAACGGAACCGCCGAGGCCGCTCACCGCATGCACGGCATAACAGAGCGGGTTGAGGGCCTCGAGGCCGGTGCATCCCGCCGCCGCAGCCGCCGCGGAAGCGGTCGCCGTCGCGGCCGGCGCCGTCGCCGGGGACGGGGCCGCCGCGGCCACCCACGGTGCCACCAGGGCCGACAATTCGAACATGATCGCGCGCGCCCTCCGCCCTCAGTGCAGGTTGGCGCCCTGCCCGAAGAAGAAATTGACGATGTCGGGCGCTGCCCCGATCAGCAGGGCCGCCAGGCCGGAGACCAGGACGGCCCGGCGCCCGACCATGGACTGTTGGAAGTTCTGGGCATGCACGCCCAGGGCCCAGGCGGCGGCCCCGATGACGAGGCCCACCAGCGCGGCGATGAGGGCCCACGCGCCCAGACCGTTGACCAGCGACTGCAAGGTGCCGCTGCCGGGCAATGCGGTGAGGTTGGGGTCCAGCGACACCCCGCCGGAGCTGCTGGCGTACACCACCATGATCATGTTGCGCTCTCCCTCGGGACTCGGGCTGCGCCGGGCGCTCCGGCACTGCCGCATCGTCCCCAGGGAACGGTTCGGGGACTTTCATGTAGTTTCAGTGTTTCTCGCCAGCCGGCAATCGGAGCCCCGGCTGGGTAGTCACCGCGGGCCCTCCAGCCCTGTCATATTGGGAGCGTGATCGGCGATGGGCTTCTCGCTGCAATGAGCAATGCCGACACCATCCTCGTGGTGCTGGGCGCGATCGTCGTCTTCGTCGTGGCTGTGGTGGTGGCGCGCCAACTGGGGAGGCGGTCGGGGCGGCGGGCCATCTCGCAGCGCCTGACCGCACTGGGCTCACGCCTCGGGCTCGATCCGCCCGAGGACGAGTCGAACATCGAGACGGCGCTCGCCTACCTCGAGAGCGTGACCGGCGGCGCCGCGCAGGCGGTGGCCGAGTCGAGTGCGGACGCCATCCGCCTCCGGCGCTCGCTCGATACCCTCACCCAAGGCGTCGTCCTGTGCGACGAGAACGGCAGCGTGATCTACCGCAACGCTCGGGCCAACGCGCTCATGGTCAGCCGGCACGGTGACGCCCTGGCGGCCCAGGCGGTGACCGAGCTCCTCGAGGGGGCGTGGCACGAGGGCACGGCGGAGCGCACGCTCGATCTGTACGGACCGCCGCGCCGGACGCTGCAGGTGCGGGCCCGCCAGATCGACGACGGCCGCCGCCCGCTCGGGGTGATCGCGCTGATTGAGGACATCTCCGAGCGACGCCGGCTCGAGGAGATCCGCCGGGACTTCGTGGCCAACGTCAGCCACGAGCTCAAGACGCCGATCGGCGCCCTCGGCCTGCTGGCCGAGACGCTCGTGGCCGAGCCCGACGCCGAAGTCGCCCAGCGCCTGGCCGGCCGCATCCACAACGAAGCCTTTCGGGTCAGCCGCATCATCGACGACCTGCTCGACCTCTCACGCATCGAGTCCGAGGAGGCACCCCAGCGCGAGCCGGTCCTGGTCAACCTGGTCATGGCCGACGCCATTGAGCGGGTGCGGGCCACGGCGGACCAGCGGGGCATCGAGATCCTGCTGCACGAGCCCGCTCCCCCCATCGCCGTGGTGGGCGAGCGGCGCCAGCTCGTCTCGGCCATGCACGCCCTGTTGGAGAACGCGATCACCTACTCCTATGACGACTCCAAGGTGGTCGTGACCGGCACGGTGCGTCGGGCCAGCGCCCATGGGAGTGAGGCCGCCTCGTCCCCCCTCGAGTCGGTGGAGGCGGCCTTCACCCCTGAGATCTTCCACGAGGAGAACACGGACCCCGGGGGGACGCCGGTGGTGGCCGAGACCACCTGGGCCGCCCCCGCCTCGAGCTCCACCGGCCCGGTCCCGGTCGAGGCCGACCAGTCCCTGGGCGGCGATGGCATGAGCAGTCGGCCCGACGGGCAGGGCGAGGAGCGCGATCACGTGCGCCTCTCGGTCCAAGACAGCGGGATCGGCATCCCCTCGCGGGACCTCGACCGCATCTTCGAGCGCTTCTACCGGGTCGATCACGGGCGTAGCCGCGACACCGGGGGCACCGGGCTGGGGCTCTCCATCGTGCGCCACGTGGCCAACAACCATCAGGGCTGGGTCGAGGTCGAGTCGCGCGAGGGCGAGGGCTCGACCTTCAGCCTGGTTCTCCCGCTGCACACGGAGCGCGTGGTATGAGTAGCTGCACGTGAAGAGGAACGGGTGAGCGGAAAAAGGTGAGCAGGAGCAAGAAGTCGGCTCCGGCGCCCCCGGTTGGAGAAGGCCCCGTCCGGGTGCTCTTGGCCGAGGACGAGGAGTCCTTCGTCGACGCGCTGGTGATCGGTCTGACCAACGAGGGGTTCCGGGTCATTGTGGCGCGCGACGGCATTGAGGCGTTGCGCCTCTACGAGGAGACCGATCCCGACATCCTCCTGCTCGACCTCATGCTGCCCAAGCTCTCGGGCATCGACGTGTGCCGCACGGTGCGCGCCCGCTCGCGGGTGCCCATCATCATGGTGACGGCCAAGGGCACGGAGATCGACACGGTGGTCGCTCTCGAGATGGGCGCCGACGACTACGTCACCAAGCCCTACCGGCTGCGCGAGCTGGTGGCCCGCATGCGGGCCGTCCTGCGGCGCGCCCCGGGCGGTCCCGACGCCGTGGAGGTCGGCGGGATCGTCGACGTCGAGAACGAGGGCGTGTGGGAGGCCAGCGGCATCAAGATGGACTTCGACCAGCGGCGTGCCTTCGTGCGCGGCGAGGAGGTCCACCTGCGCCGCAAGGAATTCGAACTGCTCCGCCTGCTGGTCGAGAACTCCGGGCGCGTCCTCACCCGCGACGTGCTGATCGATCGCGTCTGGGGCACCGACTACATCGGCGACACCAAGACGCTCGACGTGCACATCAAGCGCCTGCGCTCGCGCATTGAGGCCGACCCTTCCACGCCGACGCTCATCACCACGGTGCGCGGGGTCGGCTATCGCTTCGCCGGCCTCTCCTATTGAGGTAAATCGCCGATGCTCACCCGGGGCAAATCCCGGGTGAGCATCGGGCCATTGCGGGGCAGGCATCGGTCCATTGCGAGACGGTTCGGGGGCCATTGCGGGACCGTGGCACGGCAATTGCACGGCAATCGTGCGTCGCTACAGAGACGATCGGCCGGCGATTCCACCTGCTTTGCAACCTGCTGGTACCCAAATAGCCACGCACGCGGGCGTACACTGGAACCCGAGAGGCGATGGAGGGAAGCCACAATGGTGTCAACGACCGAGGCTTTCCAGGGCCCCCTCCCGCCCCATCCGCCCCATCCTTTGGTCGGGCCGGATCCCGGCGCACTGGCACAACTGCTCCACCACCTTCCCGATGTCGTCATCGTGATCGACGGCGGGGGCAATGTCCTGTGGGGCAACGCGCGGGCTGAGCAGATCTTCGGCTACACCCTCACCGAGTACGCCGGTCGCTCCGGCCTCGACTTCGTCCACCCCGACGACCTCGAGTTGGTGCTGCGGTCGCTCGAGTCCATTCAGGCCAAGGAGGTCGGGGCGGCCCTCGAGGTGCGGCTACGTACCAACACGGGATGGCGCCTCGTCGAGCTCATCGGCGCGCCGATCAGCTGGTACGCCGAGGGCGCGGTGCTCTTCAGCCTGCGCGACCTCACCGAGCGCCGGCGCTTCGAGGTGGCCCGCAACGAGGTGTCGCGCTTTCGCACCCTCGTCCACAACGCGGCTGCGATCACCATGCTGGTGTCCGCCGACGGTCGCATCGATTCTGTCTCCGCCGCGCTGACCCGCGTCCTCGGGCACGATCCCGAGTTTGTCGAGAACGTGCCGCTGGCCGACATCGTGGCCGAAGAGGACCGGCCGGCCTTGCGCACGGCCCTGGAGCGCGCCGCGTTCGGTGCGACGGCGAGTCATCCTGTGGTGGTCGAGGTTCGCCTGCTGCACCATGACGGGCGGGGGTCGGTCCCCTTCGAGCTGTCGTTGGTGAACCTGGTCGACGACCCCACCGTGGATGGCCTCGTCCTGACCGCGCACGACATCTCGGCCCGTAAGGCGACCGAGCACCAGCTGCGCACGACGCTGTCGCTGCTCCAGGCCACCCTCGACTCGACCGCCGACGGAATTGTGTCCGTCGACCGCAACGGCGACGTCACCGGCATCAACGAGCGGCTCACACGTATGTGGCGATTGCCCGATTCCTACTGGACAGATCAGAAGGATGACCGCATGACCGGCGCCGTCTTCGGACAGCTGGCCCATCCCGATGCGTTCATGGCCAAACTCCGGGAGATCTCGCAGCACCCCGACTCCGAGACGACCGACGTGCTCGAGTTCATCGACGGGCGCGTCTTCGAGCTCTATTCCAAGCCGCAGCTGGTGGACGGCAAGAACGTGGGCCGGGTCTGGAGCTTCCGGGACATCACCGAGCGCAGCCGGCTCGAGGCCGAGCTGTCGTACCAGGCGTTCCACGATTCGCTGACCGGCCTGGCCAACAAGGCACTGTTCACCGATCGTTTGAACCAGGCGGCGGCGCGCATGGAACGCAGCCGCCGGCCGATCGCCGTCATGTTCTTGGATCTGGACAACTTCAAGACGGTCAACGACAGCCTGGGGCACTCCACGGGCGACGACTTGCTCTGCGGCGTCGCCGAGGTGCTCTCGGGATGCATCCGCAATGCCGACACCGCGGCGCGCCTCGGTGGCGACGAGTTCGCCGTGCTCGTCGAGTACATCGACAACCACGACGACATCGCCCAGCTGGCCGAGCGGGTCCTCAGCGCGCTGCGCCGTCCCGTGTCGCTCGGCGACAAGGAAATCGTCGTCACCGCCAGCGTGGGCATCACTTTCGGTATCCCTGGCAGCACGGGTGAGCAGCTGCTGCGCAACGCCGACCTCGCCATGTACATGGCTAAGGAGAAGGGCAAGGACCGTTACGAGGAGTTCCAGGACAGCATGCACACCGCCGTGGTGGAGCGACTCGAGCTCGAGGCCGACCTGCGGCGCACGGCGGGTGGGCAGGAACTGGTCGTCCACTACCAGCCGATCTTCGACCTCGGGTGCGGCTCCATCGTCGGTTTCGAGGCGCTGGTGCGCTGGCAGCACCCCGTGCGCGGGCTGCTCCAGCCGGACGCCTTCGTGCCCTTCGCCGAGGAGGTGGGACTGATCGACGTGATTGACCGCTTCGTCCTCGCCGAATCGTGCGCGCAGCTCCACCACTGGCAGGAGCGGGGCCTGATCCCGGCCGACATGATGATCACGGTCAACCTGTCGGCCCACGAACTGGCGGACGCGGCCACGGAGGCCATCGTCGCCGAGCTCCTCACGGCCAGCCGCTTCAACCCGGCCAACCTGATCCTCGAAATCACCGAGAGCGCCATGATGAAGAACACCGAGGCGGCCATCGCGACGCTGCACGCCCTCAAGGCCCTCGGGGTCCGCATCGCCCTCGACGACTTCGGGACCGGCTACTCGTCGCTGTCGTATCTCGAGCGCCTCCCCATCGACATGTTGAAGATCGACCGGTCCTTCGTGACGAATCTGGCCCACGACGACGATTCGGGCCTGGCCCACGCCATCATCCAGATCGCCGACACCCTGGGCCACGCCACCATTGCCGAAGGCGTCGAGAACGATGCCCAGGCGTTGCGGCTCCACCAATTGGGGTGCCGGTTGGCGCAGGGGTACCACCTGGGGCCACCGCTCGATGCCGCCGCCACCGAGGAGATGCTGCGCCGCCGCATGTCGGAGACGGCGTCGCCCGATGGCGCAGCGTCCAAGGGCGGCGCGGCGCCCAAGGGCAGGCTCAGGGTGCCTTGATGAGGAGCTCGCCCCCGAGGTAGGGGGCCAGGCACTCGGGCAGGAGCACGGTGCCGTCCTCCTGGTAGCCGTTCTCGATCAACGCCGCCCAAAGCCGCGGCCAGGCCAGGGCGGAGCCGTTCACCGTGTGCACGAGTTGCACGGGCCCCCCGCCGGCCGGGCGGTAACGGACCTGGGCCCGGCGGGCCTGGTAGTCGCGGTACCAGCTGGTCGAGCTGACCTCGAGCCACCTGTCGACGCCCGACGAGTAGACCTCCAGGTCGAACGTACGCGCCGACGGCCCGCCCAGGTCACCGGTGCACAGGTCCATGACGCGGTAGCGCAACGCGAGGTCCTGCAGCAATAACTCGGCGCGGCGCAAGATGTCGGCCTGCGCGTCGAGCGCCTGCGCCGGCGTGGCGTAGGCGAAGAGCTCCACCTTGTCGAACTCGTGCACGCGCAGCAACCCGCGCGTGTCGCGGCCGGCCGAGCCCGCCTCGCGCCGGTAGCAGGCGGTGGCCGCGGTGTAGCGCAGGGGCAGGACCGACTCCTCCAGGATCTCGCCCCGGTGCATGGACGTGAGAGGGACCTCGGCGGTGGGGATGGCCCAGAGGTCGTCCCGTTCGAGGTGATAGGCGTCGTCGGCGAACTTGGGGAGATGGCCGGTGGAGACCATCGTCTCGGTCAGCACCATCGTGGGCGGCCGTATCTCCTCGTAGGCTGGCGAGTGGCGGTCGAGGGCCAACGAGGTGAGCGCGCGCAAAAGCCGGGCGCCCGCCCCGCGGTAGAGCGGGAACATGGAGCCCGACAGCCGGGCCCCCCGCTCCATGTCGAGGAGCTGCAGCGCCGCGCCGATCTCCCAGTGCGGCACCTGCTGGTGCGCCAGCCTGGTGGGCTCGGCGGCGGCGCGGCCGATCCCCGGCCACCAGCGGCGGATCTCGACGTTGTCGGCGTCGCTCGCACCATCGGGCACCTCGTCGGCCGGGATGTTGGGCAGGTAGAGCAGTCCCTGGTGCACCTTCTCCCCCTCGGCCTCGGCCTCGGACGCGAGGCGGCGCTCCTCGTCGCCCAGCCGGCGGCTCTCGGCGCGCAACTCCTCGGCACGGGGCTGATCACCGCTCTTCATGGCCTCACCCACGGCGCGACTGAGCATCTTCACCTCGGCCCGCAGCCCCTCGGCCCGCGTCTGGAGCGAGCGGTGGGCCCCATCGGCCGCGATGACGGCTGCCACCTCGGCGGCGTCGACCCCGCGACGCGCCAGCGCCGCCGTCGTCCCTGCCGGGTCGTCGCGCAGCAGGCGGATATCGATCATGCCTGCTCAAAGTAGCCTGCGACGCCATGCCCGCCGTCGCCACGCCTGCCGACACCGGATCCGCCGGACCGGGGCCCGCCGTGGCGGTGCACGACCTCACCGTCCGCTACGGCCCTTCCGGCGCGGTGACCGCAGTGGATGGGCTCGATCTCGAGGCGGCGGCGGGCGAGGTGTTGGTCGTCCTCGGCCCCAACGGCGCGGGCAAGACCTCGACCATCGAG
>Ga0182015_10007428_pt1 | contig 10687 bp, 11 predicted proteins | sample 712P3MmetaG_FD_120478 | JGI IMG/M metagenome (GOLD analysis project Ga0182015, IMG submission 120478) | Permafrost microbial communities from Stordalen Mire, Sweden - 712P3M metaG | ecosystem: Environmental > Terrestrial > Soil > Wetlands > Permafrost | place: Sweden: Stordalen | collected... | reverse complement strand
ACTCCGCATCGATGTGCGTGCCGCCCGTTTCCTTCGCCAGCCGGTCCATCACCCGGATCCCATACTGATTGCGCGCAGTAAGGCTTCCGTGCTCCTTCTGCGTGTACCGGATCGCGAATATCAAAACGTCTGCGCTCTGGGCACTCTCCACCGTCGTCATCATGTCGTGCGAGCTCGAATTATCTTCGCCGTCGCTGAACATCAGCAGCGCGCGCCTCCCATTTTCCTCCGCGAGCTTTTCGGTCGTGCAGTAATAAATCGAATCGTAGAACGCCGTCCCCGACTCTCGCTTCTCCTTCGGCCCTAACTCCGGAAAATGCCCGGTATCCTTCTCGTATTGCTTCCACGCGCCAAGCATTTCCTCGCCCGACCTCGAGAAATCGCTGACCAGCCGGATATGGTTTCCAAACCCCACCAGGAACGCCCGGTCCTTCGGCCCCAAAACATCCTTCAAAAACACGTCCAGATCGTGCTCGTGTTTTTTCGCGAAGTGTTCCTGGCTGTCGCTGGCATCTACAATCAGCCCCAGCGTCAACGGCACATCCACGCTCTTTGCAAAAAACGCAATCTTCTGCGGCGCATTGTCCTCGAGAATTTCGACATCATCTTTCGTCAGGTTATCGATCAGCGCTCCGTTCGCATCGCGCACCGAAAACGCCACGGTCACCAGGTTTACGTCGACGCGAATCGAGTCCTGGGCCGCCACGGTCCCGCTCCACAAAGCCGCCGCCATAATCGCGGCCCCCGCAGATATACACAACGCCACTGCCTCCCGCACAAGCTCACCTCAACGCGACAAACTGTTGGAGTCGCACTCCTAGGAACGCAATACCTTATCCATTTGTTTCCGGCAACATACTGCAATTTGCCATCCGCCAGTACATCGTTCGCCCGATACCCAGCTTTTCGCTACCGACGTATCGTTTCACCGTTAGGAGGACACATGACTTCTTATAAGAAACTCGGAACGGAATTTCTTCTCCTCGGTTCCTGCCTCTTCCTTGGGGCCTCGATGCCGGCAAAGGTGATGTCGAAGCAAGACACGCAGCAAACTGCTCCCGACAACACCAAGGCCAATCAAAATACCGACGCGCCCACGGCCGACCGGCAAAAAATGAATCCCGCCGATCGCGATCTCACTAAGAAAATCCGCATGGCGCTGCACGACGATAATTCGCTGTCGATGTACGCCCACAACATCAAAATCATCAGCCAGGACGGCAAGGTAACCCTGCGCGGCCCGGTACGCTCTGACGATGAAAAAGCCGCGATTGAAGCGAAGGCTGTCGCCGTCGCCGGCGAAGGCAACGTCATGAATCACCTCAAAGTCGCGCCGCCGAAGTCGTAAGCGGAAGTCCCAGCCGATCGCCCCGATCCCCAGTGACTTTCGTTGCAGCAGCAGCTCAGAAAACGTAGCGCAGAAAATATCGAGAGAATGTATACACACAAAGGAGAAAACGAATGAGCGACAAGAAAACGGCAGTTTTCGGAATCTACTCCACGCGAAACGCCGCCGAACAGGCCGCCGAAGCGTTGGTTAGCGCAGGATTTGCGGCTGCGGACATTTCTGTCCTGCTGCCGGAAAATCTCGGCACCCGCGAAATTGGCACGGAAAAAGCCAGCAAAGCGCCGGAAGGCGCCACCACGGGAGCCGGCACTGGAGCGGTTCTCGGCGGCGCGCTCGGCCTCTTGGCAGGCATCGGCGCTCTCGCAATTCCCGGCGTCGGCCCGCTCATCGCCGCGGGGCCAATCATGGCCACGCTCGCAGGTATGGGAGTCGGCGGCACCGTCGGCGGCCTGACCGGCGCGCTAGTCGGGTTCGGCATCCCCGAGTACGAAGCCAAGCGCTACGAAGGCATCATCCAGAAGGGCGGCATCCTTCTTTCCGTCCACTGCTCAACCTCGGATGAGGTCACGCGTTCCAAGCAAATCCTGAAGGGCACCGGCGGCGAAGACATCGCCTCCACCGGCGAAGCCTCCGTAGAAAAAGCCGATCGCGCCCGCACAGTAGCAGGCTGAACCTCCGCGCACGGCAGAGCGCGTCCACGAACACGTCGCTAAGAAAAAAATCGATAAGAAAAAAGGCCACGACGCAAGTCGTGGCCTTTTTCATTTCCTTCTCTTGTACGGGCGCAGGACCCCTGCGCCCCAAACGCCCAGCCCAACCAACCCGAATCAACCCGCACTCACCCGCGCCAATCCGAATCTAAATCGCCGAAACCAACACTCCGAGTTTCCCTCTACTCCTCAACCCCCCGCCGCCTTCTTTGCCTCCGCCGTATCGTAACTCTCCCCATAAATCGCCGGCACCTTCCCGCCTGCCGGTCGCAAATACGTCGACAATTGCCCCCGATGATGAATCGAATGCCGCACTCCCAAATCCAGAAACACCACCGCCGGCATCTGAAACATTCCGCGAAAATCCATCGACTTCGCCAGTTGCTCGCCGGACATTTTCTTCAGCGCTTCCATATCCTGCGCAAAATATTCTCCGTACACCTTGGCAATATCCGCGGAAGTCTTCACACTTTCTGATCGATGGTTTGGCGTGAAATCAAACACTCCGGCCACCACGCCGGAATAAAATCGATGTTCCGACGCCGCGATATGCCACGCCAATTCCAGCGCCGTCTTCGCCAATGGCTCCGGCTTGTACTCTCCGCCGCTCAAAGGAATCGCTTCGATCACTCTTCGTGTGGTGTTGAATTCCGATTGCAGTCCGGGCAGCGCCATGTGCAGTATCGCCAACGCATGTTCAGGCTGTAGATTCGCCATGTTCATGTCACCTCAGCCCGCAGTATATCCCACCCGTTCGGCGGACGCCGCCAGTCGGGTGCCGCACCCTTCGCTTTCCAAGGCTGCGGATTTTGACGTGGCCGTTTTCCACGTCACCGGTTTCGACCTCACCGTTTCCACGTCCACCCCTTGCTCTCCCCGACTATCTCTCTCCGCCGCGTCGCTCCAGACTTCCCATATTCCGCAACACCCACACCGCCAGCGCCGTGTCGTCCACCACACCCGTCTTTCTTCGCAAATCTCCCAGCAACCGGTACAACGACTCCCTCGGCAATCGCAGTTGTCCGGCAATTTCTTTCAACGTGCTTCCCGACGCAATCCTCCGCAGCAAGATCGTTTCTTCCGCCGTAAACCTCGGCCCCGTCGTGCTGACCGCCGCCTGTATGCCCGTTCCATTCCCCGCATAACTCCCCAACGCGTGCGGGTGTGCCGCAGTCAATCTCCGCACTCCCTTGAATCCCGCCCTGAAACTCCCTTTGATCTCCTCCAGCTTCACTGCCGCTCGCGTCGCCACTTTTCTCCTCCGTCAAAACGTGTAGGTTGGTTCCCCATCCCCAACCAGAAGCATGCCAGCGGCCATTGCTAATCCCGCCAACGCGTATCTCCCTAATCGGCCACACATTGGAAATACTTGAACAACAGCAATTTGAGCCTTCGAAAATCCAATTCCACGCCCCTCCCCATCAAATAATGAAATTCCAATTCGACAACGCCATTTCGAAAAGGGAATCGCTGGACGCCACAAAGAGCCCTACGCCCCAAACACACCCGTCCGCCTCGCCAACCCAGCCGCTAGATTTTCTATCGAGGATTTACAACGAAAACTACTTCATCACCGGTCGCAGCTGCATCACAATTTCTTCCAACCAGCTTTCCAAAATCACCCGCATCTCCGGCAAAATTTCCGTAAACGCCATCCCCATGCCGAAACTCGGATCGCAATAGACCACTTTCGCTTTGGCTTCGAAAGCGCCCTGATCGCGCACAATCCGCAACTTCACTTCGGTGCCCACATCAAACGGGTTCAACGCATCCACATAGCATCCGCCCAGCCCCACTTCCGATGTACGCGCCGCCAGCCGCGTCCCCGACCGCAACTCCGTCACCTCGGCCGACGCCACCAGATCGCAACGCCGCACCGACCGCGGCTTCGCGTACTTTCGCGCCGCCCGCCCGCCACCCGTTTTCTTCGTGCTATTCAGCATCGTTTGCGCCCGGCGTCCCAAGCTCGCAAAGCCGCACACCAACGCCGTTCCCAACCTCCATTCTTCCGCCTCAGCCCTCCGCCGACAACTGACCAACCGGCCAGCCATGCCCTAAGCGAAAACCAATCCAAGCTCCCATTCCGGTTGTCGCCCGGCCGGTCCAGTAGGAGCGGGGCTAGCTCCGCTCGGCGTAAGCCCAAGCGCGAACTCAAACCTCGAGCGCCTCCAGCGCATCTTCCATGATTTTGCCTCCCGTCCGCCACTCCGAATGCCCTCAACTCCCCTTCGGTTGCGCCACTCCCAAAATCTCCCGTATCCGATGCCGGTCCGCCCTTTCCCGCGGACTTCCCCCATTCCGCTCCAGCCAACCGGTAAAATCCTTCAATTTCACCTCATGCTCCACAGGCACATTCACCGTCCGCACCCGCACCGCATTCGTCCCCTGCGCAATCCCCATGACCCACTCATCCCCGCGAAGCGCCGCCAACCCCAGCGCCACCGCTTCATATAACGTAGCGGCTGTCACCTCCACGGTGTGCGCCGCCCCATCCATATCCTCAATCGTGACCTTGCAAGAGCGAACCGGCATAACGCGAGAGCCTATCATATTCGCTTTTTGTTCGCCAATAGTTTTTTCGCAACACCCACGCCATCCGCACCAAAGCGCAAGATAAAATTGTCGAGTCCGCCTGCCTGCAGTATATTCACCCCGCTGGAGGATCTATGAATCCGCCCAAATGGCGACTCGCCGTTCTATCGCTCTGCGCCCCCGTCGCTCTCCTCGTAGCTCTCGCACACCGCACCACCATCTCGGGCGCGCAAACCACTCCCGCCCCCAAGCAGCAATCCCCCAGCGCCGCCAACACTTGCATGCAACTCCTCGGACGCTATAGCGGCGTTCTCCCCTGTGCCGACTGCCCCGGAATCACCACGGTCCTCTCGCTGATCGCCAAGTCGCCCACAGACCGAACGCACACGCACTACGTCCTCAAGCGCACCTACCAGGACCGCGCCAACACCCAAACCGAAACCGGCACCTGGACCATACTCCGCGGCACGCCAGACGACCCCAACGCCACCGTCTACCAACTAACCCCAACCAACGGCGGCCAACCAACAAATTTCCTCAAGGTCAGCGACAACGAACTCCTCCAACTCAACAACGACCGCCGCCGCATCGACTCCAACCTGAATTTCTCCCTGAAAAAAACCACCCCAAAGCCCTCCCCAAACCCAACCCCAAAACTCAGCTAAGACCCACCACCCAATCCTCTAAACCTGGATCTTAGGGTTGTCCTGGGTGCCGCACCCTTATGCCTCCAAAGGGTGCGGATTTTGACGTTTCCCAACTTCGCGCGCTATCCAATCGACCCGAGTACTACCCTCCGCCGTTCGAAACTAGTACCACTAAAGATAGCTATTGACAAGATAAACAATCCGTGGTACTATGCTGCGTGAAGTTCCAATCCCACCCTCAATCACACTCGTACCAAACCTCGAACCCCAATCCGCTCTCACCTACTTTTCCCCACTTCCCCTCTCTCCCTCGCCGATCCCAGGATCGCGCAAACGCCGCACGACCCCTCGTCCCATGTTTTCATATGCTTACAAACTGCCCTTCGCGTAACTCCCATCCTTTCATACTCATCCAAATGCCCCGGGGTGCCACGGATCCCCGTATCTCGATGCCCGGTACCTTGCCGCCACGCAAAGGCTCGCGATTCGTAACTCCTTTGTCTGCCGCTCTTACCTCGTCCCCCGCCGTAAGCCCTTTGCTTGCCACTCTTACGAAAACAGCGAGGTGTACCCCCTCTGCTTCCTCCGTTCACGTTTCAATCTGCCGATCCGCCAATCTGCAGGTTCCCGCGCCTCCACCTTCAAACCTGCGAACTCCCGAAACCCGCCGCCTTACCCAGTCCCATACCCTCCGGCCCATTGCAGTACCGGGCACACGGTGCCAGAATTACCGCCGTGGGGGAAACAGTTCCGCCCCTCCCGGTGTCTAAGCCAGTAGAGCGGACATCTGGCATCGAGGCTTTTCGCAATGCCCAACCCGGAGTCCAGACCGTCTTCTTCGCGGTCCCGCTTGATGGGTCAGGAAAGCTCGAGTTTCGCAGGCGAGCTGGAAAGGCCGGCATTGTCTGATTGGGCCAGTGCGATCTCCTGGGGCGGTGACGAAACCCGTCTCGTGACCGAGCTGCAGGCTGGTTCCGAAACAGCCTTCGACTGGCTTGTCACCCACTACCACGGCCCCGTCTACAACCTGATCTTGAGCATGCTCGGCGATGTCGCCGACGCCGCCGACGGCACCCAGGAAGTCTTCCTCAAAGCGTTTCGCGGCATTCGCAGTTTCCGCCAGGGCAGCTCGCTGAAGACCTGGCTCTATCGCATCGCCATTCGCGAAGCCCTGAACCACAAGCGCTGGTTCAAACGCCACCTCCAGAAAAACGTCTCCATCGACGCGGAACCCGAAGAAGGACACACCGCGATCGAGATCGAAGATCTTGCCGCGACGCCATTCGAGCAGTTCGCCGCGCACGAAGTGCAAGCCGCCGTGCAAAACGCGCTTCAGGAAATCCCCCAGGTATTCCGCAGCGCGGTAATCCTCCGCGACCTCGAAGGCCTGAGCTACGAAGAAATCGCCGAAGTCCTCGAATGCAGCGTAGGCACGGTAAAGTCCCGCATCCTCCGCGGCCGCCGCGCCTTGAAAGATCTCCTGGAGCACCTGCTAGTCGACCGCTCCGCGGTCGCACACGACCAAGTTCGCTCCGTTGTCGTACACGAAAACCAGACTTCGCCCTCCGATCACAACCGTGAGCGCTCCGGCGTCGCCTATACAAATGACCGTGGCTCCCCATCGCGCTCCGGCTCAAGCCGCATGCCGCGCCCAGCGTTCGCGCCGCATTTTGGATCACGCATCGGCACCGTTTCTGCACGCAGCAGGTTCGCGCGGGAGAGTTCCGCGAGTGAGGAACTCTCATGAAGTGCACCTCCGTTCGCTCCAATCTTGCTGGCTATATGGACGACGCCATCACCGGCGCCGCCCAAGTCCGGGAACGCGTTCAGGTTCGTGAGCATTTGGATGGTTGCGCCGATTGCCGCGAAGAATTGCAGCACTTCCGCAAACTAAGCGCGCTGTTGTCTCGCCTTCCCCGCAGTCTTCCGCCTTCTGATCTGGCCGTGCGCATTCGTGTAGCCGCCGCGCAATCCACCTCCAGCCCGGATGCTCCCAGCCGGTACCGCAGGATGCGCGATCGCGCCGAAATTCTGCTCGACAACGTCTTTCGCCCGATCACTCTCCCAGCCACCGGCGGTTTGTTCTCCGCCATTGTGGTTTTCGCCGTGGTGCTCCAGCTGATCGTGCCCGGCATCACCGTCCGCGCCGTGCAGAACGACGTGCCCCTGAATATTTTGCGTCCCGCCGAACTCATCACGCTCTCCGACTACCCGCAAGCCTGGGCGCCCGAGCAGCACGACGCCGAACTCGCGCTCCCGCACGGGTTGCTCCTCGATGTAACCGTCGACGCCCACGGGGGAATGGTCGGCTATCAAATTCTGTCGGGCCCGCACAGCATCGACCTGCGTCACCAGCTCGACCAGATGCTGTTGTTCTCCCGCTTTCGCCCAATGATGAGCTTCGGCCGTCCCACCACCGGCGGCCACGTAATCCTGAGCTTCAGCGCCGTCCACGTCCGCGGCTAGAATTTTCGCCGCCGATTGTCCGAAATCGATAGCGACGGAAAAGGCCCCTAGAATCAAATGGAATGAGCATTTCCATCTCGCAAAAAAGTTCCAGCCTGCGAGTTCTTTGCGGAAAATAAGAACGTCTTGCCCGTTCACAATTCGATTTTCGAGAATTCGTCCAAGCACGAAATTTGCAGCATTTGCGCTCCATTCGCGCCAAGTTTGTGCCGCATTCGCGCCGCAATTTCGCCTGAAAATTCCACCTGTACGAACGCACACTGTCCCAGCGTCCAGCTTCTTCTCAGTACACGACTGTACCTCGACCTCCAACCACCAAAGCGCCTGCCGGGTTTAACTAGCGAAGGGGTGCACCATGCCACTTCGCCTGTTCAACTTTCGAGCGCCAAAAGATTGCTCGCCGAAAAGTACCTGGCATACCGATCTCGCGCTCGCTGTTTCCACGTCGCAAACATCGCTGTCACTGCGTCCACCGGCGGGCTTTTGCTCACCGGCAAACGCGCTCGCAACCTCCCATCCGGCCACTTTGGCCAAGTCGCTCGCGTCGATGCAGTCCTTCGCTGGGCTGGACCCCGCGTCGGCAAGGGCGCTTGCGCCGACAAAAGCTCTCGCGTTGCCGAACCCGGTCGCGTCGACAAAGTCGCTGGCAGGGGCGTACGCAACTCGATGGGCTCAAGCACTTGGGTCGAGGCTTTCACGCAGTTCGGCGCAGCGTGCGGACCTTTGCGCGGTGCGGCTGCTTACGATCGGGTTGCTGGTGGCGGCTTCGTTTTCCGCTTCGCTGGCGGTGGTGCAGGCGGCGCCGCAAACTATTTCGCCGGAACGGACGCTGTTTGACTCAGCGAATCGCGAACGGGTGGCACAGGGTTTGTCGCTGCTGCGGTGGGACGAGGCGCTGGCGAGCGCGGCGCGGAACCACGCGCTTTTGATGGCGCAACGAAACACGTTGTCGCACCAATTTGCGGGCGAGGCGGCGTTGCAGGATCGTGGGCGATTGTCTGGCGCGCGCTTCACTGAAATTGCCGAAAATGTTGCCGAGGGGCCGTCTGCCGATGTGATTCATGTGAGTTGGATGCATTCGCCGCCGCACCGCGCGAACCTTCTCGATCCCGAGTTGACCGCGGTGGGCATTGCGGTGGTTGGAACTGCGGCGCGCGATGGCGCGGACGCGGGGCGAGCGGGACTTGGTGGAAACGGCAGCGGCACTTTGTTTGCGGTCGAAGATTTTTCGCAGTCGGTTGCGAATTTGAGTTTTGCCGATCAGGAACGGCAAGTTGCGGCGGTACTAACGGTACGCGGGCTGCAGATCGTGACGTCGAATGCGCAGTTCGTGAGCTCGAGCGCGAAAACATCGAGTGGCGCGAATGGAAATGTCGGCATCACCGACGGGAACGCGATTGGCGGGTCCGAAGATGCGCGGAAAACCTGCGAGATGGATCGCGGTTGGACAGGGAATCGGCCGGGCCTGGTGGTGCGCTACGAAACCGGGGACTTGAGCCGTTTGCCCGACGATCTGGAGCAGAAGATTCGCAGCGGGCAGTTTCGCGCAGCGGCTGTGGGAGCTTGCGAAGCCGCCGGAAGTTCGCGAGGGTTTACGCGATTTCGCGTGGCCATCCTGCTGTACTGACGGGCGCTGATCTGACGATCTTTAGTTCAGAATCAGGAAGTAAATCTGTAAAACGAACAGGTAGAGGCGAGGCCTTGATCGACATCTCGTTTTCTCCGTTCGAACATTGATGGCCGCAATGCAACGCGGCGAAACCGCTGGCAACAGAGAAAACCTCCCGCCCCCCCTCCTAGAGATATTTATATTTCATCAGAAAATACAGCACTATAAAACCTCCCGCCACTCCAAACCACATCTTCGCAAAAAACAGTATGGCGTCCCTGTCAAATGATTCTGGTCTGATAGCGCGTCCCCAAAAGGCTGACAAAGCGAAACCGGTAATACCGGTTCCTAAGATCATTAGAATTAGCTGCGCGTCTTGGCTCACAAATTCTCCTCGTCGCGAAGTACACTCGATGGCCGAACCAGCAAGACTAGCCCAGCCATCCCCATTTAGCCCAACCTGGGGCGCTCGGCATCGGCAAGTATTTCGCGGCTTCTTTGAACTTGAGTCGGACGTATAATTCGGCCGTGAGTGGCCCTCAAATTCGCCTTGGCACTTGCGCCTTCACGGCGAGTGGTTGGAGCGGCGTTTTCTATCCAAAGGGACTGAAGTCTGCTGATTACTTGTCCTGGTATGCGGAGCACTTTGATACGGTCGAGATTGATTCGAGTTTCTACGGCTGCCCAACAGCGAAGACAGTGAGCAATTGGAAGGCGAAGACTCCCCAAGGGTTTATCTTCTCGGTCAAAGTCCCGCAGCAGATCACGCACGAGAAAGTCCTGGTCGCTTGCCAGCCGGAGTTCGAGACGTTCGTCGAAACGGTGCGTATTTTGGATGAGAAACTAGGACCGATCGTTTTCCAGTTCCCGTGGTTCGACTCATGGCAGATCAAAGATCGCCACGCATTCACAGACCGACTGTTGCCATTTGTTAAAATCTTGCCCAAGGATTTTCAATTCGCCGTGGAGATTCGAAATCGCAAATGGTTAGACGCGGAATTTGCAGACATGCTGCGCAGTTTCAACATCGCTCTTGTGCTTCAAGACATTCCTTCGATGCCGGGGCCTTCCGAACTGAAGTTTGATCCGATCACTGCAAAGTTTTTATACGTGCGGCTGCTTGGGAACTGGAAGCAGATCGAGACGCAGACGCAGCAATGGGACAAGGTCGTTGAGGATAAGACCGAGAAAGTGGCGTCGTGGGTTACGTACTGCCGGCAAGTGCAAAGGCGCGGTGTGAAGCAATATGTGTATGCGAACAACCACTACGAGGGCTACAGTCCGGCGACGGTGGATAAGTTCAGGGCGCTTTGGCAGAAGCAGGGAGGGGCGGAATTGGAGAAACCGACGAGGATGAGGCGGGAGGGGTTGTTGT
>Ga0182015_10007425_pt1 | contig 10689 bp, 10 predicted proteins | sample 712P3MmetaG_FD_120478 | JGI IMG/M metagenome (GOLD analysis project Ga0182015, IMG submission 120478) | Permafrost microbial communities from Stordalen Mire, Sweden - 712P3M metaG | ecosystem: Environmental > Terrestrial > Soil > Wetlands > Permafrost | place: Sweden: Stordalen | collected... | reverse complement strand
TTCCTGTACAGTTTCCGGAAAATCAAGGCAGGAGAAGAGCTGACTGTTAACTATGCCTTCCGATGCGCCTGCCCTTGTCGTTGCGGCTCTTCAAAGTGCCGCGGGACTATGTGCCACTTCTAAGGGTCTGGCCGCGTAGCAGCAAGAAAAACTAACTAGGGACGATAGGAGAGCGTGCTCAAATCACGGCTATTTTGTGCTTTTCTAAAACAATATTTTTCTCAATGTTGCGTCACTCATGAAACTTCCGTCTCTGTGGGTTCGTCCAATACGCTGAAGTAGGGCGGAGGGCCTTGCAGATTCCACCCAAACGCTTCCATTTCCTTGATCACTCGCAATTCTCGTAATCGGGGGCAACTTGCACGACTGTGCTTTCTATCTGCTCCATCTGCCTATCTCCCTATTCGGTGGTCGTTTCTCCCCTCTCACTTCTTAACGAACGTTACCTTCGTCCAGAGAATTAGTCGGCCTGAGCCCATGACGCCGCCGCAGGAGGTGCCGCCCGCGCCATTCACTGGTGTCTCGATTTTGGCGTCAAGCCGGCTATCGTTCCAAGTCTTGATCTGCATCAGTCCGCTGCCCGCGGGACACTGCGTCACCGGCGGAATCTGAACCAGCCCCTGATACACATCGATCGCGCCTTTTGTCTCTTTCCCCTGAAGCGTCCCGAGCAATTGCTGCTGATCTCCATAAACGTTGATTGCATTGCCTTCCAATTTGGAATGGAAACTCTGGCCGGCGTAAGCGTCGCTTTGCCAGACGCCCGCGAGCGGGTCCGCTGCTCGCGGCGCGGACGATGGCGCTGGCGAGGCGGAAGACGCCGGACTCGCGGAAACAGACGGCACTGGCGACGCTTGGACATCCGAGGAAACCGCAGAGCCCGCGCCACCGGACGGCTCCGCCGGCGAGCCCGTCTGATCGTCCGAGGAAGCCTCAGGAGCTGACCCAGTCAGTACCTTGAATACGACGCCGTGACCAGGGGTGCGCGGATCCCCGCCGCCCCGGGGTCGTTGTGCCATATAGATTGCCTTGGGCGTCGAAGATCAGGCCCGCCACAGGGGCATCCCCTCTATGTGCCGTCGCGAGCGAAGGTATGTAGAACCGTCGTGGACCACGGACGGTTTGCCTCGTTTCGTGATAGTTTCCGAGCCACCAACAAATTGGGGTGGGGAGGCGTGCGGACAGTTCTTGCTCTACGCGCCGGCCAGGCTTTTGTGCAGGCGAACCGCCGTCTGCAGCAGCCTAGCATCTTGGCCGTTTTCTGCGGTGAGTTGTAACCCGAGCGGCAATCCTCGCCGAACTGGAAGAGGAATAGAGATTGCCGGCGTTCCCAAGGCAGTCCACGGACGGTTCATTGTTGGATCGCCAGTCGACGACAAGCCTAGCGGTGCTGGTCCTGTCGCGGCCGGCACCAGGATAACTGGGGTGGACTTGTACACCTCCGCCATTCGGTTCCTACTCTCCGCGATATTCCGCTTGGCCTCGTCATAGCGCGCTTCAGGAATTTGCAGCCCCTCCCGAACCAAGTCTGCGAGGCTTCCCAACTGGGTTCCATACTCGCTGTAACGCTGCTTGTGGAATTGCGCCCCCTCGTAGAACAGCACCGTCCTCGCCTCGTCTGCGACTTTCGCGAGCATTCCGGCAATACCAACGGATCGGATGGACACGCCAGCACTTCGCAACGCGGAGAGCGCATCCCTAAACGCTGCTTGCATTGCAGGTTCTGCATCAGGAATGGATTCGGGCGTGCCGAGAATGAGATTCTCCGCACGGCCGGTGAGATGCCCCAGTGCTCCCCAGAGCAGGAGCATATCGGCTGGTGTATGTGTGAAGAAGCCGAGCGTGTCGAGGCTTTTTGCTAAGGGAAACACGCCATCCATGGATAGCAAATCGTAGCTGGCCTTGAATCCAGTTACGCCGCAGTAGGAGGCTGGCCGCAGTATCGACCCTACTGTCTGTTCTCCGATACTGAATGGAACCATTCCCGCCGCTACGGCGGCCGCCGATCCGCTCGAGCTTCCGCCCGGCGTGTGTTCCAAATCTCTGGGGTTGCGCGTTGGGCCGGGTGTGAAATAGGCGAAGGCCGTGGTTACTGTCTTTCCCAGCAAGATCGCTCCTCGCTGGCGCAACTCGCTGATTATGGCGGCATCTTTCGTGCCGATTCGTCCTTTGTAAATTGCAGAACCGTATTCAGTCGCCAAACCTGTGTCTCGATAATATCTTTTGCCCCGAAAGGGATCCCCGCAAGCTTTCCATCCCCAGTTGGTTTCTCTGGCGATACTTGGACCCAGGCATGGATGGAGGGATCCATTTCGCGAATGCGATCTAAGCATTGTTGTAGAGCATCCTTCCGTTTGCTACGGGAGGCATTCAGCCACTGAGTTAGTGTTTCAAGGTGGGGTGTTTGGACACTGCCAATCTTGGCGCCAATCGCCCCTGCGATGCCGCCAATGAGCAAACTCCGCCGATTAATCTTGTGGCTCTCGAAACTGGACACAACGCGCACAATAACACCCGGCAGAGACAATTTGGAAAGCAAGTTTCGGGCTGATGCGGAAGTTTCAAATTAATTCCAGATCTATCCCCTCGCTGGTATGGCGCGCGGCGCCATTGGCGGCTGATTGGGCCATCGGAGCTGGGGGCCTATGCGGTAAGAGTTAAGCGCCGGTCAGAATAACGTCTGAGTTCTTCACCCAGTGTTTTACTAGAAGATAACAATCAATTCGAAGAAAATTGCTGCCAGCACCGTCTTAAACTACAGTTACCCGCAGAACGGTTTAGCCCCATTTAGTCGGAGCCATGCAGCGCCATACTTAAGTAAATCTACTTGAGGAGTGTGCGCATGGAAGTTCAAACTCAAAGTTCCCTCAATTTTGAAGCGGTTCGAGATAAGTTTCGTCCTACCGAATGGCGTGTAGAAGCGATTAACCCCGAGACTGGAGATGTTTTCGTGGCGGTTTTCCGTGGTCCTCTAGCACGAGAACGTGCGGCCGAATACGCTAAATTCGAGAACGAAACCGGCAGCCGTTAAGCGTTATGGGCCTAGGCCAGCGGCGAACCAGAACCAACACGGCAGAACAACGGGGACCGCCTCCCGTGGCTCAACAGCTACTTGTCTTGAACCGTGTTGGACTATCCGATTGTAAGAATTGCCGGTGCCCAAGCGACGATTGTGCTGCGATGTTCTGATTGCAGCGTTGTGTTTCCGCAATTCAAAGGACAAGACAACCAAGTTCACCGCTCCCATCGCTTTTAGCATGCGAACACATTGACGGGCCTCGGCTGCGTCTCTATGATTAACGCTTCTAGCGCCTATCATGATCGGTCAAACCATCTCGCACTATCGCATCATCGAGAAGCTCGGCGGGGGCGGCATGGGTGTCGTTTACAAAGCCGAGGACCTGAAACTCGGTCGTTTCGTTGCCCTCAAGTTCCTGCCCGATGATGTAGCCAAAGACCTGCAGGCGCTGGCGCGTTTCCAGCGCGAAGCCAAATCCGCATCTGCGCTGAATCACCCCAATATCTGCACGATCTACGAGATCGACGATCAGCGTGGGCAAGCGTTCATTGCCATGGAGTATCTGGAAGGCATGACGCTGAAACACAAAATTGCGGGGAAGCCTTTGGAAGTGGAATCGGTTTTGGATTTGGGCATCCATATCGCCGACGCGCTGGACGCGGCACACTCCAAGGGAATCATTCATCGAGACATCAAGCCGGCGAACATTTTTGTGACTGGCCGGGGGCAAGCAAAAATCCTGGACTTCGGCCTGGCAAAGGTTACCGCCAAGGCGGAGAGCATCGGCATGAGCGCGGCGACTCTGGAAATGGAGGAGCAACTCACTAGTCCGGGCAGCGCAGTTGGCACAATTGCCTACATGTCGCCCGAACAGGCACGCGGACAGGAGTTGGACGCGCGCACCGACCTGTTCTCATTTGGTGTCGTATTGTACGAAATGGCAACCGGGCGCCAGGCATTCGCCGGGGGAACTTCGGCAGTGGTTTTCGATGCGATTCTGCATAAAGCGCCAGTATCGCCCCTGCACCTGAACCCCGAAGTGCCAGCGGAACTCGACCGCATCATTAATAAGGCCCTGGAAAAAGACCCCGAATTACGCTACCAATCCGGCGCCGAATTGCGAGGAGATCTGAAGCGTTCGATACGCGATTCGAGCTCCGGAAGATCCAGTGCTGCTTGGCAGAGTCCAGCCGAATTGCCTACGGGTTCGTCCACGATTGGCACGGGGAAAGTAATCGCAGCCGAACAAACGAAACCTTCGCGGAAGATGTATCTGGCTGTAGCGGCCATCGTGGGACTCGTTGTGCTGGGTGGGCTAGGCGCCTACTATTTCCACGGCGCATCCAGCGGCCCTACAAAAGTTATTCAGATCAGCCATTGGAACAAGCCAATGAACAGCGCCATCCTCTCTCCAGATGGCCACACCGTGGCATTCACTTCGCCGGTAGCGGGTTTCGACCAGCTGTTCGTGATGCTGTCCTCCGGCGGAGACCCGCTGCAACTCACGAACGACTCAGTCGACAAATCGGTAGAGAGCTTCTCGCCAGACGGCACCCAGATCTATTACGCTAACGACTTCACCGGTGAAGAGAGCTTCAGTGTCCCAACCCTTGGCAGCGCATCCACGCTGGTTGCCTCCGGATTCGGCCTTGCCATATCTCCGGACGGAAACTCGTTCTATTTCGTAAAGAGCCGCCGCAATAATGCAGTGTTTCGCAAACCCAAGACTGGTCTAGCTGAAGAAATGGTTTTTCGGTCTCCTGAGGGTTCGAGCCCGGTAGGAATTCTGCCTTTTCCTGATGGCAAAGATCTTCTGATCGTCACTGGAAACGACACGGTGCAGGGTTCTTCGAGTTTGACCCTCTACCGTGTGAACTTGTCCACCCACGCCTCTCAAAAAATCGGCGAGCTGTCCGGAAGTCCGACTGGTATGGTGTGGAACGATCCGGGCAAAACCCTTCTGTGTAGTCGGGCGGTCGACGACGTCACTAATATCTGGGAATACCGTTTAGAGGACGGCAGGTTGACACAAGTCACTTCGGGTGCCGGTCCTGACCTCTCACCCATGCCTGCTTCCTCCGCCAATGGAATTTATTTTGTGAACGGAAGGCGCTCCGGTTTCCTCACGGCTTATCACCCACAGACGAAGCAATCCTTCGATTTGACGAATGAAGAAGCCACTCAACCGACGCTCTCATGGGATGGGCGCCATGTCATGTACATAACTCTCTCCGGCAACGCCCAGCAGGGAGATCTTTGGGTCTCCGATATCGACGGAAACAATCGGACCAAAATCTCCTCTGGGACGGAACTGGTCACAGTGGGGTTTACCTCCGATGCTTCCAAGTTGCTTTTTGCAGCAGTCGAGGGCGGCAAGACGAAAATCTATATCGTGAAGACGGATGGCACTGGCCTTCGCCAAATACCCTGGTCGGGAGCGTCCGGGGGTTATGGCGCGCCCAGTGTCGACCCGAACTTTGTTTTCCTGGGCGGCCAGGAAACCGATTTAGCCAAGCTCACGATATGGAAGGTCGCCACCGACGGTTCCAGCGTTGAAAAATTGGTCGACGATTGCGGTGCCGTGTGGGATGCGTCCCCTGATGGGAAATATCTGATTTCGTCGCTAAACTCGGGATCACAAAACCTGGGTGTCAGTGCGTTCTCGCTGGCCGATCGCAAATGTATATCATTACTGCCCGAACTGAGCACCCTTGTCGTCCATTTCTCATCCGATAACAAATCGATCCTGTACCTAGGCGCTTCGCGCGGCGAAACGACGGTCTACCGCGTGCCATGGCACGATGGGAAGGTTACCGGGCCTCCGCAACCAGCGGTTAAACTGCCCTTTGCATTCCGCCAAGGCTACAACGGCAATGCCTACGAGTTTTCCAAAGATCTTTCGACTGTCGTCTACGCCCGCCCGAGCGGCCATGCCGACCTTTATCTTTTGAGCCGGAAATAAAAGTCTGATTTCACCTGCCCGAGCATTTGCAGCGCTCAAATGAATGCCGCTAGGCGGTATAGCGGCCGCTAACGCCGACGCTTTTCGGCCAGAAGCGGTAAGAATAGCGCACCGTTATGTTCTTTTATGGGTTCACGCCGCTAGATATCACGCTGATACGAATACACACGTGGATACAATTCGATTTATTACTGTGTTTCTCCGTATTAAAGATTCTAGCCGCTAGCTCTTAGCCGCGGCCGACCCATTTCGCGCGTGTTTGCCCTGTATGGGGCGGCTGGCGTACAATTCACGGCCGATGCCGGAAACTTCCTCCAATGTAGGCCGCACTATCGGCCACTACAGCGTCCTGGAAAAACTGGGCGGCGGAGGTATGGGTGTAGTCTACAAAGCCAAGGACACCCGTCTCGGCCGAAATATTGCGCTGAAATTCCTCCCCGACGACATTTCCCAGGACCCACAGGCCATCGAGCGGTTCCGCCGGGAAGCGCGTGCTGCATCCGCACTTAATCATTCCAACATCTGCACTATTCACGATATTGGAGAATTCGAAGGCCGTCCGTTTATCGCCATGGAGTTGCTCGAGGGGCAAACTCTCAAGCACCGTATTGCCGGGAAGCCTATCGACGTATCGGAGCTCTTAGAGATCGGCATTCAAATCGCGAACGGGCTCGAAGCGGCGCATGCGAAGGGAATCGTGCACCGCGACATCAAGCCAGCCAATATCTTCCTGGTGGAACGCGGTCAGGCGAAAATCCTGGATTTTGGCCTGGCGAAGTTGACCGAAGTGCACCAACATGCCGCCGAATCGGTAGGCGCCACATCCATGCGCACGCAGACGCATGGGCTCGATAAAGAGCAATTAACGAGCCCAGGGAGTTCTATGGGCACGATCGCATATATGTCACCGGAGCAGGCCCTGGGGCGAGAACTGGACGCGCGCAGCGACCTGTTTTCATTCGGCGCTCTCCTCTATGAGTTGGCCACGGGTGCACCGGCCTTCGTCGGCACGACGTCTGCCGCCATCTTCGACGGCATCCTTCACATCGCGCCGGAATTACCATCGAAATTAAATCCCCGGCTGCCTGCCCAGATCGATCTCATCATCCTGAAGGCTCTTGAGAAAGATTCCGACTTTCGCTATCAGACGGCCTCGGAGCTGAAGACGGATCTGCGACGGCTGAAGCGCAGTCTTGAGTCTTCCGATCAGATCGAGGGAATGCGAAGTTCGGCTGCAACTCCCCAATTGGGAGTTTCCGTGGGGCACGCGGCAGCCAAGCAGAAATCGGTCGCGGTGCTGTACTTCGAAAACCAGAGTGGCGCGAAAGAGGACGAATACTTTCGCGACGGGATTACGGAAGACATCGTCACGGAGCTTTTGAAGATTAAGCAACTGGAAATCTTTCCCCGCTCGGAGATGCTCGCGTTCCGCGATAAGCCGGTTACGGCGCTACAGGCGGGCCAGCAGCTTGGCGCCGCCTACGTGCTCGAAGGTTCCATCCGCCGCGCCGGCAACCGGGTGCGGATCACGGCACAGCTGGTGGAAGCCTCGACCAGGCATTCGGTCTGGGCCGAGCGTTACGACCGGCAACTGGAAGACGTGTTCGCCATCCAGGAGGAAATCGCACGGAGCATCGCCCAGGCCCTGCGCATCACGCTCACGCCGCAGGAAGAAAAAACCATGGCGCGCAAGCCCACGGAAAACCCACTGGCGTACGATTTTTACCTGCGGGGAAGAAGCTACACGCGCCGCGAGAATATGGACTACGGTCTGCAAATGTTCGAGCAGGCCATCCAGCTGGATCCGAATTTCGCTCTCGCACACGCTGGGATTGCCCACCTTTGCGGTCTGATCTACGAGATTCGCGAACAGAACTCGAAATGGATTGAACGGGGACTGGCTGCCTGCGACCGGGCCACTGCGCTTGCGCCTGACCTGCCGGAAGTGCTGGTGGCGCACGCCCGCATCTGTTATGCGCAGAAGAAATACGACGAAGCCGCGCTGCAGGCATGGCGCGCCATCGAGCGCAAGCCCGACTGTGAAGGTTCCTGGAACATCCTCGGCCGAGTGTATTTCGCCTCCGGGCGGTTCGAAGAAGCTGCGGCACTCACGGAGCGGGCCATCGAAGCCAACGGAGACGACTACAACACTTATATTCCCTATGTCAACACACTGGAACGGCTGGGGCGGAAAAAGGAAGCGGAGCATGTCCGAGAACGGATGATCAAGGCCCTCCGCCAACAACTGGAGCTGGTGCCGGAAGACGTGCGGGCCCGTATCTTACTGGCTAATCAACTCGCCAACTCTAACCAAGACGCGGACGAGGCGATCCGGCACTTGCAGACCGCCGTCGCCCTTCGTCCCGGCGACGCCAACACCCTCTACAATGCCGCCTGCACTTACGGCGTCCTTGGGAAAAAGACCGAGGCGCTCGAGACGCTCAAGAAGGCGTTTGCGGCCGGATACGGCAACCCGAATTGGGCGGCCAAGGATTCCGATCTCGATTGCCTGCACGACGAGCCTGAATTTCAGAAACTGGTCGGTCTCAGCAAAGGCCCTGCGTCGTAGAAATACCTCCTCTCACTCACGCGATGTCCCAGTAGCCTTTTTTTGCGACGTTCTACCAGCCGGCTATCAACTTGCACTGGTCGTTGTTCCTAGCACACCGCGCTGTCATAATGCGCGGAGCCGAACCGGATATTTCAAAGTCGCACCGGTAACTTCAAACCGAAACTAACGGGGACATGCGCTACTGGTGGGTGAACCAGAATCAGACTTACCGACATGAGGTTCAAGGCGGTTATCTCTGGTCGCCTAAGCGCAACGCCAATGGCGCGCGAAATCCTTTTTACGAATCAATGCGTGAAGTTGCGCCGGGTGATCTGATCTTTTCCTTCATGGACACCCGCATCCTCGCTCTTGGGATTGCACAATCTTATTGCTGGGAGAGTCCCAAGCCGCTGGAGTTCGGGACTGCTGGCCAGAACTGGGAAAACATCGGCTGGAAAGTAAACGTGAACTTTGGGGAGCTTGACAACAAGTTACGACCCACATAGAAATCCTTAGACCATTCTCCCAGCTCGGTATTCGCCTCTTCAACCTAACGGAAACGGCCTTCAATCCGTGTACCTTACCGAGTTACCCGCGCGGCTTGTCGAGGCGCTCATGGGCCTAATCGGCCAGGAGGTAGCACCCATTGCGCTAGCCGCTCGTGACGTGAAGCCGAACGCGGCGGATGATCTCGACATTTGGGAATGCAAGTTGGAACGGGATCTGGTTAACGATTCCACCGTGCGTGATACTGAGCGGATGGCGATTATCCGTGCCCGAAGTGGGCAGGGACTCTTCAAAGACAGGGTAAGCAAGATCGAGTCCAAATGCCGCATCACTGGCGTTGAAAATCCAGTGCACTTGGTAGCCAGTCACTGTAAACCGTGGAGGGACTCGACAAACGAGGAACGGTTAAATGGCGAGAACGGCATGCTGTTGACACCGAGCGTCGATCATCTTTTTGATCGTGGATTCATCGGCTTCGAGGATAACGGGAAGCTCATAATTTCCCCTGTCGCTCATTATCCCTCGCTCCAACGAACGGGCATAGACACAACGACGGTTACCAATGTGGGCGGGTTCAGCAGCGGCCAAAAACAATTCCTGGATTTTCACAGGAACGCCGTCCTACTCAAGTCCGCCCGGGTTTAGTCTTGCAAAACTGTGGTTGTGACTTAATCGCCAAGGTAGTTTTATGTCCCGCTATGGGATCTGTGGCTGGACGGGAGCTTGCACAAACTCCAGTTTGGAATCTCATCCTGCTGAGCACACGCGGCCCGACAGTCAGTCGTGGATTCGTACCGGCGAAAGTCCGCTGTGCATGGCGCTGAAATTCACGTACCCCGAGATTTTCAACGCTAAAACAAACGCTGCTAGGCGCTGACGGCAGCCGCTGTGGCCGACGCTTTTCGGCCGGATGCGGTAATAGCGCACCGCTGAGCTTCTCGCAATGTTCCACGCCGCTGGATATCACGTTGATACGAATGCACACAAAATCGAATGCGGTACCTTTCTAACTTTTATTACTTATTACTGTGTGTCTCAGTATTAAAGAATCTAGCTCCAACTGATGATGTCCAAAATCTGGTCCGCCAGCCAACAGCGATAGGGGGATTCGCTGCCGATTGCCATATTCGAAAAATCGTCAAAGTGGAATCGGATTATCGAAGCTGAAAGCGGCATGAAACTTAGGCCTACGGATTTCCTGCCCACAAGCCGACTTCCCGGTACTAATCTCCTCGATGAGTGGATCGCGGAGGTCGTAGCAAGCCATTTGGCAAAGTTCACTCCAACGGGCCGGCAATACATCGAGAACTGGTTCCACGGCAATCCGCATCACCCGGTCCCTGATGCCAGGGCCTCCGTCGTGACGGCTCGGGCTCCTGCGCAGGTTGCGGTGGCACTCTAATCGCCATGTTAATGAGTAATTGCTCAAGGACGCCTATCTGTTAAACCATGCACCCAGCTGCGATACGCGGCGCATGGGGAAGCATAAATTAGCGGAGGTGTCAGGGTTCAGAGATCAGGAAACAGAAATCGGGAACTCCAAAATCCACACTTGACATCGACGGATAATTCACTACCATATGGTTGTGGATAGGTTAGATACAACATTTGCGGCTCTGTCTGATCCAACCCGCCGGGCGATGATCGAAC
>Ga0182015_10007424_pt1 | contig 10689 bp, 6 predicted proteins | sample 712P3MmetaG_FD_120478 | JGI IMG/M metagenome (GOLD analysis project Ga0182015, IMG submission 120478) | Permafrost microbial communities from Stordalen Mire, Sweden - 712P3M metaG | ecosystem: Environmental > Terrestrial > Soil > Wetlands > Permafrost | place: Sweden: Stordalen | collected... | reverse complement strand
GGTATCGCCACCAGCACTGGTGTCGTTGGTGATATTGCCGCTGACGTCGGCGTTGCCTGCCAGGCTGGAATTATTGCTGCTGAACGGGGTGTAAAAACCGGTGATGGCGCTTCCGCCTTCGATGAAGGTTCTGGTGGGGTCGAGCGCGGCGAAATCGTACTGGCCGACGGTTGCGAAGTCGGCGCCGGCGATGCCATTGTTCAGCACGTTACCGGTGCCTGCTGAAACGAGGGTGCCGTTGGGGGTGCTGGTGCTGGTGGTTAAGGCGGTGCCATTGATCGTGCCGATTGTGAGAGTTCCGACCGCCGTGGTGCTGCCGGTCGCGCTGGTCAACCCCGTTAAAACAACGGCCTGACCCTGCGCGGAGGTCCCGGCGATGGTAATGGGGCCAAGCGCCAAGAGCGGAATTTTACTGCCTGTGTTTGTGATTGAGACGGCGCTTGCGCCGCTGGCGAGCGTGGTGCCGGCAAACGTCTGAGTGTTTGTATTGCTTGTGCTGCTGGCGAGTTGAAGCGTTCCGCCGCCCAATGTGAGGGAGGACGTGGCGGCGAGAATGTTGCTGGCGGCGGTGCCGGCGCCGGAAGCGGCGTAATTGAGCAGCAGGGTTCCATCTTCCAGCGTGGTTGTTCCGGTAGATGTTGCAGTTTCGGCTTTGGTAAGCTTAATCGTTCCGCCGCCAATTTCGGTAAATCCGGAAGTTCCTCCGTTAATAACAGACGTGACAGACAGGTTGGACCCGGTGCCGATATTCCAAATCTGATTTCCGGCCAGCACCAGTGGGGCGCTGATGGTTGTTGTGCCGCTTCCCAATGAACCGGCGTTGATGCCGTCGACGCCCAAGGTGAGGGTAGAGGAGCCGGAAATTGTGTCGCCGGTGCCTCCGAAAACCAATCCAAGCGCTCCAAGGGTATGAGCAAGATTAGCCGTGTCCCCAGCGTCCGCGAAGTCGGCAATCGTGGTGGTTCCGTTTGTATCGGGCCACACAACATCCGTTGTGTTGTTGTACCAATCGGCTGTGACCAAGTCCCAATTGTTGGACCCGGCCGTGCCGCCATCCGTTTGAGATTTCGATAGATTAGGATCAAAATAGAAAGTGGACTGGGCAACGGCCTGATTTGACCGGCCCGACAGAAGCAGGCCCATGGCGCCGACCGCCGCGGCAAGGGCTACTTTAGCGTTCGTTTTCCCATTTGGCGTTTTCGTAACGGTGCGGAAACTTCCCGGCTTTTTGGTCGTGACAATCATCTTTACCTCCTGAGACGCGCGGCATTTTCCCCTTCGAAGGGAGTGCTTCGCAAATTACATACTGAAAAATGGGCGACAATCGGTGGCTGATACGAATCCAGAGCAAAACCCACCACTCCCATTCCTCTAACAAAACGCACAAGCGATCTGGATTGGGGGGTACAATAACGAGCAATTGCTCACAATGGAAGAAAAATTTGAATCATCTGCAATAAAAACCACACCGCCCCGTTGTTATTAATTTGTCTTTAATTTAGCGAGATTCGGAGGATTATCGCATTTCCGGTAAAATGTGCGATAAGAATCGCCTCGACACGAGAATATAAGGCTCAATTCACTTTAGGATGGGATTCCCGGCTTTAACGACCTGTTTTCCCCCAATAGCCGAAGGACTCGCAAAACATGAGCATAACGCCGATGGTCTGGCGATCCACACAGCGTGTTGTTGGTCATCTGGCGATACTTGTGGTATTTGGCACGTCCGCGATATCGTGCCCGGCCATGGCGGACACAGAAAAGCCCATCGCAGCCAATCTCACCCTGCATGTTGATCAGCCGGGTGCGACAATTAACCGCGATATTTACGGCCAGTTTGCCGAGCATCTGGGGCGCTGCATTTACGAGGGGATTTGGGTTGGCGAGGATTCGCCGATTCCAAATACGCGGGGGATTCGCAACGATGTCGTCGCTGCGCTGAAGAATCTGGATGTGCCGGTGCTTCGATGGCCGGGGGGATGCTTTGCGGATGAGTATCATTGGCGGGATGGGATCGGGCCGCGCGACCAGCGGGCGAAGCGCGTCAATACGCACTGGGGCGGCGTGATTGAGACGAATCAATTTGGAACGCACGAGTTTCTCGATTTCTGCGAGCAGATTGGGGCCGAGCCATATATCTGCGGGAATGTAGGCAGCGGTACGCCGCAGGAAATGATGGACTGGGTCGAATATATCACCAGCAATTCGGATTCGACGCTGGCGAAACTGCGGCGGCAAAATGGGCGCGACAAGCCGTGGAAGCTTCACTTTTTCGGCGTTGGCAACGAAAGCTGGGGCTGCGGCGGTGATATGCGGCCGGAGTTTTACGCGGATAATTTTCGCCGGTACCGCACGTTCGTCAAAGATTATTCGGGCAATCACGTTCATCCGATCGCCTGCGGCGCCAACGGCGCGGATTACAACTGGACGGAAATCCTGATGGATATGGCGGGCCGCAAAATGGACGGGCTCTCCATGCACTGGTATTCGCTGGCGACCGGAAATTGGGCGAAAAAGGGCTCAGCGCTGAATTTCGGCGAAGACCAGTGGCATTCGATCCTGCGGCAAACGTTGCGGATGGAAGGTCTCATCACTGAACACTCACAGATCATGGATCGTTACGATCCGAATAAACGCGTGGGGCTGGTGGTTGATGAATGGGGCACCTGGTACGACGTGGAGCCGGGCAACAATCCGGGATTTCTTTATCAGCAGAATACTTTGCGTGATGCGATCGCGGCTGGGGTCAATCTCAACATCTTCAATCGGCATTGCGACCGCGTCAGCATGGCCAATATCGCACAAATGGTGAACGTGCTTCAGGCGATGATTCTGACAGACAAGGAAAAGATGATCGAGACGCCGACCTATCATGTGTTTGAGATGTTCAAGGTGCACCAGGGAGCGACCATGATCCCGGTGGATGTATCAGCTCCGCAGTACAAATTCGGCGATGAGGGCATTTCAACTTTGAGCGTGTCGGCATCGCGCGATTCGTCGGGTAGGGTGCATGTATCCGTCGTCAATCTCGATCCGAATCATCCGGTCGATGTCTCGGCCAGAATAGTCGGTGTTACGCCCAAAAATGTTTCGGGACGGATTTTGACGGCGGATGCGATGAATGCACACAATACGTTCGATCAGCCGGATGTGGTTAAGCCGGAAAACTTTTCCGCATTCGACCGGACGGATGGCGGGTTGACATTGCACATGCCGGCCAAGTCGGTGGTGGTCGTGGAAATCCAATAGCCCAACATGAAAATCACCCGCAGAACCATGCTGGCGGCCAGTGTTTTGGCGGGCGGCAAATTGCTGGGCGGGCGATGGTTTGCAATTTCCCGGGCGGGGGAGATTGCGGGGATCGACCGGCGGGCCCTGGTTCGACGGCATAATCCGCTTGTCCAGAAGTTCGATCCGTTTAGCGCACTGACGGTCGGCAACGGTAACTTTGCCTTCACCGGCGATGTGACGGGGTTGCAGACATTTATCGAAACATATCGCAGCGATTTTCCGCTTTGCACCTGCGCGCATTGGGCATGGCATACGACGCCGGCTCCTACTGGAGTGTCGGCGAAGGCTTTTCGATACAAGGAGTATGAATCGCATGGCCGGATGGTTGGATATGCGACCGAACGGCAGGGGCAGGAAGTGCTGTTCGACTGGCTGCGCGAAAATCCGCATCGAATGCATCTGGGGCGAATCGGATTGGTTCTGAAAAAGCCGGATGGTTCAGAAGCGGCAGCGGGGGATGTGCAAGCCATACATCAGAATTTGGATCTTTGGACGGGAACGATCGACAGCCAATTTCTGTTCGCGGGACAAACGGTTCGGGTGCGGACGGCTTGCCATCCGGACATGGATGCGCTGGCGATTCGAATCGATTCGGCGCTGGTAAATTCGGCGGATCTGGGGGTGCGAATCGCATTTCCGTATCCGTCTCCGGAAATGGATATGGCGGACTGGAATTCGCCGGAAAAGCATGAAACGAAATGTGAGTCGAAAGACGGAAGGGCCGATTTCACGCGAAAAGTGGATAACGATAAATATTTTGCGAGTATGGCGTGGTCGGGCGGGGATCTAAAGCAAGCAGGGCAACATGAATTCATTGTTGGAAACGCTCGCGGCCAAACGCTTGATGTGGTTTGCAGTTTCGCGCCGAGCGGCGTTTCCGCAAATCTTCCCACGGTAGACGAGACATTCCAGGCCAGCGGCGCTCATTGGGAAAAATTCTGGACAAATGGCGCGGCGATCGATCTCGCCGATAGCTCAGACAACCGCGCCGGGGAACTTGAGCGGCGGATCGTGCTATCGCAGTACAACACGGCAGTGCATTGCGCGGGATCGATGCCGCCGCCGGAATCGGGACTGCTGTTCAACACCTGGTACGGCAAATCGCATCTGGAAATGCACTGGTGGCACGGCGTGCATTTCGCGGCGTGGAATCGGTTCGAGTTGCTGGATTATAGCTTGGATTTCTATCGGCGGATCATGCCGGTTGGGAAGGCAACCGCGGAGCGGCAGGGATATGACGGCGTTCGCTGGCCGAAGATGGTGGGACCTGACGGGCGTGATTCACCCTCGCCGATCGCGCCGCTGCTGATCTGGCAGCAGCCGCATCCAATTTATTACGCGGAGCTTTGCTATCGGCAAAATCCGACGAAAGGGACGCTGGATCAATGGTCAGATATCGTCTTTGAATCGGCGGATTTCATGGCGAGTTTCGCGGCGTTGGAAAACGGGCGGTATGTCCTGAGTCCGCCACTCAGGTCGGTGCCGGAACACACCGAGACCATGGAGACACACAACCCGACATTCGAGCTGGCATACTGGCGATTTGGATTGCAAATTGCGCAGCAGTGGCGGCAGAGGTTGGGCATGCGGCCGCAATCCAAATGGCAGGATGTGCTCGATCATCTGTCACCTTTGCCGCAGCAGGATGGACGGTATCTGATGATGGAAGGCATGACCGACACTTACACGAAATGGAACTGGGAACATCCGTCTCTGCTGGGAATATGGGGCATGTTACCCGGCGATGGTATGAACCCCGACACTATGCGGCGGACATTGAAAATGGTTTTGGATGTCTGGCAATGGGATCGCTGCTGGGGATGGGATTTTCCCATGGCGGCGATGACGGGGGCGAAACTGAACGAGCCGGAATTGGCGATGCAAGCGCTGATGATCGATTCGGAGAAAAATCGGTACTTGCCGAACGGTCATGTTTATCAGCGCCCGAATCTTCCGGCTTATCTTCCCGCCAACGGCGGACTGCTCGCCGCAGTGGCCATGATGACTCTGGGCGGTGTTTTTCCGCGCGATGGGAAATGGTCGGTGAAGGCGGAGGGGTTTTTGCCGTTGCTGTGACTCGCGGTTCGTCATTTAACGGCTGCGACGGCTTCGCGCGGCTGGGACCTCGTTTTGGCCATTCGCCGGCCGAGAAGCTCATCGGCAAGAATGCCGATCAGGATCACGCCGCCGATCACCACCAATTCCAGGGAGCTGGAAATGGGATGGCCATGAATGGTGACGAGGTTGACCAGATTTCGCAGCACCTGAATCAGGGCGGTGCCGAGAACGATGCCGAGAATGGAGCCTTCGCCGCCGCGGAGGCTGCACCCGCCGAGGACGGCGGCGGCGATGCCGTAAAGCTCGTAAGCCAGGCCGTGGGCGCTGGGAGAAATTGAATTGGTATAGAACGCCAGGATGATTCCGGAGATTCCGGCCAGAAGCATGGAGACGGCGTAGGCGCTGCCGATGACCAATCCCGTATTAATGCCCGAATATTTGGCGGCTTCCTCGTTTCGCCCCACGGCAAAAAGATATCGGCCATAGACGGAACGGTGGAGAACGACATACATGATAGCGGCGATCACAATCAGCAGAATGAAGGAAGTCGGAACGCCAAAAACATAACCCGCGGCCATGGGCCGGAGCATGCCGAAATTGCTTTCGCCGAAGCCCTTGGTTTCATCGTTGGCGATGTAGCGAGCGAGGCCGCGGTAGATCATGAATCCGCAAAGGGTGACGATGAAAGGCTGCAGGCGAACTTTGGTGATGAGGAACCCGTGAACGACTCCAAGAAAAACCAGGCAGCCGATGGCCGCCAGGGCGGCCAGGGGCCAAGGCCATTTCCATTCGACCAGCATCATGGAAAGCAAAACTCCCTGGAGGGCGAATGCGGACCCGACGGACAGATCGATGCCGCCGGTGATGATGATGATTCCCAGGCCGATGCTGAAGATGCCGAACATTCCGACGAGATGGGCCTGGTTCCGCAGGTTGGCCTCGGAAAGGAAGCGTGGATTGAGCCACGCGACGACGACGCAGAGGAAGAGAAACATTGCGCCGATGCCGAGTTCTTTTTTCATGGGATATAAAGAGTGCTAAGCGGCGTGGGTTTTTCCGAAGGCCAGGTTCATGACCTTCTCCTCAGTAAGCCCGGACCGGTCCAGAATCCCCGCAATGGCTCCTTCGTGCATGACGGCCAGGCGGTCGCTGATGCCGAGCGCTTCTTCCATATCGCTGGAAATGACGATAACAGCGACGCCCTTATCGGCCAAGGCGCGGAGGAGGCGATAGATTTCAGCCTTGGCGCCGACGTCGATGCCGCGGGTGGGCTCATCGACGATCAAAATTTTGGGATTCAGCGCCAGCCATTTGCCGAGCACGACCTTTTGCTGATTGCCGCCGCTGAGGTTCATGACGCGGGTTTCGACGCCCGGCGCTCGGATGCGCATGGCATCGACCTGGCGGCTGGCCTCAACGCATTCGGCCTTTCGGTCAATCAGCGCTGCACGCGTATAATTCCATAGTCCCGGCAAGGTGATGTTTTCCCGGATGGTCATGGAAGTGACCAGTCCGGTTTTGCGGCGGTCCTCGGGAACGAGAAAAATCCCCGCGGCGATGGCATCGTGGGCATGGCGGATGTTCAGCGGCGAGCCGTCGAGAGTGATTTGTCCTTCCAGCATCGGACGGACGCCGAAGATGGTTTCGGCCAGCTCGCTTCTTCCCGCGCCGACGAGTCCGGCGAAGCCGAGGATTTCACCACCGGCGGCGTCGAAGCTGACCGAACGCCCGGGCCAAGCGGCGGTGCGGACATTCCTGGCCTGGAAGCGGGGGGAGTGATTGGCTCCCGAAGGAGCGACGTAAAAACTGCGAAGGTCGCGGCCGATCATCAGGCGGACCATGTTTTCATGGGTGATCTGATCGCGCGGCAATTCACCGGCGTTGCGGCCGTCGCGCAGGGCGACAACGCGATCGGCGACCTGCGAAATCTCGCCGAGCCGATGGGAGATATAAATCACGCTGACGCCCTGGGCGCGCAGATCGCGCACGGTGGCCAGAAGCCGCTGGGTTTCCGGGCCGGTGAGTGAGCTGGTCGGCTCATCGAGGACGAGAATGCGCGCGTTCTGCGAAAGGGCTTTGGCAATCTCCACAAGCTGCTGCTGGGCAAGCGGCAAAGTTTTCAGCGGTGTGCGCGGATTCACATCCAGCCCAAGCCGGCGGAGGTGGGGGAGACTATCCCGCACGATTCTGCGGCGATCGATGAGATGGAGCGGTCCGCCCCAAAGCGGCTCGCGACCGAGAAAAATGTTCGCGGCCACTTCCAGGTTGTCCAGGTTGTTCAATTCCTGGTGAACGAAGCCGATTCCCATCTTCACCGCGTCGGCGACCGAGCGGATGGAAACGTGCTCGCCGCTGATGAGAATGCGACCTTCATTCGGCTGATGAACACCGCCGAGAATTTTCATGAGGGTGCTTTTGCCCGCGCCGTTTTCACCGATAAGAGCGACGACTTCACCGAGGCCGACGTCGAGAGACACATTCGACAACGCGACGACGCCGGGGAAGAGCTTGCTGATCCCCTGTAATTGTAGAATGGGCGTTGAAGTCATCGCGGATGCAACCATAATCGGCCAGAGTTTCCGTAATCAGGTGCGCCCGCGAAGTTTGTTCAGTTTTGTCTGGAATTCATCGACATTGTCCTTTTTGATGGCGAGCGTGGGGATGAAAATCTGCTTGCTCGCGGGGATGAACGATTTATCGCCGGAAAGCGCTTTGGCCAGATTCAGCATGGACAGATGCCCGAATTCGAACGGCTGCTGCACGACGGTGGCGTAGATATCGCCGCTCTTGACGCCGGCGAGCGTGTCGTCCTCTTCGTCGAAGCAGACGATCTTGACCTGGCCGTTTTTACCGGCGCCCTTGACGGCGCTCAGGATGGCGGGGCCATTATAACTGTAGAGTCCCACGAGACAGCCGATGTCGGGATATTTCACCAGGGCGTCGGCGACATTCGCCTGGGCGCGGGCGCGATCGGCATCGTCGGTGCGCGTGTCGATGATCTGGATGTTCGTGCCGGCCAAAACCTGCTTGATGCCCCCCATGCGGTCCCTGGCGTTTTGCGGATCGAGGCTGCCGACGAAGAGCATAATCTTTCCGCCGTTGGGCAGAACTTCCTTGATCAATCCCCCGGCTTGCTTGCCCGCATCGAAATTATTGGTGCCGATGTAGCAGGCGCGATCGCTGTCCGAGGCGTCGCTGTCGGCACAGAAAACGATGGCCTGCTTGGCGGCGTCGTTCAGCATCTGCGTTTCGTTGGTTGGATCGACAGGGCTCAGGGCGATGCCGTCGATGCCGCGGGCCAGCAGATCGTCGATCACCGCTTTCTGCGCGGCGGCGCTCTGCTCGCCGAGAATCCGGAAATCAACATCGATGTTTGGATTCTCCACCGCCGCCTGGTTGCAGCCGGCGCGGCAAATGGTCCAGAAGTCCGACGGGTTGTTGGTAACAAATGCCAGCTTCCACTTTTTCGCCGAGGCGGCCGAATTACTTGCAGTCTGAGCCGAATTATCGCTTTTGCTGCATCCGGCAGCCCAGGTCAGCGCGGCCATGGCGAGAAAGAGACATGAAATTCGCTTCGTCATGGTGGGGGTTCCTTTAATGTGTGATGGGATGGTATCACGCGATTGGCCCAGTCCGAAGCTGAGATGCAGTTAATTCGCCGGAATTTTGCGCGTGTAAAAATGAAGCTGAGATCGAGATTCTGCGAGCAGAATTGGCGGCCCAGCAGAAGGAAATAGATCATATGGTCGCGAATGATTCAGGTGCGCGAGCAGCGATTCGCGACACGAAGGACGCGGAAAGTCCGCGTGCTGAAAGGAGGCATTCTAATCACCGGCAAAGCAGAACCGCCGGTGCGACCTTATGGTAATAACAACGATGGACGCGGCCCAACGGTGGGCCATGGCGGCACCGGCATGTTGTCGGTGCCGGCGGGCGTCAAGGGAATGCCCTCCATTGACTTGATCAGTCATCCGGAGAGAGTTTCGTTCGCATAGGTGCATCGGGGCGACAGGATTCGAACCTGCGACCTCTTGACCCCCAGTCAAGCGCGCTAACCAAACTGCGCCACGCCCCGGAATTATGTGAATCAGGCTACAGCCCGCCGATCCATGCGTCAACCGCCGCCTCTGCGCCGCTTGCCTTGCCAAACAAGGTTGCTAAGTTACCCGAACTTCTGACCCTGGCGTTTTTTCGGGATGGTGGAATGACCGTTTTAATCATCGGCAGCGGCGGTCGCGAACATGCCCTCGCGTGGAAACTGGCCGGTTCATCCCGGGTGACCGATCTCTTTTGCGCGCCGGGAAATCCGGGTATTGGAGAATTCGCAGACCTCGTCCCGATCGCGGCGACCGATTTTCACGGCATCGAAAAATTTGTGCGGAATAACCGGGTCGAGCTGGTTGTCATCGGGCCGGAAGATCCTCTGGCTCTGGGGCTTGCCGACCGGCTGCGCGCGATGGGCGTGATCGTCTTCGGCCCCAGCAAAGCCGCGGCCCAGATCGAAGCGGACAAATGGTTTGCCAAGGAAATCATGCGACATCAGGCCATTCCCACGGCCGAGGCGCACAGCTTTACCGATCCGGTTGCGGCCGAAGAATTCGTAAAAATGCGCGATGAGCCGATGGTCATCAAAGCTTCGGGACTCGCCAAGGGGAAAGGCGTCGCGATTTGTCATCGTCAGGCCGACGCATTGGAAACGATTGATGCGCTCATGCGGCGGAAGCGATTTGGCGATGCCGGAAAACGCATCGTCATCGAAGAATGTCTTGCCGGCCCCGAATGTTCCATCCTGGCATTCGTGCAGAAGCGCACGATCTATCTCATGGAGCCGGCCCAGGATCACAAACCAATCGACGACGGCGACATCGGACCGATGACCGGCGGAATGGGCGCCTATTCCCCCACGCCGGTTGTTACCTCCGCGATTCTCGCTCAGGTCGAGCGGGACATTTTCGTTCCCGTCGTTGACGGGCTCCTTCGCGAGGGGATCGAATATCAAGGCTGCCTTTTCGCCGGCCTTATGCTTACACCCAACGGACCAAAGGTCCTGGAATTCAATTGTCGGTTCGGCGACCCAGAAACGCAGACGCTCATGATGCGATTGCAGACCGATCTTGTGGACGCGATCATGGCAATGTCCGAAGGGAAGCTCGATCAGGTTGAGTTGGTCTGGGACAAACGGCCCGCGATCTGCGTCATCGCCACCAGCAAAGGATACCCCGGCGATTATTCCACGGGCGTTCCTATCACGGGGATAGTAGAAGCCGACTCCATGCCGGATGTGAAGGTTTTTCACAGTGGAACGAAAATGCTTGGCAAATCACTGGCCACCGACGGCGG
>Ga0182015_10007423_pt1 | contig 10690 bp, 4 predicted proteins | sample 712P3MmetaG_FD_120478 | JGI IMG/M metagenome (GOLD analysis project Ga0182015, IMG submission 120478) | Permafrost microbial communities from Stordalen Mire, Sweden - 712P3M metaG | ecosystem: Environmental > Terrestrial > Soil > Wetlands > Permafrost | place: Sweden: Stordalen | collected... | reverse complement strand
TGGCCCTTGAACGGAGCGGAAATTTCGATGACCGCCCGCTGCGGTGCGGCGTTGGCCGCCGTGTTCAGCGGCAAACAGGATCCCATCGAACTGCTTTTCCCCGCGGGCTCCCTGCGCGATCTGGAAGCCATCTATCATCGGGCGCCGTTTGCGCGCGTCTCTGACGGGCTGGTCGCGGGGATCATCGCGGATGTTGTGGCGATGGCGCCGGCACCACGAACATTTCGCGTTCTGGAGATCGGAGCCGGTACGGGTGGGACTACCGCCTTTGTGCTGCCGCATCTGCCGCGAGACCGGACGGAGTATATCTACACCGACGTTTCACCCCTCTTCCTTGCCCGCGCCGAGGATAGGTTTGCTGAGTATCCTTTTCTGCAGTATCGCCTGCTCGATATCGACAGGGAGCCGGATGAGCAGGGTTTCCGCGGCGATACGTTCGACATCGTGATTGCTTCGAACGTGCTGCACGCGACGGTGGACCTGCGGCAGACGATGCTCCGCGTCTCTGACCTGACCGCGCCGGGCGGGTTGCTGGTAATGGTTGAAGGGATCAGCCGCCAGCGTTGGGTTGACTTGATCTTCGGTCTGACGGAAGGCTGGTGGAAGTTCGCCGACCACGGGCTGCGGCCTTCGTACCCGCTCCTTTCGATGCCGCAGTGGCGAACGATGCTCCCCACTGTCGGCTTTCCGGAAATCGCCACTGCGTTCGGGAACGAAAAAAACGCACCCGTATTCGAGCAGATGGTCATGGTAGCGAAGCGGGCGCATGAAGATGAAGCGGCAACGCAGCGGCGCAACAGAACGCGCTGGTTGATTTTTGCCGATCGTGGTGATTTGGCCATCCACACCGCCGCGCGGCTCGACGCCACGGGCAACGAATGCCTGTTTGTTCGGCCCGGAGAGACCTTCGAGAGACTGGCAGAGGGTCAGTATGCAATCCCGCCGGCGAGCGAAGAAGACTATGGCGCGCTGATGCGGACGGTGCTCGGCGACGGCGGCACCTGCGCGGGCGTCGTCCATCTCTGGTCGGTCGATGGTCCCGGTCCCGAGACGGACCTTACTCCACAAGGGGTGGATCAGGCGCAACAAATCGGGTGCCGCAGCGTGCTGAACCTGGTGAAGGCCATGGTTGCATCGTGCGCTTCGGAGGCCCCGCGGCTCTGGCTGGTAACGCGCGGCGCGCAGCCCGGCGGTGCGGTCGACGCCGGCAACGCGACGATGCTGGGCCTGGGGCGTGTGATCGCGCTGGAGTATCCGGAGTTCCTCTGCACCAGGGTTGACCTTTCGCCGACGCCCACCGCCCACGAAGCAGACCGTCTCTGCGAAGAGCTCCTTGCTCCGGATAACGAGCGGGAAATCGGCTATCGCGGCGTCGAGCGGCATGGGCGGCGCCTGGATCGCCTGCCGAGCGGCGAATCACCGGCGCAAGCGCGCAAGCTGGTGCTGTCGAGACCTGGTGAACTCGATAGCCTGGCGTTCCATCCGTCGGCAAGACGGGCGCCCGGGCCAGGTGAGGTGGAGATCGAAGTCAGTGCCACCGGGCTCAATTTCCGCGATTTGCTGGTGGCGCTGGGGATGTATCCCGATCCGGACGCACCCATGGGTGGAGAATGTGCCGGGATCATAACGACGTTAGGCCCTGGAGTCGAGGGGCTACGCATCGGCGAACCCGTGCTCGCAATGGTTACGGATAGCTTCGCCACTCACGTGGTGGCTGCCGCGGCAATGACCGTGCGCAAACCCGAAAAGCTCTCCTTCGAAGAGGCCGCCGGCATTCCCGGTGCCTTTCTCACCGCGCACTACGCTCTGCGCACGCTGGCTCGGTTGAGCTCGGGCAACACGGTGCTCATCCATTCGGCCGCGGGGGGAGTAGGGCTGGCGGCCGTGCAACTGGCGCGTAAAGCCGGCGCGATTGTCTTTGCCACCGCCGGAACTGAAGAGAAGCGGCGCTATCTCGCCTCGATCGGTGTGCAGCATGTGATGGATTCGCGCACCACCGCATTCGGAGAGGAGATTCGGAAGGCCACCGGCGGCCGGGGTGTGGACGTGGTCTTGAATAGCCTCTCCGGCGATGGAGTGGAAACCAGCATCAGGACCCTGGCAGTCGACGGGCGCTTCGTAGAACTGGGCAAGCGGGATATCTGGAGCGAGACTCAGTTCCACGCGGTGCGGCCGCAGTCGCAATATTTCGTGATCGACGTGGCAGCGGAGTGTGCGCGCAATCCTGAGGAATTTGGTCGAAGGTTACGCGAGCTGGCGGCGGAGTTTGATACCGGCGCGCTGGTCCCGCTTCCTCGACGGACCTTCGACTGGAAGCAGGTGGACGCAGCGTTCCGCCTTATGTCGCGCGCCGAGTACATCGGCAAGATCATCGTTACCCAGCGGCCCACCGCGTGGCGCATGTCCGCCGACGGCGCGCCCGCACTGCGCTCCGATGGGAGTTACCTGATCACCGGCGGCCTGGGTGGTCTGGGATTGCTCATTGCCGGTTGGATGGTCGAGCACGGCGCCCGTCATCTGGTGCTGCTTGGACGTCATGCTCCGACGCCGGCCGCTCAGGAAACAATCGATCGATTGACGGCCAACGGCGCCACAATCCTGGTGGCCCAAGGGGACGTTTCTGTCGAGACAGACCTCTCGGCTCTGCTGGCAAAATCCGCACTCGAAATGCCGGTATTGAGGGGAATTATCCACGCCGCTGGGACTCTGGATGATGGCGCCTTGTACCGCCAGGAGTGGTCACGCTTCCAGACGGTGATGGCCGCCAAAGTGTATGGCTCACTGAATCTACACCGGCTGACAAGTCATCTTCCGCTCGACTTCTTCGTGCTGTTTTCATCCGCGGCGTCGATGCTGGGCACACCCGGTCAGAGCAACCATGCGGCCGCGAATGCGTTTATGGACTCCCTGGCTCATCTGCGCCGAAGCTCCGGGCTCCCGGCCCTCGCTATCAACTGGGGCGTGTGGGGCCAGGTCGGTGCGGCCGCCGAGCGCAAGGTGGCGAGCCGCATGCCGATCGCCGGCTTGCAGGCCATCTCACCCCAGCAAGGTTTAGCCCTATTGGAAGCGTTGCTTGATCTCGGCGAGTGCCAGGTGGGCGCGTTCGGGATGGATTGGCAGGCATATGCAGCGGCTGCGGCCGATCATGGCCCGGAGGCGGAGCGCCTCGCCGGCTTCGCAGACGCCCGACGCCACGAAGAAGTGACGCGACCCACGCCCGAGAAGAGCGATGCTGCGGCGAGCACGTCTTCGACCCATCTCGACCGGATCAAGCAAGCGCCCGCGAGCCAGCGCCACGGGCTGCTGGCCCAGTTTGTGGAAGAGCGCGTAGTCAAGGCGCTGGGGCTCGATCCTTCGCGGCCGCCAGGTCGAAGCCGGCCCTTGCAGGAACTGGGACTCGACTCGCTGCTCGCGGTCGAGTTGCGCAACGTGCTGAGCAACGGGCTGGGATTGCCGCGGCGTTTGCCGGCAACGCTCCTGTTCGACTATCCGTCGGTGGCGGCAATCACCGATTACCTTGCCGGTGAACTGCTGCCGGCTGACGATGAAATAGATGTACCGGTGGCTGCGGCACGCGATGGTCAGGCGGAGTTGGCGGAGCTGGCGGGACTCTCCGACGAGGAAGCCGAGGCCATGCTGCTGGAAGAGCTGAACGATGACTGAGGTACACGGATGACGGAACGACCGACGTTGGAAGGCGACCTGTCCCCAGTAAAGCGCGCTCTGCTGGAGCAGCGCAGGCTGAAGGCAAAGGTCGAAGCAATGGAGCGAGACAGGGATGAGCCGATCGCCATCGTCGGCTTGGGCTGCCGATTCCCTGCCGCCGACGGTCCCGAGGCATTCTGGCAACTTTTGATGGGCGGCACGGACGCCATTCGCGAGGTACCGGCTGATCGCTGGGATATCAATGCATTGTACGATCCCAATCCCGATGCTCCGGGGCGGGTCTGCACTCGTTTTGGTGGGTTCCTCGACAGAGTGGATCTGTTCGATCCGCACCTGTTTGGCGTCTCGCCGCGCGAGGCGGAGACCATGGATCCGCAACAGCGGCTGGCGCTCGAGGTGGCTTGGGAGGCGCTGGAGAATGCGGCCCAGCCATTCGACAAGCTGGCGGGAAGCGCTACGGGCGTCTTTCTGGGCATCGGCACCAGCGACTATCTGCAGTTACACACTGGCCTGGACGATTTAGAGCGGATCGATGCATACCTCGCGACTGGCAACTCGCACAGCGTGGCTGCCGGAAGGCTGTCTTATGTGCTCGGCCTGCAGGGGCCGAGCCTGTCCGTCGACACGGCGTGCTCCAGTTCGTTGGTTGCGGTGCACCTGGCCTGTCAGAGCTTGCGTGCAGGCGACTGCCGCATGGCATTGGCCGGTGGCGTAAACACCATTCTGTGGGTCGACAACACGATTAGCCTATCGAAAGCCCACATGCTGGCGCCGGACGGACGGTGTAAGACGTTCGACGCGGCTGCCGACGGCTTCGTGCGCGCCGAGGGTTGCGGAATCGTCGTGCTCAAGCGTCTTTCGCATGCCGAAGCGGACGGCGACCGCATCGTCGCAGTGATTCTGGGCAGCGCCTGCAACCAGGATGGGCGCAGTAGCGGGTTGACGGCGCCAAACGGCCCGTCGCAAGAGGCGGTCATCCGGCAAGCGCTCCACCGCGCGCGTCTGGAGCCTGCGGACGTAGGTTACGTGGAAGCCCATGGCACCGGAACATCGCTCGGCGATCCGATTGAAGTACAGGCGCTGGGAAATGTGCTTTGCAAAGACCGCCCCGCCAGTGATTCGCTCATCATTGGCTCGGTAAAGACGAACATCGGCCATTTGGAAGCGGCCGCCGGCGTCGCCGGGCTCATCAAGGCTGCGCTGTGTGTGGAACGAGGCAAGATTCCACCTCATCTTCACTTCAAAGCGCCAAATCCGCATATCACGTGGGAAGACTATGCCTTGTCCATTCCTACGGCCGCGGTTGAGTGGAATGCCGGACGCCCACGCGTCGCCGGTGTGAGTGCTTTTGGCTTCAGCGGAACGAATGCCCACATCCTTGTAGGCCAGGCGCCCGAAGTCCGCGAACAGCCGAGCAAAATCGAGCGGCCAGACAATCTCCTGGTTCTATCCGCGCAAAGCGAGGAAGCTCTCCGAGAGTTGGCCGCACGCCATCGGGATTATCTCGTCACCAACGCGGATACCAATGTGGCCAACCTGTGCTTCACGCTCAACACGGGAAGGGCTCACCTGAACGAACGCGCCGCGCTCACGGCGAAGTCGGTCCAGGAGCTATCCACCAAGCTTGGGAGCCTCGCGACCGGCGGCGAAGCCGCGACGGTTGCCCGCGGAGAGTTCACCGGCGCGGCCGAGCCGGAATTGGCATTCTTGTTTACCGGACAGGGTTCGCAGTATGTGGGGATGGGGCGTCAGTTGTACGAGACGCAGCCCACGTTCCGCCAGGCCCTGGACGAGTGCGCGGAACTGCTGGCGCCGCATCTGGATCAGCCGCTGCTGGAGGTCATGTTCGCTGGGGAGGCGGCTGGCTCGCGGTTGCACCAGACCGCTTACACCCAGCCGGCGCTGTTCGCGCTGGAGTACGGGCTTTACCAGCTCTGGAAGGCCTGGGGGGTCGAACCTTCGGCGGTGTTGGGACACAGCGTCGGCGAATATGTAGCCGCGTGTGTAGCGGGAGTCTTCAGCCTGGCAGACGGCCTGAAACTGATCGCGGCTCGCGGGCGCTTGATGCAAGCGCTAGCTCCCGGCGGCGCCATGGCAGCGATCTTGGCCGGCCAGCAGCAGGTCAGAGACGCTATCGCTGGGTGGGGAAACCGGATCTCGATTGCGGCCTTGAACGGCCCGCGCAACACAGTGATTTCCGGAGACGGGCAAGCGGTGGAGGCTGCGCTGGCAAGCTTGTCCAGCGCCGGCATCGAAGGTCAGCGCCTGGAGGTATCGCATGCCTTCCACTCCGCCCGCATGGAAGCCATGCTGGATGAGTTTGAGCGCGTCGCGAGCAGCATCTCCTATCAGCGGCCGAAGCTGGCCTGGTCCTCGAACGTAACCGGGCACATGGTGGCCGGCGAGGAAGTGTGCAGCGCGGCGTACTGGCGGCGCCAGGTTCGCGAGCCGGTACGCTTTGCCGCGGGGATACAGTCCCTGGTGGAGCAGGGGTACCGGACATTCGTGGAAGTGGGTCCGCACCCGGTGCTGATCGGCATGGGGAGGCAGTGCGTGGAAGACGCGGGGGTCACTTGGGCGAGCAGCCTGCGGCGCGACCGGGAACAGTGGACGGAGTTGCTTTCGGCGGTGGGCGCCCTCTACGTACAGGGAGTCAAGATTGACTGGCAGGCATTCGATCGCGACTATCCGCGCCGCCGCCTTTCCCTACCCACTTATCCTTTCCAACGCGAACGCCACTGGATCGACCTGAAGTCTCGCAAGTCTCGCGGGCCCGTGCCCGATCTTTGGAAGTTAGTGGTGAAACGCGCATCGCGCCAGGCCGAGCATGTGCCTATCGACATGGACCTGACCGCATTCGCCACCATGTGGGAGGCGTTGGAAGCGCTAACCGAAGCCCGGATCATCCAGGCGCTGCGCGACTTCGGGCTCTTCCTTCGCCAGGGAGAACGGCATTCGGTCGAGGACACCTTGTGCTCGGCCGGCATTGGAAAGTCGTATGGGGATGTGATTTCCCGCTGGCTGGAGCGCCTCGCGACAAGCCGGATTCTGGCTCGGGAGGGCAGCGAGTACTTCGCTCGTGAGCCGTTGCAGGACCCGAACCTCGGCGCAGCGTTGGAGAGGGCTCGCAGAGCGCTGGCGGGGGCGCCGGCACTTTGGCACTATGTCGATCGCTGTTGTGCGTCGTTGGATGCAGTTTTGCGCGGGGCATCGAATCCCCTGGAAACGCTGTTTCCGGGTGGCTCGTTCGAGACAGCGGAATTCCTGTACCAGAACTGGGCGCTGCCGCGTTACTTTAACGGGATTTTGCAGAGTGCGCTCGAATCGATGGCCCAAGCCGCGGCGCGCGATGGCCGCTCGCTGCGGATTCTAGAGGTCGGCGCCGGCACGGGCAGCACGACTGCATCAATGCTTCCCGCGCTGTCTGGAGTAGACGCGGAGTATTGGTTCACGGATCTCTCCGATTTGTTCCTCGCCCGAGCCGAGCGCAAGTTCAGCGATTATCCCTTCGTGCGCTACCAGGTGCTGGATCTTGACCGTGATCCGGGCGAGCAGGGCGTGCCGGCGCACGCCTTTGACGTAGTGGTCGCGGCCAACGTACTGCACGCAACCCGCGATCTGGGGACCACTCTCGAGCGGATGAAATCGCGGCTGGTCTCCGGCGGTGTTCTGCTGGTCTACGAGGTCACCGAACATCTTCCATGGTTTGACGTGACCGTGGCTCTGATCGAGGGCTGGCAGAAACACGACGACGACCTGCGCGAGCGGCATCCGCTGCTCAAACCGGATGCGTGGGCCAAGGTGTTCGGCGAGCACGGCTTCGGCGCCGTGGAAGCTTTCCCCACGCCCGGATCGCCGACGGAGGTCCTGGGGCACCACGTTCTCCTTGCGCGCGGGCCGCGGCTGGCTGGTGGCTCGACACCGGAGGCGGTTCCCGCCGGAGCGGCTATCGAAAAGCCGCTCGACCCTTCAGCGGACGCCAGGCCAGGGTCAGAAGCCCAGCACCTGATCGCGCAGTTGGCTTCCTTGACCGCAGGGGAACGGACTGAGGCGTTGGTGGAGTTTGTCCGAGGCCACGTGACTCAAGTGCTACGCTTGAGCCCGGCAAAGGCGCCGCGTCGCACCCAACGGCTAATGGATATCGGCGTCGATTCACTCATGGCCGTGGAACTGGCCGGGCGGTTGACGGCTGGGCTGGGGCGAGAGCGGCCGCTGCGGTCGACACTGATCTTCGACCATCCTACAATTCAGGCGATCGCCGAATACATCGAGCGCTCCGTTTTGGACGTTCCGGCCGCCACCGGCAAGGACAAAGAGGAAGAGGAAACCACTCCCAGTGCAGCCCATCTTCGCGAGGATCTGGAGGGGCTCTCCGACGAGGAGGTCGAGCAGATGCTGCTCACGAAACTGAAGGAGATCAAGTAGAAGAGGCCGCCGAGCGCCATCGTGAGAACCGCCCATTCCTTCCATTGCGGCTCAGCACGCCTGATCGCGCTCATTGACCTGCAGTGATATAGCGATATTTGGAAGTCGCGCGACGGATTTAGCGGATGCTCCACATTCGTGGACTGCACAAAATAATGGAAAACCACGATGAGCAGGATCGCCAATCCCCTGACTCCGTCGAGTTCACGGATTCGCCCGGATAGGCATGGATTCCGCCAAGCAGAATTCTCAAGCATACGAGAAGAACCAAAGATCAAAACCGGCACCGTCCAGTTAGTTTAGCCGGAAGACCTAGCTAGGTTCTTCCTTCAAACCTGAAACACAACACCCTAGCTTGCAGGCTCCCAGCCGCGAGAGCTGCGATCGTCCCGGAAGGAGTTGCCAAATCGTGTAGCACCCAGGGGCGACGAAAGACCGCCGGCGGCCGTACTCCGAGGATTTTCGCAGGGTCGCCTGGAATCAACGAAACATCGAAGGAGTTCAGCGGCAGATTCAGTCCGACCCCTTCGGCTTTGAGGATCGCCTCTTTGCGTGTCCAGCAATGATAGAACCCGTTTAGCCAAGCCTCGCCCTGCAGCGAAGAAAGCGCGGCGAGTTCCGTTGGGGAAAAATAGCTTTCCGCCAAATCGAGCTGGATCGGCCGGAGATCCTCAACATCGATACCAAGCTCTGTTTCCGTCGAGAGAGCAAGCAAAGCGATACTTCGACTATGGCTTAGATTGAAACGAAGGGGACGAGTCTGCGCCTCCGCTGCCAGTTCCGGTTTACCGAAGGAATTGGTACGGAATACAATGCGCTCCGGTTCTCGATCCAGATAGGCGCCGAGGATCCGGCGCACATTCACGTGGGCAATGGCGAACCGGGCCCGGTCGCACGCGAAATGAAAGCGGTGGAAACGTTCCTGTTCCTTAGCATCAAGGAGTCCGATCTGGGCTTCTTCGAGGGCGGGTGAACTTAGGGAAGTGTCGAGCTGCCATGCCCATACATGGATTTGATCCGCAGCGAGGTTCTGGGGAGCTCCAACAGCCGGCCAAATAGGCGAGAACGACATTGCCTCATCTTACTAGGTTCGGCGCGGCGGAAGGTGACACCGCGAATCGCGAGCCGCGCGCCCCAGCACGTGTAATCGGTTGTCTGACTTAGAAGAGACCGGATACCTGCAGCGCTACCTAACCCACGTAAGAGACGAGCAGGCAAGAGGGTCACACCACGCGCTTAGTGTAAGGCGGAAGTGTCTACGTATTCCTTGTAGCTGTTGAAAAACTCTCGCCTTGGCAGAATTCATTGGGGCTCAGTGCTGACTGAGAAAGCTCTTTCGGTATGTGGCATCCAGCGGCACACCGCCTCTCCTGCGGACGCTTCTGACATTTCTTCGGGGTTGACCGATAGATGTGACTTCGGTTTGCCAGTTTCACGCCGATGTAATTCAGCTGCTTTCCCTCTATTTGTGGAGGGACTTGGCGTGAGCTGTGTTGACTGCGCTGAATAGGTCAAGCCGGTAGTAAATTTCTACAACCACAGCCTTACCCACGGCGTTCGCTCCGGTGATCGCAAAGAGCGGCAAAAAGCGTCGACGATTGCGGCCTCTTCACCCGCATTGCCTCCTTCGCCTCGGCAAGGCCCTCGGTCTGAAGCCTGCCGCCGATGTGGTAGCTGTTTCGTTTAGGCTGCGAACGATGTCGCCATGAAACGTTCTGACCTGTCCGTGAAGTCAAAGGCGACTCTGCCGTCCGCTTTTAAGTGCATCCACAAATGGCACGGGCGCGAAGATGACTATGTCGAGGCCTCGCTCGACGGCGAAATTCGCTACAGCCCACTGAACAACTCGTTCGATGCCTACACTCAGGCTTTCAACAGACAATGGACCACCCACAATCAGTGACTAATTAGTGTCATTGAGAGCCCCTGATCATGGAGTGACAATCCTTATTGGGGAGAACAAGTTGCAATCTACTTCGTCGACCTATCGTTGCACCGGCGAGCCCTTAGGCGATTTGATCTCAATTTGCACGGGGTTCTACAATAAATCTGACAAGCCCCCTTCGAGTCGAGAACGGCTGCAGACTCGAAATTTCACAATTTGCACGACCTGCAATTCTTCTATATCTGCCTCTGAGGAGCATGCACGTTTATAGAGGTGACCCCGGTGTTCAGTTCATTTTGTGCCGGCAGGCGAGGTCCGATCCGCAAACTAGACGGTTTATGCGCAGAGCGGTGTGCCATATTGACATGCTGCCTCGTCCTCGCGCTGACAGGTTGCGGTACAGCATCGATGAACCCGACGGGCACAGGCACGGCGGGGGCGGGAGCGTTGAGTGCGCTCTCCTGCAGCAGCGCGTCCATGACGGGATCGGGGAGCGATAGTTGTACGGTGACCTTGACGGCGGCGGCGGGGAGCGGCGGTTTGAGTGTGAGCCTGGCGAGCAGCAATGCGGTGGCTACTGTGCCAGCCACGTTGACGGTTCCAGCGAACGCGAGCAGCGCCGGATTCACGGCGACTGTGTCGTCAGTCACGTCCGCGCAAGCGGTGACACTGACAGCAAGCGCGGGCAGCGTTTCCAAGAGCTTTGCCCTGCAG
>Ga0182015_10007422_pt1 | contig 10690 bp, 11 predicted proteins | sample 712P3MmetaG_FD_120478 | JGI IMG/M metagenome (GOLD analysis project Ga0182015, IMG submission 120478) | Permafrost microbial communities from Stordalen Mire, Sweden - 712P3M metaG | ecosystem: Environmental > Terrestrial > Soil > Wetlands > Permafrost | place: Sweden: Stordalen | collected... | reverse complement strand
GCCGGCCTTCGGCGGCCGCTGGATCAACTGGACCGCCGCTGTCGGCATCGCCATCGGATTGGCCGGCATCATCCTGCTTGTGCGTCCCGGTGGCAGCGGGTCAGGGCACTGGCAGACGCTCGTCGTCCTGCTCGCCCCCCTCCTCTGGGCAATCGGCTCGCTCTACGCCCGCAACGCACCGTCGCCGAGGCAACCGCTCACCGCGATCGCCATGGAGATGATCGCCGGGGGCGTGCTGCTGACCATCGCGGGCGTCGCCGACGGGGAGCTCGGTCATGTCCATCTTGGTGCCATGTCCTTCGCCTCGATCGCGGCGTTCGTCTACCTGGTGCTCATCGGTGCGCTCGTCGGCTATGTCGCCTACATCTGGCTCCTCCACCACGTGTCGGTGACCGCCGCGTCCACCTACGCGTTCGTGAACCCGGTCGTGGCCGTCGCGCTCGGAGCCGTGGTGCTGGGCGAGCAGGTGACCCCGCTCACCCTTGTGGCCGCCACGCTCATCGTCGGTGCGGTGGTGCTGCTCCTGATCGGCCAGAGCCGGAATTCAGCGCCCGCGGTCGTCCTCGAGACCCCGATCCGCGACGTCGCCTGACCGCGTCGCCTCCGGCGAGAGGTGACAATGGGCACGTGGACAGCGACACGTTGATCATCGACAACCCGGCGGAGCCACGCCAGCCTCGTCCTCGCATCGGCGTCAAGGACGTGCTCTGTGTCGGGCCGATCATCGCCAACACCATCTACTACTACGTCGGACTACCGCTCACGCCGCTGCTGCTCGGCCGCAACCCGGTGCTCCTGAGTGCGCTCCGCGGCAGCATCGCCTCGATGGTGGCTGCGGGCGGTTTCGCGAGAGTTGGAAAGGCGCCGCTGGTCCTGGCGCTGATCGCCCCCATCCCCATCTCGATGATCACTGACCCGTTCTTCTTCTGGGCGGGAAAACGGTATGGCCGCAGCCTGCTCAACTACCTGAGCGAGTCGGACCCGCGCTGGCGCAAGCGTGCGGCACGAGGCGAGCGCTTCTTCAAGAAGTACGGCGTCTGGACGATCGTGCTTGCGCCCTTCCTGCCGGCGCCTTCGCCGCTCTTCTACATGGCGGCCGGCGAAGCGGGAATGTCCTTTGCCCTCTTTATCATTGCCGACCTGATCGGTACCCTGGCGTACATCGGGCTCATCGTCGGCGCGGGATGGGCGATCGGTCAGCCGGCGGTGACGGTCGCGCAGACGATCAGCAACTACGCGCTCTGGGTCATCGTCGCGATGGTTGTGCTCATCGTCGCGTGGTCAATGTATTCAGCATGGCATACACCCCGCGAAACGACGAGGCGCTGAGCGCCGGCACGCGTCCGCTCGTGACGCGCCGATGGCTGCTGGTCATCGCCGCAGTGCTGGCGCCGATCGTACTCGGCGCGCTCGCGACCATCGCGCTCTACGTGACCCGGCACCAGCCCGTGGTACCTCGAGCAACGTCCGCCGGTCCGCCGTCTGACATCAAGGGGTATGACGGATCGATCCTGGTGTTGCAGCCCCTCACCACTGCGCAGGTCCGTGTTCCTCTCGGAATCACCCTCGAGGTCGTGCTGCACCCCAACGTGGGTCAGGACATCCAATCGGTGAACAGCAGCATCCTCGTGCAGACGGCGAATCCCCCGTGCCACGTCAAGGCCCTCTGCGGATTCCCGGGAGCGGAGGTCTGGACGTTCCGAGCCATCGACGGAGGCGTCGGATATCTCAAGATCATCTTCGGCTTCTACGTGTGCCATGGCCACAACCAATGCACGAGGACGCCTTTGGTGTACAAGCCGATCGCGGTGTACTCGCGTCCGCAGTCGAGCTGACCTCAGGGGATCGCGACTTCCTCGCGATATTGGGCAAGCCGGTTCGTGCCGCTCTCGACAACGTCCGCGATTCGCTCGACGGCATCCCACAGGTCCACGAAACGCGTGTACAGCGGAGCGAGCCCGAACCGGCACAGGTCAGGCGGCCTGAAGTCGCCAACGACGCCGCGGTCCCCCACCGCGCGCACGATTGCGAGGCCATCCGTGTGCCGGAGTGACACTTGGGCGCCACGCCGCTCTGCCTCGGCGGGCGTTGCGACTTCGAAGCCGAGCGGACCGAGCCGGCTTCTGGCGAGACGCATGAAGACCTCGGTCAGCAGTCCCGCTTTCGCACCGACCGCGGGTGCTCCGGCCTCGAGTTGAAGATCGATACCCACGGCAAGCGCGCCGATGGCGAGGACAGGTGGCGATCCGCTCATCCATCCCCGGATCCCGGACGCGCGGCGGTACTCAGAGTCGAAGAGGAACGGATTGTCGTGACCGAGCCATCCCTGGATCGGATTGTGCAACTCCTCCTGAAGGGCGGTGGCGACATGGAGAAACGCGGGGGAGCCCGGGCCACCATTGAGGTACTTGTAGCCGCATCCCACCGCGAGGTCGACATGGTGGTGATTGAGCTGGATCTCGACAGCTCCGGCTGAATGGGACAGATCCCAGAGCACCAAAGCGCCGGCGGCGTGCGCTGCCTCGGTGAGCGCGCCCATGTCATGACGCGCGCCCGTCCGAAAGTCGACCTCGGTCAGCATCAGCAGTGCAGTGTCGCTGTCGAGCGCGTCACGGAGCGAGTCGCGCTCGACAGCGCGAACCTCACACCCAACCAGCTCCGCGACACCCTGCGCGATGTAGAGATCGGTCGGGAAATTGCTCCACTCGGTCACGATCACCCGCCGCTGCGGCCGCGCTCGCAACACCGATGTCATCAGCCGGAACAGCCCCACCGATGTGGTATCGGCGACCAGCACCTCCCCCGGCGAGGCGCCCACCACCTGCGCGATGCGATCACCAACGCGCAGCGGCGATTCCATCCATCCCGACTCGGTCCAGCCGCGCACGAGGATCGTTCCCCACTCGTGCTCGGCCATCTCCTGGAGGCGCGGCAACGCGGCTTTGGGGAGTCGTCCCATCGAGTTGCCGTCTAGGTAGATGGTCGTCCCATCGCTGAGGAACCGATCGCGAAATTCCGCGAGCGGATCCTGCCCATCCAGTGCCGCGCATGCGTTACGGTCGAGGTTGTCTGGAAGTTGCGGGGTCACAGGCGGTTCCGGACCTCCCAGAGCTCGGGGAAGAACCGCCGAGCGATGGTGCGGTCCAGGTATGCCACTCCACCGCCGCCGGTGCCGGGTCGGGAGCCGATCTCGCGGGCCGCCATCAGTGCATGGTGAAAGCGCCATCGAGCGATCACCTCGTCATGCTCGAGGAGCAACTCGCACACGCGGTGCAGTACAGCACGCTCGGGAGTGGCGTGGTCCCGATACAGTGCTGCGAGCGCCTCGAGGCGGCGCTCGCTGAGCTCTGGCGTGTTGCCGTCGGGCGCGTCGAACCCCTGCGCGCGCAACGACGCGCAGAGGGCCGCATACAGCGTCGGCAGGCCGGCGCGCCGGCGCAGCTCCGCCTGGTCGTGGTCGGACAGTGGCGACGTGCCGGCCGGAGTCGCGCCGTCGAAACCGCCGAGAACCTCAATGGCTCGGAACTGTCCCGACTGCAATCCGGATGCCGGTTTGAGTGGATCGCGGAATTCGAGGAATCCCTCGGGAGTCAGGGTTTCGAGCACGCGCAATTGCGCAATCAGCAACTCGTCCACACGGACTGCGCGGTGAAGCGGCGCCATCGCTCCCTGCGGCCGCGCGGCCTCGAGCTCGGTCACCGCGTAGTCAAGCTCGTGAAGGATCAGCTTGAACCAGAGCTCGTAGGCCTGATGAATGACCACGAAAAGCATCTCGTCGTGCGCCCCCTCGGTGAGCGGGTGCTGGAGGTTGAGAAGCTCGTCGATGCGCAGGTATGAGCTGTAATCAGTACCGGCCATGACCGCGGCGGCACTCTACGCTCATTGCGGTTGTCCGTGGGCTCGTTACACGACGCGCTGCGGTCGGGCGGCAGGGGACGCGCTGTGGTATGGCGGTAGGGGCGGGCGGCGCTGTGCTCAATTACCGTGTCACGAGGATTTCGTCCAGAGAGAACTCCTCGGGGGGCGACAACTGATCGAAGTCGCAGTCACGGGGTGCCTTGTCGGGCCGCCAGCGGACGAAACGCGAGGCGTGCCGGAAGCGGCCGCTCTGCAGGTGATCGAATGACACCTCGCATACGAGCTCGGGGCGCACGGACGTCCAGTCGCTGTCGGCGGCGCGCTGCCAGCGGCTCGGGCCGCCCGGCGTCCGACCGTGACCAAAGCTCTCGCCGCCCACGAGCGGCTGCAGTTGCGCGAGGATCGCGCGCCGCTCAGCGGCATCGAACGACGACGTGTGGCCGACGTGATGGAGCGCGCCGTCGGAGTCGTAGAGGCCGAGAAGCAGGGACCCGATGCCCTTGCTATCCTTGGCGATCCGGTAGCCCCCGACAACGCAGTCGACGGTGCGCAGGTGCTTGATCTTGACCCAGCGACGCTCGCCAGGTCGGTACGTGCCTGCCGGATCCTTGGCGACGACACCGTCGAGGCCGGCCCCCTCGTAGCGGGTGAACCAGGTCGTCGCCTCATCCGGGTCCGTGGTCTGCGGCGTGACGCCCACGGTGGGGCTGGAATTGACCGCTTGCATCAAGCTGCTGCGCCGCTCCGTCAGCGGACGCTCGCGGAGGTCATCCGCGGCCAGGCCCAGGATGTCGAAGAGAACCACCGACGCCGGTGTTTTCTCGGAGAGCATGCGCACCCGGGACGCGGCAGGGTGGATCCGCTGCTGGAGCGCATCGAAGTCGAGCCCGTGATCGGTCGCGATGACCACCTCGCCGTCGACGATCGAGCGCTCCGGCAGCGCCGCTTTGAGCGGGTCGATCAGCTCCGGGAAGTACCGCTCCAGCGCGAGGGCGTTCCGGCTCGCGATATGGACGTTGGCTCCATCCCGGAACACGATCGCTCTGAACCCGTCCCACTTCGGCTCGTAGAGCCAGCTCCCTTCACGTGGGATATCGGCTGCGGCTCGCGCGAGCATCGGCTCGAGCGGCGGATCGAAGGGAAGCGACACGAGCGGAGTGTCGCCGATTGCGCTGTGGTCCGGCTACGCGGTGAGCACGCGGGGCCGAGCATCGCGCATGCGCAGCCGGAGCAGGTTGTCGACGTCGACCACGTCACCGACCTCGCGCACCGCGGTCTCGAACCGGGTGATGTCGGTCAGCTCGTCGACCTCACCGCGGAGCGTGATCACGCCGCGGTTGGCGCGTACCTCGATGCCCGTCGCAAGGTCGCCAAAACCGAGCGAGAGAGCAACCCGTACGCGGTTGGCGAGCGTCTCGTCCCAGCTGCCTGAGGAGCGGCGCGGACGCTTGTCGACGGCCGACCCGACGAGATTGGCGACGCCGACGGTGGCTCGACGAGCGGCTGCCCGGCGGCGGGCTCCCGAACGCGGGTGCAGGAGGAATGCTGCGATTGCGATGACTGCGGCGCCGGTGGCTGCGGCCGCGAGCTTGAGAACGCGCGTCACTGGGGGAACCCTCCACTGGAGTGTGTGCTGGAGCGCTCGTTCAAACGGCCCGCACGGCAGTTGGTTACGCGGGTTTGTCTAAGCGGCGGGAGGAGGAAAGTGACGGAACTCAGTCCATCTGAATCCGTCCCACCAGCGAAGGGCTCCGGTGGCCCCCTCCGGGTACCAACCGGGCGGCGGTGGCGGGACGCTGCCCGCACGGCGCAAGACGTCGTCGCGTTTGGCGAACCACCAGACGAGGCTGCCGATGATGCCGGCGAGGATCACGATCAGCAGCCACACGATCTTCTCGCTGCCGGCCGCCCGGAACTGCATGTCGGGGATCTTCGCCACCTCGACGATGACGACGATCCAGAACACGAAGACCCCAACCCAGAGCGCCATGAAGAGGAGCGGTATCCAGGAGAACCCGAACTCGATCACGCGCCTCGACCCTTCATGAGGTCAGCTTAGGCCGAATCGTGGCGGCTGTTGCGGCCTGCGGGTGAGAGGACCCGCGTGACCTTCGCCTTCGATCCCGTCACGTGTGACGGGATGGTCGCGCACCATCGGGCATCAACCACCCATGGTTCCCTGTGCCTGGGATGTCGGAGTCATTGGTGGAATCCCGCCTCACGTACGTTCGAATTCGCTGGGTCATCCTCTTTGCGTGCGCGCTGACTCTGGGCTACCTGCTCGCAGGCGCGCACGTCTCACCCAAAGGCATCGGCGAGAGCGACTTCACCAGCTTTTATGGCGCCGCGACGCTGCTGCGCGAGGGCGACGGTGCCGGGATCTACAACCCCGCACTGCAGGAGTCGATGCACGCGGCGCTCGTGTTTCCCGATCGGATCGGAAATCTCCCGTTCGTCGATCCTCCCGCGGCCGCGGCAATCCTCGTGCCCATGACGTTTCTCCCGCTCGATGTCGCCTACCACGTCTGGGGCATGTTCGAGTTCGGCGTTCTTCTCCTCGCGGTGCTCATCGCGGTCCGCAGCGCTCCGTGGCCCTCGTCGACTCCGCGCCGTTGGAAGTACGCGGCCGTTTTCGCGGCGATGGCGGGAGCCGGAACCTACGGAGTTGTGGTCGAGGCGCAGTGGACGCCGTTCCTTGCGCTCGGTCTGGCGCTGGCGTATCGACAATGGAGATCTGGGAACCTGGCGGGCGGCGCGTTCGTGCTCGTCCTCTCCGCTGGACTGACCAAACCGCACCTGGCGCTCGTGCTCGGGGCGTTCCTGTTGGGCTGGCGCGACCGCCGGCTGCTCAGCGGCGCACTTGCCGGCGCAGTGACGGCCGTTCTGGCCAACCTCGTCGTGGCCGGTCCTCAGGGACTTACCGGCTTCGTCCACCTCGCAGTGACTTCGCAGAGCCAGTGGGCCCTGTCAACGTACGCCAGCTTCGTCAGCCTCCCGGCCCTCTTGTTCGGCCATTCCACAGCCACATACGTCGTCGCTGGCGTTGCAACGCTTGTTGCTTGCGCAGTGGGATGGTGGCTCGGCAACGCAGTCCGGCACCGCAGCGGGCGACTTGAGGTTGCGCTGGCTTCGGCGGCCGTGCTGTCTCTCCTCGCGGCGCCGCATGCACTGGTCCACGACACGTCCATGCTCGCGCCCGCAGCGGTGTGGATGTTCGCGTGGGCGGCGTCGCGAACGTCAACAGACCCGGTCGCCCGTCCGTCAGTGCTTGCGATCGGAGCGGCCTGGTTCATGATAGCGGCTGCCGGCCTGGCGTCGGTTATCGCCGTTGGTATTCCGCTGGGTTGGGCTCTCGCCGCGACGCTCGTCGCAGTGGCAACGCTCGGTGCCATCGTGTCGCTGGCACCAGTTCGCCACACACCCAGTGTGCTGCGAATTGCGGTGCCGATCCACCAGTAACCCGCGAGCTACTTCAACTCCTGGAGCTGGCCATAACCAAGGCCGTGCAGGCTGACAGCCTCATAGAGCCCGCATGCACCAGTGCCAAACGCGGCGACGGCGTTTGACGAGAGCACCAGCCATCGTGAGTGGTGATCGTCGAGATACTGGCACTCGATCTGGATGACGCTCCGATCGCTTGCGGGCGAAAGCGCATACGGGAACAGGTCCGTGCCGCTCGGTACATGCAACGCGAGTGCCACGTAATTGAAGCTCTCACCAAGGTAGGTCAGCGATCCCGGCCTACCGGCCGTGTACGTACGGGCGCGGTCGACGGCCGCGACGACTTGCGGCAAATCGTATGTCGTAAATCCACCTCCTGCGGGTGGATGGACAAGCTCCGTGCTCGCCAGAATCGGCTCAGGGGCGAGCAACGCCGATGCCAGGCAGAGGCAGGCGAAGATGCCGACAGGAAACAGGGTCACCTTGCCGTACAGGCCGCTCCACGCCGTTGGGTTGCGCCGAGCGTCTCGAGCCCGGGCAAACTCCTTGGTGTGTAGCGCGATTGACGCCAAGCAGGCCACGCACACGCCGCAGGGAAGGAGCATCGTTTGCAGCTGTCCCGCCGCGTAACCGCGATTCATGTAGTACGCCAACCCTACGGTGGACCATGTTCCGACGAATGCCAGAGCAATCGCCGCTCGATTGAGCAGCACATCGTCGGAAGTCCGCTGGCGCCGTCGTGCAGCGATCAGGGCCCAGCCCGTCGCCGTCGAGCTGATGATGATCGGCACGACCACAAGCACTGGGCCTGGAACCTGGATTGGCGCTGACCCCATCCCCGACTCGGCGAGTTTTGCGAAGGCGCCGACGAAGCTCAGGTTCAGTGGCGACCCGATCGCCAGGAGGAACAGCGGATATACGGCGAGGCCTATGACCAGCCCCAGCAGCCAGCTTCCGAGCGCCCGCCAGCGGACCGACGACGTCGGGACCACAAGGACCATCAGGCCGTATGTCGCCATTGCGGCCACTCCGAAGTCCTGGGAATTCCAGGCGATGAGACCACACAGCGCGCCAACGGCAACGAGTCGCCGAACACGCAGTATGCCGCGGTACATGAGGACGAGATCCTTCAGGCCGACGGCCGCGATGAGAAATCCCGACAGCAATCGAATTGCGAGTTCCTGAAACAGGCTGCCAATCGAACTGATGTCGCCAGTGACATGAGATGTGACGTAGGTGATCGGGACGACCAGCGCCAGCGCGAGGATCCATCCTTTATCCGCGAGCACGCGCTTTGCAGTCCAGACGGCGAGGGCGACAGTGACGAAGCCAAGTCCGGTCAGCATGATGGCGATCACGCTCACGAGATTCAGTGGCGAGAGCACGCCTTTGAGCGGCTCGAGCACCCAACCGTAGAGTGCGGTGTACTGCGGAATGAATGACGAGTCGGGGACGTTGCCGGCGGCCGGCCCAAGGAGGTCGTTGATCTCATTGAGATTGTTGTTGACCGCCGGCATGTAGTCGATTGTTCGAACCGCACCCAGAGCGTCGAACAGGCACACGGCGATCACAACCATGCCGAGAACGATTCGGAGCAGCACCGTGAGGCGGCGCGGCGGCCATGTTGCGCCGACGAGAAGTAGTAGCGCCACTGTCGCCAACGTCACATCGAACCCAAAACCTTCCCAGTACCCAAAGTTGAGCAGTTGTGGTCGTTCGATCGTCCAGATCCCCCAGAGGAGACCCAGCGACGCCGCGACTGCGAGGACGACGTCGACACGGAGAGAGCGACTAAATCGTACGAACACAACCGTGATCGCGGCGGCGATGATCAGGACGGCAATGTAGACCGATTTGTTGACGCTTCCGGTCGCGTTGTTGTTGAACGCAAACGTGGCAACAACCAGGATGAGCAGTGTCGCTGTCACCACTCTTGGCACAAGCGCAGTGAGGGCGCGATGCTCGATCGTCGCCGGTATTTGCGGGTGGTTTTCGTGCTCGTCGCTGCCACGCTGATCGGCCGTCACAGCGCTATCCGACGGCGGGGGCTGTAGGAGACAGGGCGTCGAAAGTCGTCCCGGCGATCGAACGCTTGACGCCAATTGTTGGACACGCGGCTTCGAGTGGGCACGTCAAACGGCGAGGATACCCGGAGAATTCCGCAGTGGCCGCCTCGCACGGAGAGCAAAGTCCGTTCGGCTACTACCGGATCACGCGCCTGGCCGACGGGCGGGCCATCGGCGGGCTCGGCTTTCAAGGGGCAGCCGGAGGACGGCAGCGTCGAGATCGGCTACGGCCTAACTCCCTCCGGCCGCGGCCATGGCTACGCCACGGAGGCGGTTATCGCGCTGCTGGCCGTCGCCGCCGACCACGGGGTGTCCAGGGTGATCGCCGACACGACCCTGGACAACATTGCCTCGCAACGGACGCTGGTCCGAGCCGGATTCCGCCTGGTGAGCAGCAACGCTGAGCTCCCCTATTACGAGGTGCTCCTCTAACGGAACACCACTCCGTAATTGACGATCCGAGACACCAACAAGCACTCGCTCAGGAAGCGGTGGCCCGTCGAGGGTGACGAGGTCTCGAACGCTCACATCCCCTCGCGCGAATCTGGGCTGGCGCGCCCAGGAGGATTTGAACCCCCGACCTTCTGATCCGTAGTCAGACGCTCTAGGTAGCGGCCACGCCGACCACATATCTGATCTCACTTGTACCGACTGCCTGCATATATCCGGTCCGGGGGACGCACTGTCTGATGTCGCCAGTTCGCTCGACATCCCGTCAATGACGTACCCACGACCGGGCTGACGGCCATGATCCAGCCGAGCGCTGTACTACACGATTTGTGCTCCGGCAGCACCACGACCCCCACCCCTTGACGATTTGAACAACCGTTGTACAGTGGGTGGCAATACGAAGGCACCGGATGGGTCCGGTGACAGCCGCTGCCTGCGGGACGGATCGCACCCACTCGTTCGCAGGTTCCTCGAAATAGGAGCCTGCCCGTGGATCTAGTCCCGATCCAAACCCCTACGCCTCGTCCGCGTCTGCATATTCGACCCGAAGTGCTCCGCCTCGGACTCGCCGTGCGCGGCCTTGAGTCACGCCAGTTGGCGGAGGAGGCCGGTCTCTCCGAGTCGACCGTTTCGCACGCCTTGACCGGCAGGGCCATCAGCACACGGACGTTGCACCGCATCGTCACAGCGCTCGAGCGTCTGCCGAAGATCCCCGGTGCCGCCGATCTTCTGACGGTCACTCGACCGGATCGCGGCGAGTCTGAGTGATGGGCGGGCGAAGCTGATGCACACGCCACCGCCGCCCGGTTATGCCCGCGACGCCCATGAAGCTCGCCTTGCCGCTGATTCGCGTGCCCACGGTGACCGGCGCGGCT
>Ga0182015_10007420_pt1 | contig 10692 bp, 8 predicted proteins | sample 712P3MmetaG_FD_120478 | JGI IMG/M metagenome (GOLD analysis project Ga0182015, IMG submission 120478) | Permafrost microbial communities from Stordalen Mire, Sweden - 712P3M metaG | ecosystem: Environmental > Terrestrial > Soil > Wetlands > Permafrost | place: Sweden: Stordalen | collected... | reverse complement strand
CGGCGAGGCCCGGCATCTCGACACCGTGAACATGCGAGGGCCCCGCGAAGGCGCCTTGTTGAAACTCAGCTTGGATATGGCGCAAGTGCTCACGCACCATCTGAATCTGTCTGGCGTCAGAAGTATCTTTGGCGATAACGCGCTGCGTGCCTCCGTCCGAGGTCTTCGTGAAAATGTGCGTCGTCGCCTTTAGGCTGAAGGGCATCACGTCCGCGCCGCGTTTTGCGACGTCGGCTTGGCGTTCGGTATCCGCAGCCGCAACTACGAACGGCATCACCAACAGCGCGATGATAGTCGCCGGCAAGAGGTACTTTGTCATGAAGATCGCCTCCTCCACCACAGGGCAAATCAATTCGTTCGGTTGCCATCGCTATTCTACGCGCAGATACTTATTTTTCATTTGGGAGAGCGCTCGTGGCTAAGGGTCGAGACAGCGGAATGCCTTCCGCCGAGCAGTGGGAGGCTTTTTTTCAGCCTGACGGCATTTTGGAGGCGCTCGGATGTGTCCGCATGTCCGGTGACGTCGTCGAGTTCGGCTGTGGATACGGCACGTTCACGATCGCGGCGGCGCGTCGAGTCTCCGGCGTTGTGTATGCGACGGATATTGATTCACTCATGGTCAGCGCAACGATCACGCGCGCTTCGCAAGCAGGTCTCCGAAACGTCGTTGTGGAGCAACGCGACTTTGTGTCAGAAGGTTGCGGCCGACCCGATGAGTCGATGAGCTACGTCATGCTGTTCAATATTTTGCATATTGAAGATCCCGTCAGCCTGCTCCGCGAGGCGTTTAGGGTAGTGCGCATCGGGGGAATTGTCGGCGTGATTCATTGGAGACACGACATTGAGACACCCCGGGGGCCGCCGCTCGAAATCCGCCCACGGCCTGATCAATGTCGAGCGTGGGCTGAAGAGGCCGGACTTCAGTGGGTACTGTGTCCTGATTTACCTAATTGTCCTTGGCATTGGGGAATGGTATTTAAGCGACCCACAAAGAGAGACCGATCAATTTAACGAGCAACCTGGCACATCGACATGCACCGGGCTCGCCTAGGACATCGTTGTGTCAGTAACGTGTCGAATTCAGATTTGGTGTGCCAGGATTGTGCCGGTGATCGCGCATCCAGCAGGTATTTCGCCCGGGCCGCATGGGTGCGGCAAAGAAATGAAAGTTCGCGCAGGCCGCGGAGCCGGCTTCGCGAGTGTGGCTGTTGCACTTCGAGTTCACGCGCGCGGGCGCCACGGCACATGCCGGTGCATCGCGGTAAGGACCCAAAGTGGCATCGCGCACGGTGCGATGGGGTACCCGTCGTCCTCAAAGAGGGTTACCCTGGCTGCGGTAACCAGCCAGGTAAGTGCCAACATGGCCGAGAAGCCCAAGACTCCCGAAAAGAGACTCTCTGAGGTCACGAGCAAGGTGATCAAGCTGCGCGATCCGGCGAAGCAAGCATCCAGCAGCACGATCGAGACGGTCTGGCAGATGACGGGCGGCGCCATCACCAAGGGTATCTACGTCGGAGCGCCCGGACGTTGGACGCTGCAGGCCAGCGGCGCTCCGCTGCAGTACGAGATGGCCGCGCAACTGGATGTCATCGAAGGGCGCTTGCTCGCCGAGCGCACATCACCGTAAAGCTTGGCCGCGCGGCGGAATCGACCGTGAGTCTACGCGCGCGCTTGCGAGCACGGCGCGGTCGGATGCTGCGATTTGCTTTAGGGCGGCTAAAGTGGGATCGCGGCGCCGTCCGCGACGGATGCCGCGGGGCGCTCCGCCGGGAGCGGGTCGGCGACATCGATGACGAGCCAGGCCAGGGCGCTGATGAGGGCGAGCGCTGCGCCGATGAGGAATGCCGCGCCCCAGTGATGATGGCCCGAGAGATAGGCGACCACGGGTATGCCGATGATGCCCCCGAGGGTGCCTCCGGTGTTCATGCAGCTCGTCGCGGCCATGGTGTCGCTCTCGCCGACCGCCATCGCGGCCGCCCAGAAGGCGCCTTCCGTGAGCTCGATGCTCCCGAAGCAGAGCGCCAGCGCGGCGACGGCGAGATACGCATTCCCCGCCACCGCGGCGAGCAGCAGCAGGGCTGCGGCCGCCGGCAGCGCGATCAGAGGCACCAGGCGCATCCCATGCCGCGAGCCATAGTGCGCGCACGCGTAGCCGGTGAGCATTCCTCCAACGCCGGCGCCCACGGCGGCGGCGAGCGGCGGTACGCCTGATAGCCAGCCGCTCTCGAGCACCGAAAAGTGGCGCTCCTGGACGAGATACAGAAAGGCCCAGTTGGAGAGCAGATAAAAAGCGTAGTTCATGCTGAGGTAGGAGAGGGTGAGCAGCAGCACCTGGCGGTCCGCCAGGACGCCCAGTACGCGCTTCATGCTGATCTCGGCGTTGACGCGAGATCCGGCGTGGTGGTCGATCTCGGCGAGCTCCTCGCGCGTTACCGACGGGTGTTCGCGCGGCGTGTTCCTGCCATACCAGGCCCAGCAACCGATCAGGCCGAGCGCGGGGATCGTGGTCCAGAAAATGGCGTTCTTCCAGCCGAAAAAATGCATGAGCGTGGCGATGAGCGGCGGTGTCACCGCTGCCCCGAGCTGCAGCCCCATGGTCTGCAGGCCGACGACCAGAGCCCACTGATGGGGTGGGAACCAGGTCTCGAACACGCCGGCGGAGACGGGAAATGTGGGGGCTTGCGCGACACCGAGGAGAAACTGCAGGCCGAGCAGCACCGCGAACAACAGCGTCCCGCCGCCGAGGAGCGCGGGTGCGAGGGGCGTGCCAAGCATCGCCAGGAAGGCGATCAGGCCCATCAGCACCAGCGTTGCGCGCGCGCCGAACCGCTGGGCAAGGATCGCGGCGGGAATCATGAAGAGCGCATACCCGTTGGCGTACGCCTGCTCGAGCCAGCCTATCTGCAGCTGCGTGAGACCGAGCTCGGGCATGATCGGCACGGCCGCGACGGTGATGCTCTTCTGCTGCACGTAGGCGACGAAGCCGAATCCGAACATGAGCGCGAAAATTCGCCACCGGATGGCAGGGAGCCGGCGATGTGCGCCAGGGCTCAAGGCGGATCCCGGGCCTGCCCGGGCGGTTCCGCGGCGATGAGCTGGCGCAGGCGCCTGCGAAAACGCAGCGGTGCCGAGTCGATGGCGATATCGATGTGCGGCGTGCGAGTCTCACGAAAGCTTTGCTGTACGGCGTTCAGGATCTCGCGGTCCTCCTCGAACGCGCCGCGCACGCTCTCGCCCATGAGCCGCGAGGCTTCGGCGTCGTCGGGGGACACGTTGCGGAGCTGAAACCAATAGTAACGCGTCGTCTCGGCGTCGACCGGCGTCAGGAAGTTGTACGAATCCATGACGAAGGCGCGATCGTGGCGCTCCGCTTCTGCATCGCCCGCGCCCGCGGGAACGAACACGGCCTTGATCAGCGCATGGCTCGGAAAGCGAACCTCGTAATGCTGCAGCCGGTCGCACGGGCCCTCGAAGCGGACGAAGGGCACGTAGAGCGGCGCGACCTCGACGGAGCGCATCCAGCGCGAGGCGATCACGCCGCTCTCGTTGGCGTGGACTTCCACCGGCGTCGATTCGCACGCGGCATTACCGAAGGAGTCCGGATGAACCCATGCGACGTGCGAGGGGTCGAGCAAATTGTCGGTCATGTAGAGGTAGTTGCAATGGACCGCCATGGCATCGCCGCGGGTCACGCCCCACCCGGGATCCCCCCAATGCTCGACGGGAAATATCGTGGCGGGGTCGGCCGAGGCCGGGTCGCCCATCCACACCCAGAGTAGTCCGTAGCGCGAGACGATGGGGTAACTGCGAACCCGCGCTGCCTGGGGGATGCGCTCGGCGCAGGGAATTCGCACGCACTTCCCGTCCGCGCCGTACGTCATCCCGTGATAGCCGCATTCGACATGGTCCCCCCTGATGCGTCCCATCGAGAGCGGGAGCTTGCGATGCACGCAGGCATCTTCCAGCGCGGCGGGCTCGCCGTTGGTCCGCCGATACAGGACTAGGCGCTCCTCGAGGATCTTGACGGCGAGGAGCCGGTCTTCGAGCTCGGCATCGAGTGCCGCGACATACCACGCATTGCGCAGGAACATGTTGTCTCCAGCATCCTAGGGTCGGGATATCGGCGCACCCAGCCGGCGCGCGATGTACTGCCAGATATCCCAGAGGGTTCCTTCGAAATCGTCGGGGGCGAGCGGCCCGGGAACATACGCGCGGCTCTTGAGCCCCATCGTCAAGCGCTCGAGCTGCAGTCGGTCTTCCTCGCAGAACGCTTTGCAAAGCCGCAGGTAGTCTTGAACGACCGGTGCTTGGGGGTCGCTCGCGATTCCGGTGAGGCCCCAGCGCACCGCGAGCGTGTCCACGCTGAGAGGGCGCACGCACATATAGAGCGTGAAGTGCGGACAGAAGCCGACCACGAAGCTCGGGTAGACGCAGTAGAACACGTCCGAGCGCTGCTCCTTGCGCGTGAGATCGGTGTGGAATGGGCCGCGCTCCGGACAGTCCGCATGGAAATTCGCCCGGTAGCCGGTGAAGCCGGGGCCGTCGGGGAGTTTCTCGCAGAGCGCGGTGGGCGTGACCGGGTGCAGCGTCTTCGCGTGCAGAGGGCTCAGGTGATAACCCTCCATGAAGTTCTCCACCAGGCATTTCCAGTTCGTGTTCCACACTTCCTCGGTCTCGTACAGGAAGTGCTGCTCGGCCGGGTGGTAGTTGTGGATGTGGGGTTCGATGGAAGACAAGGCTGCCGCGAGGGGTGGCGCAAGACCGTCGAGATTGACAAAGAGATAGCCTTGCCACTCCGCACTCGCGAACTGGGGAAGCGAACAGCTTCTCTTGGCGAAGTGCTCGCCTTCGCGGATCAGCGGCGCCGCGAGCAGCCGGCCGTCGAGCCCGTAAGTCCAGCCGTGGTACCCGCACACGAAACGCGCGGCTTTGCCGGCCCCGCGGGCGACGGGACTGCCCCGATGGCGGCACACGTTGGAGAGTACGCGGATGCTGGTCTGAGAATTTCGGACGATCAGCAGCGGCTCGTCGACGAGCTCGGTCGTGAAATAATCGCCCACGGAGGCCAATGCACCTGTGTGTCCGACGCACACCCATTGCTTGCGGAACAGCTCCTCCCGCTCGAGTTCCAGGAATGCGGGCGAGGTATAGAAAGTGCCGGACATGGCACGGGCCTGCTCGCGCGGCAGGCGCGCGAGCGCGGCGAGCTCGGCACGCAAGGGCTGCTCGGTCGCTGCTTCCGGGTCACGCATGGGTGGTGGGCAAGGGCAGGCCGCCGACCTCGGGGTCGCGCACGGCGGCGACGATCTGTCTCATGTTGAACACGCGCTTTCCCTCCTCGCCGATGTGCAGCAGCGGAAGAACCAACTGACACACCTGCCGGGGGCCGCCGCCGAGGTCGGTCAGGGCGAGGCCGCGGCGCGCGATCGCCCACACGGCGATCGCCATCTCGAGCGCGACGGCGTCCCAGGCGCGATCGATCACCGTCCGGGTCTGCGAGACCGACAGGGGCAAAAGGCTCGTCACATCCTCCACGCCGTCGGCCGTGTGGCCGATGTAGTGCAGGAACACCGGCGCCGCGGCGGCCATCAGTGATCCCATCCGCGCGGAGCCGATGTAATTGAGGTTCAGGGACAACACCCCGCCGTCGGGGGCGCCTTCCTCCGCGAGGCCGACGGGCAGTCCGCTGAAGGGCGGCGACTGCAGTTTCAACGCACGTTCCATGCTTTGAATCGCGACCTTGGCGAGCGCTTGACGCAAGGCGTCCATGGAGAGGGTGGGCAACAGGGAGACCATGCTCGAGGAGGTCACGAGCTCCTCGGAGGCGAGATCCACCAGCGGATTATCCACGGAGGCATTGATCTCGCCCTCGAATTGTTTCCTCGCCCACTCCCACGCCTCGTAGGCGGCGCCGTGAATCTGCGTGATGCTGCGAAAACTCAAGGGGTCCTGCAAAAAGCGAGCCTCGTCCGGCCGATGCAGGCGGCTCCCCGCGAGCGCCCGGAGGAGGTTCTGCCGGGAGAAGTCCTGGCCCTTCGCGCGGCGCCCCGCGGCGCTCTCGGTGTGAGGCCGAAGGCCTCCGCGAAAGCCTTCCAGCGCCGTTGCGGCTGCGAGATCGAACGCAGCGAGCAATCGCTCGACTTCGACCAGCACCAGCGCGCCGGAACCGAGTGCAAAGCTATTGTTGTCGATGAGGGAGACGGATTCCTTCGGAGCCAGATCGAAGCGCGTACCGAGCACGGGCGCGCGCTCGTCGATCGACAGGCCGAGGACGGCGAGACTCAGCTGAGAGAGCGGTGTGAGGTCGGCGGTGCCATAGGAGGTGTCGTCGCGAACCGTCGGCATGTGCTCGGCGGCGTAGAGCTTAAGGAGTCGCCGCACCAGCTCCGGCCGCACGCCGGTTCGCCCACCGGCTATGGTGTTGATGAGTACCACGAGGCAGGCCCGCACGACCGGCTCCGCGGCGGGGGCGCCCGGGAAGTCGGTCGCTTCGCTCACGATCATGCGATTGCTGAATTCGGCGAGGAGCCGATCTGCGACCGCCGCGTCTTTCTGCGAGCCGATTCCCGTGTTGGTGCCGTAAATCGCGGCGCCCGAGGCGAGCTCGCGCTCCACGATGGCTCGCGCGGCGGCGATGCGCTCCCAGGCCTGCGGCGAGAGGTCGACGGGCCCGGCGCGGTGCGACAGTTCCTCGATCCTCGCGATGGACAGTCCGCTGCCGTCGAATACGTGGATCGGCTGCAAGGGAGGGGGCGCAGACATCAGAACCGGTAGCCCAAGCGCAAACCGAGCGTGCGCGGCCGGTTGGGCGTGACGAGATGGACCGAGGTGAACCCGTCATTGACGTACAACTGCGCCCGGGTGTCGCTCAAGTTCTGACCGAAGAACTCGACATTCCAGGCGCCCTTGGTGGTGCCGAGCGAGGCGTCATAGGTCGTATAGGGGTCCTGGTTCTGACGCGGCGATTCGAATTGTCCCTGCGTGATGACGGACGAGTACGAATGGGCGGTATGTTGCGCACCGACTTGCGCGTAGCCGGCATATTCCCGGAGCGCAAATTCGTACCGAACTCGGATATTACCTTGGAACGGAGGACATTGGGCGAGCGTGCTGCCGACCCCTTCGGTGGGAAAGAGCTCGACGGGCTGGCCGTTGTTGCCCACGACGGACGGAGCATTCTGCTGCGAGCTGCTGTCCCAGGCGAAGGATGACAGAATGCTCAAGTGCTCGGTCGCGTTGTACACGACGTTGCCCTCCAGTCCGCGCACCCGATAATCGGGCCCGTTGGCCGTGAAGATCTGATTGCCATAGACGGAGGGATCGAATATCGAGAGCTGCACGTTCAGCCAGTCCTCCTGATAGAGCGCCCCGTCGAACTGCAAATGGTGATCGAGCCAACTCGTCTTCCAGCCGATCTCCTTGTTCTTGAGCGTATCGGAGCCGTAATACAAGGGAATCTGGAAGCCTGTGCCGTACAGCGGAGAGCTCGGCGACAGGGCTCCCTGCCCGCGGTTGAAGCCCCCCGGCCGGAAGCCTTCCGAGTACGTCGCATACACCATGACGCCTTCGGCGATCTTCCAGCTCAGATTGAATTTGTCCTTGTGGCCGCTGTAGGTCTTGTCGAGATGGTCCGCATCCAGATTGTTGCCGTTGTCGCATTGCCCGGCGGGCACGAAGCGGCAGCCATAGCCGCTGTTCGAGGAGCCCAGTTCATAAGTATCGATGCTGTAGAGGCGAGTGCCCACGGACAGGGTCAATTGCCGCGGGACGATGTCGACGCTGAACTCGCCGAACGCCGCCTTTTGCTTGTAGCCGCGCGTGATGTCATCGAAGAACACGTCTCCGTTCGGCCGCACCCCCGGGTCGATGCTGGTGCTCGCGGCCGGCGGCGCCTGACCGAAGAAGCCGGCCTGGGGGTCGGCGTAGAACCAGCCGGTATTGTCCTTGATCCGATAGTCTTCCCAGAATAGACCGAAGATTCCGCGTGCGCGCCAGTCATCCGGTGTACTGAGCCGCAGCTCGTGCGTCTGATGGGTGTTGTTCTCGTTGTCCTGCCAGAAGGCGCTCGGCGAGTAGCAGACGTTCTGGGTGCCGGTCCCTCGGGGGAGCGATGGGCCATTGCACTGATAGTAGGCGCCGAACGCACCGCGTGAGTAGGCCGTGTAGTCCTGTATTTCGCTCACGTTGTGATCCAGAAACCCGCCGGTGTACACGGCTTTCAAGAGGCCGATCCGACCGTTCAAGGTCCACGCCGTGTCCTCGAACTGGTCCTTGTTGCTGGACGGGTTGTATTCTTGAACGTTCAGATCGCCGAGTGAGGGGGCATACGCAAAGGTTCCATCGGCCTCCAGGTTCTGGTAGCTCTGCTGGAGCAGCAGGTTCCAGTCGTCGTTGAATTTGTACAGCCCCGACAGGCGCATACCCTTGTACGTCGTCGGGTTGTAGGCCCGATTGACCAAGTTGTAGTTCGATACCGTCGCGCTGTTCGCAGGCACGACACCTTTGAAATAATAGGCGACCCCGATGTCGCTGCCGGAGCGGGCAAAGGTCCCGGGGATGTTGTGGATGTAGCCGCCGCGGGTGTCGTCGTAAATGACCGCCCGGACGGCCAAGGTGTCCGGGATCAGCGGAATGTTGATATGCGCCTCGACGCTGCTGCTCGGATCGCCATGAGCGGTCGTCGAATAGCTCGCCGTGACGGCTCCTTCGGTCGTATCGATCTTGGGCTTGTTGGTGATGTAGCGGATGGCACCCGCCTGGGCGCCGGCACCGTATAAAGTGCCCTGCGGACCTTCCAGCACTTCGATGCGCTCGAGATCGGCGGCGTAGACATCGAGGTTGCGGCTCGGCAGCTGTGCCGATTGATCATCCAGATAGACGGCAACGTTCGGGAAGCTGTTGATGCCCCCGCCGCCCTGAGCTCCTCCCTGGGTAGTCGATAGACCCCGCATGTAGATCTCGTTGATTCCGGGTCCCTTGCTGGCCGTGCTCACATTGGGGATATATTTCACCAAATCGTCGAATGTCTGCACGTTGAGCTGCGCCAACGTTTCCCCCGTGATCGCCGTGATGGCAATCGGGACATCCTGGAGGTTTTCCGCGCGGCGAGTTGCGGTTACCACGATCTCGGCGATCGCGCCGGCGGGTGTGTTCGCTTGCTCGGGCCCGGTGGAATCGGCGGCGCAGACTGCGGTGGACTGCACACCCAGGATGGCGGCAATGGCACAGGATAGCCTTGAATCATGTCGCATGTTCCATCCCCTTGTTATACCTGCCCTTTCTCAGGTGCCGGCGACGCGACGAACGCGCTCATGTGCCTCAAGCCCTGTCGCGGCGCACATGACGTTCGCGAAATGGATCGGCAGCTAATCTATCTTGCAAACCGCCGGGCGTCGCCGGAGGGATTCTGCGATATGCTTTAGAGGAGCTAAATGATCCGGCGGGAGACGATGCCGAGCGTGAAGCGTGAAAGTCCTCATGAATAGACTGCCTCCGCTGGCTGCGACGCGTGCTTTCGAGGCCGTCGGGCGAACCGGGAGCGTGCGCGAGGCGGCCGAGGAACTCGGCGTGTCCTCCGGCGCGATCACTCAACATGTTCATGCGCTGGAGACTCACCTGGGAATTCGCCTGGTGCAGCGGAACGGTCGGGGTATCGAGTTGACCGCTCAGGGTAGGCTCTATCTGCCGCACCTGATAGCGGGATTCGCCGAGTTGCGCACGGCACATGACCAACTGGAAATCAGCAAGCGCTCCAGCCACCTGCTCATCAGCACCTATCCTTCACTGGCGACCAAGTGGCTCGGTCCTCTCATGTTCGCCTGGAAGAAACAGCATCCGACCGCCAGCGCCACGATCAGCGGTGTGCACCCGGAGCCTGCGCTCGAAGCCGGCGAGGCGGATTTTCGCATCAGTTACGGAAACAGGCACCGTTTCCACAGCCGCTACACGTATCTCTTCACGGATCGACTGATCGTCGTGGCGAGTCCGGCGCTGCTGGCGCGCGCCGGTCCTCTGTGTCACCCACGGGACTTGCTCACGTGGCCGCTCTTATGGGTCGACTGGGGCAGTGAATATTTGGTTCCCCCCACTTGGGACGAGTGGTTCGCGAACGCGGGAGTCGAAGTCCACAAATTGCGGCGGGATCTGGTTTTTTCCTTTCCGGCCGCGGCCGTCGATGCGGCAATCGAAGCTCAGGGTTTCGCACTGGCGCAGCACTCTGTCGTCGCGAGTGCGCTGGCTCTTGGCACGCTGGTGCATGTCCTGCCGCCCGAGCTGCCACTTCCGGAAGCGCACTTTTTGGCGTGGAGCGGGACGGCGCTCGAGAAGCCGATGGGTGCGGCATTTCATTCGTGGATCCTCAACGAGGCGAAGCGATTCGATCGGCGGGTTTGAGTTCAGAAAGCTCGGGCCCCTGATCGTCCCGTTCATGATCGCGGGATTAACGGTAATGCGATCGAGCTTGCGCGCCACGGCGTATGGCTCAGTGGTCTCCTAGACGCGTTGGCGCCGCGCCAGGAATGTGACCAACTCAAACGGGATGTGCCAGGATTGTGCCTTGGTGTGACATCGGGGTTCGAGTAAGGAGGCAGGTCATGAAAGCAGTGCGATTCGACAGATACGGCGGGACCGAGGTTCTACAGATCGCGGATGTGCCGATGCCCGAACCGTCCCGTGGTGAGGCGCTGGTGAAGG
>Ga0182015_10007419_pt1 | contig 10694 bp, 9 predicted proteins | sample 712P3MmetaG_FD_120478 | JGI IMG/M metagenome (GOLD analysis project Ga0182015, IMG submission 120478) | Permafrost microbial communities from Stordalen Mire, Sweden - 712P3M metaG | ecosystem: Environmental > Terrestrial > Soil > Wetlands > Permafrost | place: Sweden: Stordalen | collected... | reverse complement strand
GGTTAGCAGATCTTCCAGGTCTTCAGGAGAGTGCACATCGTGCGGGATAAGGTCGTTGACCTGATCATAGGTCAGATATCCCTTCTCTTTGCCTGCGTCGATCAGCTTTTTTATGTCGTCGTACTTGTCATCTAATGCCAAGAAAGATTATCCTCGTGACGCCCGCCGGTTCGCGGACGCCAAACTGTTCAGCGGTGGGAGTATTTACGGAGTTTCCGCGCGAGGCGCACAAACCCTAAAAGTATAGCACGCCACGTGTTCCGCCTATTTCTTAGATGTCTTTAACGCCCGTTTCGTTCCAAACTCCCTATCAACATTTACTTAGGACATCCCACCCTGCCCGATGTTCGTGTCCTTTCCGCGCTATCCGCGGCGGAATCGACCGAAAATCCGACCACCCGCTAACTCGCCTTCCCCGTCACCTCTCCCAACCCTGGATCCATCAATGCCCGCTTCAACCGCACTTTCTCCTGCAAAAGCGCCTGTTTTTCCGCCATCGCAACCCCCGGACGCTGCAATGCCATCTGCACTTCCTCCAGCCGCCGCCGCAGGTAAATCCTCCGCAATGCCCGCACCGCCCCTTCCACCGTCTCCGCCGTCAACTCCTCTTGTTCATCCATCAGGATCGACGCCAATAGCCGCCGGTCTTCCTCGCTCGTCGCCACCGCCAGCACATCCGCTCCCGGCTCCGCCGCCAGCAGCTTTTCCATCAGCGATTGCGACGCCAGCCCTTCATATAAATGCTCCGCCTGCAATGCGTACTGTGCCTGTCGTGCCGGATCGAACTCCTCCTCCGCCCCATCCCGCCCCGAACTCCGCGCACCGCTCGCCTGCATCTCCGTCGCCGACGCGAGCGCTCGGATCAACACCCGTTCCGCCCCCGTAATCTGGCTCTCCACCGGAGTCTTGACCGCCGCGGCCGACCGCGTCGTCGCCGCATGTTTCAACTCCTGCCGCAGTACTGCCGAATCAATCCCCAGCTTCTGCGCCATCTCCAGCGCCAGTCCGTCCCGCACAATCCGGTTCGGCACCCGCTGAATATGCGGCAACAGATGGTTCACCGCCTTCACCTTGCTGTCCGCGTTCCGCGCTGGAAACATCGCGCGCGCGCGGTCAATCAGATAATCGAAATATTTCTGCGCATTCCGCAGCGCCGCGCCATAAGCATCTTTGCCCTTGCGCCGGATAAATAGGTCCGGATCGAATCCCGTTTCCAGCGTGAGCACGCGGATGTTGAATTCTTCCTCAACCAGCAACCCCAGCGTGCGCTCCGTCGCCCGCGCCCCCGCCGTATCGGGATCGAAGTTCACGATCACATTCTTCGAAAATCGCCCCAGCAGTTTCGCCTGCAACTCCGTGAACGCCGTCCCCGACGATGCAATCACGTTGTGAAATCCCGCCGCATACACCGAAATGCAGTCCATCTGCCCTTCAACCAGAATCGAGTAATCCGTCTTCCGGATCATTTCCTTCGCATTGTCCAGATTGAACAACACCCGCGACTTCGAATAAATCGCCGTCTCCGGAGAATTCAAATATTTCGGCCCCGCTTTCTCATCCGCAGAAAGCGTCCGCCCCGTAAACGCAATCACCTTCCCCTGGTCATTGCAGATCGGAAACATCACCCGATTGCGAAACTTGGAATAAATCGCTGCTGTTCCTCCCCCGCCACCTGCCGATTTGTCATCCCTTTCTTTGTTGTCATCCCGAGTGAAGCGAGGGATCTCCTTCTCCCCCGAACTGTCATCCTGAGCGGAGCGAAGGATCTGCTCTCCCTGAGACCTGACACCTGAGACCTGAGACCTGTTCTCTTCTTTCCAAGAAAACAGCCCGCTCTCCCGCAACAACTCCTCGCCAAATTCCCGCCGCAACGCATCCCGCAGCACAAATCCCGAGTCCGGAGCGTACCCAATCCGAAAGCGCGCAATCGTCTCGTCGTCCAGCCCCCGGTCCCTAAGATATTGCCGCGCGTTCGCCCCTTCCGGCCGCCGCAAACACTCCTGAAAAAACGCTGCCGCGCGCACATGCACATCCAGCAGGGCCATCCGAAGCTGCGCGTCCCGCGCCTCCGCCGGACTGGAGAAGCTGACCTTCGGCATCGGCACACCCAGCTTCTGCGCAATCAGCCGCACCGTCTCCGGAAAACTGATGTTCTCCACCTTCTGCACAAAAGTGAAGACATCTCCCGACTCGCCACACCCAAAGCAGTGAAAAAACTGCCGCGTCGCATGTACCGAGAACGACGGCGTCTTCTCCGCATGAAACGGACAAAGCCCCGAGAAATTTTGCGCCCCCGCCTTCTTCAACCGAACGTAGTCGCCCACAATGCGGACAATATCCGCCTGCTGCTTGAGCGTCTCTTTAAAGTTGTCGGAAGAATTCGAAGTCATTGGGGGCGCACAAAGGTTCCCCACTGATTATGAGCGTCAAAGGAGCTGCGGGGAATAGAACAGGCGCTGCATTGCTGTGGGAAAGGTGTGGAAGACAACAATAATCGGTTGAAGCCTATGTAAATTCGGCTGGCAATCCCAATCGCTCCTGATGAACAGTTCGCCCCACGCCCTATCAACCGGCAAACTCACCGCTCCGGCCAAGGAGCATCCGGGTCAAAGCTCCGGCGAATGGCCAGTACCACCTCACGCATCCGTGTATTCGACAGGACGCGTCGCTCGCGTTCCAGTAGTCCTCGCTTGGGGAACGATTGCATAAAATGGCCCTTGACGAACGACGCACCTGGGAGTCCGCTCTCACCAGTCGGCAACAGGACCACTGTCGGTCCCTCCGGCCCACTACTGCTGAGAGGAACGATCAGCACCGTGTCTCTTCTGTCGCTGAGATTTCTCCCGTCCAGCGAAACTACCAGCACCCAATGCCGGACCGGCGGCGATCCAAGATTCGCAGTCCAAATCTCGCCGCGCCTGGGTGAGACGCTAGCTGTCAACGTCTATCCCCACCGAACTTTGGGACAGCGCCGCCTCCAGAGATCGTTCCTCCGCGGCTTCCTTCTTGGTCAGTTTGGCGAAATAATCGGCAGTGTCATTTTCCAGCCGCTCGCGGTTCTCGAACGCGAGGAGCCGGTCGATCGCCAGATCAATCGCCTCCGCAAGCTTCTGAGCGTCGCCCTTTTTGATCAGCCGCTCCAGGTACAAAAGTGCTCTCGGCGAGATCGTGGTCGAGATTTTCTGACGTGTCAGCCGAGCCGATGCACCCATGGATTATCCCCCGATTGGGAGATATTCTATCATACAATCGTCTGTCGAATAGCGGGTCTAAGATCGCCTGCCAGACACCGCGTGAAGTAGTAGAAGGTAAGCGCTGTAAAAAACAAATGCGGCTCGGGCCAGCCACCCAAGCCGCACTGTTGTCGTGGATATTCCGGCTGCCGTCTTTCGCCTCAGCGAAAGCCCGTCGCGCGCTCGCACCTTTGACGGTGCCTCGCATCAACGTTCACCTCAGAGCTTGCGCCCCAAGGATTCAGCTCGGCATTCCATTCCTCCCGAAGGAAGAATGTTTTAGGAGGCCGCTAAGCCCTGGGCACCGGCACACTGGACATGCGCCGAATTTCCCCCGGTGACTCACTCTCGAAAATCACCGGCAATGCCGAACCTTTTTCGGAACAGCTTCAGAACATCTCACGCTTGACTGCAAGCACTGTGCAGCAGCACGCAAATTTACGCAATCGCAAACTTCGCCTCGGTTGTGTAAAAACTGTGGAGTCCGAAAACTTCCTGTGGAAACGCACGGAAAACTGAGCACTAATCTCCACTCCCGCGGTGCCGTGGGGTTGGCGCTCGCCTTCGCATTCTCCTTCGCGTGGGTTCTTTTGGCTGCTAACGCCGTACAATAATCCCAATGATCGCGCATCTCCGCGGAACACTGCTCGCCAAACATCCTAACCAGGCCATCGTCGAAACTCACGGCGTCGGCTATGATGTCGCCATCAGCGTTCCCACCTTCACCGAAATGCCGGCCGCCGGCGCCGAGGTCGCGCTCCACATCCACACCCATGTTCGCGAGGACGCTCTCAGCCTGTACGGATTCTTGCGTCTCGCCGAAAAACATCTTTTCGAAAAACTGCTCACCGTCAGCGGAATCGGCCCGACGCTGGCGATCAAAATCTTGAGCGGCATGCCCGCCGATGAGATGGTTGCCGCCATTCGCGGAGGCGATCTCGTGCGTCTCACGCGCATTCCAGGAATCGGCAGAAAAACGGCCGAGCGCATGGTGTTGGAGCTCCGCGACAAACTCCCGCCCGCCACCACCGCATCCGAAATGGCCGCCCGAACCGCAACCCCGGTGGAAGAAGACGTAATTTCCGCGCTAGTCAATCTCGGCTATCAGCGCGCCGCAGCCGATAAAGCGCTGCTCGCCGCGCGCAGTAGCAAGAGTCCTCACAGTTTCGACGTCCTCTTTCGCGAAGCTCTGGGATTCTTATCGAAGTAGGTTTTGGGATTCAGCGCTTCAGCGCTGCGATAGACCGCCGGTTTTCACACCGGCTTTAACCGCTGCCGACAGTGGAAGGAATAAGCTAACCATGTCAGTGTTGCAGAAGTTAGAAGCTATGAGGTTTTCTACCTCTTCAATCTGACCTCTAACCTCTGCCCTGGAAGTAGCGGCTCTTTGCAGTTCGTTAGTGGAGGTTTTGTGTTCCGACGCTCCCTTCAATTCGCCGTCTTGATTCTCTGCATCGCCGCCGCGTGCTTCACCGAGATCCCGCGCTTTCTCGATAGGGACTTTAACAAGCTGGTCAAGAAGCCGCCTTATTCGGCATCCGAGAAGGCCTTCGACCTCCACAAGCAACTCACCATCATCGACCTTCACGCCGATTCGCTTCTGTGGGGCCGCGATCTGCTTGAGCGCAGCCAGGACGGCCACGTCGACATTCCCCGCCTCGCCGACGGTAACGTGACCTTGCAAGTCTTCTCCCTGCCCACCAAAACTCCCCGCGGACTAAACATCGAGAGCAACGACGACAAAACCGATTCGATCTACTGGCTGGCGATCGTCGACCGTTGGCCGCCAAGAACCTGGAACAGTCTCACCGAACGCACCCTCTATCAGGCCCGGCGTCTGCACGATTTCGCTCGTGGCTCCCAGGGCGGTTTCACTGTGATTGAGACTTCGGCTGATCTGTTCAGTTACCTGCAACGCCGGCAGCGTAATAACCGCCTCACCGCCGGACTCCTCTCCATCGAGGGCGCCCACGCCTTGGACGGCAAGCTCGACAATCTCGACGTCCTCTACCGCGCCGGATATCGCATGATGTCGCCCAGCCATTTCTTCGACAACGACATCGGAGGCTCGTCTGCCGGCGTCCACAAGACCGGGCTCACCGAAAAAGGTCGCGACTGGGTGCGCCAAATGGAAGCCCATCACATGATCATCGATCTCGCGCACGCCTCGCCCCAGACCATCGAAGATGTTCTCGCCATCGCCACCCGTCCCGTAGTCGTTTCGCACACCGGCGTAAAAGGCACCTGCAACAACAACCGCAACCTCACCGACGATCAGATTCAAGCCATCGCCAGCAAAGGCGGATTGATCGGCATCGGCTACTGGGACATCGCAACCTGCGGCACCGATGCTCGCGCCATCGTCAAAGCCATGCGCTACGTTTCCGATCGCGTCGGAGTCGAGCACGTAGCCCTCGGCTCCGATTTCGACGGAGCCGTCACCGAACCCTTCGATACCACTGGGTTGGTCCAAATCACCGACGCCATGCTGCAAGCGGGCTACACCGATTCCGACATCCGCCTCATCATGGGAGAAAACGCACTGAAGTTCTTTCAGTCCAACCTGCCCGAGAAGTAGATAATGCGCAGTTTGAATTTGTTTTGAAAGGGCACGACTTCAGAGGTCGCGGAAAAACTCTGACTTGCCCCAGCTTTTGGGTGGCGCAGCGCTTCAGCGCTGCGGTAAAGGTTTTGTTTTGAATCCGGCTTCTAGCCGCTGAGAAAATCTGTTTTTCAAACTGACGCGCAACCGGGAACTAGATCTTGTTGCGATTGCGCTTGTCAGTTCCCCACAAACCGTAAATACAAGTCTCGGTCCGTTCTGCAAGTCTCCGCCATCTGCTTCACTTTCCCCCAGCCTTCAAGCTGACTGTCATCGCGCACGCGATCTTTCGCGCGCTCCCATTCCTGGAGAAAAGCTTCCATCTGCAGATGGTTGAATACGGTCTTTCCAAACGGATCAATCCCGCCCAGCAGCGGGAAATCCCCTTCGCCGGGGGCGGGAACCACTCCATGCAGCATCACCCACTCGCTGCGTTCGCCAAGATCGTCTTCCAGCTTCACCACCAGAGACATCGCTAACCTCGCCGCATACCGAAGCATCAAAGCGTACTGGCCGCAATGTAACAGTCCCCGAGTGCGTTGTCCAAACAGGCCGCCCATCAAAAGTAACCGCTAAGTAATTACGGAGAATGAATTACGGTGTCGGCGCGGGTGCCCCACTTCTCGCGCCTTTCGAGAAGCGGGTCCTCAACCGCTGGCGCCGAGGGGGTTAACCCAAACCCCTATGCTTCTCCCACTCTCGCGCCATGCTGAAAGTGATACTGCAGAATCTTCGCCGCCAGCGCCGGAGTCACACCCTGCCCCTCCATTTCCACCGACCGCACGATTTCTCCGCGGCAAACCACTTCGGTCGATGCCAGCCCCGCAATTTCGCTCGGCAGCACCAGGCTGATCTCCAGTTGTGCATTCGGCAACAGCACCTCCTGCGCCTGAAACAGCAATCCCGACCGGCTGATGTTCTCGGTCGTGCCGCGCCGCCAGCTTTTTTCTCCCAGCGGACGATAGCGCAGCGGCAAATGCAGATTGAATCGCCGCGCTCGAAACGGTGGGACTTTCTTTTCCATTACGCCTGTGCCAGTTTGTGATGACATTGCAACCCCCAGGGGAATCGGTTCAGAATCCAGCACTTCGCGCACCCGGTCTTTCAGCGCGGGAAGACTGAACGGTTTTTGCAGCAGGTTGATCCCGGCATCAAGTGTGCCGTCGTGACCCACCGCGTTCTCTGTGTAGCCCGACATGTAGAGCACGCGCACATTCGGGAGCAACTGAGTCACATGCTCCGCCAGTTCGCGCCCATTCACGCCCGGCATAATAATGTCGGTCAGCAGCAGATCGATCGCGCCCGCGTAACCGTCCACAATCTGCAGCGCCGCCGCCCCGTCTTCGGCTTCGAGAATCTTGTATCCTTGCGTTTCCAGATATTGACGCGCCAGCCGCCGCAGATTGGTTTCATCTTCCACCAGCAGAATCGTCTCCTGCCCGCGATCCGCCCGCGGCAGCCCGGTAGACTCCTGCACCGCGGCCACCTCATCCCGCCCATCCACGCGCGGAAAATACGCCCGGAACGCTGTGCCGCGCTGCGGCTGGCTGTCGACAAAAATAAATCCGCCGCTCTGCTTCACAATGCCATACACCGTCGACAATCCCAGCCCCGTGCCCTTCGCGCCTTTGGTCGTAAAGAACGGTTCAAAGATTCGGGACTGCGTTTCGCTGTCCATCCCCACGCCCGTATCGCTGATCGCCAGCATCACGTATTCGCCCGCGGTCAACGGAGCATGAGTCCGCGCGAAGCTCTCGTCGAGCGCCACATTCGCCGTCTCAATCGTGAGCTTGCCCCCCTGCGGCATCGCATCACGCGCATTCACCGCTAAGTTCATGATGACCTGGTCGATCTGTCCCGGATCGGCGCGCACCGCGCCCAGTCCCGGCCCCGGCACCATTACCAGATCGATGTCTTCTCCGATCATCCGCGTCAGCATTTTCAGGTTCTCGGCCACCATCTCATTCAGGTCGAGCACCTTCGGAGCCAGCATCTGCTTGCGGCTGAAGGCCAGCAGTTGCCGCGTCAGCGAAGTCGCCCGCTGTGTGGCATTCGAGATTTCCTGCGCCGGAGCTCGTAGCCGCGGATCCGGTCCCAGCCGCTCCAGCAGAAATTCCGAGTATCCGGAAATCACCATCAGCAGATTATTGAAATCGTGCGCGATGCCTCCGGCGAGCCGTCCGATCGCTTCCATCTTCTGCGCCTGCCGCAGCTGCAGCTCCAGCATCCGCGTCTCGGTAACGTCTTCCATGAAAATCTCGAAGCTGTTTCCCTCCGGCCCGTTCGGAATCGAACGCCCCGAGATGCGCGCCACAATGATCTCGCCATCTTTGCGCACGCAGTCCGTCGTCAGGTTGTTGAATTCCTTCCGCGCGTGGAAATAGTCCGCGGTTTGAAACCATTGCTGCGCGTCGGCGTACAAGCTTCCCAAATGCCCGCCCTTCAACTCGTCGGCGGCCTTATAGCCAAACATCGCCACCATCGCGGGATTTGCATCCTGCAGTATTCCCAGCGCGTTGCACCGGCAAATCCCGTAAGGCGCATTCATCACCAGGGACCGGAAGTTGCTCTCCGAGCGCCGCAAACTCTCCTGCGTCGCCCGCAGCGCGGCGTTGAACCAGCAAATCAGCAGTGCCACCGCAAAAAACAGCGTGAGGTGCGCGATCGCCCTGTGATACTCGCTCGGGGTTTGCTCTCCGGTAAACGAATAGTAGGCGCTCACCGTGAGCGCAAAAGAAGTCGCGGCCAGCCCCGGCTTCCATCCCCCGTACCACGCGCTCACCATCACCGCGACGGCAAACACTACCAGCCGGCTCTCGGCCAGATCGGAGAAAAAGAAGGTTGGAATCAGCGCCAGCAGCGTGCTCAGCAGCGCCACCCCGTAGCGCAGGATGGGTGCGCGCGCCGGAGTTACGACAAAGCTGCGGATGAGGGGGAGTTTCATTCGCATGGCCTTATGCTATGCGCTCACCGCGCGCACAGCGAGTTACGCCAGTCCACCGCTTTTTCCTGGCGGCACAGTGGCCAGAGGTACATCCGCAGGCACAACCTGGGGACAACGCCGAAACAAGCAAATACCGTGCCCACAGCCTAGTCTCATAGGATGCGTTTAGCAAAACTCGCTCGTGCAATAACGCAGATGAGGAACATAATCCCTCAACAGACTTGCCAGCACGCCTGCCAAAGACGAAACTAACGGAGCATTACAGGAAATAACGGCAAGAAACAACGGCAGGAAATAATCGAATGAACATCGGCCTCTTCGGCGGCAGTTTCGACCCCATCCATCGCGGACACCTCACGCTCGCGCAAACCGCCGTCAGCCGCTACGCGCTCCGCCAGGTGCTCTTCGTGCCTGCCAACATTCCTCCACACAAACAGAAATCTCCGCTCACGCCCTACCTCCATCGCTACACCATGATCGCCCTGGCCACGCAAGACGAACGCACCTTCACCCCATCGCTCCTCGAAGCCCCAGAGTTCGCAACAACGTTCTCGACAACGCCCGCGACATCGCATGCTGAAAAAACCGCCACCGCCAATTACTCGATCGACACCGTCCGCCGCCTCAAGCGCACTCTCAAAAAATCCGACCGTCTTTTCTTCCTCATCGGAATCGACGCCTTCCGCGACATCGCCAAATGGCGTGAGTCCCGCGCCCTTCTCGCCGAGTGCGAATTCATCGTCGCCAGCCGTCCCGGATTTTCTTTGCGCGACGTAGCCGAATCACTCCCCGAAGGCCTGCGCCCCCCCTCATCAGTTACGCGTCCATTCCACAAGCAGCCCGCCGCCGGAGATCTGGTTCTCCCCGGCCTCACCCTTCACCTGCTCGAAGGAGTCAACCAAAGTGTCTCCGCCACCACCATCCGCGCCGCCGCCGCTCAAGGCAAACCGCTGGGAAGATGGCTCGACCCCAAAGTTGCCGACTACATAAAAAAACAAAACCTCTACCGCAACGCCCGAACATAGGGATTGACACCACTTACGTAGGGGCAGGTGCCCCCACCTGCCCCCGAGCAAATCTCGGCCGATTTTGTTTGGAGCGACCCGCGCCCCGTCATCGTCACGCGCCGCGTTACAATTAATCATCTCGCTATGAAGAAAAAGAACGACCTCCAACACCAGGTAAACGAAGCCATCCTGGCCTGCCAGGACAAACAAGCCGACAACCTCACCGTCCTCGAGCTGGAAAAAGATTCGGGTGCTTTCACCGACTATTTCGTCATGTGCAGCGGAACCAATCCCCGCCAGATCCAGGCCATCGCCGACGCCGTTGACGAACGCCTCGAAGCCCTGGGCCTCCGCGTCACTCACTCCGAAGGCTACAAACAGGCGGAGTGGGTCTTGCTCGACTATGTCGATTTTGTCGTGCATATTTTTTCCGAGAAGGCCCGCCAGTTCTACGATCTCGAGCGACTCTGGAAATCAGCCAAGCGCCTGGACCCGGCAGAGTTCCTCCCGAAACCCAAGCCGCGCAAGCTGGCCGTCGCAAAATCGGCAACTACTAAGGCCGCGCCACCAAAGCCGAAAAGAAAAAAGGCATGACAAAGACGGACTGACAACGAAGCCTGACAAAAGAAAGCTCGATGCTTTTGCACACCCATGAAGCTCAAAGTCGCTTGGATCGGAAAAACCAAAGAACCCGCCATTCAGTCTCTGACCGACGAATATCTGAAGCGCATCTCCCGCTACGCCGACATCACCGGCCAATCACTCAAAGATGAAGCCGCAATCCTGTCTCTCGCCACCGGCGAGCGCCATCAGAAGAACCACCTCGTTCTGCTCGACTCCCGCGGCAAACAACTTTCCTCCGAAGAACTCGCCACCTTTCTCGATTCTCACCAGGCAATGCCATTGGT